>Ga0157363_1000063_pt1 | contig 79786 bp, 59 predicted proteins | sample AttsexASBM1_FD_111477 | JGI IMG/M metagenome (GOLD analysis project Ga0157363, IMG submission 111477) | Fungus gardens microbial communities from leaf cutter ant in Ribeirão Preto, State of São Paulo, Brazil - Atta sexdens ASBM1 | ecosystem: Host-associated > Fungi > Mycelium > Unclassified ... | reverse complement strand
GGCTAGTTCGTTAGTGGCGTGTCTGTCCGCAGCTGGCGTGCGAATGTAAAGACAAACTAAGCATGTAGTACCGAGGATGTAGAAATTTCGGACGCGGGTTCAACTCCCGCCAGCTCCACCAAATAAAACAAGGGGTTACGTGAAAACGTAGCCCCTTTTTCTATTCCAATGGCGGCAAAATGGCGACAGGCTTTTGGACTGGCGACAAAAAAACCCGCTTTCAAAGCGGGCTCTTTTTAAAAATTCATGTGCCCTTGCCCATCTTTTCCCGGATGTGGGGGCGCAGAAGAAATCACATTAGGCTTAATGATATGCCTAACAAATGTTTCATGCGTGACAAAAGTACAACCGCAGTTGATATTTTGGCACTGGTTGTAACGTTCTTTGGTTGTTGCTGATACCTGAAAACTGCTTCTTGTATGGGCTGCCTGGCCGCACTCTGGACAATTCATCATTCCGGTTATACCACCACTTTTGCCAAAATCACAATAATGATACATCATTATTCAATTTTGAGAACACATTACTCCATTTCGAGATCATCAATCTTAACTTCAAGCTTCAGAGTCGTAGTAAAACCATTATCTGCACTGACATTATGCGTCAGCGTGGTAATGGTCCATTCGGCATCATCAATGGGCTGTTTAAAGCCGCTCACCTTCACCGGCATTTCGGTATACAGATCAGCCCTTCCCTTTGCGAGCTGCAGGGAGAATGTTGCAACCCCGCGCTGCAGGCGCTCCCACTGCATCTTTGCCGCTCGCTCTGAATTGCTGCGGTTTGCATAAGTTCTGTTGAGTACCAGCACGTTTTCATCCGTTCCAACCAGGTAATCTCCCTGTTTTGCTTCCGGCTCCTTTGCCGCGGTGGTTTTCTTTCGACGGCGCTTAACCTTTGCTGTCTCTTTTTTTTTTGGCTCACGGGTATGGAGCCAGCTGGCAATCACCCCCGTATAGGCATCGCGATCTGCCAGGGTAAAACGATGACCGTCACCGGCCTGGCGGGTTATGGTTATAACCGGCAGCGGCTTACCGCTTGCCGTTCTGCCCTGCCCCTGACGGATAAACAAGAGATTTCCGTCCTTAACTGAGGCTATCGCCCCATACTGCCGCGCCAGCTTCATCAAAAAGCTGGCGTCGCTTTCATTAGTCTGGTCAAGATGATCGACAGGCTTGTCCAACAGGTCCTTTCCCAGCGCCATCTTTAATTTATGCCTGCCCGCGATTTCCTTCACAACTTCGCCCACCGTTGTCTGGTGCCAGGACTTTTCACGCCGCGTATTCAGGGTTTCACGGAAATCTGCACTACGCGCGCGGATTGTGAGACGGTCAGGCGCGCCGCTGTGCTCAATCTCATCGACAGTAAAGGCCCCTTTCGGAAAAAGCGGCTGACCTTTCCACCCCAGCGCAAACTGAATAATGGCCCCCCGACGCGGCAGAACGATTTGCCCGTCCGAGTCGTCCAGCTCCAGATCAAGCTGGTCCGCTTCAAAGCCCCGGTTATCCGTCAGCGTCAGACTCATCAGGCGCGCATCCAGCACGGTAGTCACATCTTTACCTTCAATGATGATGCTGAAACCGGGGGTTTTACTGTTCAGGTTCAGGAGTTCAGAGCTGAAATTCACTGCAGTAACCCCCCAATCGTATTTTTCATATTGCCTATCGCAGAGGTGGCGGAGTCCTGCAAATTACTGAGCTGATCGCTGAGGCTGCCAAACATATCAGACAGCGATTCATCCACCCGTTTTAGGCTCAGCGAAAATTCGATGCGCCGGGGCATACCGCTCTCAAAAAATTCTGTTTTAGTCTGGCTCAGACTCTCGATAACAAACATGCCGTAAATTGTCCCGCTCCCCTCAATCAAAGGCCAGGCTTTCCCCAGCTCCGCCATCTGCTCCAGCGCCAGCAAAGACAGCCTGCCGCCGGTTATCTCCGGCAGCAGGACACCGGACAGAGTAAGCGAATCGTTATCCGGCCCAAGAAACTGCGTTGACGGGCGCCGGTTAACCCGGCTGTTTGCTGCGTGCCGCCAGCTGCGCTGATACTGCAGCTCCTGATAGGGCACGGTTCGCAGCATGAATACGTACAACCCCAGCACCATCATCATTATTCGTAACCCCCTCGATCACTGAAATTACTGCGTGTTTTTGCCCTGGCCCTGCGCTCTCGCTCATCAAGCTGCCGGGCCACCTCGCGGGCGATATCCTGTGCGCTTTGCCCTGGCTGGGCGACAATATGAATTGGCGCGCTTATCTCGTACTTAATTACCTGCGGCTGTCTCTCTGCCTTTGCTGACGGTGCCGGTTGCGTCCTGACAGGTACACTGTACGGATGAAGTGGTGCGGCTTCTGCCGGGGCAGCCGCCAGGCCCATTACCCTAGCGACCACGGAAGCGAACACCTTCTGGCGCATAGCCATCGGGTCAGCCCTGTTATCCGTGATTTCCGTAAGGGCCGCTGCTGGCATGACGGCCGCAGCGATATCAGCCCGCTCCGCAGCACGATCCCGACCAGGAAGTTTTACCGGGGCGTTAACAATCTCAGGAAGCAGTATTAACCTGCTTTCAGGCCGTTGCTCCGGGCTGGCTGTTACATCACGAACGGGGCTTACTGTTGCCGCCAGTTTCACCAGTTCAGTAGTGCGATTGATTACCGGAAGATTTGCCGGACCATTCACACTATCAGGCGGCAGATCTATCCCGCGTTCAGGACGTTGTTTAGCGCTGGCCGGTTCCGTCCGGGAAGGATTGAGCGTTGCCGCAACCCTCGCCAGATCAGCAGTCCGTTTCCTGCCGGTGACATTGGCGGGTCCGTTAACAATCTCAGGGCCATTCTCGCCCACGATGCCGAACTGGCCGCGCGGAATGGTACCGCCACTGTCGTACATGCCCGCAAAACCCATCGTCGGGAATCCGCCAGGCGGCAGCACCACTTTATCGTCTGTGTTTACCGTGGCTGGCTGCCGCCGCGTGACCTGCTCAGGAAGCTTCGCTTTGGCCGCCTCCTTGCTGACGATGCCGAGTTTTTCAAGCAGCCAGGACACGCCCGATTTGAGCGAATCCAGCGGGTGCATGACCATGTTCAGCCCTGCCGCCAGCTCTTCCCCAAATTGCCGTCCCATCGACGCCGCGCTTTGCAGCTCTGCAGAGGTGGATTTAACCGGCGTCAGCAGATCAGTAAACCAGCCCCACAATGCCTGGACCTTGTCACCTATCCACTGGAAAACAGGCTGCAGTGGCTCAAACGCCGCACTGATAGGCGCAGCTGCAGCTTTGAATCCTTCAACCACTCCGCCTAAAAATGCGCTTATCGGCTGCCAGTATTTCCAGACAACCAGCGCCACGCCAGCCAGCGCCGCCACAACGAGCCCTATCGGACTAAGCAGGGCGCCCAGCAATCCAGAAATCCCGTACAGCGCAACGCGAAGGAGGGCCAGCGGGCCGGACGCCAGAAAACGCAGCACGCCACCGGCTACGGATAATCCCCCGCGCAACGCGGCCAGTGGATTCATTACCATGCCGATAATGTTGCGAATACCAGACATTCCGCCGCGAAGGACAGCAAGCGGCGCACCGGCCAGCGCTTTCAGCGCATTGCCAGCCAGCCCGGCAGAACGGCGCAAGGAGTTAAGGGGAGACGCCAGCAATCCGGTGCTGCTGCCGGATGCCGCCAGGCCACGGCGCAACAGGGAAAGCGGCGCATTTGCCAGCCAGGACAGCGCGCCCCCGGTGCGGGTCACTGCAGACATAACGGAGGGGAGTGTTTTTACACCCAACACGGACAGGCCAAAACGGATCACCGCCAGCGGCCCCAGAACGGCAGCCACGGCCACCGCCAGCGTGCCGAGCACAACGGTGATCGCAGCTGTGGCTGCAGCCACTTTCATCAGCGTGCCCGCCAGCTGCGGGTTAGCCTCAACCCATCGACGCAGTGCCCCGGTAACGTTTTTGACGTACCCCATGATATCCATCAGCGGCTGGCGCAGGGTTTCACCCAGGCTACTGAAAGCGTTCTGCGCGCCCGTTTTAACAAGCAACCACTGCGCGGAAAGTGAATCCTTATTGATATCGGATTCTTTCTGCATGGAGCCGTTAGCCTCAGTGCCTGAGGTGAGTTTCAGCTGTCGCTGCAGCTCCGGCAGGTTGTTTGCAAGCTTCGCCGCATCGTCGCCAAACTCCTTACCAAATATCATCGTCATGGCGGACAGGCGCTTGTCCTGCGGCAGTTTGTTGACCTTCTCCAGCACGCGCTGAATGGTCCCCATTGCGTCCTTTGTCATCTGCTTTTCAATCTCTTCTGGATTGAGTTTCAGCAGATCCATACCTTCCATGAACCGCTTGCTCTGCATGGTTGCAATCGACAGTTCGCGCACCATCGCATTTGATGCGCTGGCGGCAATTTCAGGCGCGGCGCCCAGAGACAGGAAGGTGGAACCCAGCGCGGCCGCCTTGCGGAAATCAAGCCGGTCAGCCACGCCGCCCATGCGCTGCAACACATTGATGATATCGCCGCCCTTAGACATGGCGTTATCGTCCAGGTAGTTCAGGGCATCGCCAAGCTGTTCAATATTTCGGGTCGGCACTTTATACAGCTGCGCGATTTTCCCCAGCCCCTCCGCCAGCTCATCAGCGGGCAGCTCGAATGCCGTTGCGGCCTTTGCTGCAGTGGATGCAAAGGCCAGCAGGTCACGCTTCTGGTCTTCGTAAGAATCGTTCTGGTTTGTCACGCCCATGCGGGCGCCACCTTCAACCAGCGCGGCATAGTCAATAGCGCCATTCTCCATCGGCAGCTGTTCACTGGCGGCTTTGATGGCATCCTGCATATCGTAAAACTGTTTTGTGCGGTTTCCGTTGTCGTCCCGAAGCCCGTTAACCTGCTTTGCCACGCCTTTCATCGCATCTTCCATGCTGGCGTAGCTTTTAACGGCTGCCATCAGCGGCGCGCCCATCGCCAGCCCGGCGGCAGTAGTCGTTGCTCCGGCGCCCGCGATACGATCCCGAACCTCAAGTCGCCGGGAATACTGATCGCGGACGGCGTTCATTCGGGCCTGCTGCTCGCCCAGGCGTTTAAGGGATTTCTGCTGTCGGTCCAGCGCCTGCCGGGTTTCGTCGGCATTCTGCCGCAGCTCCCGCTGTGCACTGCTCAGCTTTTTGGTGTCCAGCCCGGCCTCATTGAGCGCAAGACGCTGACGCTGCACCGACTGACGCAGGCCGTTGTATTTACTTTGCAGCTCGTTAACGCGGTTTTTTGCCTGCTCAAGCAGGCGCGCCTGCGCCGCCGTCGGCCGGTTACAACCCCAACGTCAAAAACGCCTTAGTGCTCAAGGCCTACGACATTATCAGCCACCGCCGTCTGGAGTTTGACGCAGGGCACACCGACATAGCGCAATCATTCATGGCAATCCGCCGCGCCACTACCGCTAGCGGGAACCGCCCCACCTACGAAGCCAGCCGCAGCGAAGAAGCTAGCCACGCAGACCTGGCCTGGGCAACGATGCACGCGCTGTTTAACGAACCGCTGCAGGGCGAAGCCGCCAATACAAGCAACATTGTGGAGATTTTTTAATGAGTGAACACGACGCCCTGACCAGCACTGCGCTAGTACAGGAAGCCGCGCAGCAGAAGAATACAACTCACGCCGAAGCGTTCAGCTTTGGCGATCCGATCCCGGTACTGGACCGTCGCGAGCTGCTGGACTATGTGGAATGCGTGCAGATGGATAAGTGGTATGAGCCTCCCGTGAGCTTTGACGGCCTAGCCCGCACCTACCGCGCCGCCGTGCATAACAGTTCACCGATTGCCGTTAAGCGCAACATCCTGACCAGCACGTTTATTCCCCATCCACTGCTGAGCCAGCAAGCATTCAGCCGATTTGTGCAGGATTATCTAGTATTCGGTAACGCCTATCTGGAGAAGCGCACCAACCGGCTGGGTGGCATTCTTTCGCTGGAACCATCACTGGCGAAATACACCCGCCGCGGGATCGATCTCGACACATACTGGTTTGTGCAATACGGCATGACCACACAGCCCTACGAGTTCACCAAAGGCAGTATCTTTCACCTGATGGAGCCAGACCTTAACCAGGAGATTTACGGCCTGCCGGACTATCTTTCAGCCATCCCTTCTGCCCTGCTGAATGAGTCCGCCACGCTGTTCCGCAGGAAGTACTACATCAACGGTAGCCATGCGGGTTTTATCATGTACTTGACCGACGCAGCGCAGAACCAGGAGGACGTGAACAACATCCGCCAGGCTATGAAAAGCGCCAAAGGACCAGGCAACTTCCGCAACCTGTTTATGTACTCGCCCAACGGCAAAAAGGACGGCATTCAGATCATCCCACTGTCGGAGGTGGCGGCAAAAGATGAGTTTCTGAACATCAAGAACGTGAGCCGGGACGATATGATGGCCGCGCACCGCGTTCCGCCACAGATGATGGGGATTATGCCGAGTAATCTTGGGGGGTTTGGGGATGTTGAGAAAGCAAGTAAGGTTTTTGTAAGAAATGAATTGCTTCCACTACAGGAGAGAATTAAGGAGTTGAACTATTGGCTGGGCATAAATGCAATAGTATTCAAACCCTATAAGTTAAACTAATAGTAAAAACGCCGTAAAAGGCGTTTTTTTTTACTAAATTGCTAAATTAATTATGTTACACATAATCTCCCACTTAAGCTTTCAATCGTTCTATAAAGAACATGATAAATATAGGACAAACTAGCTACAATATTTTTTTCATGTGGTTGTAATGTCCGGTTTCCGGCCCAAGATAAAGAAGAACCGTAACTTCTAATATTCCTATAGAATATTTCCCCAAGGTCCTGTCCTTTTTCCCCGTAATAATTAGAATATCTATAGTTCCAATCATTCCTTATTCTACTGGGTTTATGCCAACGAACATCATCTTCATCACATATATTAAGGAACAATTCCTTTAACTGTACATCCTCGTCTTCAACATCCAATCTCCGTACAATTTCAGCAATATTTTTCCAAACTTCAACATGTACTCGAGGAGATTTTTTCTCGAAATAAACTTTAACCCTCTTATCATATTGTGAATTTTTCAGAACAGCTTGATATCCATAATTAGAATCATTTAATACCACACTCGAAGCTGAGGGATTTGATGACCTTCTAATTATTTCCTTCATATCATCATTTGAAAAATTGATGATATACCTACCACATAATTTTGTAATCTCAGTAGCCATAAAAAAGGCTGCATAATACGCAGTAACTAATACCCAAGATGTTTGACAAGAATTTGAAATTTGCACTTGCAAATTCTTGACCTGCTCTTCAATTCTAACCCTCCCAAAATGGAAGTCTGAAAATAATGCATCCCTATATAATTCAGAAGATAACTCGACCGAAAATGAACTTAAATCTCCAAAATCAAAAATCAAATCATGTCCTGGATCTAATAACACCTCTTTAATAGTATCTTTAGAACGATATTCTTTACCAGGTTCAGGTGAAAGAGAATGCTGACTAATGGCTTTAATCGTCCTGCTAAATAATTTATCAGGCAACATAGTTATTAACCTAACAAGTCATCTGGGGTTTCAAGGGTTCTAATATTAAGCTCAATGAGGTTTTTCAAATCATCAGCCAATGCTTTTACATTTTGAGAGTTCGTGCCGCTATGCAATTCAAAATTAATTTTATTCGCACCAGACAAAACCTTATAAAAAGATGACTGCGAATAATTTCTGTAATAGGTAATTGAGTACGAACAAACATCTTCAAATATTAAAAACAACGCTTGAAAAAACACCGATGTTGCTAGGCGCTTGTCATTACCCTCTATCTCCTTAAGAATATCTGAAGCAGCATTTAAATAATGCATGACTAATATTTTCTTTTTCTCGTAATCAAATTTCTTCAAAGTCCCGCTATCAATAAGTTTTTCTAAACTAGAATGAAATGGCACATGTGATAATTTGCCAGGAATAGATGCCGTTGGTGCTATTCTACCATATAATGGCGACGCAACATCATCCCCCAACTCACGGAACATTCTGACTAAAATAGATTCTTTAGACTCCGGTTCAGACAAGAACTTCAACAATTCAATTCGTAAAGTTTTTGGCACACCAACTTGATTCGAGTTTATATCTAAGAAGTATTGCACTTCTTGCTTAAGATTTAAACCACTAAAGATACAAACTGGCAATTCAATATCATTTTTACTTATGCTCGCACCAAACAATCTATGTTGTCCATCAATAACAAATAACTTCCCTGCAATATCTTCAAAATCTAACATTTTTTCAGCTTCATTATATTTAAGCTTGCATCCTTCCTTAGTACTTAAAATTATCGCACCTGGAATTATATTACCTTCATCAAGATAAGCAGCAATGGATTTCGCTCTTTTATCACTAAGAAGTCTTTGATAACCCTCTTTAGGATTGTCATCGGCCCTGGAAACCTCAGAAATATCAAATAATTTCTTCGCATTCATGACTGTTACGAAACAATCAACATCGCCATTACCTATATTCCATGCTAGAACTTTATTCATGTAACACTCTCAATTCAAAAGGAAAAAGTCAGTTAATGTTAATAGATGCTTGAAAAATTTCAAGTACAGAAATCATGAATCTCATCTAACCAAGAAGCTGAGCACATTTTGTCACTTATTCTAAATTTACTCGCAAAATCTTGACTATGCCCAGTTGACACCGAGTGAGTTAATCTTGAGATTGAACATCGTCTTCAAGGATATCACTCATAATAATCGAGTCAGTGAAGTGTCTATCTCAAAAGCAGATATAAAGCACTTAGCGCGCGCTCGTATCCCCGCCACGCCTGCCCACTTTGTGTAGAGGTTTTCATGCAGGTGCATGACAGGTCGGAAAGCGCGCCAGTTCTGGCGGCCCCGGCCCGTTGCGATCCTTTTTGGATCATGCGAATCCATGCACCATAGACATGCACTGAGTTCTCAAACCGCAGGATGCCATATGGGAGGGAGTTTCCCATGGTGCGGAATCACTAATGCGTACTCTCATCCTGCCCTACTCCATATTCATTCAGCCTGGTAACCAGATCGCTTGTCAGCTCCGACAGCCACGAAATCGCAACCTCCTTGTCGTCATCGCTACAATCTGAGCTGGCAACCAGCCGGGCCATAAGTTCTATCCGCTGCAGTGCAAGTGACTCCATGAACAAATCGTTCACAACTCCCTCCCAATATCACTGTTTATATATACAGTACATCATATAATTTTAAAGCTGAAATAGTTTTTTTACTCAGCTAACTCTTTGATTAATAGATATGCCCTTTCTCTGAGCCGTCAGTACCACTGGCGCCATTTGTCATCCTCCTGTAGGCGCTGGTTCCGGTAGAACAGGCGCAGCCCGGCTCCAGATGGCAGGCTGCCGCCACGCAGAAGCAGATCCACTTCCGTTTCGCAGGCGTCAAAACCTCTGGACAGCAACTCCGCATCGAGCTGTAGCCGTTGGTGCTCCGTAATTTCCTGTTTGTAGCCTTTTCGGCGCTTCGGTTTAACCAGCCGCAGTCTTGCCGTCAGCTCGCGCAGTTCCGTTTTGCTCATGTTTTCAAAGTCTGGCAGCGCTGCAGGTTCTTCGTTGCCCGGTAGTTCGCCCCCTGTTTTAACAAGGGGACAGTTATTGCCACGAGTCCAAGGGGCGCAAGCGCCCTGGTCGGCTGTCGCCTCCTGAAGGTCAACGGCTTTTCGAACCATTTTCCACTTCACTGCATGAGTGCAGATCCGGCCCTCAATGATCGGGGACCAGATACCATAAATACGAACACCGTGATCGCCGTAGGCGCTCGGCTCGTCGTTCAGTTCATAGGCAGTTCTGACCAGGTGATGCTTGCGCGGAACAAGAACGCCGCCCTGCTTCATGATGTAGGTGGCAAAACAGCCAGCATCAGCTGCGGCCAGCACAGCATCCAGACGCGGGTTTTCCAGTACGGGCGCGCCGGCCTTCTTGTCACCCTGCACCCTGGCAGCCTGACCGGCCAGCAGGCGCAGCTCGCGGTACGCCTGGCGGCCAGGAATACCAAAGAAGCGGAATTGCTGGACACGGTGCAGCGAAGCCCAGGCGTTTACATTCTCAGCGTTATCGCGCAGTGATCTGCCTGTTTCTTTGCTGACTTCCTGCGCCAGCCCGCGCCCGTCGATATTCTTGCTGATGTATTTGGCGATATAGCTGGTCGGTGTACCCTTGCGCGGGTTGATAAGCTCAGACTTGAATCGCGGCCCGGTATTGGTGCCCAGTTCCTCCCGGTCCTCACGAATGGCGAATTTACGCAGTAGCGCGGTAATGGATTTGCGGTCTTTTTTGCGCATGAAGCAAAGCAGGTGCCAGTGCACGGTGCCGTCATGGTGTGGTTCGGCAACGCGGACGCCATACCAGCGCAGCCCGGCTTTGTGCATCGCCTTACGGAAGGCAGCGAACATATTCACCAGGTAATCGCTGCTCTGGCGGACCGTGGCACTGGTCCATTTCGGGTTTGGCCTGCCGTTATTAAGCGTCGCGTGAAAGCGTGATGGGCAGGTAATGGTATAGAACACGGCGCATTCACCACGCATTTCTGCGATCAGCTCCAGCCCCTTAACGCAGGCCATCATTTCGTTGCGCCGGTGTGCCGGATTGCTGCTGCTGGCGTTTACCACTTCTTCCATATCCAGCGTGTCACCTTCGGCGTTAACCAGCTCATGCGAGCGGAAAAACTCCAGTGATTTGCGGTGCTGTTCGCGTTTGTGGATCACGGCTTCATAGCTGACATACGGGGACGCCTTTTTGTTAACCAGGCAGACAGCGCGCAGCTGTTCTTCCCGCCATTCACATCGCATCTGCCACAGCTTGCGATACCACCAGTCCGCGCAAAGCATACGGGCAAGCGAGCCCGGAATAAGCTCGTAGGGGACCGGGTTACGGCGGCGCTTTTTCCGGCGCAGTTGCTCGAAAGCAGGCGGGATAACATCAAGGCGCATAGCCTCAGCGGCCACCCTTTCCCATGACCGGCGGATCTCTTCCGGCGTAACGTCTTCATCCGTAAACAGCTCACCGCAGGCAGCATCCAGACACATGCTCATGTGTGCCGCCACCAGGGTAGATAACCGCTTGACCTGCTCCTGGTTCATTTCTGGCAGGACCAGTAAGCCCTCCAGCCCCTCATGGCTCGCCATAAAACGGAATGAAGCAGAAATCTGGCTAGTACGCACGCGCTCCAGGCGTTCAAGGCACGGTCTGATGGTTTCACGCAGATAGCGGGAATATGCCTTCGGTTTACCCAGGCCCTCGAAATATTTAATCCGCTCAAGCAGCGGCTTATTGATATGTGCTGGCTGAGCGCTCACGTCAGCAACGATAACCAGGTTGGGGTTGAATTGCTGCTGTTCGCGGGCCATTTTGGCGCGGCTTAACAGCAGGTCCTGCTCCATTTCTCGCTGAACAGGATCACGGAATTCAATGAAGAAATAGCGATCCCAGACCTCATTACTCAGGGCCTCGCGGCGCAGCTGTTCCTGTTCGTTGTCCGCAGCATAGAGAGTAATGAGGTTTGAAAGCGCTGACTCCGGCGCTACTTCCGCCGGTTCCAGATAGGGGTTAATTGCCTTTTTAGGCGCGGTCCAGGGATACGCCCCGGTAGCTTTACCTCCACTACCGGGGAGTTCTGATACAAGAGGCGCGACGGGACGGCCTGAGCTAATATCCGTCACTCGCAAACTCCTGCGTAAACACTGCTGCAAACCGCGCTGTCATTTGCACTCGCCAGCAAATCAAACTGCGCGCCGCCTCGTGTCGTCAGTGCCCAGTCGCGATAGGTCTCAATGCCATAAGCATCAACAGTGATGACCTCAATACGCTTTTCAGCCCGGCGTGAATCATGCGTGGAGGGAAAGAAAGTTGAATTACCGCGGCGCGAACAGTCCGCAACCATTCTTTCCCATTCAGCAACCCGGCGAACCTCTTCTGGCCAGCGCTGGAAAATTTCAGCAAGTTCAGATTTACGGGCGTGAATGCAGGGCATACAACCGACACGGCTGCAGCCCTGCAGATATAACGGGTTAGGCTTAATGCCATGGCGCTTTGCAATTGCAAAGACATCCTCATGCAGCCAGTTAAGGATCGGACGATAGACGTGCAGGCCCGGCGTGTTGTCTGCATCTTCCTCCCAGTCCGGCAGCAATGCGCGTGCAGGTGATTCCTGAGCCCTGACCCCCTGCCAGCTGATAACCTCGTCATACTCTTCCAGGGCAGGAACGACAACCTGAGTCCTGACAGGCTCATGCTTGAGGTCAAAGGTGCAGAAACGGGCTTTTGTGGTAGGGAACCGGCCTTTCCACATGCACAGGTCCAGAAAAGGAATGCCGGTGGGCTTCAATATTTCCAGGGCACGGTGCACACGTTCTGCCGCCTTATCGGCAGACATACCGCATTCCTGAACCAGAGAAACGGGCCATTTCTCTGCAATGAATTTCCGTTTGCCTTCGATCTGGCGAGTGAAATCAGCTTTAACACGGATAACCTTGCCCAGCTTTGATTCCAGATAGTCCAGATATTCCATCGTCTGGGGGTGTTCATGGCCCGTATCAGCGAAGACAGAAATATGAGGAACATCGTTTTCAATGGCCCGCAGCCACTGGGCAAGGCTATCCTTTCCGCCTGAAATACTGATGGTATTGATGGTGCTGGAAGCAAAGCAGCGCGGATCGATAGAATTCATACGCGCACCACTCAAAGGGTGATGTTTGATATTCATACAGCACCACCGTTGTAGTGTTTGCCTTTAAGCTCTGCGATTTCCTGACAGGTGACGCAGCACTGCGCCCCCGGAATGGCACGACGGCGCGCTGAAGGGATCGGTGCATCGCATTCGATGCAGAGCACACGTGAAACGCCCGGGGCTCTATTGCGGGCAGTGTGGATGTGGCGCTGACGTTCTTCTTCAACGCGCTGTTGTACGAGGTCCATAGAGTCAGCCATTAGTGGAGCTCCTGAGATTCGTTTTCGTAGCGGGTTGCTTCGCAGCGCAGTAGTTCAGCTGCTTCAACACCGTTTAACCCTTTGTTGGTGATGTGGGTTGCCAGCGCCTCAAGGCGGATTGAAACTGCGAGCGCGCGGCCTTTGCGCTCCTCACGTTTGGCAATATCGATCACCGCCATAAGCGAATCGGTTTCGGCTACAAACATTTTTCGTAATTCTTTCTGCATTGTTCTCTCTCCTAAATTTGGGCAAAAGAATGCCCGGCGGGTTTACGCCATTAATTTCTGTTGTGGGTTAGTTCGGCATGGTTAGCCGTTTGGGAAATAAGCTCACCACTGCACGAAAATGATTCATTGCTTTAACCAGTTCCCGCTTTTCGTCAGTAGTTAGATCACTAATATTGATGCCGTGACGTTCTGCCGGAATTTTTGCCATAAAGAATATGGCAGCCAGTGCACGCTCATTTTGTTTATGGTTTATATCGCGACGGTCGCGCATATCTTTAATGAACCTTTCAAGCTCTGGCTCAATATTCAGACCAAACACACTCGCCCTTAATTCAGCTATATGGTTCAGTCCTTCAAGCCGTTGACCCGGGCTTAGTGGAACAGTCGCAGAAGTACCTTCAATAGCCATGGTTTCACCTGTTTGGTAGTGGTCATCCCTGCCAGTAGTTCTTCCTGAGAGCGGGACGGGTGCCAGCGCTTGCCATCTTTCCCGATAATCCAGCCATGGCCGCAGTGCATACCCTTGCTTTGTTTAACCAAAAGCGATGCGAATGAGGGTTCTTTATTAAGCATGAGCACCTCAGATCAGACCAAAAGACGCGCTGAGGCCCGTCACTGTATCAACAGCACTTGCCATTGCCGGGTTGTACTGCAGGCGCGCATGCATGGAAACAGCTGTAAGTGCCATTAAGCGAGTGACAGAATTGATGCTTTCGATAACCTGCCGACGTTCCGTTGTTGTCTGGTGTTCGCCAGAAACAGCGCTTGCTGCAACACGACCAATCTCTGTTGTAGCATTCAACACGTAATGAGGCATTTTCTCGCTGGCAACTTCGTTCAGCGGCACGCATGGCAAGCAATGGATTTGCGCCAGAAACCCATCAACCAGCGTGGAGTCCTCGGTGATATCCGTCAGCAGCCAAATTTCCGGCGCCGTGAGTTGATGCGGCTGGTCCGGGTTCAGCTTATTGCGCAGAGTCTGGACATTCATTCCCGCGCGTTCTGCCAGCTTCGCCATGTTGTGACGCAGTGCGAAAGCCCGACAGGCCTCTTCAAAGTGTGGATGTTTGGAAATCTTATAATCAAACATGTGAGCCTCTTAGAAAGTTCTCATAATTGAAGTTACTGACCAACAACAACGCGGAAGTTGGAATGACCTAGGGACTCACGAACCTGATCGGTTTTGTACATCAAGTAACGAAGACATACGCGCCCCTTATTTTTCTCCTTTTTGACCATGTACTTAGCCAATTGGCCATGGTGGATTTTTTGATAAACAGAGCCGCGAGAAATGCCTTCCCATTCCGCGAACTCTGCAGGTGTAGCCATCTCTTTTGGTACTCGAATTGAAATATCTGTGCTCATAGTGCAGTATCTCTTAGTTTGTTTTCGTTTCATCTCGTTTTATGTGGTTTGGTTTTGCTTTTCAAACCATGAACGGATATTAGGATCACTTTTTATATGCGTCAAGAGGTTTGATTATGAGTTTAATCAAGGCAGGGAATGACAGTGGTGGACGTGATGCAATCAATAGGCTTATTAAAGCCTACAATTTCAGCTCACGTCAGCAGCTCTGCGAACATTTGGACGTATCTAAAAGCACTATGGCTAACAGATACTTAAGAGATAGCTTTCCCGCTGAGTGGGTAATTCAATGCGCCCTAGAAACAGGAATTTCCCTTCTATGGCTGGCAACCGGCCAGGGGGATATGTATGCGAGTGAGAACGAAGAAAAGAATCTCAAAAACGAAACCTCCGTCACGGTAAGACCACTTTCTAAAATCGTTGCTCCCAGTATCAAACATGCTGAGCTCAAGAACGGCGAGCTTCAGCCGTGTGATGAAATCCTTCTCGATAGCAGACTGCTGGATAGTGAATCTTCCAACTCTCTTTTTGTAAAAACAGCTAGTGATAGTTTCGTTGTGGATACGTCAGTGAAACAAATCAGCAATGGTTATTGGCTGGTAGACATCGACGGCGTTAAAAGCTTCGTTAAGATAGCCCGTATTCCTGGCAATAAAATTGTGGTTCATCAGGATGAAGCATCCTTTGAGTGCGCTGTAGATGATGTAGAGGTAGTTGGCCGCGCAGTAAAAGTCATTAAGAGCATCTAACTATGACGATTAGAAAGCAGCCGAACGGAAAATGGTTGTGCGAATGTTACCCAAACGGGCGTGATGGCAAGCGCGTGCGCAAGCAATTTGCGACAAAGGGCGAGGCTGTAGCATTCGAAAACTTCACCATGGATGAAGTGAACAAAAAGCCGTGGCTGGGTGAAAAGGAAGATCTGCGGCATTTGTCAGAATTGATTGAGCAGTGGCACTCCCTTTATGGCCAGACGCTCGCAGACCCCAAGCGCCTCATGGCGAAATTGAACATTATCTGTAATGGATTAGGCGATCCCGTCGCTTCTGAGTTAACAGCCGGTGAGTTTACCAAATATCGTGAAGCACGATTAAAAGGTGAGGTACGTAACGAAAACGGTGGGCTAATGTCACCAGTTAAACCTCGTACGGTAAATCTTGAGCAGCGCAACCTTTCATCTGTTTTTGGCACATTGAAAAAGCTGGGCCACTGGTCAGCCCCTAACCCACTCGCCGGACTACCCACTTTCAAAATCGCAGAGGGGGAACTGGCGTTCCTAGCCCCGGACGAGATTAGACGCCTACTGGATGCCTGCGCTGATTCTCAAAGCCCGAGCCTTTTGATGATCGCAAAGATATGCCTGGCAACCGGGGCACGGTGGAGTGAAGCCGAAAACCTTCAGGGCCATCAGTTATCAAAATACCGGATTACTTATACCAAGACCAAAGGCAAGAAAAACCGTACAGTGCCAATATCACAGGATCTGTATGACGAACTTCCCAAGTACAGAGGGAAGTTATTCACGCCATGCAGAAAAGCCTTTGAGCGGGCAGTAAAGAGGGCTGGTATTGAGTTGCCGGAAGGTCAGTGTACCCACGTTCTGCGTCATACATTCGCCAGTCATTTTATGATGAACGGCGGAAACATACTGGTACTAAAAGAAATCTTAGGTCACACTGATATTAAAATGACAATGATATATGCCCATTTTTCTCCAGAGCATCTCGAAGATGCAGTGACGAAAAATCCATTAATCAACCTTTCTTGAAAGAATTATCATGCGCAAATATTCTGAACTAAAAGAAATATCAGATTCACTATTACAATATGAACTACTCCAGCCACCATTCAAGGCCAACGGCGATATTGTATCCAACTTTAAAAACAGGATTAATTGTTACCTTGAAGCTATTGATAAAATAAGAAAGGACTACCCAGAAAACGAAACAATAAAAGAGGTAAAAAAAAGATCGAGTTCAATCACAACCTTCTCCAATAAAATCTCTGAAACGTTAACCCATTATCTTAACGGTAATATCAAAGAAGCTTATAACACATTCAACCAAGCTATAATAGGTTCGCCAGCAATGAAGAACCACATTTATCAAATGACAGTTCCGTTAACAAAACTTTGTAATAGACGAACACCGTTATTTCGCGTTAGGAAAAGTGATAACATACTAAAAAACAGAAAGGAATTATTCCACATTCCTTTTAGTCAAAGACATTTAGTAAGCGCACAACGCTTCTCAGTTTCAGGTTTACCATGTCTATATCTTGGGACATCAATATTTGTTTGCTGGCAAGAGATGGGAAAACCAGATTTCGACAAACTTTATATATCATCATTTATAACTGATGACGAATCATCACAAATCAGAATACTCGATCTCGGATACAACTTAACATCAGCACTACGTTCCGCCCCAAGTGAGCATTCTTTTTCATTTGAGCCTGAGCGTGTAGATGAGTATAACAATGAAGATTATACTGATTTTCTTGACCCGATTAATGATAAGGTTTCAAAACTAATCGCATGGCCTCTAGTATTAGCCTGTAATTATACAAAAGATCATGAACATGCAAATTTCCACAAAGAATACATTATTCCAAACTTATTAATGCAATGGATTAGCAGTGATAGCAACAAGAATATTTCAGGAATATCATATCGTTCAACAAAAATACTCAATCAAAAAGATAGCGATATCGGTATAAATGTAATATTACCCCCAAAAATGGAACGAATAACTGTACCAGACACGTTGTACTGCCCTGAATTGAAGAGAACATTTAAAGTTACTAATCCAGTATCATGGGCTGTGTTTAGCACCTTAAAGGCCACTCCCAACTTCCACTCACCAACAGCTATCAGATATCAAACAAATGGCCCAGCAAAAGGCTGGATAGAAGATTTCGATGAATCCCTTGTAGATTACTATGACAATACAACCTTCAGAAAAGTAGAAGTTCTTATCCATCAAATGATGAAATATGAACATCTACCTGATGGCGGCAATTTGGCGGCAGAGCAGTAAAAACTCGTGAAACCATCAAACACCAAATAACACCAAGATACTGTTTTTAAACGCAAATTAATGTTTTCATTATGGTAAAAATGGTATGTAGAAATTTCGGACGCGGGTTCAACTCCCGCCAGCCCACCAAATAATGATCCGGATATGTCCGGTGAAGTACAGAAAGCCCGCACTGCGCAAGCTCTGCGGGCTTTTTTGTATCTATCCCTTCTCGCCCAGCGCCCCCTCACACGCCAGCGCCAGCACCATCAGTGCCGCCTCATCCTCCTGCACCGATAACATCTCCATCCCCACCGGCAGATCGATACGGCTTACGCCACAGGGCAACGTAATGGCAGGCAGGCCGCTGATGGCGGCCAGTTCCGGCGCGCAGCCTGGCGGCATCTTCGCCATACTTTCTGGTAATCGTTGTACGGTGGGATACACAAATCCGTCGATGCGCTGCGCCTCCGCCACCTGGCAAAGGTTCTGCCGCAACAGGCGCTGAAAGCGACGCCCCGCCAGCCAGAGCGGGGTTTTCAGCGTGTTACTCGCCAGCATCTGACGTAGAAACGGCGCAAACTCCGGCAGGAAAGCGCCGGAGTCCACAATGCTCGTCAGTCCGGAGGGAGCGCCAGGCTGTTTGCTAAGCCAGTCGTCAATCGCCACGCGAAATTCATACAGACTGAGGCAGGTGGCCTGCCTCACCTCTTCAAGGAAAGGGAGTGAAACCTCCACCAGCGTCGCTCCGGCACGGCGCAACGTGTGCAGCGCCGACTGCCAGACCTCCAGCTGTACCTCATCCTCTCCCTGTAACGCGGTTACCACACCAAAGCGAACGCCTTTCAGCGAACGCACAGGAAGCGCAACCGGCGGCAGGCCATGGATCACCGCATGCAGCAAGGCGGCATCTTCAACGCTATGTACCATTGGCCCAACGGTATCTTTGCTGGGCGAAAGCGGCGCCACACCGTTCAGCTGTGAACGGCGAAAGGCAGGCCGTAGCCCCACCAGCCCGGTATAGCTACAGGGAATGCGGATAGAGCCGCCGGTATCGGTACCCAATGCGCCATCCGCCATTCCCGCCGCCACGGCCGCAGCGCATCCTCCGCTGGAACCTCCGGCGGTGAGTGTCGGGCAAAGTGGATTCGCCACATCGCCCCCCAGCGAGCTTCGCGAGCGCACATCGAACGCGAACTCGGACATATTGGCCCTGGCGAGAATAATCGCCCCCGCGCTGCGCAATCGCTGCACCACCCGTGCATCCGCTGTCGCGTTAAGTGAGGCCAGCGCCCGGCAGCCAAGAGTAATGGGCATCGGCGCGCAGGCAATATTATCTTTGACGATCAGCGGCACGCCGTGCAGGGGGCCGATCGGTTCTCCACGTCGACGCTGCTGCTGATGCTGTTCCGCCTGAGACATAGCGTCAGGGTTAACCCCGAGGATCGCGTTGAGCGCCCGGTGCTGCTGTATGACGTCGAGACGGTGGGCAATTTCCTCCGGGCAGTCGTCTGGCGGTATCAGGCGCTTCATAGTCTCAGGCTCTCTCGTGATGAAAACCGGGCAGAAGGCTGCCCGGGATACGTTTTAGTCCCGCATGCCGGTAGTAATGGCATCAATGTCCTGCGGACGCAGACGAATTTCCGCCGCCCGTCGGTGCCCCTGCATCCCCTCGGTACGGCTCTGGCGGATCGCCGGTTCTGCGATTGCCGGGATACCCTGCTCGTCAATCCACTGATGGGTACAGATTTTGACGTACGCGCCAACCCACAGACCGCCGGTATAGCGTGCCGCCGCCATCGTCGGTAACGTGTGGTTGGTGCCGCAGCATTTATCAGAGAACACCACACTGGCGTTCTGACCAATAAACAGCGAGCCATAGTTGCGGATCTTCGCCGCCGTCGCGTGCGGATCGCGGGTATGCACCTGCAAATGCTCCGTCGCCATATGGTCAGCAAAAGCAATCAGCTGCGCTTCATCTTCGCAGAGCACAATCTCACCCTGCCGGCGCCACGCCTCCCCCGCCGTTGCCGCCGTTGGCAGGCTGGCGAGCTGACGCTCAACCTCCGCCAGGGTACGCTCAGCGATATCCCGGCTGGTTGTCGCCAGCCCGACGCGGGTATGAATATCGTGCTCTGCCTGCGCCAGCATATCGGCGGCCAGAATGCGCGGGTCGGCGCTGTCGTCCGCGATAGTGAAAATCTCGCTCGGCCCGGCGAGGGCATCAATGCCGACCCGACCAAAAACCTGGCGTTTCGCTTCATTAACGAAGGCGTTGCCTGGCCCAACAATTTTGTCCACCGACGGAATGCTCTCCGTTCCCCAGGCCATAGCCGCAATGGCCTGCGCGCCGCCAACTTTGAAAATGCGGTGCGCGCCTGCCAGATGGCAAACTGCAATCATCGCCGGATGGGCGCCCGGGGGCAGACAGGCGATAATCTGTTCACAACCCGCCACCGTCGCAGGAACAATCGACATCACGGGAGCGGAGAGAATCGGATACCGACCGCCCGGCACGTAGCAGCCCACCGTCTGCACCGGGATGATCCGGTGACCGAGATGCACGCCAGGCAGCGTCTCTACCTCCAGCGGCTGCATGGTCGCCAGCTGCGCCTGCGCAAAACGACGCACCTGATTAATCGCAAACTCACTGTCGCGGCGCGTCTGGGCATCCATCCCCTCCAGTGCTTCGGCGATCTCCTGCTCGCTCACCTCAAACTGCGCGGGGACGACCTTATCAAACTGCTGCGAAAAGGCTCTTAGCGCCGTATCGCCTTCGGTTTTCACGCGCTCGATAATGGCGCTGACCTTCTCCGTCAGGGAACGATCGGCCTGCGCATCCTGCCCCTGCGGGCGCTTAATCCAGCTCACCTGATTTAACATTTACGCGTCCTCCATCTGGCCGAGTTTGATTTGCGCCAACAGCGCCAGGTGGTCATACACGACCCATTCATCAACAATTTTTCCGTTGACGATGTGGTAGTGCGACATGCCCATCACAAACAGTCGTTCTCCGGTCGGCTTGCCCAGTTCGCCGTAACCCAGGTGATGCCCTTCGATGATCCAGCGAACGGCCACTTTGACGCCGCCTTCATCGCACGGGTTGGAACAAATATGCTGCGGCAGCCACGCGCCGTCAGGGATCATCCCCACCAGCGCCAGCGTCTGATGGGTTACCGCCGCGGTGCCGTACAGCTCTTTCATCAGCGGACCGTGCCACTGTACGTTAGGCGCATACACTTCTTTGATCTTGCCAAACATCCGGCGGTTGTAGATCTCATGCAGCCAACGCAGGCACTGCTCCTCAGTATCGGTGTGCGCAATGGAAACATCGCACTCCATCTCCGGCGGATATTGCCCCAGCATGCGGCCGTTTTCGCCGATGTCCATCACGCGGAAGCCTTTATCGAACTGCTCTTTTGCCATATTAAATGCGATTTGATCGGTGTTCAGGCCAAGCTGTTTCATTAACGACATGTTGTCGCTGACCACCCACTCCCGATAAATTTTATTCTCGTGGATCATGCAATCCGCCACGGTCCGGGTAACGAAGGTGCGGTTTGTCGGCTTGCCTAAATGGCTGTGCTGGGTATGCCGCCCGCTTCCCGTCACCAGGTGAGAGGTATAAAAACCGTCAACATCATTTCCGTTCCAGATAACCTGGGTTGCCATTCCGCGCCGTTCCGGGAAGGCAATTAAGCGTTGCAGCGTATCCTGTACCACCTGTTCACGGTTATAGAGTGTCCCCAGCGCGTTATACAGCACGCAGTTATGGGTATAGTGAGAATAAATTAAGCCGACATCGCGCTCATCCCATATTTTATGGGTGCAGCGAACGATATAATCGACAATATCGGTATAGCAGTCATCAAAGCCGCGTAATGATTGCACACGCGGTCTTTTTTCCGGTACCAGATCGACAAAATCACGACGCTCCACCTGTAATACAGGTTCCTCTTTCAGCGATTTCACGCTGCTTTTTTCGGGTACGGCTGGTGCTTTATTTGTTGCTTCGGTGGAAGACATATAAACTCCTGCTCTGTTTTCAGACAATAAGAACCCGCACCCGTAAGTGAGGGTGAATTAAACACGGTTAATATTTGCAGCCGGAATAAGGGGGCTGCCGCCCCATTAATTAAATATTTGCGACCAAATCGCTAATTCATCGATCCCCAGGTATTCACGGAAAATTAAACCATCACGTAATTCAAGCTGACTGATACCGGTAATTGATATGGGTTTACGGGTCGGCGCACCAAATTTGCCGTAACCGTCATGCCAGGTTAACAACGACCAGCGCAATGAAAGTCGAATCGGCTCATTAGGATCTTTACGCACAATCAGGTGATGAAGTTGCGTTTCGCTGTCGGCAAATGAAGCGCGATAACCGGAAAGCTGTGCGCCAATTTCCTGTTCGCCGGTGCAGAGGCAGTGCCCCGGCGCGTACAGCGTCGCCGCCGGGTGATAGAGACCGGGCACCACGCCGCTGTTACCGCCCGCCCACATCGTTAAGTAGCGCTCAACGACCCCGGCCAGCGCCCCTTCCACGTCGTCGCCCTCGGGCCCGCCCGCCCAGCGGGCGTCCAGCGTCTCAGCAGACACAGATTCCAGCCCAAGCTGCTGGCGCATGGTCGCCAGGTTAAAAGCAAAATCGCGGACATCCAGCCCCAGTTGCGCCACAATCGCGGCACGATCCTGAAGCAGCCACTCCTGGCGTACGGCACCATCAACACAGATGCGATCGGCCCAGGTGCGGACCCAGACATTTTTCCCCGTCGGCGGGCCAAAAAATCCCTCCCCCTGGTGCTGAATGCGGGCTACGGTACGCTGCGCCGCATAGTACTCATCCCCCGGGTTCTGGCTGCACAGAATATCCTCCGTCAGCACCGCTCGCTGCGGGAAGCTGTGCATCGCCTCAAGCGTCAGGCGCATAAACTGGGAAAGCTCATGCAGCTGTTTTTCGGGGGTAGTGAAAACCACCGGCGTGGCGTAAAAATCCGCCAGCTGGCCGATATCTTTCTGCTCCCACACCACGTGCGTCAGCGTCAAAATGAACTGCTGGATAGAGTCGAATTGAGGGCTGAAGCCCCGCAATCTGGTCATGTGCGCTCCTTAGACTGGAATAGCGTTAAACCATTGGTTTCGATAACGCCGCTGCGTGGGCGACGCGCCGAGTGGCGTATCACCAGCGTACCGGGCACCGTAATCTGTTCAGGCTCTATGGTTCCGCTGTCAATTTGTTTCATTAACAGTTCCACCGTGGCATCCACCATCGCGCCGACCGGCTGCGACGCCGAGGTCAACGCATAAGAGGGCCAGCCGGAAGGGCCAATGTCGTCATACCCGACAACGGAGACCTCCTCCGGAATGCGCAAACCAAACTCATAGCGCGCCACATCCATTACCGTGACGGCCATATGATCGTTGGCGACAAAGACCGCATCCGGCGCTGGCGACGTCGAAAACAGGGTATAGGCTGCCCGGGTGGTTTGCTGAGCGTCGTAATTCCCGTGCACCACCCGCACATCGGTGATGCCATGTTCTTCCAGCGTGGAGATGAACCCGCGCTGGCGGGCAATATTGACCGGGGAATCGGCCACGCCGCCCACGTAGGCAAAACGCTTGTGCTCCCCCGCCAGCAGAAACTCGGCAATCTGCCGCGCGGCCGCTTCGTTATTACTGTTGACGCTGGAGGCCATGCCACTCTCTTCGCTGCGGTTAAACAGCACTACCGGGATCCCGGCGGCAAGGCACTCTTCAGATAACTCCAGCGACAGCGTCACCGAGGCCAGCACAATACCATCCACCCGGTACTGCATAATCTGGTCAAAAATACGGTCAACGTTGCCCTCCCGGTCGCCAACGAACAGCAGCAGGTGATAGTTCAGCGTATCCAGCTTTTGCGCCAGCGCCTCCAGCACCTGCGAGTAAAAGGGGTTATCAAAGTAAGAAATGACGACACCGATAATGCGCGAACGAGCCGTGTTGAGCGAACGGGCGATCGCATTCGGGCGATAACCCAGCTCGCGCGCTGCCTTCAGCACTTTTTCACGCGTTGCCGGCGAAATGCTCGCCCCCGGCGTGAACGTTCGCGACACCGCAGATTGCGATACCCCCGCCAGCTGAGCGACCTGTTGGGATGTGACTGCTGCAAAAGTCTTACGTTTCATTACCCCTGATTCCTTATCAACGTCCTGCCCATTTGCGCGTGCTTCAAACGCCTCAGCAAGTGGGTGTTTTTTATACTTACACCACCTTTGCATGCGTATGCAACACAAAAAATTAAAATTCTCACAACAAGATCGAGATCACTTTACAAACATGAAACCTTTTCGTAACTTCAAATCTTGAATACGTATGCAAAGAGTTTTCATACCGTCAATGGTACCGGAGAGAACAGGAGTCGCCCAAAGGATTGAACCGGTAAACGTCGTCCCTGACTGGTTATAACCCATTAATTCTCAAGAGGTTCAAAACCATGTTTCAAGCACTGTTACGCCGTCGGGAAGCCCGGCTCTTTTTTATCATCAGCATCCTGTTCTTTATCTGCATCCATAGCATTGATGCATTCCTGGCCCCCATGATGATCAACCAGGGCATTGAGCCACAGATCATGGGCATCATTATGGGCGCGTCTGGTCTGGCAACCCTTCTGATACGCTTCCCGTTAGGCATTATTTCCGACGTGGTTAAAAGCCGCAGGATCTTCATCCAGATTGGCCTGCTGCTGCCAATTATCGCCTGGCCGATTGCCTGGCTTGAACCCAATGCCATTACGCTGTATCTGGCGAAAGCGGCAGACGGCGTCACGGCGGCGACCTGGGTGCTGTACAACATCCTGTTCATGCGTTACTTCGGTCGCAACGAAGCCCCCGCCGCCGTCGCGCTGCTGGCGCTTGCAGGGCCCATCGGCGTGTTTCTCGGCAACTGTATTGGCGCGGTGCTGATTCACTATTTCGCCAATAACATCGCCTTTTTTGTCTCCTGCATCTCTGCCCTGGTGGCGTTGATCCTGACGACCCGCATTCAGGACGTGCACGACCCGGTTCAGGCCCCCACGCTTAAAGCCTGCATTACCGGCGCGCGCCAGCAGCTGGCCGACCGTTCCGTCTGGCTGATTGGCATTCTGGCGACCGTCGTCATTCTGGTGCCCTTCGCCACCCGCGACACGCTGACGCCGGTCTATGCCGAGCAGCTTGGCGCCCGGGCGGGGATCCTCGCGCTGCTGGGTAACATTCACCTTCTTTTTTACGGGCTGGCCATCGCCCTGTGCAGCTCGGTGTTTTATCAGCGACTTGGGCTGGTAAAAACCGCCGTGCTCGGCATCGTTTTACAGGTGATATCCACTTTCGGCATTCCCTTCACCAGCAATATCTATGTTATTTACCTGTGGCAGGCGCTGGCGGGGTTCTCGTTCGGTATGGCCTTTGCGGCATTCATGTCGCTCAGCGTAGTGAATACCTCGTCTGATGAACAATCCACGCGAATGGGGCTATTCCAGACCATTTATTCCTGCGGCATGTTTGTCGGGCCGGTAATGATGGGCGTAATGATGCAACATATTAACCTGTCGTCCGGTTATATATTGATTGCCGCCCTTTCCGTTGTGGCCGCTATTGCCACGCCGCTGTCCGCTCGATGGGTATATGCCCGTAAAACGCAAACCTCAGCCCAATTATTAAAAAACGGTGCGTACGCTGCCGCGCCGGATCAATAACCCTTTCTGAAGTAAATACCCTTTCCCGGCTCGCCGGGAGGACAACTGACATCTGAAAAAGGTAAGGAGAAGCGAGTGTCCTGGAAATTAAAAACCGGTAAATCTACCGAAGAGCGCCAGCAAGCCAACCAGCAAATAAGAGAAACGGTTGAACAAATACTTGCGGATATTGAAAAACGCGGAAATAAAGCCATTCGCGAATTATCCATTAAATTCGATCGTTATGACCGTCAGGATTATCGTCTGACGTCCGCGGAGATTGACCGCTGCATAAAACAGTTAAGCCGTCAGGATATTCAGGATATTGAATTCGCCCAACAGCAGGTCGCGAATTTTGCCCGCGCGCAGAAAGAATGTCTGCGGGACCTGGAAATTGAAACGCGTCCCGACGTTATTCTCGGGCATAAAAATATTCCGATTAACGCCGTGGGATGTTACGTGCCTGGCGGAAAATATCCCCTGCTCGCCTCCGCGCACATGTCGATCATTACCGCCAGCGTGGCGGGGTGCTCAAGAATTATCAGCTGTGCCCCGCCGTTTAACGGTCAGCCCGCCCCGGCGATCGTCGCGGCGCAAAAAATGGCTGGCGCAACGGAAATCTATGCCCTTGGCGGCATTCAGGCGATAGGCGCCATGGCGCTGGGCACGGACTCGCTGGCACCGGTCGATATGCTGGTCGGCCCCGGTAACGCCTTCGTCGCGGAGGCCAAACGACAGCTGTTCGGCCGGGTAGGTATCGATCTGTTTGCCGGTCCGACGGAAACGCTGGTGATTGCCGATGACACGGTTGACGCGGAAATGTGCGCAACGGATCTGCTGGGCCAGGCCGAACACGGCGTCACCACCCCTGCCATCCTGCTGACGAACTCGCTCCAGCTTGCCAAAGAGACGCTCAGCGAAGTGGAACGGCTGCTGGAAAAGCTTCCTACCGCCGACATTGCCCGCCAGTCGTGGCAGGACTACGGGGAAATCATCGTCTGCGACAGCCACGAAGAGATGCTGCTGGAGGCAGATCGTATCGCTTCCGAACATGTTCAGGTGATGACCGACCGGGACGACTGGTTCCTGGCTAACCTGACCAATTACGGCGCGCTGTTCCTTGGACCACGTACTAACGTGGCCTACGGCGATAAGGTGATCGGCACCAACCACACCCTGCCCACGCAGAAAGCCGCACGTTATACCGGCGGCCTGTGGGTGGGCAAGTTCATGAAAACCTGCACCTTCCAGAAAGTCCTCAGCGACGAAGCCACCGCCGAAATCGGCAGCTATTGTTCGCGTCTGTCGCTCCTGGAGGGGTTCGCCGGACATGCCGAGCAGGCCAATATTCGCGTGCGCCGTTATGGCCAGACGGAAGTTCCCTACGCCACACCGGCCCCGGTCAGGGAAAAGGTGTAAGCCATGACGCTTTTGCAAACGCCCTCTTTCACCCTGCACGGCAAACGCGCGCTGGTGACCGGCGGGTCAAGAGGGATTGGCTTCGCTGCCGCCGTCGCCCTCGCACAGGCAGGGGCAGAGGTCTGGATTGCCGCCCGGGGCCGCGAGGCGCTTGCGCATGCCGCAGGTCTGGCAGCGGAACACAGCCTCGCATTCCACCCGCTGGAACTGGATATTACCGACGCTCAGGAGGTGGAGCGTGTGCTGGCGACGTTGCCCACGCCCGACATTCTGGTGAACAGTGCCGGGCTGGCCCGCCACCAGCCGTTTCTTGAGGTAAACGAGGAAAATTTCGATGCGGTGATGGCGCTTAACCTGCGCGCCACCTTTTTTGTCAGCCAGCGCGTGGCGCGCAGAATGCGGGCGGGCGGTAAGGGGGGATCGATTATTCACATCTCATCGCAAATGGGACACGTTGGTGGCCCCGAGCGTAGCGTGTACTGTGCCTCCAAATTCGCGCTTGAAGGGTTAACCCGAACGATGGCGCTGGAGCTGGGCGATGCGGGGATCCGCGTCAATACGCTGTGCCCGACCTTCATTGAAACCGACCTGACGCGTTCGTCGCTTGCCGATCCGGCGTTCCGCCACTACGTGCTGGACAATATCAAACTGCGCCGGCCAGGCAGGCTGGAGGACATTATGGGGCCGGTAGTGTTCCTCGCCTCAGACGCCGCCGGGCTGATCACCGGCAGCGCCCTGATGGTTGACGGCGGCTGGACGGCTACGTGAGGGATGCAATGGAATATCCGCTTCTGGACAATACCGATCTACCGCTGGTGCTGCTTGGTGGCACCCTGTGTAACGCCCGGCTCTGGCAGCCCCTTATTGAAAGGCTGAACATCTCAGCGGTGCTGTGCATCACGCTGACGGGCGCAGAGTCCGCGCCGCAGGCGTCACGGCGGTTATTAAAGGTTCTGCCACCGCGCTTTCTGCTGGTGGGCTTTTCGCTCGGCGCGATTGTCGCGCTGCAAATGGCCGCCGACGCGCCAGAAAGAGTGAACGGGCTGACGCTGATTTCCGTTAATCCGTTGCCCGTTGCGCCAGACACCCTCGCTTCACGCCGGGAAGCGGTACACACCGCCCAGGCGCAGGGCCTGGCCGACTGGCTGGTCTCCTCGCTGTGGCAGAGCTATGTCGCCCCGTCACGTCTGTCCGATCGGATCCTGCAAGAGACTATTTGCCGAATGGCGCAAGAGTGCGGCATTGAGACCTTTGCCGGGCAAACGGAAATGGCCATTCACCGGCAGGACAACCGGACTGCGTTTAACGCCCTCGCCTGCCCCACATTACTTCTAAACGGCGCGCAGGACGTTATCTGCACGCCTCATCATCATCAACTACTGGCAGCAGGCAATGCGAACGTGACCAGGCATACGGTGGAGGCTGGCGGGCATTTTATTCCGCTGGAAACCCCGGATGAGATCGCGCCGCTGCTGCGTCAGTGGATAACGGAGTGCATACAGTGCGCAAAAACAGTTTAAAGACCGTATTTCTGGAAAATACTCCGATCGTTAACGGCTGGCTGGCAATCCCCTCCGGGTATAGCGCGGAAATTATGGGCCATCAGGGTTACGACGCCGTCACCGTCGATTTGCAGCACGGCATGATTGATTTTGCCAGCGCGTTGTCGATGCTACAGGCGCTATCGGCCACGCCTGCCGTGCCGCTGGTGCGGGTGGCAGATAACGATCCGGCGCAAATCATGCGCGTATTAGACGCAGGAGCCTACGGCGTAATCTGCCCGATGATCTCCAGCGCGGAACAGGCTCGCCGTTTTGTCGCGGCCTGTCGCTATCCACCACTGGGGGTTCGCTCCTTTGGTCCGGCCAGAGGTCTACTCTATGGCGGCAGCGATTATCCACAGCACGCCAACGACGAGATCCTGACGCTGGCAATGATCGAAACCCGACAAGGGCTGGCGGATCTTGACGCCATCCTTGATACCGAAGGGCTGGACGGTGTGTTTATTGGCCCCAACGATCTCTCGCTGACGCTGACCGGCAGTGCCAGCGCCGAATCCCAACATCCCGAAATGCTTGCTGCTATTGAGCGGGTGATTCACTGCTGCCGCCAGCAGCAAAAGATTGCCGGTATTTTCTGCACTTCCGGTGCGGCCGCGGCAGCGCGTATTGCTCAGGGTTTCCAGTTTGTTACCCCTGCAAACGACGTTATGCAGCTGGGTCGCGCCTCACGTGAAGCCATTGCCCTCGCCCGCGGCAACGCCATCCCTACCACCGGTGCATCCGGTTATTAAAAGGAGAAATGATGAAAACTATCCATCTTACCCAGAGCCAGGCACGAACACGGTTAATCGCCCCCGACGATATGGTCTCCTGCAATCTTGCTTTTATTGATTGCAAGCTGCCCGGCTCGCATCTCAAACAAAACTATTCCTTCATCGGCCCGGGTGTAACCCAGTCCAGCGAGCAGGTCGTCAATATTCCCGAGCCGCACGGCTTTAACATTGGCGCGGCGGCTATGCCAAAAGGGGTGACGAATAACCTGCATCTGCATTTCACCGCAGAAGTGTTCTTGATCCATGAAGGGACGTGGCGTTTTCGCTGGGGCGCCAACGGCGAGCATGAAGCTGAATTTAGCGCGCCCACCATCCTCTCAATACCGACCTGGATCTTCCGCGGTTTCACCAACGTCAGTAAAGAAGATACCTGCGGCATGGTATTTACCGTGCTCGGCGGGGACAACACGGGCGGCATCATCTGGCACCCGTCAGTGCTGGCGGCCGCCAGCGAATACGGTATGTATCTCAGCAAGGATAATATGCTGATTGCGCAGGAGCCAGGTGAACCAGAGCCCGATCCCGCCGCGCTGCTGACGCCGCTGTCAGAGCAATATATTGCCGGTCTGCGTGACTACAGCGTTGAGGAGATGCGCCAGCGTGCGGTAACCGGCGATGACCGCCGCTGGTCAGCACAGGGACTGCTGGATTCGGTGCTGCCGGGACACGGCGGCGAAATTGCGCCGGTTATCGGTTTCGGCATTTCACAGGATCGGGATTCCGCTCCCGCTATCCTGAGCCCGCACGGTTTTTCCGTCGAATGGTTGCGTCTTGCTGACGACCACATTGTCGGTCGCCATCTCTGCCCGGATATTCAGGTGATCATGGTCTTTAAAGGCCAGCTGGAGGTGACCTGGAACGAGGCGGGTAAGGAAGTCAGCATTATCGCCCCGGAACGTTCGGTGATCTCCATTCCGGCAAACAGCTGGCGCCGCTACCGCGCGGTTGATGGCAATGTGGAGTTTATTCTGACGACCCGGGGCGATCAGCGTAAGCGCCTCTACTGGGACGAGGCGATCCTGCACGAGGCGAGAGAACACAATCGCTGTATCGATCCTGATGGCTACGTGGCGGATGCCGACATCCTGCCAGCCACGGCCCGTCGGGCCGGTGCGATACTGGCAAAATGGCAGGCGGAGGCCTGACTGGGCTTGTGCTCGTCATCACGATACTGGCGCAGATTGATCACTGCGCCATTGTGAATACCCACATACCGCCCTGATCGGACCTTCTTAAACGTCACAATTATCCGACCATCCTCTTCTCCAGAACGGTGATATTTTTCCCTGCAATGTTTTCTACCGTGAAATTATCCACATACAACAAAATGAGTTTCAGTCCTCTGCCGCTTTCAGCCAAAAGAGAGGCATCGAACGTCGCGTCGTCACGCACCGCCGCGAGACGTTCAGCGGGAAATTTATCGCCATCGTCCGTAAAACGCAGCGCCGCGTCCGAGACGGTAACGATGAACTCCACGGTGAAGCAACGTTCCGGATCCTCATGTAGCGCATGACGAATAATGTTGGTAGCCGTTTCACAGGCGGCGAGATCGAGCGCAAAGCGCCAGTCATCGCTAACGGACAGCGAAGCCATCTGACGCTCAAGCCATGCCGCAAGCGGCGAGACGGAGGTTAACGTGGCGGGAAAAGTAATGTCGTTAGCCACAGTCAACTCACTGATTTAGATGCGAAAGTGCCGTAGCGCGATCCGGGCAAATGCGAAATATGCGATCCATACGGGTCAGGGTGAACATGTTGCGTATACCGGGGTTCAGCGCACACAGCATCATTTCACCTTTACCATTCATCATCTTCAGCAGGGAAACCAGTGCGCCAAGGCCGCTGCTGTCGATAAAATCGATTTTGCTGAAATCGACTATCAGGGCTTTACGATCCACCCCAATCTCCCGGGCAATAGCTTCCTTAAATACCGCCGCCACCGAGGCGTCCAGTCGGCGCACCGAAGGCGTCATAATGTTTACGTCGTCCAGTCGGTCTGTATCAATGTTCATCGTTTACTCCTGTACGCTCAATCACTAATAAGGAAACATCGTCCGCCATGGCCTGCTGTTCACGGTATTTTCCGCTGCGCCAGCGTATAAGATGCTGCGCAAACTGCGGTAAGAGCCGTTCCAGTGCGAGCGTGGCGTCATCCTGAAGCCGACGCTGCAAACGAGCCTGACCAAACTGTTCGTTGTCAGGATTTTCACACTCGGTGATGCCATCGCTAAACAGGCAGAGGCGCTCACCCGGCGCCAGCGAGAAGCTTACGTCTGACCAGCTGAGATCCGGCATCAATCCTACCGGCGCGCCGCCTTCACCGACCGTCCTGACCTCGCCGCCAGGGTTCACAATGAACGGCGTAGGATGCCCGGCCTGGCAAAGCGTGCCTTCACCTGTTGTCAGGTCGATAACACCGTAAATCATGGTGAAATAACTCATTATCTCAACCTCTTCGCTGCAAAAGCGACCATTCAGGATCCGAACGACTTCCGCAGGGGAGGCAACGTCGCTATCGTCCGCAAACAGAAAACGCTCTACCGCCCTGCCATGCAGAAACTGACGGGCCACGGCAAGTGACATCATCGCCGCACCAACGCCGTGCCCCGACACATCGACACAGTAGAATCCCAGGTGATTGTCCAGCGGGAAGACATTGAAAATATCGCCGGACACCCAGGCTGACGGCAAAAAAATCCAGTCTGCAAAGTAATCCCGGTAACGCAACTGATGCGCAGGCAGAACCGACTGCTGGATCCGCGCCGCCACTTCAAGGTCTTGCTCTATCTGCCTTAACGCCTCACTGAGACGTGCATTACGCGTAGCAAGCGTGGCCTCAAGGGACAGAACCCGTGCCCCCGCGTGCAATCGCGCCCGCAGCTCACTCTGCTCGACCGGCTTGTTGAGAAAATCATCCGCACCGGCGTCAAACCCCACCGTCAGATCGCCCGGCTCTTCGCGTGCGGTAAGCAAAATTAAATAAACATAATGTCCGAACTGACGGCTGCGAACCTCCCGGCACAATGTCAGGCCATCCATTTCCGGCATATCCCAGTCGCTGATCACCAGGCTGACTGGCTGGTTTTCGAGGATCTCAAGCGCGGCAACGCCGTTCTCCGCCTCGTAGACGGTATACCCCCACTGCGTCAGCATTCTGCTAAGCAGGCGACGATAAACCAGTGAGTCTTCAACTATCAGGACGTGCTGTGACAACATACGCCCTCCTATAGCGGTAAGAACCAGATGACGCTGACGGTGCCTTCCCGGAATTTACCGCTGCCGCTCTGGTGACCGGGGTAACGGGTGCCGGAGTAGTTAGCATACTGAACAGAGAATGAACCTGGCGTATAACCCGCATAGCCAAAACTATAGCTGTAGTCGCCGTTCCAGGGCTGTTGCTGGCTGCTGTCCGGAAACCAGAACGCCGTGGCGCGCACGAAGAAGTGCTGCTTAAAGGTATAACCACACCCGCCCAATACCACGTTCTTGTTTTTGCGGATATCGTTGCTGTCCAGATCGTAATAACGCGGAACCCAGCTGTAGCCCATCTGGCAAATGATAGAGTCGCCTTTGTTAATCAGGAGCGTATTCTCTATCGGTTTCGGCAGTGAAAATTTATACGCCAGCGTCACGGCCCCCTGCTCAAAATAGGTGTGGCGACGGTTTCCTGACGTCCAGAAGCGGTTATCCCCGTAATTGCTGTACACCAGGCTGAAAGTGTTGGCATGCCAGTCATCATAGCCAAAACTGTAACGAAAATCGGCCGTGTAGCGGCTGGTGTCCGTCACCGGCAAACGCGATGTCACGTTCGCAAACCAGTAACTGTAGGGTGAGTATTGCAGGCTGAGATTAAGCGTCTGGTTGTATTTACGTTTCTGCTCTGCGGTGTCCGAGCTGTTAGGGATAGTCATCCACTGCTCTTTTAGTCCCGAACTAAAGCTCAGCGCGCCAGAGAAGACGTCTTCATTACCGGAGAACAGGCGACCCCAGCGGCTGGTGAACACGCCAGCCTGCACCGGCTCGCCGTTCTTGTCACGTAGTGAATCCGCATCGTCCTTCGGCGCCGACTCTGCGCCAGTGGCAACGCACAGCAGTGCGCAGGTCAGCAAAAATTTATCCCGCATCAGCCCTTCCTTAGTTAGGTATCCAGCGCGCGGCGACGTTATATTTCGCCATCAGCCACAGCACGCCCAGCGCCGCAGCGTGAATGAAGGTGTTCACTATCCAGTCCTGGCGCCACAGATCGAACGTGACGAACTGGCTTACCAGAAATACGACGTAGACATGCAAAATAAAGGTATAAAGCGAATGTTGACCCAGCGGAATAAGAAACCAGCCTGCGAGGCGATACAGGGGCAGCCAGCACCAGGTCAGCACCAAATAGACGGTCACCATCAGACAGATATCGTTAAGTACCCTGACGGGCCCAAGGCCATTTTTTGCCGCCCAGGTATGATAAAAAGCGTTGAAGTCCTCCGGCGAGAGGCTGTGCATTAGCAGTGCGGGCGGCATAAACGGGTTGGTATGGTTCTGGGCGATAAAGCCAAGAAGCAGCGCAATTATCACCAGCGCCACGAGCACGACCTTACCGGCGGGCGTACGGGCAAAAGAGATCAAATCCTCTTTGTACCAACCGCTGCACATACCCAGCACGAAAATAAACTGCCAGGCCAGCAGCGGAAACGCGAATTCAAACTGAGACGGCGTAGCGCGTACCGGCCACATCTGCCAGCCGCCGTAGACGAGCAACGATAAACCCAGCAGCCAGTAGACGTATCCTTTCTGGAGCATCCCCAAAAACAGGGGGCTTAACAGCAGAAGAAAAATATAGAGCCCAAGGATTTGCGTTTGATGAGGGCCAATTTGCAGGTAGAGGACAATGTTAAACCAGGTTTCTTTAATTTGCGGCGTCACCGGATACAGTGACCAGGTTGTACCTGAGTAACGATCGGTAAAATGGGTCACCTCAAAGACGTTAATAAACGGCAGATATCCTAACAGTAAAAATGAAAGAATAATGATGATATTTATCCGATATATTTTCCATGCACGCAGATAAAGCCCCCAGGATATAGTCAACAATACTGCTTTTTGCAATCTTACACGGTTTAACATTCCCAGCATAAATCCTGAAAGGATCACAAAACCCTCAGCGCCGGTGACCAGACCAAACCTTTCCCAGGTAAATATATTAAATATCGACATCACTTCCGTGTGCGCCACCACCATCATCACTAAGGCGATACCGCGCATAAAATCAATACGTAAATCACGTTTATCCGACGCGATGTAACGCCATGTCGTTGGTTTTTCAACGTCTTTATTTATAAGCACAGGCGCAATCTGGCTCATGGGGCGTCGCGTTCTCCATGCTAAAAAGTTTCTTGTATTTTATTTAGATAGCGTAAACAAAAGCATCTGGCAATTTTTGATAACGCTTCAAATATTATTAAGCGTAGTTAACAGTTATTTTAGCGCGTGTAAACAATCGAGTTTTAACCTCTCTGGAATTATTTCCTCCGCCATCTACACTTACTTTACTTTTTGTTTACGGACGTTATTTTCCGTTTTGCGCTCCCTGTCAGTAACGGGTCTGTAATTAATAACTATCGTGGAAACAGGATATCCTTCTCTATGGATTTTTATTTTACCCGTTTTGAACATCGCCAGCCGCCTGAACCGCTTAAGACACCGCGATGGGTCATGTTAACATGGCAGGTATTGGCGGTTGCCTCGCTGATTTTAGGCGCTAATTATATTTACTGGCGCTGGACAGCTTCCTTAAATACCGACGCGCTGTGGTATGCCATTCCATTAGTGCTGGCTGAAACCCTGGCCTGGATCGGCACAGTCCTATTCACCATAAACCTGTGGAAAGAAGACGATCCGCCGCAAAATCCGCCACCGATTGAGATCAATGATTGCCTGCGCTCCGAAGACGCGGAAGCCTCAAGACCCATCAAGGTCGATCTTTTTATCGCAACCTATTCAGAAGATGTTGAGCTGGTCAGGCTTTCAATTCGGGACGCCATGAAGATGGATTACCCCGGCCCGCTGGACTACAAGGTGCACGTGCTCGATGATGGCCGGCGTCCGGAGATGAAAGCCGTCTGCGATCAGGAAGGCGCAAACTACATCTCCCGCCAGACCAATATTGGCTTTAAGGCCGGTAACTTGCGAAACGGACTTGAGCAAACCGACGGTGATTTCCTGATCATTTGCGATGCCGATACCCGGGTCTTCCCCACTCTGCTCAGCCACACGCTGGGCTACTTTCGTGACCCTGACGTGGCCTGGGTTCAGACACCGCAGTGGTTCTTCGACCTGCCGGAGGGGGAAAACCTCGCGCGCTGGCTTGGGCGAAAAGCAGGCAAAACGGGATACGGGCTCGGATGGCTCGCCCAGAAGTTCATCGGGCCAGTAACCATCGGCCGCGATCCCTTTTTTAACGATCCGCGCATGTTTTATGACGTCATTCTGCGACGGCGAAACTGGGCCAACGCCGCCTTCTGCTGCGGTGCGGCCTCTGTACACAGGCGCGAAGCGGTAATGCAGGCAGCGCTGCGCAGCTACGTCTGGACGATAGAAGAAGAGATCGATCGCCACACGCGGGACATTCGCGATCCCGTCATGCGTGAAACCCTTCAGGACGCCATGCGTCCTCACGTGGCCTTCGACACAGAACTTACGCCCTATAAGTTTCACGTATCGGAAGATATTTATACCTCCATCCTGCTCCACGGCGATGCCGCCCGCCGCTGGCGCTCGGTAATGCACCCGCGGATCGAATCGAAAATGCTCTCACCGCAGGATATGCTGACGTGGATGATCCAGCGCTTCAAATATGCCGCGGGTTCACTGGATATTCTGTTCCATGACAATATTTTCAGCCGCCGCCGTTTTAAGCTCTCTTTGCCGCAAACGCTGATGTACGCCACCACCTTCTGGTCCTATCTGGCCTGCGTGTGGAACACTGTTTTCCTGATATCGCCCATTGTTTACCTGTTTACCGGCATTCCGCCTGTATCAGCCTGGTCTGAACCCTTTTATCTTCATTTTTTGCCCTTTTTTATTGTTTCGGAGCTGGCGTTTATGTTCGGCACCTGGGGAATATCAGCCTGGGATGGCAGAGCATCGTATCTCTCATTCTTCTCCATGAATTTGCGCGCGCTCAACACAGTCCTGCGCGGAGAGCAGATCAAATTCCACGTTACCCCCAAAGAGAGGCAGACGGGACGGTTTCTATACCTGGTGAAACCGCAAATCGCCATCGTCGTGCTCACGCTGGCGGGGCTGATTTGGGGCGGTATTCAGGTTGCACGTGGGCAGGTTGACGATCCGTCCGGCTACGTTATCAATATCTTCTGGGGTGCAGTCAACATTGCCGCCATGCTGCCGCTGATCTTCGCCGCCATGTGGACTCCGGCTGAAGAAGAGGTGAGCGAATGAGAAAACGCGACGCACTTTTGTCAGCCCGCAGCTACCTCACCATTCTGCTCGGCTTTCTGCTGGGATTCGCTATTGTCGTCTGGGTTGAAAAACAGATGCCGACGCGCGTTGAGAGCAGCGCAGGGATATCGCTGAGTAACGATTTCCCACCCTTGCCCGCTCCGCGTGAACTGACATTCGAAGAAGCCATCTGGGCGCGGGTGGCCTGGCAATATTATGTGAACAACACGCAGCCGAATGGCCTGGCCAACGCGCACGACGGCGAACCCTGGCTCAGCCTGTGGAGCACCGGCAGCTATCTTTTTGCGGTTGCAGCCGCCAGGCAGCTCAACGTTCTTACTTCCGAGGAGTTTGATGAACGCATCGCGGCCGCACTGGCGGCCCTCGCAAGCCTTCCACTCAATCCTCAGGGGCTGCCCGCCGCCTATTACCATGCCGACACGCTGGAGACCCTGGGCAAACCGGACGCCTCGGCTATCGGCATGGGCCGCCTGCTTAACGCCCTGCAAACTCTGCTGTGGCGTTATCCTCAGCACGCTGGCGCCGTACGCAATCTGCTCGATCGCTGGAAGATGGGCGCCCTGATTGCCAATAACACCACCAGCCAGGCCGCGGTCCCGCTCCACCATTGGGCGCTGGCGACGGACGAGCCGAGAAACAGCTTCGGCTATCGTCTTTATGCAAGCCATACGCTTCGGCTGATCGACAGCGCGGCGGGACTGGCAGTGACGAATCCACCAGAAGGGCAGCAGATGATCGACATCGACGGAATAATGGTGCCCGACGAGGGGCTGCGTACGCCGTGGGGTCGCCAACCTTCGCTTATCAGCCTTCCCTATTTATTAACGGGGCTTGAGCTGGGTTTTGATGCGCAGAGCGCAGAAATCACATGGCGCATAATGCAGATCCAACAGCGTCGACATAGCCTTCGGGTCCGCAAGCCGCCGATCAGCACCGATTACGCCGAGCCCGCGCCGGATTACGTCAACGATCTGCCCAATCGCCAGCCGCTGCAAAATAGCGCTCTGCTTGACGCCACGCCGGAGCAAACGGCGATGACTTCGACCCGCACCGCCTTTGCCTGGTACGCCCTGTTCCGCAACGGCTGGAGCGAAGCACTGCGCCAGCAGGTGCAAAAGCTACAGGTACCAGGCAAGGGCTGGCAGCGCGGGCTTAACCTCAACAGCAGCGTGAACGAGATCGTTGATGCCGATACCAATGCGGTCGTCCTCGAAAGCCTGGCGTACATTGCCCACGGTCAGATGCTTTGTCTGGCCTGCCCTGGCCCCGCCACTCCCCAAACCTCTTCAGCAGGAGCGAAGCCATGAAGCTGAAATCAATACTCTTTTTTCCTCTTCTGGCCGGGCTTGTGGCGTGCTGGCTCTCACTCTCTGCGGCACAGGCAGCGGCTGGACTTCCCGCTTCTGATTACCCACCGCGTAGCGGCGAACTCACGCCTCGCGAGATGGCTATTGCCAAAAACGCCTGGCAATATTTCGTTGCTAACTATCAGCCCACAACCGGCCTGGTAAATGCCGTTAATAAATACCCCTCAACCACTATGTGGGACAGCGCCTCTTATATGGCCGCGATGACGGCCGCAAGGGAGCTGGGGATTATTGATAAAGCTGAGTTCGATCGCAGAATGCTGAAATTACTCGCTACCCTGAACAAACTGGATTTATTCCGCAACGAACTGCCCAATAAAGCCTATAACACCATCACAGGTCAGAAGGTTAACTACCAGAACAAACCTGGCGAGATTGGCTTCTCGGCGCTGGACATCGGCAGGATGTTGATCTGGCTGAAGGTCATTAAGGAGCGCTATCCGGAATACAGCAACAGCATTGATAACGTGCTGCTGGGATGGAACTTCACCAACGTCATCAACCCCTGTGGAATGATGTACGGAGCCTACCTGGAAAATGGCCAGCCAAAGTACGTGCAGGAGGGGCGGCTGGGCTACGAAGAGTATGGTGCAGCGGGCTTTGCGCTGTGGGGCTTTGGCACCTGTCAGGCCAGCCAGCCTCAGCCCTACGAGCTGGCTGAGATCTACTGCGTAATGGTGCCTTATGACTCGCGCGATCCGCGCCTTACCAGCCAGCATAATTACGTCGTAACCGAATCCTATGTGCTTTACGGCCTCGAATTTGGTTTCGACAAACCGACGGACAGGGAAAACAGCCCGCGTGACTACACCCACCCGTGGATGAAAAACTTCGCCGACAGGGTTTACCAGGCTCAGGAGAATCGCTACGCCATCACCGGTATTTTATCTGCTCGCTCTGAGCATCAACTCGATCAGTCACCCTACTTCGTCTACGACACCGTCTTTAGCGACGGCTTCAACTGGAACACCATCACCGATAAAGGCGTGTACGTTCCCAATACGGCCGCCGTCTCTCTGAAAGCGGCGCTCGGGATGTGGGTTCTCTGGAATTCGCCTTATACCGACCGCCTGCTGGACGCCATTGAAAACGCCAACGAGGCGGGCAAAGGCTACTATGAAGGGCTGTACGAAAACGGCGACGGCCCCATCAAAGAATTCACGGCCAATAACAACGGCATCATGCTTGAAGCATTGCTGTTCAAAAAAGAGGGCAAGCTGATGCAGTTCAACAGCGATAATCCCAAAGATCCCCACTTTGCCCCTTCCCTGTGGGAAAAAAAGCTGGTGGATCTCTTTGAGCCTAATAATGCCTCGCGCAACCGTCCATTCCTGAACAGTACGCCCGCAGTGAAGACATGGTGTGAACAAACCGGGACCACTCTGCGCACCAAACCCGCTTGCCAGGCCTGTCAATGTGCTACCTGTAATACGGACGAGCCTGTGAAACTGCCGCCGGTGACCGCACAATGCTTAAGACCTTAGCCCGCTGGCTGGCTGCCGCCGTCCTCATTCTTATTATCGCCTTCGCCCTGTTCAGCTGCGAAAGCGCAGGGTGGCGCTGGCTGACCAAAGGCGGCTGGCACACCACCGCTCGCATCAGTAGCCTGACCCCGCAGGAGCGGGAGTGGGCGGGTATCGCCTGGCGCTATTTTGAGAATAACACCCAACCTCAGACAGGGCTGGTCAACGGTAGCGATAAACAGCCACGCGTTACGCTGTGGCAAATGGGCGATACGCTTATCGCCCTGCTGGCAGCCCGCGAGCTGGGTCTGATCCAGGCGGCCGAGTTTGATGCACGGCTGACGCGCCTGCTCGGAACACTCAATCGCCTGACGCTGACCGAAACCCGCACGCCAGGCAGACTCTATTCCAGCCGTACGGCCACGCCCATCGATTTCACAGGAAAACCGGCGCAGCGCGGATGGTCGGCGAAAGATATGGCGCGGCTGATGCTGGCCCTGCGTCTCACTGCCGAGCGAGCACCTGAGTACCGCGAATATCTGGAAAAAATCATCCTGCGCTGGAATTTTTGTCCGGTGATGGATAAAGACGGGGAGCTGTGGTCTGCGTCCGAGCAGAACGAACAGCTGTTGGTACGCGACGAACTGCGGCTGGGTGAAAGCGAATATGCCGCCAGCGCGTTTCGGCTGTGGGGATTCCCGGCGGGCAAGGCATTTTCCCCGCCTTCCCAGAACGTCATCATGTACCAGCGCAGCCTCGCCGTTGACGCGCGCGATCCAAGAACAACCTGGCAGCCATCGCTGCTCTCCACCCTCCCCGCGATGCTCCCGGGTCTGGAGTTTGGCTGGCAGGCCCCCGGAGTGGCCGTCGATATTCAAAAAAGGCTGCGCGCCCGGGCCGAAGGAGTATGGCTCAGCCAAAAAACGCGCTGGGAGCACGACGGCATACTCACCGCACGCGCCGATTTTTACCTCTCTCAGGCGCCATGGCACGTCGAGGACACCGTCTGGGGGAATGGTTACGCCTGGAATACGTTGGGCGATGACGGTAAAAGCTATCCCCGGCTGGCACAGGTGACCACCAAAGCGGTCTTCATGCTCTGGACGCTGTGGGAAAACGAATATACCGATGCCCTGATGGCTATAACCCGACACCTGAATAACCCGCAACAGGGCTGGTTTGAGGGCCGCGTTGAGGCCACCGGCGATATCAACCCGACGCTAACCCTCTCGACGAACGCCATGGTGCTGGAAGCGCTGCTGTACAAACACAACGCCGGACCGCTGTTTGAAAACGGCCTTGTGAAGAATGATGGCTATTTTGCCCGCCGCACGTCGGATCCTTTCAATCCGCCCGGCCTCTGTCTGCCCGGCGAACGTGCCTTGAGGGCCGCACCATGAAATTTTATCGCGATCTCTTTGACGCCAGCCTGAACCGCGTCCTGCCGGAGAATGATAAACGGCACTTTTTTGAAACGTTCTGGGAAACGTTTATCCATATGTCACCGGAGACAGAACAGCACTTTGCCCGGGACCAGGGCGGAGATGGCCAGCAGACGATCTTCAAGAGCTTTTTCGCCATGCTTGCCGTTGACGGTGCGCTGTTTGTACCCGATTTTCTGGAACGCCTGGCGCGGGAGCAGAGTGATGAAGGACTAGGCCTGCCACCGCGATTTTTCGGCCTCTGGCGGGAGGCAATGCTCAGGACCGTGCGCGCCTGCGATCCACTTTGCGATGAAGAGATCCTCACAGCCTGGGCGATGGCAATTGCCCCCGGGCTGGAGTATCTGCGCCGCCAGGCGGAGCTGCACTATAAGGCCAGAGGTGAGTAACCATGCGAGCCACATCCCGTTTCGATCTCAACGCGCTGCCTGTGGGGGTGATGATTTACGATCCCGCCGAGCATCTGCTGGCCTGGAATGACCAGATATCGCGCTTTTACCCGGTGATCGCCCCCTGGCTGATCGCCGGCGCTTCCCTCGAGAGCCTGGCGGAGAAATTTATTGATGCGGGTTATAACATCGACTCCACCCGCCGCCGGACCCTGCGTGAAGCGATCGTTCGCAACTGCCGTCAGTCAAGCCATCGAGAGGTGCGGCAGTCGGGAAACCGGCGGCTCTACGTGCAGCATCAGCGTCTCGCCGATGGCGGCATTCTCAGCCTGCATACCGATATTACCGAGCTTGACGACGCCCAGCGCTCGCGCCAGCAGCTGCACGATGATTTTTTACTGACCGCAGAGTCCATTCAGATCGGCATCTGGAACTGGCAGGTCTCTCACGACAGCCTGGAGGTGAACGATACGTTGCTGGCGATGGTGGGTCAGTCGCGTACGCAGCTGCACTACCCGCTGCGCTTTTTACTGAATCTGGTCCATGAAGAGGATCGTGCCGTCCTGCGCAACGCGATGATCGCCTCCAGGCAGGAGCACATGCCGGTGTTTGAAAGTGAGATTCGCGTGCAACACGCGACGCAGGGCTGGCGCTGGATGCTGGTTTCGGGACAGGTGGTCACCCTCAGTATGCAGCAGCAGGCCGAACGGGTGATCGGCACCCTACAGGACATCACCCGCCGCAAGGAAGCCGAGTTGTTAGCCATTGAAGCGGCGAAAGTGGCCCGGGAGGCCAACGAGGCGAAGAGTGCATTTCTCGCCAACATGAGCCACGAAATTCGCACCCCGATGAACGGCATTCTGGGCATGACTCAGCTCTGCCTCGATACACAGCTCACCCCCGAACAGCGTGAATATCTTTCTCTGGTGATGAGTTCAGCGCAGTCACTGCTGCATATCATCAATGACATTCTCGATTTCTCACGCATTGAGTCAGGTAAGATGACCGTCGATACAGAGCCGCTGGAAATCCGCCCCTTTGTGCAGTCGCTCATCCGCCCGCATATGCCCTCCGCCAGCGAAAAAGGCATTGAACTGCTGGTGGATATCGCTCCGGGGGTGCCGGAAGTGCTCATCGTTGATGGTCCCCGACTACGTCAAATTCTGACTAATCTCCTGGGCAACGCGCTGAAGTTCACCCATCACGGTGAGGTTATGCTGGCAATAGAGCCTACAGAAAGTGAAGGGCACTGGCGTTTTCGCATACGCGACAGCGGCATTGGCATCCCGATGGAGAAACAAAAAGCCATTTTCGAGGCGTTCAGCCAGGCCGATAGCTCTACCACCCGCCGCTACGGCGGTACTGGCCTCGGGCTGACCATTTCTGCTCGCCTGGTAAGTCTGATGGGCGGAGAGCTAACGGTTCAGAGCGAGCCGGGTGAAGGCAGCGAATTTGCTTTTACGTTGCCACTGGAAGGTCAGTTGGCTGTCTCAGCAACCGATGCTCCTGTAGCACGCTTTAACGGCGAATCGGTACTGGTGGTAGACGACAACAGTACCAACCTGCGGCTGCTGGACACCATGCTTCGCCAGATGGGTCTGACACCGACCTGTGTTAACAACGCCGGGGAAGCGTTAAGCCTGACCGCAAAAAGGGGATACTGGCCGCTGATCCTGCTGGATGCCCAGATGCCGGATATGGACGGTGTATCGCTGGCCATTGAGCTCTCTGTTATGCCGCAGGCCGAGCAAAGCCACATCATTATGCTCAGTTCCATGAGCCGCCATTTCGATGCCAATATGCTCAAGCGCATCGGGGTTGCCCACTATTTGCATAAGCCGGTTGCCCAACGTGAACTCTATCAAACCATAGCCAGCGTCCTGGCACCCGCTCCCCTTACCTCTCCCGCGGCTGTGCCCGCTTCTGCGCCCGTTACTGCGCCCGTTACTGCGCAGGCCAGTCTGCGTATCCTGCTGGCCGAGGACAACCTGGTGAATCAGAAAGTCGCCAGACGCCTGCTGGAGCAGCTCGGCCACCGTTGCGAAGTGGTATCCAATGGCCGGGAGACCCTCGAACGCTGGCGTGAACAGTCCTGGGATTTGATGTTGGTTGACTTGCAAATGCCAGAAATGGACGGTGAAACGGCCATTCGCCTGCTTCGTGAGGAGACACTGACGCGGGGGCGTAGCCACCAGCCCGCCATCGCGATGACCGCCCATGCCATGCAGGGTGACAAGGCGCGCTGTCTGGCAATGGGCTTCGACGGCTATATTGCCAAGCCGGTAAGTCAGGAGGCGCTCAGGGAGGAGATAGCCCATGTTCTCGCCGGAGAAGATAAGGGTCTGCCAGATGAGGCACAGCTGTTAAAACAGTGCGCGGACGATCCTGAACTGGTTAATGAATTGCTGGCGCTGTTCGGCAACGGTCTTGACGAGGCGGTGGCAGCCATGGCGCTGAACATTGCGCATAATGACCGCGATGCCCTACGGCGGGCCGCTCATAAGCTTCGCGGCGAAGCCGTCACCCTCGGTTTCATTCGTCTTTCAGAAGTGCTCCAGCAATTGGAGAGTCAGGCGGTCTCGCTGAACCAGACGGGGCTGAGCGTTTTACATGGCGAGCTTATCGAGGAGGCCAGACGCTCTGCGGCCTGGCTGCGCCGCAGAGCACAGGAGGTTAAAGATGATCAGGCTTCTTCTGCTGCTGGCAATTAGCCCTCTGCTGGCCCAGGCCAGCCAGCCCGTCACCTGGTCACTGGCCGGAATGTGGCGCGTGCATGACGCCAACCTCAGCACCTTTGATGGCGCCAGCGCGCCTGACCGCGACTGGCGATCGATTGCGGTTCCGGCCAACTGGTACAGCGCCGGATACGATCATCAGGGTGCCCTCTGGTATCGGCACGAATTTACCCTGCCCAGGCGCGCGCCCGATACCATGGCCACCCTGGTCTTTGATGGCGTGGACTATTTTGCCGACGTCACGCTCAACGGCAGGCATCTTGCCCATCACGAGGGGTATTTTCAGCGCTTCTCGGTAGACATAAGCGATGCTTTGCAGCGACACAATAAGCTCGCCGTGCGGGTGGACAGTCCCTGGGAAGATCCGAAAACAATCTGGCCGCTGCATAAAACGATGGTTAAAGGCGTACTTAACCAGCACGATACCCGCCCTGGCGGGGCCTGGTCAGAGGACGGCCAGGATGCCAACTCCGGGGGGATCTGGTCGCCGGTAAAGCTACATTTGAGCCGCGGAGTGACCATCGACGAGGTAATACTGCGTCCGGACTGGCGTGAAGGGCTGAGCAAACCAGCGCTGCACGCCGAGATCCGCTACCGGGCGTTGTCTGCCGGTGACGTAACTTTGCGCCTGTCGGCCACGCCAGACAATTTTACGGGCCCGCCTGTAAAGCAGGAATTTCCTGTAAACCTTGCGAGAACGGACGGAAAGCCGCAATCGCTTCGCGTCACGCTGCCAATGCAAGGCGCCAGGCTCTGGTGGCCAGTGGGCTATGGCAGGCCAAACCTGTACCGAGTGCGCGCAACCCTGACGGATAAGCAAGGAGTGATGGATACCGCAGTTGCCCGTACCGGGTTACGCAAGATAGTGAAGCAGCCTGACAACAAGGGCTGGCTCTTTAATGACAAACGCCTGTTTATCAAAGGGAGTAATTACATCGGCTCCCCGTGGCTTAGCACCATGACACGCAAAAAATATCGCCGCGATTTCAGGCTGGTGCAGGCAATGAACGCCAACGCGATACGCGTTCACTCGCATGTGGCAGGCCGGGCACTTTACGATGTGGCTGACGAAATGGGGCTGATGATCTGGCAGGATGTCCCCCTGCAATGGGGTTACAATAACAGCGACGCCTTCGCGGATAATGCCGCGCGACAGACCCGCGAGATGGTTGAACAGTTTGGTAATTCCCCGGCCATTATCGTCTGGGGCGGTCATAACGAGCCGCCATGGAATTCACCGTGGATGGAAAAACGCTTTCCCGACTGGAATAAAAACCTGAACCAGACGCTGACGAAACGCGTCGGAGACGCGCTTTCGCAAGATACCTCGCGCATAGTGCATCGTTTTTCTGCGGTGGAAGAACACTACTGGGCCGGATGGTACTTTGGCACCATGCGCGATCTTCTTGGCCCCGCCAAAACCGCGATCATCACGGAGTTTGGCGCTCAGGCGCTACCGCGACTCTCAACCCTGAAAACCATCATTCCCGCCCGCCTGATGTGGCCGAAAAGCACCGCCGCCGACGATCCCGGCTGGACGCACTGGAAATACCATAACTTCCAGCCCTTCCAGACCTTTAGATTTGCCAATATTCCGCGGGGCAATACCATTCAGGAGATGATTGCCAACACCCAGCGTTACCAGGCAGAGCTGGTGGCAATGGCGGCAGAGAGCTATCGTCGGCAGCGCTACCAGCCGGTAACTGCCCTCTTCCACTTTATGTTTGTAGAAACCTGGCCCTCCATCAACTGGGGCGTCGTGGATTATCTGCGTAAGCCGAAAGCGGGCTACTACGCCCTGCAAAAAGCCTATCAGCCCATTCTGCCGTCGATTGAACCCGTGACGGCGGTGTGGCGTCAGGGAAGCGAAGCAACGGTTCGCCTGTGGGCGATCAATGACACCTGGTCCGCCTGTGAGGCGTGTCGTCTGAAATGGCAGGTGAAGCAAAATGGTCGGGTGCTGGCTAAAGGCAATACAAGCCTCACGCTTCCCCCCGATTCGGGCAGCAGGATCAAGGACATCACCGTCACACCGACCACCAGGCATAACGTTACCATTGAGTATGAGATTTCGGATCGCGCCGGTAACACCGTGGGTTCCAACCAGCGCAATGAGAGAGTGGAAAGCCCTCCTGAGCAATGAATGCTGGCTACCCAACGATGCTATTGATACCCGGCATGTCAGCCTTTCAGCGTGTTAACGAACCAGCATCTGGCCTGGCCGGGCGCATGTTCTTCCAGGTGCACTGCCCGCATGGAAAAACCGGTCCCGACGTCGGGCTGCATCTGCACGTTCAGCGTAACCCGTTTTCCCGCTGCGAAAGCTTCCTCGACCATTGGCAGCGGCATATAACCCCCCCGTCCGTGGAGCTGGCGCCTCAGTTCAACATTCGCGTCACCTCGCTTCAGCCGGGTGCCGTTGAAAGTGAATTATTCGAGCATATCAGTGACAAAAATTATCGTGCACCGATGGAACAGTTGAAGGAGAAGATGACGTTCCTGAAAGCCGATGATGTCGCCGACTCGATTCCTTACGTGTTGCAGGCACCGGAACATGTGAACGTGGCAGAGCTGTTTATTATGCCGCCCGAACAGCCGTGGTAAGAGAGTGAAGCGGTTCAGGCTGATGCCTGACCCGCTACGTTAGTTTGCGGAGGCCGTAGGTCTGATGGTGATTTCGGTGGTATCGACACTCTCAGGCGCCTCGATGATGTGGCGCACGGCGCGAGCGATATCAGCTGGTTTGAGAGCAATAGCCCGGTACGCATCCATCACCGCCATGGTTTCTTTGTGCGTAATGGTCGAGGCCAGTTCGCTTTCCACCACTCCGGGGTTGACGCAGGTCACGCGGATGTTTGAACTTTCCTGACGCAAACCATCGGAAATGGCCCGGACCGCAAATTTGGTCGCGCAATAGACGGCGGCCATGGGCACGACGGACAAGGCACCGATCGAGCCAATATTAATGATCTGCCCCGAGTTCTGGGCTTCCATAATCGGCAGAACCGCGCCAATTCCCCACAGTACCCCCTTAATATTCACGTCAATGGTGCGTTCCCACTCATCCTGCTTGCCAGCCGAAAGCGGAGACAGAGGCATAATGCCCGCATTGTTAATAAGAACGTCAATGCGGCCCCACTTTTCCCGTGCTGCCTCAACGAAGGCGGCCATAGACTGGCGGCTGGTAACGTCTAATACCTGAGCCTCTGCCTCTCCTCCTGCGCTGCGGATTTCATCAGCCAGGGCGTGGATGCGCTCCAGCCTGCGTGCCCCCAGGAAAACTTTTGCGCCTGCCTTTCCCAGCTCTCTGGCAATACCTTCTCCAATACCGCTGGAGGCACCGGTAATTAAGATCACTTTGTTCATGTTTTGCTCCTTCAGTTGAGTTCAAAGCAATCATAGAGTCTCAACATTGTTTCTTGTATCCTGCCTTTACTGGACTCACTGGTTAGCAATGTTAAACAATGAAAATTGATCTTAATTTGTTACCGCTTTTTCTGGCGGTCGCCGAGGAGCGCAGCTTCAGCGCGGCCGCCGGGCGGCTGGGCATCACCCGTTCCGCTGTCAGCCAGGGGATAAGACGTCTCGAAGATGGGTTTCAGACCCTGCTGGTGATGCGCACCACGCGCTCGGTAAGGCTCACCGAAGCGGGTGAACGGTTGCATAAATCGTTGCTGGGGCCCATCGCCAACATTGAGGCGGCCTTTGACGATGTCACCTCGGACAGCATGCCGCGCGGACAGCTCAGGATCGCTGTCACCTCAATAGCGGAAGCGTTTCTTTCTGGCCCACTGCTCGCCTCGTTTGCGGCAGCGCATCCTGCGGTATCGCTTGATGTCTTCGTGTCAGATGAGGAATTCGATATCGTGGCAGCGGGCTATGACGCTGGGGTGAGACTGGGCGAAGTTATCGAAAAAGACATGATCGCGATTCCCCTTACGGGCCAGCAGCGTGAACGGGTGGTGGCTTCACCTTCCTATCTGGCGACACACAGCGCACCGGCGCATCCCCGTGAGCTGGTCGCTCATCGGTGTATCGGCTGGCGCCCTTCCCCGGACGTTGCCCCCTATCGCTGGGAGTTTGAGGAAGCAGGCGTCCCTTTCGATGTGGCAATTGAACCACAAATCACCACTAACGATCTGCGTCTTATGCTCAGCCTCGCGCTGGCCGGCGGTGGTATAACCTTTGCCACCGAGGACACCTTCACACCGTACATTGAATCAGGACAGCTGGTTTCCTTACTGGATGCGTTTCTTCCATCTTTTCCTGGTTTTTATCTCTATTTTCCCCAGCGCCACAATATGGCCCCCAAGCTCAGAGCCCTGATCGAGCACATCCGCCAGTGGCGACAGCTCCCCGCCACGCAACCCACACAGCGTTGAATGGTTCCAACCCTGAATGCAGATTTTCCTCAATCTGCTGCGTCCCTTTGATGAGCATCAACGACAGCACGTCATTACCATGGAAAATGACAACGGACACGATGGGCAGGACTTCACACAAGGATGGAACCTTAAAAATGTACAGACCAATAGTTGTTATCCTCTTTATTCTTTTGACATTAGCCGCCCTCGTGGAAATCGGCTTAATTTCTTTAGGCTAATACCGATTGCCTCTGAAAGGCCACGCTTGCGGCCTTTTATTTATTAAACATGAGAAGAAATCACGTTATTTTTGGAGTAGCAGAAATTAACCCGCACGTAAAAATATATTTTATAAATGAGAGAATTTAAAATATATCATACACCAGATATTTCACCCTAACTTAAATTACTATTAAGCAGAAATTAAACCTAACCAAAATTAAATATTTACCGCACATTTTAATTATTATTATCGCCCCACCAGCAGCGTTTTAAGGGTTGCACCTTTAACGCCAAAACCCTTTACCCACGCGCCCTCATAGCTAACGAAATATATTAACGCTATCAATTAATCGCCCCTGCAATAGCCGTACTGGGTTTACGAACACTTAATTTGCATATTCAGACATTTATAGCTATATCATTTTCATAACGAAATAAATCAATACCTGCACAAATAATAAGGCTTATAAATCGCAAACATATAAATAAACAACTATTTCCTGTGTAAATAATTAGCTTTGCCCTGAGGTTGCCACTTTTAATCCTGGCGGGCATCGGTCGCGCTAAAGAAAGTAACGGTAAATCCTGTTTATTAAACAGTATTTTCGCCGGGAGCGCGTTCGTCTCTTCAGAAACGATGGCTTTGTTTTACACGCCGTAACCAATCACTCAGCTGGAGTAATAATTGTATGAGCCAAATATCTGTTATATCTAAATTAACTGGCGTGGAAACGACCACGGAAGGGACACAGATAACACTCGATCACTCCTCAATCGTTAAACTTAACGTGGATCGCGCCGACATCTCAGGTTACTCCCGCAGCGGAAACGATCTGGTGATTACCCTCAACTCGGGCGAAGTGATTACCCTCAAGAATTTCTACGTCACCGACGCGCAGGGCGTGAGCCAGCTGGTGCTTGAGGAGAGCGACGGTGCGCTGTGGTGGATTGAAGATCCAACCGGTGCCGCAACCTATGAATCCATCGCCTCCACCGATGCATTACTGGCGGCGTCAGGGAGTGATGCCGGCGGCGCCGCTGCGTGGCCCTGGGTGCTGGGTGGCCTGGCCGCCGCAGGTGGGATTGCCATTGCGGCGGGAACTGGCGGTGGAGGTGGCGGAGATGACGATAACAACAGCCCGAATCCCGGCAATCCGGGAAATCCTTCCGAGCCAGATACCACGCCTCCGGATGCCCCCACCAATCTACAGGTCTCACCTGACGGCAAAACCGTCACCGGTACCGCTGAGCCGGGCAGCACGATTACCCTGAAAGATGCCGATGGCAACACCATCGGAACGGGCAAGGCGGGCAGCGACGGAAAATTTACGATTGATCTCGGTACGCCACTCACCAACGGGGAACAGATCACCGCCACCGCCACCGATCCATCCGGCAATACCAGCCAGGGCGGTCAGGTTACGGCACCGGATCTCACCGCACCGGATGCCCCGGCCAATCTGGAGGTCTCCCCTGACGGCAAAACCGTCACCGGTACCGCTGAGCCGGGCAGCACCGTTACCCTGAAAGATGCCGATGGCAACACCATCGGAACGGGCAAAGCGGGTAGCGACGGGAAATTTACGATTGATCTGGGTACGCCGCTCACCAACGGGGAACAGATCACCGCAACCGCCACCGATCCGTCCGGCAATACCAGCCCGGGCGTTCAGGTCACGGCACCGGATTTAACCGCGCCGGATGCACCGGAGATTGTCACCGTCAATGATAACGTAGGCGCCGAAACAGGCCCGCTGAGCAACGGACAACGCACGGACGATGCCCGCCCGACCTTCAGCGGCATCAGTGAAGCCGGCACCGTCATTACCTTCTATGACAACGGGAAACCGATTGGCACCGCAACAGCCGATGCCACAGGGAAATGGAGCTTTACCCCGTCGACCAACCTGTCTGAAGGCAACCACGCCATTACCACCACCGCGACCGATGCCGCAGGCAATACTAGCCCGGCGTCCACGGCGGTAAGCTTCGTGGTCGATACCGTCGCGCCTGGCGCGCCAGCTATCGTCAGCATCACCGATGATGTTGCGCCTGGCACCGGCACACTCGGGAGTGGAAGCAGCACCAACGACCCACGGCCACAGCTCACCGGCACGGCGGAAGCGGGCTCGACGGTCACCATCTATGATAACGGCATTGCCATTGGCACAGCCGTTGTGGGCAGTAACGGAAGCTGGAGCTTTACGCCGTCGGTGAACCTGAGCGAAGGCAGCCACCAGCTTACCGTGCGCGCCACCGACGTCGCCGGTAACACTGGCCCGGCCTCGCCGGTCTTTACCGTCACGGTAGATGTCACCGCGCCGCAAACGCCTTCCGGGTTTATCATTAACGACGACACGGGCGTACTGAAAGGAGCGATCGGTGCCGGGCAGTTTACCGATGCCTCAGAGCCACGTCTGACGGGCAGAGGCGAACCGGGCAGCACGATCACGGTTTACGATAACGGCGTTGTTATCGGCACCACCACCGTTCTGCCGAACGGCACCTGGAGCATCACGCCGACGAGTCCACTGGCAGAAGGCGCACACTCGATTACCCTGCGGGAAACCGATGCGGCAGGCAACCAGAGCGGTCTGTCTCAGCCGATCAACTTTACCGTCGATCTTACGCCGCCAGACATGCCGGTTGCGACGCTCAACTCCGCAGGCACCCAGATCACCGGTACCGCCGAGCCGGGCAGTAAAATCGTCATCACCAACAATGCCGGGCTGCAAATCGGGACCGCCACTGCCGACAGCAACGGCAACTATGTCGTCAACCTGAACCCTGCGCAGACCAACGGCGAGATTATCTCCGTGGTCGCCTCCGATGCCGCAGGCAACCAGAGCTCACCGGCGCTGGTCAACGCAGCGGATATCACCCCACCTGCCGCACCGGGCAACCTGGTGGTGGCGGAAGACGGGGCCAGCGTCAGCGGAACCGCCGAGCCAAACAGCACGATTATCATTAAAGCGCCGGACGGTACGATCATCGGCCAGGCCACCGCCGGCCCGGACGGCACCTTCACCATCCCGATTTCGCCAGCCCAGACCAACGGCGAAGCCCTTGAAGTGACGGCCACCGACGGCAGCGGTAACACCAGCCCGTCTGGCTTTGCCGACGCGCCAGACAGCACCCCACCGCTGGCGCCGGAAAACGTGGTGATCTCTGCCGACGGCACCACCGTAACCGGTACAGCCGAGCCGGGCAGCACCGTCACCATCCGTGAAAATGGCGTGAAGGTCGGGGAAACGGTCGCCGACGATCAGGGGAATTTCAGCGTTGAACTGATCCCGCCGAAAGCCAACGGCGAAGCCCTGACCGCCGATGCCACCGATACCGCCGGAAACACCGGCCCGACCGCGCCGTTTGACGCGCCGGACATCACCGCGGCACAAACCCCGGTCATCACGGGCGTGGTGGATGATGCCCCAGGCGTCACCGGTCCTGTCAGCCAGAACGGTCTCACCAACGACAACACGCCAACCATCAACGGAACGGGCGAGCCTGGCACCACCATCACCCTCTACAGCGGTACTACCGTGCTTGGCACCGCGCTGGTTTCGGCGAACGGTCAGTGGTCCATCACGCTGGAAACCGCGCTACCGGACGGCGGGCACGTGCTGACGGCGACGGCGGTTGACGCCAATAATAACCTCAGCGGGACATCGAACACCTGGAGCATCACGGTGGATACCGCCGCGCCGGGCGCGCCGGCCATTACGCAGGTCATTGATGACGTACCGGGCCGCACGGGTGCGCTCGACACCAATGAAACTACCAACGACACGCTCCCGACGCTGAACGGTACCGGTGAGCCGGGCTCCACCGTGACGATCCGCCTGGACGGACAGGATATTGGTACTGCCGTTGTTAACAGCGGTGGCGCATGGACATTCACACCTGCTACCCCATTAGTGAACGGGCAGCATACGTTCACCGTCGTCGCGAGCGATGCGGCCGGTAACGTCAGCGCACCATCAGCCGGCTTTACCCTTACCGTCGATACCACCCCGCCACCAGCGGCCACCATTGACACCGTCTCCGATAACGTGGGGCCCGTGCAGCTTCCGCTTAACAGCGGGGACACCACCGACGACACGCTGCCGCAGTTGCAGGGAACCGCACCGGACGGCACCACCATCACGATCTATGACGGAACCACCCTGCTCGGCACGGCGGTGCTCGACGGCAGCGGCGGCTGGAGCTTTACGCCAACCACGCCGCTGACGGACGGCCCGCACTCGCTGACGGTCCACGCAACGGATGAGGCGGGTAACACCACCATTTCGCCGCCGTTTGAACTGGCGATCGACACGACCGCGCCTGCAACGCCGGATATTCCTGAGATCACCGTCAACCCGGACGGCGGCACGCCGGGGACGGCCCTGAATCCAGGGGAGACCACCCGGGATACCACGCCAACCCTGAGCGGCTCGGGCACGCCGGGGGATATCGTGAACATTTACGATGGCGCTACTAAAATTGGTGAAGCCGAGATCGATGGCGACGGTAACTGGAGCTGGACGCCGGATGATCCGCTCCCTGACGGCACCTACGATCTCTCCCTGACGGTCACTAACCAGGACAGCGCCGGGAACGAAAGCGCGCCGTCCACGCCGGTGACCATTACCATTGATACTGACGCGCCTGCCCAACCGGGAACCCCAACGGTGACAGACAGCGTAAGCCAGATCACCGGACCCGTGCTGGATGGCGAATCCACCAACGATCCGCGTCCGGTCCTGAGTGGCACCGGTACGCCGAATGACGTCATTACCATCTATGACCAGGTGGGTACAGGCGAGCCGCAGGCCGTGGGCAGCGTTACGGTGGACGGTAACGGTAACTGGAGCTGGCGTCCTGAGAGCAACATTGGCGAAGGGACGCACGAATACACGGCGACCGCCACCGATGAAGCCGGGAATGAATCTGTGCCATCAGCCGGTATCACGATAACGGTCGATACCCTCGCCCCGGATACTCCGGTTATCAGTGCCATTGGTGGCGTGCAGAATGGCGAGTCTACCAACGACACTACGCCAGGCATCGGCGGAACCGGCACCACCGGCGAGACGGTGATCATCTACAACAACGGCGTGGAAGTCGCGCGCGTAGAGGTCGTCAATAATGAATGGTCCTATACCCTGCCGACACAAACCGACGGCCCGCTGAATATCACCGTCGCCGCGGTGGACGATGCCGGTAACGTTAGCCCGGTAAGTCCGGTCTTTACGGTGGAGGTTGATACGCAGGCGCCAACCGTGCCGCAAATTGACGCCGTCTCTGACAGCCAGCTGACCAACAGCGTGCTTTACACCCGCGACGGTACGCCAACCCTCACCGGGATTGGCGAGCCGGGTTCGAGCGTCACCGTCTCCGTTGATGGTGTCGCCTCGCCGGTGGTCGTGGAGGTTCAGCCGAACGGGACATGGTCCTGGACCGCCGACCCTGCGCTCACCGAGGGGCCGCATACCTTCTCAGTGGTCGCGAGTGACGCGGCGGGGAATACCTCCGCCAGCTCCGGCGATCTCAGCGTGACGGTGGATACCCTGCCGCCTGCAACGCCAACGAATATGACCATTGCCGCGGAGGGCACCCCGCTGACCGGGACGGCGGATGACGGAACCACGGTGACGGTTCGTGACGCCAACGGCAATATCATCGGGACCGGGGTCGCGACGGGAGGCTCCTTCTCCATTGCCCTCTCCCCGGCCCAGTTGGATGCCGCGACGCTGACGCTGATCGCCACGGACCCCGCAGGCAATGCCAGCCCGTCAACCACCTTTGACGTGCCGGACTCTCCGCTCGAGCTGCCTGCGGTGCCGGTGATTACGGCGATCAACGATGACGTCGATCCCGTCACGGGCGACGTGAAAGATAAAACCACCAATGACATCACGCCTACCCTTACCGGCACCGCCGATCCGGGCAGCGTGATCGCCATTTATCAGGATGGGGTGCTGGTTCCGCTGACCAACGTTGTTGCGGATGCAAACGGCAACTGGAGCTACACGCCGCTGTTGCCGCTGACGGAAGGGCCACACACCTTCGCCGTGACCGCCACTAACACCACCACCGGCGCTACCAGCGGGCAGTCGCCTGTCGCGACCGTCACCGTCGACCTTACCGCCCCGACAGCGCCAGCCATCGGTGCGGTGACCGATGACGTAGGTCCGATCACCGGGCCAATCGCCGACGGGCAGAGTACCAACGACAACCGTCCTACCCTGACCGGGACAGGCACGGCCGGGGACACCATTACGGTGTACGATGACGGCGACCCGCTGGGCACCGTTATTGTCGGTCCGACTGGTACCTGGAGCTACACGCCGCCTGCGCTGGACGACGGCAGCCACACCCTGACCGTGACCGCCACCGATCCGGCAGGCAATGAGAGCACCCCGTCGGCCGGGATCACCATTGTGGTCGACACCGTCTCCACCACGCCGGTGATTACCAGCGTGACGGATAACGCAGGCAATGCGGCAACGCCTGTTCCAAGCGGCGATCCAACCAACGACACCACGCCAACCCTGACCGGTACCGCTGAGCCGAACAGCGTCGTCGCCATTTTTGATGGCACCACGCAGATTGGTACCGTGGCAGCAGACGGTACCGGCGCCTGGACATTTACTCCTGAAACCGCCCTCGGCGAAGGGACGCATGACTTTACCGTCAGAGCCACGGATCCGCAGGGCAACGTCAGCCAGCCGTCCAACGCCTGGAGCGTCGAAATCGATCTTACTGCGCCACAGGTGCCGACGATCGTTACGGTCAGCGACAACGCCCCGGGTGGTGTAACCGGCCCGCTTACCGCCGGGCAGGTGACCAATGACACCACGCCAACCCTGAGCGGCACCGGCCAGGCGGGCACCACTATTCACGTTCTGAATAACGGCGTGGAGATTGGTACCACTACGGTCGACGGCAACGGTAACTGGACCTTTACGCCGGATCCGGTCCTGACGGACGGGACGTATAACCTGCGCGTAAACGCCAGCGATGATGTTGGAAACGTCTCCGCCAACTCGCCAGTGTTCGCCTTTACGGTGGATACCACTGGCCCTGCGGCCCCGGTGGTCACCACGGTGATAGACGATGTCAGCCCGGGAACGGGAATCATCGCCAGCAACGGTTCCACCAACGACACCCGTCCAACCTTCAACGGTACGGGGGAAGTGGGCGCAACGGTGCACGTTATTGTCGATGATGTGGAAATCGGCACGGCGGTCGTCAACGCCCAGGGTAACTGGACCTTCACGCCGACCACCGCGCTGGGTGAAGGGCCGCATACCATTACCTTTAACGCCACCGATGCCGCAGGCAATACCGGGGTCACCTCGCCACCGTTCAACCTGACGGTGGATACGTCGGTGCCCGAAGCACCGGTCTTTACCCCTGCCACCGACAATGCCGGTCCCGTGCTGGGCCCGGTCGCCTCGGGACAAAGCACAGACGACACCACGCCAACGCTGAACGGCACCGCGGCAGCCAACGCGACCATTACCATCTATGAGAATGGTCAGCCGGTGGGCACCGCCGTGGCTGATGCCAACGGCGTATGGAGCTTTACTACCGGCACGCTGGCAAACGGCAGCCACACCTGGACCGCCACGGCAACCGATGCCGCGGGCAACGTCAGTCCTGCCTCACCAGGCTTTACGCTGGTTGTGGATACGACTGCGCCTGCCGCGCCGGTTATCACCCAGGCGATTGACGATGTTGGCACCATCACCGGGGCGATTGGCTCCGGCCAGACCACGAACGATCCTCTCCCGCGGCTGGTGGGGACCAGCGAGCCGCTGGCCACCGTGAATATCTATGAGGGCACTACGCTGGTGGGCACCGGTACTGCCGATGCTAACGGCAACTGGACCGTCGATATCACCGTGCCGCTGGGCACCGGGTCACACACCTTTACCGCAGAAGCAACGGATCAGGCGGGTAACACCGGCGCGCCGTCCTCCGACTTCAGCCTGATCATTGACACCACGCCGCCAGCCCTACCGGTGCTGACCAGTGTCACCGACGACGTCGGTAATGCTGCGACGCCTGTCGCCAACGGCGGGTTAACCAACGATGCACGACCAACGCTCACCGGTACGGCAGAAGCCGGCGCGACGGTAACCATCTACGACAATGGGGTACAGATTGGCACCGCGGTCGCCACCGGCGGCGCGTGGAGCTTTACGCCGTCCACCCCGCTGGCTGACGGGCCGCATAATCTGACCTTCTCCGCCACCGACGCCGTGGGCAACGCCAGCGCGCAGACCGGGGGTTACACCATCAATGTGGATGCCACCGCCCCTGTCGCACCGGCAATCACCTCGATTGTGGATGATGTGGGAACCGTCACCGGCCCTGTCACCGGCACCAACCCAACCAACGACACCCGTCCGACCTTAAACGGCACGGCGGAAGCCAATGCCACCGTACGTATTTACGACGGCACGACGCTGGTGGGAACCGTTACCGCCGATGCCAACGGCAACTGGACGCTGCCGCAAACCAGCACCACGCTGATCGAAGGCGCGCATAGCTTCACCGCCACCGCCACCGATGCCGCGGGCAATACCAGCGCGCCATCGCCGATTATCACGATCAATGTTGACCTGACGCCGCCAGCAGCCCCAACCGGGCTGGCGGTGATCACCAACGGGACGCAGGTTACCGGTACGGCGGAAGCGGGAAGTACCGTCACCATCACCAGCAGCACCGGAACCGTGCTTGGCACAGCCGTTGCGGACGGCAGCGGAAACTTCAGCGCCACCCTCACCCCTCCACAGACCGGCGGGGAGTCACTGATTGTCTTTGCTACCGATAAGGCCGGTAACGCGGGTATCACCACCTCCGTGATTGCCCCGATCACCACGATCCCGAACGCGCCGGTTATCGCTAACATCGATGATAACGTCGGCACGGTGACGGGCAACCTGACCAACGGGAAAACCACCGATGACACCACGCCAACCCTGAGCGGCACGGCGCAGCCGAACGCGACCATCACCCTCTATAACAACGGGGTGCTGATGGGCACGGTCACCGCGAATGCCAGCGGCAACTGGAGCTTCACCACGCCGGTGCTGAGCGAAGGGCCACATGCCTTCACCGCCACGGCGAGCAACGGCTCGGGCACCAGCCCGATTTCCACGTCGACCACCGTCATTGTCGATCTCACTGCGCCAACGGCTCCAACCGGGACCTTCAACGCAGACGGCAGCGTACTGACCGGTAGCGCCGAAGCGGGCAGCACCGTCACCATCCGTCTGGCGGACAATTCAACGGTCACCGCCACGGCAGACAGCAACGGATCCTGGAGCTACACCTTCCTCAATAAACAGACGGAAGGCCAGACGCTGCAAATCACCGCCACCGATGCGGCAGGGAACGTCTCGCTGCCCGGCTCAGCCCTTGCGCCGGTGGTGCCGCTCTCTGCCAGCACCAACGTTGAAGAGCTGGCGCTGACGACCACCGCAACGGTGACCAACTCGCAGTACAGCGACTATGGTTTCCTGCTGGTGGGCGCCGTAGGTAACGTGCTGACGCTGCTCGGCAACGACACCGCGCAGGTAGGTTTCACCGTCGGCAACGGCGGCAGTGCGGATATTGCCGTGAACGCCAACGCCACGGGTGCCGTTCTTTCCCTGCTCAATACCCTTGAGCTGGTGGTACAGCGCTTTGACGCCGCCAACAATACCTGGACCACCGTGGTCGATACCGGACAGCCGCAGTTCGCTGACCTGCTGACCCTCGGCGCGACGGGGGTGTCGCTGAACCTGACCGGTCTGGCGGATGGTCAGTATCGCGTCCTGAGCTACAACACTAACCTGCTGGCAACCGGCTCTTACACCAGCCTCGATGTGGCGGTGAAAGAGACCAGCGCAGGCACCGTGTCCGGCGAAACCAACATTGTCGGTAACGTCATCACCGACGTGGATCCAACCGCAGGCAGCGACAACGCCCCGGCGGGCACCACCGTCACCGCGGTCACCAACGCCCAGGGCACCACCACCAGCGTTACGGCTGACGGCACAGTGATTCAGGGGCAGTACGGCACGCTGACCATCAACCTGGACGGCAGCTATACCTATAACCTGACCAACACCAGCGCCGCCGTCATTGGCCGCACGGAGAACTTTACCTACACCATCACCCACAACGGCACCAGCGCCTCGGCAAATCTGGTGCTGTCGCTGGGCGAAGGCACCAGCAGCAGCGGTATCGTGGCCGTGGACGATACCGCCTCGCTGACCTTCGATACCACCGTGGAGGCGATCAACAACGGCACCTCGTCGCAGGGCGGCTTTACCCTGGTGGGGATCAACCTTGGCAATACGCTGGGGCTGAACCTGCTGGACGATCTGGCCAACCCGATCATCTATAACGTGGAAGAAGGCACCACCCGCACCATGACCGTTCAGGCGTCCGTGGGCGGCGTCGCGCTGGCCTCGGTGTTCGACCTTTACATCTATAAGTTCAACAATGCGACACAGACCTTCGAGCAGATGCGCGTTGAACCCGGCTGGCTGCGCGCGCCGCTGCTGGGCGGCACCTCCCCGCAGCTGACGCTGAATCTGCCCGCCGGTGAGTACCTGTTCCTGCTCAATACGGCGGCGGGGATCACCGCGCTGACGGCCTACACGCTGAACGTCTTGCAGGATCATGTCTACAGCGTGGCAAGCGTGAGCGAGAGCACCACCGGCGATGTGCTGGCGGATGATATTGCGCCAGCGGGTACCGTAGTCTCCGACGTTAACGGCGTGGCGGTGAACAGCAGCGGTCTGACGGAGATCACCGGCGAGTACGGTACGCTGCGGATCAACGCGGCCGGAGAGTACACCTACACCCTGAACAGCGGGGTCGGCGCGGACCATATCAGCACGCCGGATACCTTCGTTTACACCATCACCGCGCCTGACGGCTCGAAAGACACGGCATCGTTGAACATCACCCCAACCGCGCGCCCAATGGATGCGGTAAACGATGTCAGCACCGCGATGGACGTCACGTCGGTTCACCATACGGCCGCCTATTCCGATACGACGGTCGGGTCGGCGAGCTGGAACGCTGCGCTGCTTGCCTCAACCCAGGGCAGCGGGAGCGGGACCTTCGTGGTGGATCCTAATACCGCGCTGCATAACGTGGTTCTGTCGTTTAACGTCGCCTCGCTGCTGACGCTTACCGGGTTAACGGTGGACTGGACGCTGTCCAACGGCGCAACCACCGTCAGAACCGGCTCGTTTAACGGTGGGTTACTGCTGGGCGGCACGGCGACCATCAACCTGACGGGTCTCGATCTGGAGGCGGGAACCTATACGCTGAGCTATACGGGCAAAATGGGGCCATTGGGGGTAGGAAATATCACCATCACCCCAAGCGTGACCGGCACCAGCTACTCGCTGTCGCAGTTCGACGCGACGGGTACCCACACCGTTGACGGCAATATCTTCGACGGCACCGACTCCGCAGGGGCGATGGACCAGCTCCACTCGGTTGATACCCGCGTGAGCATTACCGGCTACGACGGCGTTACCACTACGCTGGATCCGTACACCGGCAGCACGATGTCAAACATCACGGGCCACTACGGGACGCTGGCGATTGCCGCTGACGGCAGTTACACCTACACCCTCAACCCGGGTATCTCGCTCTCTACCATTACCAGCAAGGAGGTCTTTAACTACACCCTGACCGATGCCAACGGTGTTAAAGATACCGCGTCGCTGACCATTGACATGGCGCCGAAATTTGTCAGTTCGGAGCATAACGATGTGATTAGCGGTACGGCCTACGGCGACACGTTGATTTATCAGGTGTTGAACAACACGGCGGGTAACGCCACCGCAGGTAACAGCACGGGCGACCACTGGACGAACTTCTCCCTCACGCAGGGAGACAAGATCGACATTGGCGATCTGCTGGTGGGGTGGAACGGTAGCGCGTCGACGCTGGGGAACTATGTCTCTGTTTCACAAAGCGGTAACAATACTGTGATCTCCATCGACCGTGACGGCACGGGAGCCGCCTACACTAAATCTACACTCGTTACGCTGGACAATGTTCAGACCACCTACGACGAGCTTGTAAACCAGCAACACATCATTACCTGATAGCACCTGCAAGAAATGACCCGGGCGCGCGCAGCGCCCGGGCATAAACAAAAAAGCAGTACTTTTTTATTAGGGACAAGACATGGGAAAGAAGATGCCTTACTGGTGGCTCTCGTGCTGCCTGATATCTGTGCCCGCTATCGCGGCAAACCCTGCGGCGATGATTAATACCGGACAATTAAGCGAAACGCAGGAACTCCCCTCTTTAAATGGCCGCGTGGCGCCCGTAGCCAGCAAAGCCGCCCCCGGCACGCTACAGCTGAATGAAGCGGTTAACCGCGCCGTGACCTGGCATCCGGCCATCAGTGAAGCCGTCGGCAAACTTTATCAGCAGAGCGAAAATGTGGACGTCGCTAAATCGAAATATTATCCGCAAATTAACGCTGGCATGGATAACGGCTATAGCCACGACGGCGACGATAATGGCTTTACCCCCTCGCTGGTGCTTTCTCTTTCGCAAATGCTGTACGACTTCGGCAAAGTCGCAAGCCAGGTGCGCGCCGAAAACGCGGGCGTCGCCCAGCAGCAGGCCAACGTGCTGGTGAGCATCGACACCATCGCCCACGATACCGCCATCGCCATGGTGCAGGTGCAGACCTGGCAGCAGATGGTCGAGACCGCCAAAGAACAGCTGGATGCCCTGTCCTCCATCGGCACCCTGACGAAACAACGTAATGATGAAGGCGCAACGTCACTCTCTGACGTGGTGCAGACCGATGCCCGTATCGAAGGGGCGCGTGCGCAGCTGATGCAGTATCAGGCGAGCCTCGACAGCTCGCGCGCCACGCTGATGAGCTTGCTGGGCTGGGACAGCCTGAACGCGGTCAGCAATGACTTTCCGCAAAGCCTGGCCCGCAGCTGCGACATCACCGAGCCGGACGATCGTCTGGTGCCCTCGGTATTAGCGGCCTGGGCGCAGGCCAACGTCGCGCAGGCAAATCTCGATTATGCCAACGCGCAAATGACCCCTACCGTTTCTCTGGAGCCGGAAGTTCGTCACTACCTGAACGACCGCTACGCGGGCAACGAAACGCGGGACCGCACCCAGTACTCCGCGTGGGTTAAAGTGCAAATGCCGCTCTATCAGGGTGGCGGCCTCACCGCCCGGCGTAACGCCGCCGGACACGCGGTGGAATCCGCCCAGTCCACCATCCAGCGCACCCGTCTTGAGGTGCGGCAAAAACTGCTGGAAGCGCGCAGCCAGGTGATGAGCCTGATGAGCACGCTTCAGATCCAGGGCCGTCAGGAAGCGCTCAGCGCCCGCACCCGCGAGCTGTATCAGCAGCAGTATCTCGATCTTGGATCCCGCCCGCTGCTCGACGTGCTCAACGCCGAGCAGGAGGTGTATCAGGCGCGCTTTACCCAACAGCAAACCGCCGGACAGCTGCATCAGCTTCAGCTCAACTGTCTGTACAACACCGGGCGCCTGCGTCACGCGTTCGATCTTGAAAACCGCACCATCCAGACCGTGGAGATCCAGCCATGAAGCAACGCGATATCCCGCAGGGTGAAAACATGACGGATCAGGCGCTAGAGCAGTGGGCGCAGGCGTTTGGCTACGTGGCGACGCGCTATCGCGTTGCCTGCTCGCCAGGCTCGCTCGTCGCAGGCGCGCCGTGGCTGAAAGGCAAACCGATGGTGCCCGCGCTGACGCAGCTCGCCCGTGAAGCCGGGCTGACATTCCAGTTGCTGACGGCCGATCAGCACGCTATCAACAGCTGGCGTCTGCCGGTGGTGGTGGAGCTGAACGACGGTAAAATCGGCGTCATCGACAATTTCGACGGCGAGGATACGCTTGAGGTCAGCTTTTTCGACGACAGCACGCACACCAACCGCCTGTCGATGAGCGCGATGCTGCCTGCCATCCGCCACGTCATCGCCCTGCGTCCGCTGGCGGCGCTGAAGGACAGCCGCGTGGATGCCTATATATCAAAATACCGCCCGGACTGGCTCTACCGGCTGGTGATGCGCGACCTTCGCCCTTACAGCTGGGTGATGCTGGCTGCACTGTTCATTAACGTGCTCTCCCTCTCGGGCATCGTCTTTTCCATGCAGGTGTATGACCGGGTGATCCCCGCCCAGTCCTATCCGACGCTCTATGTGCTGACTATCGGGGTGCTGATCGCCACGCTGTTTGGCTTTGTGCTGCGCGTGGCGCGCGGACACATTATGGATCTGCTGGGCAAACGCTCGGATCTGCGCGTCTCGGATCGGGTGTTCGGCCACGCGCTGCGGCTGCGCCACAGCGCCATTCCGCGATCCACCGGCAGCTTTATCTCCCAGCTGCGCGAGCTGGAGCAGATCCGCGAGATGGTCACCTCCTCCACCATCTCCACCATCGTCGATCTGCCGTTTTTTATCCTGTTTGTGATTGTGCTGGCGATCATCGCCCCGCAGCTGGCGTGGATCGCTCCGGTGGCGGCGGTGATCATGGTCCTGCCTGGCCTGCTGCTGCAAAAGAAGCTGGCGGAGCTGGCGAAGCAGTCGGCGCACGAATCAACCCTGCGCAACGCGGTGCTGGTGGAAAGCGTGCAGGGGCTGGAGGACATCAAGCTGATGCAGGCAGAGAACCGCTTTTTGCAGCAGTGGAACAGCTATATCCAGATCACCGCCGAATCCGGCCTGCGCACCCGCGAACTGACGCAGAACCTGATCAGCTGGGGGATGACTATTCAGAGCCTGGTCTATGCCGGGGTGATCGTGGTGGGCGCGCCGATGGTGATTGACGGCACCTTAACCACCGGTTCGGTGGTGGCCGCCTCGATGCTCGCCTCACGGATGATCGCCCCGATGGCGACGCTGTGCGGCGTGCTGGCCCGCTGGCAGCAGGTGAAGGCGGCCAAAGAGGGGCTGGACAGCATTATGCAGCTGCCGACCGAGAACCAGCGCGAAGAGACGCCGATCCGCCAGGACGTGTTGCGCGGCCACTATCTTTTCGAGCAGGCGCAGTTCCGCTATCACCCGGAAGATCCCCGCATGGCGCTGCGCATTAACCGCCTGGAGATCAAAGCGGGCGAAAAAGTGGCGATCCTCGGGCGCAACGGCGCGGGCAAATCAACCCTGTTGCAGGCGATGGCGGGCGGGATGGATCTGGCGGGTGGTGAACTGCGGCTCGACAACCTCAGCCTGCCGCATCTGGACGTGGCTGACGTGCGGAGAAACGTCGGCTTTATGACCCAAAACGCCCGGCTGTTTTATGGCACCCTGCGCGAGAACATCACGCTCGGCATGCCGCGCGCCACCGATAAAGAGATCTTCGAGGTGCTGGAGATGTGCGGCGCGGCCAGCTTTGTGCAGAAGCTGCCAAAGGGGCTGGATTACCCGATTATGGAGAACGGCGTCGGGCTGTCCGGCGGGCAGCGGCAGTCTATTCTGCTGGCGCGGATGCTGCTGCGCGACCCGAATATCGTGCTGATGGATGAACCGACCGCCTCCCTTGATGAACATACCGAGCGGGAATTTATTCAACGTCTCGGGGCGTGGCTCGGCAACCGCACGCTGGTTGTCGCGACCCACCGCGTGCCGGTGCTGGAGCTGGTGGAGCGCGTGGTGGTACTCAAAGATGGCATGCTGGTGATGGACGCGCCAAAAGCCCAGGCGCTGAACAACAGCCGTATGCAGCAACAGCAGCAGGCAACCGGACGGGAGTGGAAAAATGAAAATCAGTCAGCGTGACGTTGCCGCAGTAGAAGATCTGGATAACGCGCTCGACTCCGAAAGCGGTTATACCGGCGCCCGGCGCATCGTTTTCTTCTCCCTGGTGATGTTTGTGGTGCTCGGCGTCTGGGCGTGGTTCGGCGTGCTGGACGAAGTCTCAACCGGGACCGGTAAAGTGATCCCCAGCTCACGCGAGCAGGTGTTGCAGTCGCTGGATGGGGGGATCCTCACCGAGCTGAACGTGCACGAAGGGGATCAGGTGCAGGCCGGACAGGTGCTGGCGCGGCTGGATCCTACCCGCTCGGAATCTAACGTCGGCGAAAGCGCGGCGCGTTACCGCGCGTCGCTGGCCTCCAGCGCGCGTCTGTATGCCGAGGTGAACGATCTGCCGCTCAAATTCCCGCCGTCCCTGGCGAAATGGACCGACCTGACCGCCGCTGAAACGCGGCTCTACAACTCGCGCCGCGCCCAGCTGGAGGATACCCAGCGGGAGTTGCGCGCCGCGTTAGATCTCGCGAACAAAGAACTGGCGATTACCCAGCGGCTAGTGAAAACCGGGGCCGCCAGCCACGTGGAAGTGCTGCGCCTGCAACGGCAGAAAAGCGACCTGGAGCTGAAGCTCACCGACGTACGTTCCCAGTATTACGTGCAGGCCCGTGAAGCGCTGTCGAAGGCCAACGCCGAGGTGGATATGGTGTCAGCGATCCTGAAAGGCCGCGAGGATTCCGTTACCCGCCTGACGGTGAAGTCTCCGGTGCGCGGGATCGTGAAAAACATCAAGGTGACCACCATCGGCGGCGTCATACCGCCCAACGGCGAGTTAATGGAGATTGTGCCGGTGGACGATCACCTGCTGATTGAAACCCGCCTCTCGCCGCGGGATATCGCCTTTATCCACCCTAATCAGGAGGCGCTGGTGAAAATCACTGCCTACGATTACGCGATTTACGGTGGGCTGCACGGGGTGGTGGAGACCATTTCGCCGGACACCATTCAGGACGAAGCGAAGCCGGAGGTGTTCTATTACCGGGTATTTATCCGTACCAGCCAGGATTATCTGGTGAATAAGGCGGGCAGGCACTTCTCGATCGTGCCGGGGATGATAGCGACGGTGGATATTAAGACCGGAGAGAAAACGGTGCTGGATTATATGATCAAACCGTTTAACCGGGCGAAGGAGGCGCTGAGGGAGCGGTAGTCAAACGCCGGGTGGCGGCTGCGCCTTACCCGGCCTACATTCTCGCAGGCCCGCGCAAGCGCAGCGCCGCCGGGCATTAATCCGCACGCAAGACGTGGAATCCGCCTCGAAGAATTAACCTTTAGTCATGCATCACACTTCCCTTCAGCCATGACCAGGGTAATATTACTCGCAGACAAAACGCACTTGCGCACAGTGCAGGAGTGCATTACTATCCACTCAGCTTCAAGGACTGGAGCTTACCAGCATTATGATTAATCATTTTCGGGATCAATGGCTTGAGGATTTTTTTCTCTACGGGAGATCGAGCAATGTTATTCCTTTGAATCTGGAAACAGCGCTTGCAAGAAAGCTCGACATCATCAATGCGGCTATGTCGCACCTGGATTTACGATCGCCACCGGGCAATATGTATGAAGCATTGAGTCCTCCGTTGAAGGGATACTCCTCTATCCGGTTAAACAGACAATACAGGCTTGTATTTCGCTGGTCAGAGGGAAAAGCAGACGATCTCTATCTCTCTCCACACAAGTACACGCAACACAAGTGAGGCATCACCTATGACACTTCAACAGGCACTCCGCAAACCCACCACGCCGGGCGAGGTGTTGCAGTATGAGTATCTTGAACCGCTCAATCTGAAAATCAACGATCTGGCAGAGATGCTAAATGTACACCGCAATACCGTAAGCGCGTTGGTCAATAACAATCGCAAACTTACTGCCGATATGGCGATCAAACTGGCAAAAGCCTTTAATACCACTATTGAATTTTGGCTGAACTTACAGCTAAACGTTGATATCTGGGAAGCGCAATCTAACTCCCGCACGCAGGAGGAGTTAAGCCGGATAAAAACCGTTGCGGAAGTCATGGCGAAGCGAAAATCCGGCAAGCCGGACGTTGCCTGATCCGCTCGCGCCACGCAATACGCTTACCCGACACGGGAACGGCGCATAACGGCATCTGCCATTATGCGCATCCGGTTACAGGGAAATTCTCAGGCGTCGAACCGCTTCTTTAAGCTGCTCATCCGTTGGGGTAACGAAAGACATGCGCAGCGTGGTGTGGTCCGGCTCGTTGCAGTAGAAGAACTCACCCGGCACAAACACGACGCCGTTGCTCAACGTTTTTTCCAGCCATTTCGTCGTATTGATGCCGTTATTCATTTTCGCCCACAGGAACATGCCGCCCTTTGGCTTGTGGAACGACATCACATCGCCCAGCTCCGCTTCCAGTCCACTGGCAAAGGTCTGGTATTTCTGGCGGTAGGCTTCGCGGATCATTTTAATCTGATTCGCCAGACGACCGGTTTTCAGATATTCGTACGTCATCAGCTGCGACAGCGTGCTGGTGTGCAGATCGGTGGTTTGCTTGAGGTTCACTACCGCGCGCTTTAGCCACTCCGGCACCAGCACCCAGCCCACGCGGGTGCCCGGCGCGAGGATTTTAGAGAAGGTGGAGGTGTACACCACGTTATCCTCATTGCCGATATCTTTGGCATGAGCAATCAGCGGGCGGAACGCTTCGTCGGTGTAGTTGATCTCGCTGTACGGGTCGTCTTCGATAATCACGAAGTCATAGCGCTTCGATAATTCCACCAGCTGTTTACGACGCGCTTCGGAGAGCGTCACGCCGCCCGGGTTACCAAAGGTTGGCACGATATAAACCGCTTTGATGGTTTTAGTTGCCACCAGCGCTTCTAGTTCATCCACTTTCATGCCGTCGCCGTCGGTACCGACGGATTCAAATTTCGCCTGCGCCAGGCCAAAGACCTGCAACGCGGCGAGGTAGGTAGGCCGCTCCACGACGACCGTATCGCCCGGGTTGATTAACGCCCGCGCCAGCACGTCAAGCGACTGTTGCGAGCCGGAAGTAATGACCACATCATCGGCTTTACAGGCGATGCCGCGACCTTCAGAGATGCGTTGGATCTCTTCGCGCAGCCCCGGGACGCCTTCCGTCAGACCGTACTGGAATGCTTCGCCAAAATGCTGAGACAGCACGGCATCAGCGGCGATTTTTAAACCTTCATGATCGAACAGGTCCGGATTTGGAATACCGCCACCCAGCGAAATCACGCCTGCCATTTTGCTATGTTTTAATAATTCACGGATGGCAGAGGATTGCAGGCCCTGCGCGCTGCTGGCGAGTTTGTTTGCAGACATTCTTTACTTACCTTCTTTTTTATATTGTGCCCAATCTTAGCAGAATATGGGCAATAAATTCCGTTAGCTTAGGCAGCGGCCGCAAATCCTGGCGCCACAGTAAATGCACCGGCCTCGGCGCGGGCGTAAACGCTTCCAGAACCCGAACCAGCCTGCCGCTCGCCAGCTCTTCCGCCACCAGCACTTCCGGTTGCAGCAGGAGTCCCGCCCCGGCTCGCGCCGCCATGCGTAAGCCGTAGCCGTCATTGCATCGTAAGACGGCATCACGCTTCCAGCGCACTTCGCCTTCCACACCCGGCAGCCGCCACTCGTTACGCGCCGTCCATACCGTGTGCGACAGGCACAGGTGATCCACCAGATCGGCTGGCGTTTGCGGCGTACCGTGACGCGCCAGATAATCCGGCGCGGCGCAGATCACCATGTTGTAGGGACACAGATATTTCGCCACCAGGTCCTCATTACGGATCTCACCGATACGAATGGCCAGATCGACCCCTTCCTCGACCAGATCAACCATTCGGTTGGTGAGATCCAGTTCGATGCGCACTTCCGGGTAACGCTGCAAAAACGTGGCCGTCAGAGGCGCGATAACGCAGCCGCCAAACGAGGTGGGCGCTGTCACGCGCAGGGTGCCGGCGGGTGTGGCTCGCAGGCGCTCAACCGCGTTTTCAGCAATCGAGACCTGCTCCAGCACGCGCCTGGCCTCTTCGAAATAAACGCGTCCGGCGTCGGTCAGGCTCTGGCGACGGGTGTTGCGCTCCAGCAGCCGCGTGCCGAGCTGCGTTTCCAGCTGCGTAATATACTTCCCGACCATCACCGCCGACATCTCCAGCCGGGCCGCCGCGCCGGTAAAGCTGCCGCTTTCCACCACCGCGATGAACGTCTCCATGCCGCGAAGCTTATCCATATTCCGAACCTCTGGTTAGCAATCTTCTAACATCAACCCAGTTTATCTGAATTTTTATTTATTAAAGAATGAAGGCTCACAACATAAGGAGTCTGCTATGAAAATCGTCATTATTGGTGCCAGCGGTACGGTCGGTCGTGCTGTGACAGAAGAGCTAAGCCGTCGTCACGAGGTGATCAGCGTGGGTCGCACGCAGGGCGACCATCAGGTGGATATCACCTCGCAGGCGAGCGTACAGGCGCTGTTCGAAAAGATCGGCCCGGTGGATGCGATTGTCTCCGCCAGCGGTGGGGTACACTTCGGCCCGCTCGCAACCATGACCGACGGCGAATTCAACCGGGGCTTGCAGGATAAGCTGCTGGGGCAGATTCGTCTGGCGCTGACCGGCCAGCACTACCTGAACGAAGGCGGCTCGATTACGCTGATAAGCGGCATTGTGGCTCACGAGCCGATTGCTCAGGGCGTCAATGCCACCACGGTCAATGCGGCGCTGGAAGGGTTTGTGCGCGCCGCGGCCTGTGAACTGCCGCGCGGGATCCGCATTAACCTGATCAGCCCGACGGTGCTGACGGAATCCGTCGAAGCATATGATGGCTTCTTCCCGGGCTTTGAAAGCGTTCCCGCTGCGACCGTTGCGCAGGCCTACCGCCGCAGCGTGGAAGGGGTACAGAGCGGGCGGGTATATAAAGTCGGCTATTAAGCCTTACGGGCGGCGATCAGCACCAGCATCGGGCGTTCCGCCTCTTCGGCCAGCGCGGGCCAGGCGTCAACCTGCGTCTGCGTTGGTCCCCACTCATTGACTTCGCTTATCGTCAATCCGGCCTTGATCAGTGCGTTAAGCGTGGTGCCCAGCGTGCGGTGGTATTTAATCACCCCGTCCGCCAGCCAGTTGCTGACGCGCTGGCTTTCGTCCTGATAATGATTCACGCCCCAGAACCGCTCGCCGCTGTCGTCGGTCAGCCAGCCCTGACGGGTGGCGCAGGTATAAATCGGGTGCTCCATCGAGAAGACCAGGCTGCCACCGGGTTTTAGCGCGCGCTGCACCCTGGCGAATAGCGTGTCCAGCTCCGGCAGGTAGTGTAGCGCCAGCGAGCTGTAGACCAGATCGAGGCTATTCGCTTTCAGCGCCAGAGATTCCAGATCGCTACGCTGATAGTGAATCCGATTGTCATCAGTCAGTTCAGCCGCGCGGGCGAGCATTTTTTCTGAAATATCAACACCCGTGACGTCAGACGCGCCCAGCTCGCGCGCTGCGCGACAGAACCATCCGTAGCCGCAGCCGAGATCGACAACCGCTTTACCGGTTAAATCTGGCAGCATTGCCTTGAGCGCGGGCCACTCCGGCGCGCCGTTCAGGCCCTGAACCGAGCGCGGAAGCTGGGCATAGCCTTCAAAAAATGCCGGGTTGTCGTAGATGTTTTGCGCCATAACGGACTCCTTTATCGCAACAGTGGCGAGGGTAAAGCACCCCTCGCCCGTTGACAACGTATCCGTCTTATAAATCACAGCCTGCGCCGGATTTTCTCCACCATGGCTGTGGTTGAGATCCCGTAGCGGTCATGGAGGGTGGGCAACGCGCCCGCATCAAGGAACGCGTCCGGCAGCGCGACGGTATCGAAATCCACGTTCACGCGGTTGCGCATCAACAGCGACGCGACGGCTTCGCACAACCCGCCTACGCTGCTGTGGTTTTCCGCCACGATGACCAGCCGTCCCGGCTTCGCAGCCTGCGCCAGGATCGTCTCTTCGTCCAGCGGCTTAATGGTGGGCGAGTGCAGCACCGCCACGCTGACGTTATCCTTACGCAGCTGCTTCGCCGCCTCCAGCGCACGCATGGTCATCAGGCCTGAGGCGACGATCAGGACATCGTTCCCCTCTTCCAGCAGCGCAGCTTTGCCAATCTTAAACTGGTAGTTGTACTGGTCCAGCACCACCGGCACCTTGCCGCGCAGCAGGCGCATATAGACAGGGCCATCGTGCGCTGCCATCGCCGGCACCGCCTGTTCGGTGTCGATTGCGTCACAGGGATCGATAATCGTCATGCCCGGAATACCGCGCATAATCGCAATATCTTCCGTCGCCTGGTGGCTCGGCCCGTAACCGGTGGTTAGCCCCGGCAGCGCCGCACAGATCTTCACGTTCAGGTGCTCTTCAGCAATCACCTGATGGATATAGTCGTAGGCGCGGCGGGTAGCGAAGACGGCATAGGTGGTGGCGAAAGGAATAAAACCCTCTTTCGCCATGCCGCCCGCGGCCCCCATTAACAACTGCTCGGCCATGCCCATCTGAAAGAAGCGTTCCGGGTAGGCCTGAGCGAAAATATGCAGATCGGTGTACTTCGACAGATCCGCAGTCATGCCGACGACCTCCGGTCGCTGTTCCGCCAGCTTCACCAGCGCGTGGCCGAACGGTGCGGCTCGCGTCTCCTGGCCCTCTTCCGCGATAGAGGCAATCATCGCCGACGTGGTTAAACGCGGTTTTTTCTCCGTGGTCTGGCTCATTACAGCACTCCTTCAGGTTTGTTGGCATCCAGCACAGCGAGTGCCTTTTGCCACTCGTCAGCATCCACGCGAATAAAATGGTTCTTGTCACGCTTTTCGAGGAACGGCACGCCCTTGCCCATCAGCGTGTCGCACAAAATGACGCGCGGCTGGTTTTCCGGGTAGCGTTTGGCGTTATCAAACGCCGTTACCAGTGAAGGGACATCGTTGCCGTTGACGCGCTGCACGTACCAGCCGAAGGAGGTCCATTTATCTTCCAGCGGCTCAAAGCCGAGGATCGCGTGCGAGTTGCCATCCGCCTGCTGGCGGTTAATGTCCACCAGCACGATCAGGTTCGACAGGCCGTGATGTGCCGCCGACATCGCAGCTTCCCAGGTTGACCCTTCGTCCAGCTCGCCGTCCGACATGGAGTTAACGACCCATGCCGCGCTCTGCTTGCGCTTCAGCCCCAGCGCCATGCCAACGCCAATGCTTAAGCCCTGCCCCAGCGAACCGCCGGAGATCTCCATGCCCGGCGTGTAGGTTGCCATGCCGGACATCGGCAGGCGGCTGTCGTCCGCGCCGTAGGTCTCCAGCTCCTCTTCAGGAACGATCCCCGCTTCAATCAGGGCGGCGTAACAGGCAATGGCGTAGTGGCCGTGAGAGAGCAAAAAACGGTCACGCCCCTCCCACTCCGGCTCGCCCGGCTTAAGGTTCATCCCGTGGGCAAACGCGGTGGCCAGCACATCGGCATAGCCCAGCGCCTGCCCGATGTAGCCCTGCCCCTGCACTTCGCCCATGCGCAGCGCGTAGCGGCGAATGCGCCAGGCCGCGGCGGCAACCTGTTGAACTGTGGTATCCGTCATCGTCGTATCTCCTTAATGGATCAGCATCCCGCCGTTCACGTCGAGCGTGATACCGGTGGAGTAAGAAGAGAGGTCGCTGCCGAGGAACAGCGCGGCGCGGGCAATATCCTGCGCGTCTCCGAGGCGGTTAAGCGGAATGCCCGCCAGAATGGACGTTTTCATCTCATCGCTCAGCTTGCCTGCGGTAATGTCCGTCTGGATAAGACCCGGCGTGATGCAGTTTACGCGCACATTGTCGGGCCCCAGCTCACGCGCCATGGCTTTTGCCAGCCCCAGCACACCCGCTTTTGCAGCGCTGTAGTGTGGGCCGCCAAAGATGCCGCCGCCGCGCTGGGCCGATACCGATGAAATGCAGACGATGCTGCCCGACTTTTGCGCGCGCATAGTGGGAATAACCGCCTGGGACATTAGCAGCGTGCCGCGCAGGCTGACGTCAAGCACCGCATCGTAATTTTCGCGTTTGATATCCATCAGCTTGATCGGCTGAGTTATGCCGGCGTTATTCACCAGAATATCGATGCGCCCGTATTTCCCCAGCACCTGCTCAATGGCGGCATTAACCTGTAATTCATTGCTGACGTTCGCCGCAAGGCCCAGATGTTCGTCGCCAAGGCTCGCGGCGGCAGCCCGGCTGGCTTCAGCGTTTAAATCGATAATCACCACTTTCGCACCCTGTTCAGCATATAATTTCGCCGTAGCGAAACCCAAACCGCGTACGGAAGCCGCGCCGGTAATAACGGCGACTTTATTTTTCAGTAGCATACATTTACTCCATTAGGACAAGAGAGATTTAATGTTTTATTTCGGCTCTTCCAGCAGCATAATCATTATTAAGCCAATGGCTGCGCAAATACCGAAATAAATAAACACGGAATTAAAACTACCTGTTTTATCCAGCAGATAACCTGCCAGCATCGGGGAAACAAATCCGCCGAGATTACCGCCGCTATTGATAATGGACGCGGCAATCGGATAGGTTTTACTGTCCGCAACAGCCATTCCATAAGCCGTAAAAGCGGGCCAGCCGATATTCAGACAGAGGCCGACAAAAAATAACCCGACGCAAACCGCGACGGTGCTTTGCGGAATATTCAGCATAATAACCATCATTAAAACGGTGCTGATGGCTGTAAACATCATGGTCGGTTTACGTCGGCGGCCGAGCAGTTTGTCGGAGACGTAGCCGCCAAAAATCGCACCGATAAATCCACCGATGCACGGCATGCTGGCGACCAGCCCCATGCTCATAAACGTAAAGCCTTTCTCTTTCACCAGATAGAGCGGGATCCACGTCAACAGTCCGTACAGCACGCTGACCATCATAAAATAGGCCAGGCAGTCGCCGAGAATATTCTTCGAGGTAAACAGCCCTTTCACCGTGCTTACCGGGGCTAATTCCCGCACGCGGATCAGCCGATCGAGGCGTGCAAAGCCTGGTGAAATCACGATATTTTCCCGTCTAGCGTCCGGGGTCTCCTGACCGGCGGTAATGGTCTCCAGCTCCGCTTTCGAGACGAATGCGCTCTCGGACGGCCTGGTGCGTACCAGCAGATACCACAGGACGGCAATGACCAGACCGGGGATCGCAAAGGAGAAGAAGACCCAGCGCCAGCCCCAGGTCATGGCGATCCACACTGCCAGCGGCGGCACGAGGATGGGCGCGAACATGGTGGCGGCGATGTAGACGCCCGTGGCCGTGGCCTTCTCCTTTGGCGGAAACCAGTTATTGATGGTGGAGGCCAGCCCGACCGGGCACGGCCCCTCTGTTAACCCCAGCCCCAGGCGGATACACTTCAGGCCCAGAACTGAGGTTGCGGTGCCCATCAGCCAGGTAAAGGCAGAGAAGCCGAATATCGACAGTGCCACCATGCCGCGAATTCCCTTTTTGGCAATAAAAAAGCCCGCAGGAATTTGGCTCAGGGCGTATCCCAAAAAAAACATGCTGGCGATGGCACCGGCTTCGAAATTATTGATATGAAATTCGTCAATGATAAACGGCAGTACTGCACCAATATTTGTTCGGTCAGCATAGTTAATGGCATAAACAATAAAAATTAATGCCAGCACAACGAAACGGTAATTGGTTTTTTTAGTCTTTATGTAGGGGACAGCTTGTTCTATACGAGACATAACTTACCTCATTATTCGAACACCGTGAGTCGTTTTATTATTGCGTTCAACGTCAATATATCGGCTTACCCATGAAACGCCATTCAATAAAGCTCATTTATTGCTGAGATAAATTTGATTCGCGATACAGCTCAAAAAAATAACATCGGGATAAAATTGCCCGCTCGCAGTCTCAATGTTATGTTTTTTATCAATTATCGTGTAAGGAGTAGGCCATGTCCGCGCAGGATCGCCAGACGTTATCGCTGCCCTCGCTCAGAAATTTGCAGGCGTTTATCGCCGTTGCTAACGCCCTGAGCATCCATCAGGCGGCGGAACAGCTCAACGTCACGCCTTCGGCGGTAAGCCACCAGATCGCGTCGCTGGAATCGTGGCTGGGCAAGAAATTATTTATCCGCAGCGGCAAAGGGGTTCAACTCACCCCGACGGGAGAACAATATCTGCGGGAGGTCTCGGCGGCGATGAGCGCCATCGGGCGCGCCACCGATCAAATCGTGAAAGAAAAAGACAATGCTGTGCTTCGCGTGCACTCTTCCCCCACCTTCGGGCTGTCCTGGCTGTTGCGCCGTCTGGGCAGATTCCGCGCCGAATATCCTGATATCACCATCAATCTCACCTGCTCCTATGAGAACCTACAGTTCGCCAGAGATAATATCGACATTGATATCCGTCACGGTATTCCGGACTGGGACGCCTACCGGGTGATGACCATTAAAAACGACACGCTGGTGGTATTGGCCTCGCCGGACTATGCAGAAGAGCATCCCATCAGCACGCCCGCCGATCTGCTGCAACAGTCGCTTATCTCGTCCACCAGCACTCTGGTGAACTGGGAGAAATGGTTCGCCTGGCACAATATCGACAGGCCCTGGCTTAATTTCAGCCTCAGCTTCGACCGCTCCTACATGAGCTTTGAAGCGGCGCGCATGGGGCTTGGGTTTATTCTGGAGAGCAAAATGATGGCTACCGATCACCTGAAGGATGGCTCGCTGGTGCAGGTGCTGCCTGATGAAATGGGTATCGCCATCAACGCGCACCATCTGGTGATGCCGCACATGAACGAACGCGCGTGGAAGATCCAGCAGTTCGTCGAGTGGATTGACCGTGAGTTGCGATTGTCGGGGTATCACCTGTAGCGATACCCCAACGTGGCGTCAGGCGACCGTGCCCCAGACCAGATTCCCCTTGTGGAACGTCGCGGTGCGCGGAGAAATGCGCGCCACCGCCTCGGCGGAACAGGAGGCGTCAACCAGCACAAAGCTGGCGTCGTCCTGCGCTTTAGGCCACACGCGCTCACCTTTGTCGTTCAGCGGCAGCACGTCGCCGGTGGCGATGCCCAGCGCCCGCGAAAGCGTCTGCTCGTTCGGGCGAATATAGAGCTGGGCGTAGAGGTTGGCTTTCTCCAGCATGTCCCCCAGACCGTACGGCGACCAGTGGTCGATCACGCTGTCGGTACCGGTCATGACAAACACGCCTTTATCACGTAACTGCTTCAGCGGCATGTGCAGGGTGCCAATCGGCACGGTCGAGGCGATGGTTACCTGCTGTGCCGCCATGCGGGTGGCGATCTTATCCACCTGCTGTTCGTTAAGCGTGGCCAGCGCGAAGGCGTGGCTGATGGTCAGCTTCCCCTTCAGCGCCGGCGTTTTCTCCACGGTTTCTACCATGTAGTTCACCGCCGCCACGCCCGCCGGGCTGGTTTCATGCAGGTGAATATCCACCCCTTTGTCGTAATCCAGCGCAATCTGGAACATGGTATCTAGCGATTTCTCCATCGCGCCGTCGACGCTGGTTGGGTCCAGCCCGCCCACATAATGCGCCCCCGCCTGCATCGCCTCGCGCATCAGCTTTTCAGAATTCGACAGCAGCAGGCCGTGCTGCGGGAAGGCAACGATTTCGCAGTCAAAGCCTGCGCCCCGGCGCGCCAGTACCGCCTGCAAATTTTCCAGGTTTTTCAGGCCGGAAACCGGCTCTATGTTGCAGTGGCTGCGGGCGATGGTGGACCCTTTGGACTGGATCAGGTCGATCAGCTTTTCGGCGCGTTCTTGCGTGTAGGGCTGTAACTCCGGCAGCAGCTTCTGCTCCAGGCGGATCATGTCCTGAATGGTGGTGCCCGCCGGACGGTTCAGGGAGCGCCACGGGCCGCCGTAGAAGGTTTTATCCAGGTGAATGTGCATGTCGCGCATCGCCGGAAGCATCAGCTTTTTACCCGCGTCGTAGTGCGGCAGGGTCGCGTCGGCGTGGCTGCCGTTATCGCGCAGGGCGACGATTTTCCCGTCTTTGATCTCCAGCGTTTTCAGCTCGGTGCGGGTGCTTGTCGCCACGCTGCCGTCGTAGTTAAACCCGGCTTCCAGCAGCACGTTGTCGAGATAGTAATGTTTTGCGGTGATGTTCATCGGTTTACCCGTCTCGCAGGTTGCCTTTACAGAATCGGCAGCATACGCGACGGAACCCGTGGCGCCAAACAGCGCGCAGGCAGTAACCATTTTGCCGCTCTGGCTGATAAACTCGCGGCGGCTTTTATTCTCACTCATCTTATCTTCCTTCATTAATAATATGGGTACCCGTTTCACCGCGCAGCGCTGCGGGCAGGCAGTCCGGCGAGGTGATGATTACGCGCCTGCCGCCATGGCGTAAAAATTCCAGCGAAGCGACGATTTTTGGCAACATGCTGCCCGCCGGGAAGTGGCCTTCATCCATGTAGCGCGTCATCTGCGCCACGTTGACGGTATCCAGCGCCTGCTGGTTCGGCTTGCCGAAGTTCACGCACACTTTCTCCACGCCGGTGGTGATCACCAGCACGTCGGCGCGGATCTCGCGCGCCAGCAGCGCGGTGGAGAGATCTTTATCGATAACCGCATCCACGCTCTGGTAATCGCCCTGTTCACTGCGCACCACAGGAATGCCTCCGCCCCCCGCGCCGATGACCACAAAACCTTTCTGCGTTAGCGCCTTAATCGCATCCGCCTCGACGATGCGCCGCGGCTGGGGCGAGGCCACCACGCGGCGATAGCCCCGGCCTGAATCCTCAACAAAATGCCAGTCCGGGTGCGCGAGCTGTAGCTCGTCGCGCTGCGCCTCGCTGAAGAACGCGCCGATCGGTTTTGTCGGGTGCGTAAAGCCGGGATCGTTTTTATCCACCTCCACCTGGGTGACGACCGTGACCGCCTTTTGCTCGCCACGCGCCGCCAGGCGGTTGTTGAGCGCCTGCTGGATCAGGTAGCCGATGCCGCCCTGGGTATCCGCCACGCAGTTTGCCAGCGGGGTCAGCGGCAGCCCTTCCCGCTCGTGGGCGATTTCGGCGCGGCGCAGATCCAGCCCCACCTGCGGGCCATTGCCATGGGTGAGCACGATGTCATAGTCCGAGGCCAGCATTTCGAGCACCGACTCAGCCACCGCTTTGACCGCCTGCGCCTGATGCTCAATCGACTGGCTGGCGTTGTCTTTGATAATGCTGTTGCCGCCGATGGCGACGACCATAAGCTCTTTCATTTTGTTTCCTTTAGAAGGTGCGTTCTGGTGCCCTCACCCCGGCCCTCTCCCACAGGGAGAGGGGGATTAACAGAGGTATCCAGCACATGCTTCACCACAAACATCCCGCCCATCATCAGGTAGGCCGTGACAAACATCAGGGAACTGCCCTCGGCAAAGCCCACCACCGGGGCGTGGATCACGCCAAACAGCGCCAGCAGCGCGCCTCCTGCGGCGGCGACGGCCCCGCGCAGCGGTTTGTTGATAATGGCGAAGATGGCGATACAGCCCCAGAGCATGCTGGCGAGCGGCGCGCCGTTGCCGAGATGCATCAGGCCTTCGTAGTAGATACCCTTGCTGTGCAACACGTCGGTGCCGATTTTCGCCGCGCTGGTCCCCGCGGCGCTCATCACGCTGTTCATCATGGTCAGCGCCCAGTTGGCGATCCACGGGAACAGGCAGATGAAGATGACGGGCACCTCCACTTTCGGGGTTTCCCTCACCACCTGGTTGGCGGTGACGACACCGATAAACACCAGAATCGGCACGATGGCGGTCATCGGTATGATGGCGAGCATAAAGGCCCCCAGCCCGAACAGCGGCACGATGAACATGGTCACGCCGGACGCCAAGGTGTAGCCGATGCTGGCGCCCATCGCTTTCCAGCCAGGATGGCCGACGTAGACCGTGACCGGGAACGGATTGCCCATCAGGCAGCCGAGCATCGAGGCCAGACCGTTCGCCAGCATTACCTTGCGGGTCGGGTATTCATCCCCTGCCGCGTGGGCGCTTTCGATGTTCTCCAGGTCAAAGATGTAGTTTGCCAGCCCCAGCGGTACGGCGGACGCCAGATAAGGCAGCGCGTGCGGCAGCCCCTGCATAAAGCTGTCCACGTGCACTTCCGGCGGGTTAAAGCCGAAGGATGACATGGACGCTTTAATGGCATCCGGGCTTTGCAGGCCAGAGATCCACGCAAGTAGAGTACCGGCAATTAACAGCAGCAGGCCGGTCGGGATACGGGCGAAAATCGGCTTTTTACCGAACCAGTTAATGAAGATCAGCAGCAGGACGATAAACGACACGGTCGGCGCTTCGAACGCCTGCAACATCGGGTTCATCGCCAGCAGCAGCAAGCCAAGACCGGACAGGCACGACAGCAGCACGGTGCGCGGGATCATCTTGCGGATGGTTTCCCCCAGGAAGGAACCGCCCGCGAGGATCATCGCTTCCACAAAGCACCACACCAGGCCAATCTGAATCGCGAAATCCGCATCGCCAGTTTGCTGGTAAACCGGCATTAAGACCAGGAAGGTCACGGTAAAAATCGACGGCGCGCTCGGGCCGGACGGCAACGCGGTGACGTCCGTTCGTCCGGTAGCGCGCGCCATTTGCAGGCCAAACCACGTATAGCAAAGACTCGCCACCAGCACCGCCAGCCCGAAGGCTGGCGCGATGCGTCCATAAACAATCTCCTTCGGGATGCCGACGACAAAAATGAGCAGCCCCATCATGGTCAGCAAATTGGTCAGGTTGTTGGTCATCAACCCGAAATAAGCTGCCCAGTCACCTCTTTTCCACTCCAGTTTCATGTTTTTCATGGATGCATGCCTTATAAAAAGTAGCGATCGCGGAAGGTCAACAGCGCCTTTTCAAAACAGCTAAACGGCGGGTGAACGATGCCCGCCCCAATCATGCCGATCCCGGCGTCCTTGTGGGCAATGGCGGTATTAATGACCGGCAGAATGCCGCTGCCCGCGACCTTCGTGATGTCGATGGCGGTCGGGCTCCCCATAAAGGAGAGCAGCGGAATGGTGACGTTCGGGTTTTCGCCGAGGGTGATTTCGCGCATCTGGCGAGAAAAATCGATGGCTTCCTCCACCGTGCCGCCCACCAGCGCCACGATTGCCGGGGCCGTCGCCATCGCAAAGCCGCCGATGCCGTAGGTTTCGGTGATGGCGCTGTCGCCGATATCCAGCCCGGAGTCTTCCGGCTTATAGCCCGCGAACATCGGGCCGATCACCTGCTGCGCCGGGCCGGTGAACCACTGCCCCGGCAGGCCGGAAACGCGCAGGCCGAACTCGTAGCCGTTGCGCGCCATGGTGGTGACGACGGTGCTGTACTCAATGCCGTGGGCGGCATCCAGCGCGGCCTTACACATTGCCATCCACGTCGGACCGGAGAAATAGTCGCTGCTGGCGACAAACTCGAACACTTCACGCTGCTGCGTCACCGAATAGCCCGCCTGGATCAGCCCCGGCGTCAGCGCCTGAATAAGCAGCGTGGTGCCCGCGTTGTTGCGGTTGTGGCACTCGTCGCCCAT
>Ga0157363_1000062_pt1 | contig 80028 bp, 81 predicted proteins | sample AttsexASBM1_FD_111477 | JGI IMG/M metagenome (GOLD analysis project Ga0157363, IMG submission 111477) | Fungus gardens microbial communities from leaf cutter ant in Ribeirão Preto, State of São Paulo, Brazil - Atta sexdens ASBM1 | ecosystem: Host-associated > Fungi > Mycelium > Unclassified ... | reverse complement strand
CCCCCTAAACGAAAAAACGCCCCAGCGATAAACGAGATCGCTGGGGCGGCTAATTTCTAGCCTAATCCGATTACGTGAAGTAAAAGGTCTTAAAGATAGAACATCTTACCTCTGTACCCTACAAGGCAAAATGTACCCCAAATTTTAGGTGCGGGAAAGGGCTTTTTTGATTCAAAAATAGCCTTTTCAGGTGATTTACACCGGATAGATCACATAAATACCCCTAATCCCTCGCAATAATGTTAAAAATATGTTTCTCAAATATAAAAAAAGGCGTATGCTCTGCCCCCGCTTTTTCAGACTTCTTTTCTGATTCAAATCAGCCTAAGGAGTGCGCTATCGCTCACTTGTTGGGACGACTATCTTTTTCGTGATCGAAGTCTAAAAGTACAAATATTTAATAAAATTGGCACTAATTTACACGTTATTCTGCGGTAACCTCTTCTGAGTGTTAACACCTTATTTCGGGATAAAAATAATGAAAATAAAAAATAAATTTTTCTTACGTTCACCTTCTTTCTTTGCGCTATCTCTCGTTGCAGCCAGCTGCGCGAGCGCGTTACCTGCTGCCCACGCAGCAGAACCTTTCAGTTACGACTCGGCGTGGATGCTGGGGGACTGGAATGGTACGCGTAGCCAATTAAAAGATGAAGGTGTCGATTTTCAGGTTAATTACACCATGGAAAGTGCCTCTAACTTAGCAGGCGGCTACCACTCATCCACTACCATGCGCTACTCTGACCAATGGGCTTTTGGGGTTGATTTAGATCTTGAGAAACTATTAGGGTGGAACGATACCGAATTCCAAATGACCATTACTGATCGTAATGGCCGTAACTTATCCGACGATGCTATCAGCCGTAATGGTACTCTTTCTTCCGTTCAAGAAGTCTATGGCCGTGGTCAAACGTGGCGTTTAACGCAATTCTGGTTGCGTAAGCATTTCTTTGACAACTTAGTGGATGTGAAAGCAGGTCGTGTCACCGTCGGTGAAGACTTTGATACCATCGACAGTAAGTTCCAAAACTTAGCCTTCGGTGGCGGTCAGGCAGGTAACTGGCGTGGTGACCACTGGTATAACTGGCCAGTCTCTCAATGGGGCGGACGTGTAGCGATCAATATTACGCCGGATGTCTTCTTCCAAGTCGGTTTCTATAACCAAACCCCTTACAACTACGACCGTGGCGATGGTTTCCGTTTTGAAGTCAGCCAAACAGAAGGAAACTTAGTCCCCGCCGAAGTCGTTTGGCACCCTACCTTCGGTCCGGACAACTTAAAAGGTAACTACCGTCTAGGCGGTTATTACTCCTCTGTACGTGACCAAATTTATGGTTCATGGCGTAATGGCAACACCGATACTGCTCACGCTTACGGTGGCTATGTACTGGCTCAACAACAGCTCTTTGCCCAACCAGGCGGCAGCGATCGTGGCCTAACCTTAACGGCTCAAGCGGTAATGAACGACCATAAGACGGCGAAGATAGATAATTATCAATCGCTAACATTGGTATGGAAAGGCTTAGCTGACGCACGTCCAGAAGATGAAATTGGTATTGGTGCTTCTCGTATCCACGTCAATTCAAGCTATTCAACCATGCAACGCCGTGAAAACCGCTCTAACGGTGCATACTACGATAGCAACCCAGCGTGGATCCCGATTCAGCATGGTTCTGAGTACGACTATGAAGTCTACTACAATATCCATGCCACTAACTGGCTACAAGTTCGTCCTAACCTGCAATACGTTGTTGCACCAGGTGCGGAAAGTGGCGTGAAAAATGCCTTAGTCGGCGGTATCAGTGCCAACTTAAGCTTCTAAAACTGCTCTCCGTATTCAGCATTGGATACGGAGATTCTTCTCTTGCCAGCCTCCCTCTGTCGCGTTACCTTTTTTCGTCGACCAAGGAGGCTGCATGTCTAATACCGCTCGTTCAATCACCATTATCCGTGAACAAATTCTTTCCGATGATTGGTATTCCCTGAAAAAGTATACGGTTGATTACCAACGAACAGATGGTAGCCACCAAGTATTTAGCCGTGAGGTTTATGATAAGGGAGATGGTGTCACAGTATTTCTCTACAACCGCGTTCAGCAATCCATTATTTTAACTCGCCAGTTCCGATTACCGTTGAAGATCCAAGGTGAGTCCGGCGTGCTGATCGAAACGCCCGCAGGATTACTAGAGGGAGAAGATCCGATCACCCGGATCCGCGCTGAAATAGAAGAAGAGACAGGTTATAGTATTCAGCGGGTGACCAAAATTTTCGACGCCTGGATGAGCCCAGGAGCCGTCACTGAAAAGCTGCATTTTTTCACTGCCGAATATAGCCATCATGACCGTCGCCATTCTGGCGGCGGGATAGTTGAGGAAGGCGAAGATATTGAAGTGCTGGAACTCCCTTTTCAACAAGCTGTGTTAATGATGCAACGAGGTGAAATTAATGATGCCAAAACGATTATGCTGTTGCAGTATGCAATCATTAATAAACTTTTCGCGGTAGATAAATAGAATAACGGATTATCCATTATCCTTGGCTAGGTTTTCCATAGTACCTTAGCTGAAAATAAAACATTGCCGACCTGTTAAATAAAGGTTAAGTTTTATTTTTTATTATGGAGAATATAACGTGTTTAGATCCTTATTAAACTTTGATCAAATGATCACCCCTAAAATAATTACCATCATTTATTGGTTAGGGATTATTGGTGTCGTACTTGGCGGACTCGCGGCCATTATTACCAGTTTATCCTTAGGTGGAAGCGTAATAGGGGGGTTATTCTCCGGTCTCTGTACTATTATTTTTGGCGTAATTGGCGTACGTATTTCCTGTGAACTCATTATCCTCTCTTTCAATATTTACGGAAAATTAAAAGAGATTGCCGAGAATACGGCTGTTAAATAACACATTCATTTACCGCTAACTTCAGTAACTTCAACGGTTAGCGGCTAATCACATTAATAGATATCCTTTGTCTTTTTTCATAGTTACCCTGCTACGGTTAAATTGCTATAGATAACAGTCTTTACTATACGCATAGCCGGAGTTCTAATGAAAAAGATGTTCACCACAAGCCTTGTTGTCACCAGCTTATTATTAATACCGACCCTAGGCTTTGCCGAGCAATCCGTGGTAACGATTGGTTATCAAAAAGCCAGCCTCTTCACTATTATCAAATCGCAACATACCCTCGAAAAAAAATTCGCTTCGCAAGGCATCACTGTTCGTTGGGTTGAGTTTCCAGCGGGTCCACAACTACTGGAAGGTTTAAATATTGGTAGCGTCGATATTGGCGCAACCGGCGATGCGCCACCTATATTCGCGCAAGCGGCCAAAGCCGATTTAGTCTATTTAGCTCACTCAGTCGCCAATCCCAAAAATGAAGCCATTGTGGTCCCCGCTAATTCGCCTATTCACAGTGTTGCGGATCTGAAAGGGAAGCGCGTTGCGCTCAATAAAGGGTCAGACGTAAACTATTTATTAGTCGCGGCATTACAACATGCTGGTCTGAGTTATAAAGATATTCAACCCGTCTATTTACCCCCTGCAGATGCGCGAGCGGCGTTCCAAAAAGGGGCTGTTGATGCGTGGGCTATTTGGGACCCCTACTATGCAGAAGTCAGCCAAGTCACCCATGCACGAACTCTGACTACCGCCGAAGGCTTAGTCCCCCACTATTCTTTTTTCCTCTCTAGCCGTAAATTTGCCGAGGGGTCACCTAAGTTAGCGCTCGAAGTGGTGAATACTTTGCAAGAGAGTGGTCAGTGGGCAAACAATCATAAAACTGAAACCGCACAGCTACTTTCTACCGCGACAGGGCTGAGTATTGATTACTGGCATACCACACTGGCCCGCCTAGACTATACGACTGAACGTATGACACCCGAAGTCTTCGCCCAGCAACAAACACTTGCTGATGCCTTCAGTAAAATTCACCTTATTCCCGGTCAAGTCCAAGTCAACCGAGCAACCTGGTCACAAGACGCCAGCCATTAACGAATGACGAAAAAACGCCGCTCAAGCCAAATAAGCTGAGCGGCGTTTTTTATGGGACTTTATGGGTTAACTCGCACTGACTTGCCGCGGTAGCTCCGTGTTGCCAATGGTTTCCCCATGAGGTCCATGCCGTACCGCGGCCTCACCTTTGGTAAAGAGAGGCATTACCCGCTCGGCAAATGACCACGCTTCTTCAAGGTGGGGATAGCCAGACAGAATAAATTTATTAATACCTATCGCTTGGTACTCGCGGATTCGCGCAGCAACTTGCTGTGGATTCCCCACTAACGCGGTGCCTGCTCCGCCTCTAACTAAACCAATCCCTGCCCAAAGATTTGGAGAAATCTCTAAATTATCGCGAGATCCGCCGTGCAACTCGCGCATTCTTGCTTGGCCAGTTGAATCCATCCGCGAGAATATCGCTTGTGCGCGGGCAATGGTCTCTTCATCCAAGTGGGCAATAAGCTCTTCTGCCGCCTGCCAAGCTTGTTGTTCAGTATCTCGGACAATCACATGAAGACGAATACCGAATTCAACCTCTCGTCCATTTTCAGCCGCTTTAGCGCGAACCTTAGCCACCTTTTCCGCAACCTGCGCAGGGGGTTCTCCCCATGTTAGATAAGTATCAACATGCTCAGCGGCGACGTCGACCGCTGACTCGGAAGATCCGCCAAAATAAATGGGTGGGCCCTGATCTTGATGGCTAGGAAACAGGAGTTCAGCATTTTCAACGCGTAGTTGCTCACCATGATAACTGACTTTCTCACCGGCCAGTAAACGGCGGTAGACATGTAAAAATTCACGGGTCACTTGGTAACGCTGATCATGACTTAAGAAAATTCCATCACCCTTATTCTCTTCTGGGTCTCCTCCGGTCACGACATTAATTAATAAACGCCCTTGCGAGAGTCTATCCAAGGTACTGGTCATTCTTGCCGCGAGTGACGGCGGCTGAAGACCTGGGCGAACTGCCACCAAAAATTTTAATTTGCGGGTAATAGGGGCTAGCGCCGCAGCCACTAACCAAGAGTCTTCACAACTTTTCCCTGTTGGAATTAATACTCCGCTATAGCCTAAATTATCAGCCGCCAGCGCGATTTGTTGTAAATAAGGGAGATCAACGGTGCGTCCCCCTTCCTGAGTGCCAAGATAACGGCCATCACCATGAGTAGGTAAAAACCAGAAGAAATCGGGGGATTGGTTTAGATGAGTCATTAATAATTACCTTAATCTATTCTGATTTATATTGCTTGGCGCGCTAGAGGAATACTTGGCTTTTCAGGCTCCATGATGGCCGCTAAAATTTGCCGTTCGAGCGTCGCGATATTCGCTTGAGTACTTGAACGTGGATAAGGCATCCCCACTTCCACGTCGAGCTTAACTTGGCCTTTATCGAGCATGACCACCCGTTGGGCTGTCGTCACCGCTTCACTGACATCGTGGGTCACCAGCACCACCGTAAATTTCCAGGTTTGCCATAACTCAATCAGTAGCTGCTGCATCTCTAAGCGCGTTAGGGCATCTAGCGCCCCCAAGGGTTCATCGAGTAACAACAATCCAGGACGGTGGATAAGGGCCCTTGCGAGTGCGACTCGCTGCTTTTGACCGCCGGATAGGGTCTCTGGCCACTGATTAGCCTTATCTGCCAAGCCAACGGCAGCTAACACCGCTTTCGCCTCCTCACGCCATTGTCCTGATAAGCCTAATCCAACATTCTCGATGACCGTCTTCCAAGGTAATAATCGAGGTTCTTGAAACATTAAACGAATCGCAGGGGCAGATTTAACTAAAGGTTGATGATTGGCAGCAAGATCACCCTGAGTACTCTGTTCAAGACCAGCGAGTAACCGGAGTAAGGTACTTTTCCCACAGCCGCTTCGTCCAACGACGGCAACGAACTGTCCCGCAGGAATCGTCAAATCTAAGCCATTCAATACCGGTTGCTGACTAAACGATTTACTGACCGCACTCAGTTGTAAGGCTAAGGCTTTGGTTGGTGTAATAAGACGAATATTTTTCATACTGGGATTTCCTCCTTACGCCATTGGATGTGCCAGCGTAATAAGCGCTTTTCTAATGCCACGGTCAGTAAATCGGAGAGCTTGCCAAGCAAGGCATAGAGTAGGATGGCAAACACGACGACATCGGTTTGTAAAAACTCACGGGCGTTCATCGCTAAATAGCCAATTCCTGCATTGGCTGAGATGGTTTCCGCTACGATTAACGTCAACCACATCAGTCCCAACGAAAATCTGACGCCTACCAGAATTGAGGGCATTGCACCAGGCAGGATAACTTGCCAGAACAAGGCTACGCCACGTAATCCATAGCTACGTGACATCTCAATTAACTGTTTATCGATATGCCGGATACCATGAGCAGTGTTGAGATAGAGTGGGAAAAAAGTGCCTAATGCTACGAGAAAAATTTTGGCGCGCTCATCGATGCCAAACCATAAAATGACTAAAGGAATAAGAGCGAGATGCGGAATATTGCGAAGCATCTGTAACGTGCTATCGAGCAACAGTTCACCGATACGCGATAATCCAGTAATTAATCCCAATATAAGCCCCGCCCCCGCACCGATAGCAAACCCAACGACTGCGCGCCAGGTACTGATCGATAGGTTACTCCACAATTCACCGCTTTTTATTAAGGTCCAAGCAGCGGTCACAACATGGAAGGGAGCGGGTAATACGCGGTCTGAAATCCAGCCACTGGCAGAACCTACTTGCCAACCAATTAGTAATAATGTGGGTAATAGCCAAGGCAGTACGGTACGCGTGAGACGCGTCGGTTGTTTCATTTTCCACTCCCTTTCACACAAGCGATCACGAAGGCATTACGCCTTCAACTGAAATCAGTTAACCGTAATTTAGGGATGATGAAAAATAAGGATAATTGCTTATCTAAGCAGAAAATTAGCTTTAGCCAGCGCTGAGTGGCTGGCTAAGAAGAGAGCTATTAATTTACGCGTTTCAGTAATTCAAACATACTGTTAAAGGCACGTTCGCTAACCTGTGGGTTAAATTCCGCGACTCCTGGGTTATTAGCCGTTTCGTCGGTAAAGGAGTGCACTGCATCGTGGTAACTCACCAGCTGCCAATCCACATTAACCGTCGTCATCTCGTTAACAAAAGCGGGCAATTGCTCACGAGGAACTAAAGGATCCTTCGCACCATCAAGGACTAAAATAGCGGCTTTAATCTGCGTGGCATCGTAGGCACCACAGGTATCTAAGCCACCGTGGAAAGAGACAGCCGCACGGATATCAGCACCGCTGCGCGCTAACTCTAGTGCACAGTGCCCACCAAAGCAGAATCCAAAGGCAGAAATTTTCTGCGCATCGACTGCCGCGGTAGTCTGACTTTTCAGCGCCTCGATCGCGGCGTTCATCCGACCTACCTCTTCAGGCGTATTTTTTACTGCCATCATCGCCGCACCGGCTTCATCAGCATTAGTAGGTCGAGACGATTCGCCATAAAGGTCGGCAAGTAACACAACATACCCTTGCTCAGCCGCTTTTTTGGCGAGCTTGGCAGCATTATCAGTGACACCGAACCAATTTGGCGCCATCACTAAGCCAGGTAAGGGTTGAGTGGCCCCAGCTGGAAAAACTAATGTTCCTGCTAAAGCAGTGTCACCCGCTTGATAGCGAATGGTTTGCGTAGTAATTTGACTCATAATTCCTCGATAGTTCTGATTAGTCTCGTCATGTAACTATAGCGAATATTCGCCACAATTGACTATAACGAGCCTGTAAGTCGGTGTGTCGAAAGCGTTGACCGATCAAGACAATGTAGGACAACTCGTTTTACAACTGATTAATACTGAGGTTATCAATGATTGAATGGTCATCCATTGTGCCTGCACTCGTGGTTTACAGTTTAGGCACGCTCACCCCCGGTCCAGCCAATCTTTCGATTGCTAACTTGGCAATGTCTCAAGGACGCCAAGCCGGTTTTATCCTCGCGGCAGGCGTTATAACCGGTTCACTGTGTTGGGGGATCATGACCGCCTTAGGTGTCTCAACCTTACTGCTTTCCGAACCACGTTTTCTCGTTGCATTAAAATTACTGGGCGCTCTCTATCTTTTTTGGCTCGCTTACAAAGCGATAAAATCGATATCAATCTCGCCTCGTCCCAACCTCAGCTTGTCCTCAACCTATCGCAAAGATTACCGCTACTACTGGCAAGGCGTTAGTCTGCATTTGACCAATCCTAAGGCGATATTAACTTGGCTTACCGTCACCAGTATTGGCCTCTCTCAACAGTCGACGCCTTGGATGACTTTGCTGTTGGTTGCCCTTTGTGCCATGATTGGCATAACTATTTTTAGCCTATACGCCTTCTCGTTTTCCACCCCTCCAGCTCAACAGTTCTTGGTACATTATCATCGCGCCATAAATAGATTCTGTGCCGGTTTCTATGCCTTAGTCGCTGTCGGTTTTCTTATATCGATTGGCTGAGGTTAGGCAAAAAAAACCCATGCATTGCATGGGTTGTAGGAGTCAGTGGACTTACCAAGCGCGAATGACATCGCCATGATAGACTTGGTTAGCTTTCGCCTCGACTTCTGGGGATTGGAAAGCTTGCTTTAACTGCTGCAGTTTCGTCTCATCTTTGTCCCCTTCACGTACGACTAAGACATTTAGATAAGGCGAGGCTTTCCCTTCCATAAATAATCCATCCCGTGCCGCCGATAAACCTGCTTGCGAAGCAAAGTTATTGTTAATCACCGATAGCCACACTTTCGGATCGTCTAAAGAGCGGGTAAGTTGCGGGGTATCGACCAATACGAATTTCAGATTTTTAGGGTTAGATTTAATATCTAACACCGTGGGGAGTAAACCTTTACTTGGATCGACGGTGATTAAGCCTTGAGATTGCAGTAATAATAAACTGCGGCCTAAAGTCGTTGCTTCATTAGAAATCGTGACCGTCGCCCCATTTGGCAATTGTTCTATCTTCTTGATCTTAGAAGAGTAGGCAGCAATCGGAAAAATGAAACTCTTTCCTAAGATAGCAAATTTATAGCCACGCTCTTTTGCTTGCATTTCAAGATAGGGAACACTTTGGAAAGCATTAGCATCAACATCTTTATTGGCTAAGGCTTCGTTCGGCTGGACATAATCATTAAAGCTCACGACCTCAACATTCAGTTGATATTTATCTTTGGCTACTTGTTTTACTGTATCCCAGACAGCTTGGTCAGGCCCAGAATTGATGGCGACTTTAACACTGTGCGCATCTTCCTGCTTACACCCTACTAGGCCAACTACACAGACGGCCAAAAGAGAAGAGACTAAAAATTTTTTCACCGTATCTACCTCGATATGTCTAATTTCGATTGAGTATATTAGACATTTAGACGTCTGTACATCTAGTAGTTTAGATTAATTCGGGTACCCTAATCTGATTAAGATATTTTTGGAAAGTGTCATGCTAAAGCTAAAAGTTATTGTTCCTGTAATGATCGTTGTTTGTACCGCAATCTGGTGGTTGATGCCCCATTTTACGGATCAAGATAAAGCCTATTATGTTTCCCTCTATTGTTTACAACCGACGGGGTCCGATCAACAAATCCAAGCAAGGATGGAGCAGGCGGTAGAAAATAATAATCAGGATTATGCGCTGAAAAAACGCCATTTCTCCCCTTTATTGGCCAAACGAATCCAAGATGCTTGGGATCGCCTCAGCCCTGATCAGCAACAACAAGCTCAGCAGCGTGATAAGTGCGCCCAGCTACTCTCAGAAAAACTCAATCTTCCTGCGCCTCGTTAATCTTTTCGTACTGCTTACAGTGTAGTAACAGTCTTACGGTAAGCAGTCACCTATAATGTTTACCGTTTATCATGTTCGATAAGGAAAAAACGTGAAGCGCTATCACCGATTACTCTCGATTCTCCTCACCCTCTGTTCATTGATCATTATCAGTCATAATGCTTGCGCGCAGAGCTCCTCACCGCTAGCGGTAATTAAGCCAGTCATGGCCTGTGGCCAATTGGTTGGCCAGACACTCCCGGGTATAGACACGACCATGTCGATTACGGGGGCTAAAGTCGTGACTCAGGACAATAAAACCTTCTGCCAAGTCACTGCATCACTCTCTCCCGACATCGGTGTAGAGGTAGCGCTTCCCCAGCAACAATGGACACAGCGAATTCTACAGGTTGGCTGTGGCGGCTTATGTGGGTCGATTAATCTCTCTTTATCCAACGCAAATGGCTGCTTACCGGCAACCCAAGGTCAATTTGTCGTCGCGGCCACCAATATGGGGCATTCTGGCAGTATGATGGATGCTTCATGGGCATTGGATCCGCAAAAACGGCAGAATTTTGCATATCGAGCAAATCACCTTACTGCACAGTTTACCAAAGCATTAACGCGTGCTTACTACGGTCAGCCACAGAAATATGCTTACTTCATGGGATGTTCTGATGGGGGGCGCGAAGCGTTAATGGAAGCCCAACGCTACCCAGACGATTTCAATGGTATTACTGCTGGCGCACCCGCGGCCTATTTCACAGTGCAAAATTCGTTTTATCACGGCTGGAATGTCGTTGCGAACCAGCGTGCTGACGGTAGCGCTATTTTACTTAAGAATCGTCTAGCGTTATTACACCAAACCGTTCTGGAACATTGCCCAACGGAGTCAGGCGTCAAAGATGGCGTTTTAGCAAATCCTTTTGCTTGCCACTTTTCAAGGCATTGGCTGAAAACCTGCGCGACCAATACTCGCGATAAAAGCGACTGCTTTACTGAGGAAGAAATTGGCGTTATCGAGAAACTTTACCAGGGTGCGAAAGACACATCAGGTCACCAGTTCGCTGTTGGCGGATTAATTATCGGGTCTGAACTACGCTGGCCGTTACCGGACACCGCACAAGGCACTTCGCCTTCGGCCATGATGGCGCTCCCTGCACTGCAATATGTCTTAACTGCCGACGGTAAGAAAAACGATATCACCTTAGCGCAATTTGGCTTTAACCAAGCTAATTTCCAGCAGCTGGCCAAACTGGCGCCACTCTATAATGCGACAGATACTAATCTTAAGCCCTATGCCGACGCTGGCGGGAAGCTGATCCTCTGGCACGGGTTGGCGGACGACTCTATCAATCCGACGGGTACACTTGCTTATTATCGTGGGGTCGAACAACAACTCGGTGCCCAGCGGGCAGCGAAAATGGTTAAACTCTTTTTACTGCCGGGAGTCGGTCACTGTGGCGGAGGTGAAGGGAATGATCAAATCGACCTTCTTACGCCATTAATGGCATGGGTTGAGCATCAGCAGGCCCCTCAGCAATTATTAACCGGGAAAGCCAAAGCGACAGCAGCACCTCAATCTTTACCCCCAGCGGAGAAACCGAAAAACGCTGAAGATGCTGCTTCCGTTCAAATGCACGGTATGCAACGCCCCAGTTCTCCGGTCGCCCCCGCTGCAGAGGCGATGCGTGCCACTCGCCCGGTATACGCCTATCCCTATATCGCGGTCTACAACGGTAAGGGCAATCCCCTGCAGGCTAAAAATTACCATGCCGTTTTGGGTAACTACCCCACTGTTTTGATGGGAGAGCCAATTCGCCAGCTTATTGCTCCGAATAACGCTTCTCAAGCGACGCCTTAACTGTTTTATGGCTCCCCAACGTGCTGCACATAGCGCGAAAGGGGAGCAACTTTACTAATCACATGATTCTGCAGTAAAAAATCGCCCATTTTCTGATAACGCTCAGCACTAAAGGCTGCACTTTGTTGGGCAAATACCGGAATAGTGGCCTGCCAAGCTTGGTGATTCAAAGGCGTATTCATCTCCGGATAGCGTTGAATAAAGGCTTGCCACGCTTGTTGCGGATGCTCTTTGAGCCACGCCGTTCCTTGGTCCAAGGCATTCAGAAAAGCGTCAACCCACGGTTTTTTCGCCTGGTTTTGCTGAGCCAATAGAATTAATTCATCGTAGGCTGGTATCCCCGACTGCTCTGGAAGGAAAACGTTAGGGTGAACGCCCTTATCCTGCAAACTTAACAGTTCATAATTACGATAAATAGTCATCGCGCCATCAATACGGTGGGTGAGAAGCGCCGTGGTAGCAGCCATGTTTAAATTCACTAAAGTGACTGTGCTCGGGTCAACACCAGCGTGGGTCAGCATTTGCTTAATCGCAATATCCTCAAAACCAGGGATCGCATAACCAATGGTTTTACCTTTAAAGTCGGCCAGGTTATGTATAGTGGGCGATAAAGTCGTTAAGGTATTTAAGGGTTGATCAATTAAGGTACCAACTCGTATGACCGGTACCTTTTTCTCTACCAAAGTGTAAAGCTGAGGCTGATAACTGATACCAATATCTGCTTTCCCAGCGGCTAATAGTGAGGGTACAGAAGCCGAATCAGCCGGGGCGATTAATTCAACATCCAGCCCCTGTCGGGCAAAAGCCCCGCTATACTGCGCGGCGAATAATGACGCATGATTGGGGTTCACAAACCAATCGAGAAGGACCCGCACTTTTTGGGGTGCTGCCTCTACCGCCGTCCCCCAACACATCATCAAACAACCAATAAGTAATTTTTTCACTCTTTATCCTTAACTATTAGGCCATAAAAAATAGCGTCGTAACCCCTGTACGACCCCGGAGAGTATTACCGCTAGGAGCATTAAGCAGAGTAGTGCCGCAAAACTAGTCGCCGTCTCCATACGGGCCGTGGATTGCATCATGAGATACCCTAGCCCTTGACTGGCACCAACCCATTCACCCAACACGACGCCAATTGGCGCCAAGACCGCTGCCATCTGTAAGCCAGAAAAGAAGAAAGGTAATGCCGCGGGCCAGCGTACTTGCCAAAAACAGCGCCATGGCGAAGCTTGTAATGTGATCGCAAGGTCAAGCCACTGCTGCGGAACACGACATAGGCCATCAAATAAGGTCAGGCAAACAGGAAAAAAGAGGATTAACGCTGCAACCACGACCTTAGAACCAATACCGAACCCCAGCCACAGCACTAGTAACGGTGCCAAGGTAAAGACCGGTATGACTTGGCTTGCCATCACCAACGGATAAAGTAGCCGGCGAATCCACGCATGACTGGTCATCGCTACGGCGACAATGACGCCGCCGCCAACACCCAATAGTAGGGCTAAGCCCATCTCACTAAAGGTAATTGCCGTTTGCGATAGTAATAGTGCCGGCTGCTGAACTAAAGCTACCGCGACCTGTTGCGGTGTCGGCAGTAAATAGTCGGGTATTCCTTGATGCGTCAAGAAGACCCAGACCGCAAGTACGCAGCCTAAGAAATAGAACAGGTTACTCAGACGAGATTTCATAAGCCTCCAATTGAGTAATCAGTGCGGCTTGCGCGGTAAGAAGCCGCAGATCATCGGCAGGACGAGGTGTTTCGCCAACAGGTGGAGTTAGCGTCTTTACTTGGAGAGGCGAGCAATGGAGTAAAAGAATGCTGTCTGCTAAGCGGCATGCCTCAGCAGGGTCGTGGGTGACCATGATCACCGTTTTCCCTTTTAACAGCTCGCCAGTTAAGGTCTGTAATCGCAACTTAGTGATGGCATCTAGCATGGCAAATGGCTCATCCATCAGGATAATCGGTCGATCACTATAAAGTGTACGGGCTAAGGCTACGCGCTGACGCATCCCTCCCGAAAGCTGATGAGGCTTGGCCGACACACGGTGAGCCAGCCCCACTTTCTCCAGCAGATGTTCGGCATGACGGCGAACGACGGGCTGGCCAGTGAGCGTTGAAGGCAGTAAGACGTTATCCATCACTGAAAGCCAAGGGTACAGTTGATCTTGCTGTCCCATCCACGCTATTTGCGATCGGTCTGCGTGGATCATTCCCTTCTGAACCGAACGTAGACCGGCTAATAATTGTAGAAGCGTACTTTTACCAATCCCACTCGCCCCTAAGAGTGCGGTAGTTTTTCCCTCAGCAAAGGTCAGGGAGAAATTGTGTAGTAACGGCTGCTGCGACCAAGAGAAACTCACCTCTTCGAAACCCAGCATTAGGGCTCTCCTGCCGCAAGCAGTACGATATTCTCTAGTCCACGCTCGCGTAAAAGACGTTCGGCGCGTGCCGAGCGTAACCCCGTACGGCACACCAGCACTAAACGTTGATAGGCAGGTGCCGTCCAGTGAGGTAACGATTGTAACGGTACCCGGATCACTGAGTCCGTCACGCTATTCGGCGCTTCATCACGATCCCGTAACTCAACGATCAGATCGGTCTTTAACAGTTGTCCGCGATCGATAAAATGCAGTGTTTTTTCGATCGGCTCCTCCGCGGAGTCGAATCGAAATTGATTAAATTGCCAATCGCTAAAATTATACTTAACTAGTAAACCTAACGGAGAAGGCGTGCTCTGTAGTACCCAACTTAGCACCATCTGTGCTTGGGCCGCGGCGATACAGGCGACAACGGGGCCCATCACCCCGGCGGTTTGGCAGTTACCTGCCGCCGCGGGGAGATGGGGAAATAAAGCTTTGTAACTTGGTGCTCCGCCACAAAATCCGCCCACATAGCCTTGAGTACCCAGGACTGAAGCACTGATTAACGGTAATCCGTGGGTCAAACAGGCGTCCGAAAGGAGATAAGTGGTAGCAAAATTATCGGCAGCATCGACGACGATATCGATATCCCGTAATGCCTCGCGCACTGTACTGGCCGTAATATGGGTAACCTCAGGTTCAATCAGTACCTCGCTATTGCATTGGCTTAGATGTGCTTGGGCACATAGCGCTTTAGCTTTACCCACATCTTGCTGAGTGAATAGCGTTTGGCGATGCAGATTGTGCAGGGCCACGCGATCCGCATCATAAAGTCGAATCTGGCCGATACCTGCCCCAACTAATTGGGGTAGTAACGTCGCACTTAAACCACCCGCCCCCACCACCAGCACCTTAGCCTGTTGCAGTCGCCGTTGTCCCTGCTCGCCTATTTCGGGTAGCTGCATTTGTCGTTGATAACGTTGCATGACGGCTTCCTAGATCAAATTCGCTAAACCAAATAATGGCGTAGAGGGCTCTGCCATCTCGCGTTGCGCCATCAACCCCGCTTGATAGGCGGTATGCCCCGCAGAAATGGCTTGTCCGAAAGCATGGGCCATCGCTACCGGGTCACGTGCTTTTGCCACGGCAGTATTAAGTAAGATACCGTCGAATCCTAGCTCCATGGCTTGCGTTGCATGGGAGGGCGCACCAATCCCAGCATCGATAATCATCGGGATTTCCGGAAAAGCAGCGCGTAGCGCCTGTAATCCACGTAAATTATTCAGTCCCTGTCCCGATCCAATCGGGGCCCCCCACGGCATCAGCATTTGGCATCCTGCCGCTAACAACTTTTCACCGACAATGCGGTCTTCGGTGGTGTAGGGAAAGACCTGAAAGCCCTCAGCACATAAGATTTTGGCAGCTTCAACTAAGGCGAAAGGATCGGGTTGTAAGCTATCGGCATGGCCAATTACCTCTAATTTAATCCACGGTGTATTGAAGAGTTCACGAGCCATATGAGCCGTCGTCACCGCCTCTTTCACACTGTGGCAACCCGCGGTATTGGGTAGAATATGTCGAGTATGTTGTTTCAGTAATTCGCGAAATGCCTGTCCACCACTCCCTTCCCGCCGTAGACTGACCGTAATCACCTCAGTGCCTGACGCCTCAATGGCCGCGCTCAAAATAGCCGGTGAGGGATAACCCGCAGTGCCCAACAAGCAACGTGAAGTTAACGAGGTACCATAAAACATCGCTCACCCTCCCTGCATCGGTGAGAGGGCTTCAACACGCATGCCCTCTCGAAGATTGAACGTGGTATAACCGCCTTTTGCGACAAACTGGCCATCGACAGCGCAGGCGACTACCGTACTATCAATCTGCTGTTCAAGTAGTAGGCCCGCTAACTCAGTTGCCTCGGTCACAACAGGCTGACCATTAAGTAAGATTTGCATTGCTCTTTTCCTTCGCTAACTGTTCAACAAGTTGCTGTGCGACCATCGGGGCTAATAGAAAACCGTGGCGGTACATACCGTTCAGATAAAAACGGTTATCTTGATAATGAAAACAGGGGAGATTGTTGGGATAAGCCGGACGTAAGCCACTAGCGGTCTCGATGATTTCTGCCTCCGCCAGCGCCGGATGTAGCGTGTAAGCAGCACTCAATAACTCCATCGCTGCCCGCGCACTCATACCACGATTATCGTCGGTCTCCACCATCGTCGCGCCCAGCATAAATTCTCCAGCACCGCGTGGTACCAGATAGCAAGGAAATCGAGGATGTAATAACCGGATCGGCCGTGAAAAATCGAGCTCATCACTGCGTAAACGCAGCATTTCGCCGCGTACCGCACGCAGCGACGATAGATCTGTCCGAGCCTCAATCCCCCGACAATCAATAATCTTGCCGCTCGGCTGAGAGGAGTGAAATACTACGCCTTGCTCCTGTAACTGCTGGGCGAGGGAGGCTAAGGCTTGGCGAGGATTGAGGTGTCCTTCTTCAGCAAAAAAAAGCCCGCGCTCAAAACGCGAGCCAAGTTCGGCTTCAAGCTCTTCTGGCTTCACCCACTGATGATGGATGGTTTTACTGGCGAAGACGTGAAGTTCTTGCTGATCTCTAGCAGGGGCAACCACCAAGGTTCCACGCTGTTGTACATCAGGCACGCGTTGTTGCCACCACGCAAGCGAGTGCTGTCCAAGCATGATAACCTCGTTGGGAGCGCTCTCTGCTTCACAATAAGGTGCTAACATCCCCCCTGCATACCATGATGCGGTGGGAGAGTCAGGCTGCTCGATCACTTCAACCTGTTCGCCCTGTTCGACTAGTAGTTTTGCTACGCAGAGTCCGCTTACGCCGCGACCAAGAACACTCCAGCGACTCATTGTCTGGCCTGAGTGGTAGAGAGGAGAAAATACATGGATGGCCTCTTAGTGAGAGACCCAGATAAGGCAGAGGGAATAAGGCACTTACCCTTTGAGGGCTGTGCCAAGTCGCACATCGGCAACCCGTCTTCCTACGCCAGTATTAACTGGGTCAGGTTCAAAGGGTCGCTGCACGGCGTCATACGCTCACAGCCTCTCAGTCTCTTTACGCGAGACTCCCCCGACTTTTATTTAGTTGTAATTGAGGCAAGCCTTCGCGTCAAGTCCCAATATAGGAGTGTTACAGCGCACGGCACGCCAATCCACTTATCGTCCTTTCTTTTGACGCCCCGGCTTAGTGAATTTTTGCCGTGCGGGGGGCTTCTTCGTTGAACGAGCAGGCATAACCGGTGGGGCAATATCCGGTCTTTTAAGGGCTTTTTTCGCCGGTTTTTTCTCAACCGGTTTATCTTCTGACGAAGAATCTTCAATCAGATTAAACAGGTCTATTAACTCATCATCAGTGAGATCACGCCACTCTCCTACAGGAATACCTGTCAGGCTCACATTCATAATGCGGGTACGTTCAAGTTTCGTTACTTCAAAACCAAAGTGAGTACACATCCGACGGATTTGGCGATTCAAGCCTTGAACAAGAATGATGCGGAAAACATGCGTATCGAGCTTTTTAACTTTACACTTCTTCGTCACCGTCCCCAGAATCGGCACACCCGCCCCCATCCCACGGATGAATTCGTCGGTGATCGGTTTATCTACCGTCACGATATACTCTTTTTCGTGGTTATTTCCGGCACGTAAAATTTTATTTACCAAGTCGCCATGGTTAGTTAAAAAAATCAGACCTTGAGAGTCTTTATCCAGCCGACCAATCGGAAAAACACGCTTACTATGATTGACAAAATCACCGATATTATCGCGCTCTGTCTCTTCCATAGTGGTGACGATACCCACCGGTTTATTGAGCGCGATTAAGACCAAGTCGTCTTCGCTACGGGGTTCGATCAGCTGACCATTAACCATCACTTTATCATCAGGATAAACCTGAGCCCCAACGGCGGCGCGTCGTCCATTAATGAAGACGTTACCCTGTTCAATGTAACGATCGGCATCGCGACGAGAGCAAATACCGCTCTCGCTAATATATTTGTTGAGACGTACAGATGTGTTAGTCAGCATGGTTCCTCCGAAAAAACGGACTATACCTGATTTTTTCGATGGTTTCGAAAGAAGTGTGTGAATAGTCGGGGAAGAGAAACCCTTCCCCGAATGATTATTACGAAGAGAGCGTTTGTAGCGCGCGCGCGATACGAATAGCAGCCTCATCGGCAGTCTGTTCGGTCAACATGGAATAAGAAAGACGTAACGCATTCTTTTCCGGATTTTCGGCAAAGAAAACATCACCTGGGACAAACACGACTTTCTCTGCAATACTGGCTTTCAATAAAAGACTCGCATCCATCCCTTCTTTCAGGTGACACCATAAAAACATCCCCCCTTCAGGACGGTTAAAGGTAATCGCGTCACCGAGGTGTTTCTGTAAAGCCTCGATCAACCAATCACGGCGCTGTCTATACGTTTCTGTCAATAAAGCGATACGCTCATCGATCCGTCCCGATGCGATATAACGCGCAGCAATATGTTGATTCAACGTAGAAGTGTGCAGATCTAGTGCCTGTTTCGCGACGGTAATCGCCATGAGGAATTTTTCAGGTAGCGCTAACCAACCTAAACGTAAACCCGGGGAGAAAATTTTCGAAAAACTCGACATATAACAGACGTTATGATCTTCGCCATATAACTGTTGGGCCAGTGAGAAAAAGGTTTCACGGCGTTGTTCGGTAAAGGCTAGATGCCCATAAGGGTCATCTTCAACAATCACAACCTGATAACGATGGGCTAACTTAACAATTTCAGCCCGCTGTGCATTTTCAATAATACGTCCAGTCGGGTTAGCAAAGGTTGGGATCAAGTAAAGCATCTTTATCCCCCCCGCGGCTAAGCGAGTTTCCAATGCTCCGAGATCGATCTCTTCACCTTGGTAAGCCAGCTCTTCGATCACCGCCTCGGTATAGTCAAATAACTGTAAGGCGGCTAAATAGGTAGGACGCTCCACTAATACTACGTCGTCTTTCTCCAAGAAAACGCGATTGAGGAGATCAATACCCTGTTGGGAGCCATTAGTGATTAGCACTTGGTTAGGATCAAGCTTTAGACCAAAGTGCTGGACCCAGTTTGCAATACTTTGGCGTAGGGGCCATTCACCTTCAGTAACTGAGTACTGAAAAACATCGCGATGATCTTCAGCGAGTAACTGCTGGAGTACGTTATCAATACCCTCAACGTCAATCATATCTGTGGCAGGGATACCGCCCGCTAAGGAAATAAACCCAGGTTCTTTGCTAAATTTAAGCAATTCTCTAACCGGTGAAGAATGTATCGCTGCGGATTTCTTGGAAAGCATGCGTTAACCTGTCGCCCTTTATGTGATAAACGTTGATAAGATTTTCTCAACCTTAGCAAAATAACGGCGTGGAGTCATGAACAACTCGTGGCACGAGTAAGATAAAAATAATCCGGCTTTCAACCTCATAATTGCTAGAAAATTTTTTGTAAATACCCACTAAAATTAACGAATCAATATATTAAATAATAAAAAGATAATAATTAAAATTATATAAATTAGGCACTAGCAAAACATTAATAATAAAAGATCAAAGTTAATTTTTTAAAAAACATCCTGCTCAACCCGCTAGTTTTCTTTAAAAGATTTCGGATTTATGTTATAAATAAAATTCGTAACGGATTATTTACATAGAGATTTCTATGATTACCCACACTGTTATTTTTGCTCCAATTGGAGAAGCAAGTAGAACAGAGCAAATCACCCAGCGACTTTCTAATGCAATTATTTCTGGTTTATTAGAAAAAGGGGAGCAATTACCTAATGAATCAGAATTAGCGCGAATGATGGGCGTTTCACATATTACGATTAGGGACGCACTCAATACCCTTCGAAGCAAATCATTGATCCATACTATTCGTGGTCGTAATGGTGGAAGTTTTATAAGTGATAATGTTGAAAGTTATGTTAAATATTTTCATCCCTTCAATAATATCAGTTCAGATTATTTATCTGACCTCGGCGAAATGCAAAGTGCACTAATCACTCATAGTACGCGTCTATCGGCGCTGCGCATGACTGATGAGGATATGGGTAAATTAGGTGAACTTATTCAAGCACTAGAAAATGCTGATACTCCACAGCGTAAAGCCCAATCTGATATGCGTTGCCTGCTCACGCTAGCTGCCAACTCTCAATCGGCAAGGCTTGCCGCTCAAGAACTGATCATCCTGACGGAGTGGGCACCGCTTATTACAATTCTTTATCAAGAGGATAAGTTTCATACCGATAGTACCGCTTATTTTTATCAATTATACGATGCCTTAAAGAATAAAGATGAATCCTTAGCGGTAAGCCAATCCTACGTATTAATAGAATTTTTCGTCTCCTCATTAATAAACTATAAAGTTAATTTTATCTAAACATTACTCAATTTCAGGATGAAGTGAGAAAATATGTCATTAGGGAAAATAAAACAGGTATCTGAAGAAACATTTTTATTAATTGAAAAAACAACTCAAAAATTTTCAATAACTATTAGCCAAATGATTTCTAATACCAAAAAAGTCTCTGATATCAATTTTAAATTAGAGGGAAGAATAAAGGATAATATATTATTACTTGCAGAGAAATTATTAAGTCAACATCCTTTGTTTTCTGGCGCTGGTTTCGTACTACATAATGAATCCACGGTTAACCCATGGCAACTTGCTTGGCTATACCGGCCACAACATCATCGAATAATAAATAAGTTCTGCCTAAATAAGGCTTCGCAACCTTTAGTCGACTACCAAACATTTTCGTGGTTTACTACGGTAAGCGATAAAGGCTATTTACATGGTCCCTATGTCGACTACATCTGTAACTCTACTTATACCTTAACCTATATTTTTCCGGTCTATTTTGAAAAGCGTTTGATCGGTATCGCGGCAACCGATGTGATGGTCGGTCAATTGGAGCAAATCTTACGTGAAACGCTAATCAATAACCCCCTACCTATCATTATGACGACGGCCTCTGGACGTGTACTTTTTTCCACTCATCCTCGCTTCCGTGTGGGGACACTCCAAACCTCTCATTCCTTAATTGCTTATCTTCAAAACCCATACTTTACGTTATGGGGCGAAGACGATGAGTCTGGTGCAGTACCGCCCTAAATCAGTGCATTAAGAGATGACAATAAGGTAGCGATCCAGCCATCAGGTTATCGCTACCGAGGTGTAACTTTTGGCCCAATAATTGCTTAACTGAAACATAAGTTTTTTAGTTACGTCGAAAAGGGCCGCGGCTATGACACATACTTTCTCTACGATACGCCACTCTATCTTTATTCAAGTCCTCATCGCGCTGGTCATCGGTACCGCACTAGGATGCCTATACCCGGCGATTGCCGATTCGCTAAAACCCTTAGGTGATAGCTTTATCAAGCTCATCAAAATGGTTACCGCTCCCCTAGTGTTCGTGATCATCGTTCAAGGCATCTCTTCCCATAGCGAATTAAAACAGGTCGGACGTATCGTTGGTAAAACCTTACTCTACTTCGAAATTATCACCCTGCTGGCTTTAGTTCTTGGCTTGGTGGGGGCACAGCTTACCCATATTGGGCAGGGGATACACCTTTCGGATATGGAGACGGCTGCGACAGATAAACTGAATCACCTCTCATCACTCCAGAGTTTTGGTGATTTCTTCCTGAATCTGATCCCAGATACCTTTATCGGTGCGTTCGCACGCGGGGATACCTTACAAGTCCTATTAATCTCTATTCTGTTTGGTGTCTCGCTCAATATTAGCGGCGAAGCAGGTAAACCCGTCATCACTCTTATCAACAGCCTCAGCCACATTCTTTTCCGGTTAATGGCAATACTAGTGAAAGTGGCTCCGCTTGGCGTACTTGGCGCGGTGGCTTATATGGTGGGTCACTATGGCGTACACTCATTGACCAGCCTACTCGGTTTTCTCTTCCTCTATACCGGTATCTGTGCCCTATTTGTCGTCATTGTATTGGGTGGCATTACACGACTGACGGGTATTAGCTTTATCGCGCTGCTACGCTATTTACGTGAAGAATTAATGATTGTCTTGGGGACCACCGCTTCCGACGTAGTGTTGCCTCAGTTAATGAAAAAATTAGAATTTCTAGGGATAAGTAAATCGACTGTTGGTTTAGTGATCCCGACGGGCTATTCCTTCAACCTTGATGGGTTTTCCATTTATCTCACCCTTGCAGTAGTGTTTATCGCGAATGCCACGGGTATTCACCTCGGCTGGAGCGAAATCGCATTAATTTTGGGTGTCGCTGTCTTTACATCGAAAGGGGCACACGGCGTTCCTGGAGCCGCGATTGTCATTCTTGCCGCGACGCTTTCAGCAATACCTTCTCTACCATTAGCGGCCTTAGCTTTCCTTCTGCCTATTGATTGGTTGATTGGTATTCCCCGCGCGTTAACCAATGTCTTGGGTAACTGCGTCGCCACATTAGTCATTGCAAAGTGGGAAAACGATCTGGATTTGACGCGAGCTCGTCAGGTCCTTAACCAAAGTATTCCTTATGAAAAGGTAAATAAAAAGAGCACATTGGTCACTGAACAATAAAAGTTAACTACACTTTTTAAACAATATCCCTGTTTAAGGAGTGCTCGTGAAACCTTTCTATCTTCTTACCGCTGTATTATTCACAGCGGTTTTTTCATCTCAGAGCGAGGCGGCTTCCGAAGTTATCGCAAAAATTAACGCTCCCTACCCCGACCTCTCTGGGATCGCAGTCAATCAGGAGAACCGTATATTTCTAGGTTTTCCTCGGCACTCTGGTGATCACCACTCTCCAGCACTGATGGAACTTAAACAAGGCCAACTCACCCCTTATCCCAATAAAACGTTCGGACTCCCCCAAAAAAATCTCACTGATTGGTTAGTATCACCTCATGGCTTGTACGTGGATAAAAACGATACGCTTTGGGTACTCGATGATGGGAAAATTCAGGGTAAATCGACCATACCCGTTGGTGCTGCAAAAGTGGTGGCGATTGATACTCACACCAATAAAGTCTTAAAGACGATTGTCATTACCCCACCCGTACTTAACTCAAGCTCACACTACAACGATTTACGGGTTGATCTCTCGCACGGTAAAGCCGGCACCATTTATATTGCTAACTCAGGTTTTGCACAGCGTTATTCTCTTATTGTTATTGATGTCGCCAGCGGTAAACAACGGGAAGTCTTAATCAACCACCCCTCGACTTCACCTGATCCAGGTTTTATGGCCTTTATCGAGAATAAGCCTGTCGTCTTTAATGCCGATAATCCTAAATTACCGCAGGGAGGAATTGATGGTGTTGCCCTATCTCCCGACCAAAGTAAGTTTTATTGGACTGCACTGAGCGGACGTAAGCTATTTAGCCTGCCAACCGCGCAACTGAGTGATTTTTCTGTCCCTGAAGCAACCTTGGAAAAATCAGTACATTTCGAAGGTGAGCATCCTGCCAATGACGGCATGGCAGAAGATGAAAAAGGGAATCTTTACTTCGGTGCCTTTGAACAGCAATCGTTAGTAAAGCGCGATCCCAAAGGTCAATTTCATTTACTTGATCACAATGTTCACGATTTTGGCTGGCCAGATGCTTTAGCTTATCGTAATGGTTATTTGTACACCACGTTAGGCCAATGGAATCGTACTCCTGACTTGAACGATAACCACGATCTTCGTCAACGACCTTTCTTAGTGATTCGTACGTCGACGGAGTAATAGCGCGCTGAGCGGCCCTTCTACTCATGCGTGTTTCTTAATTATTTGGAGAAATTGATGAGTAGTGATGGCGAAATTTTACTCGCAGGCATCGCCGCCTTGGTCGCGATTATTTTTTTTGTGGCCTACGCCAAGTTACCGCCCTTCTTAGCTATTTTTGTGGGGGCGGTGATTGCCGGTATGGTGGCACAGGTGCCCGCCGAAGCAATAGCCAAGAGTTTTTCTAAAAGTGCTGGCAGTGTGTTAGGTGAAAGTGGATATGTTATTGCCATGGGAGCGATGTTAGGCAGTATTATGACGAAAACCGGTGCGGCCGATCGACTCGCGGAGTTTATTATTGCTCGCACAACCGCTCGTTATTTACCTTGGGTGATGGCTCTGACTGCCATGGTGATTGGTCTACCGCTTTTTTTCGAAGTCGGACTGGTACTGATGTTGCCACTTATCGCTACCGTAAGTGCCCGTTCAGGGCAACCATTGTTACGCATTGCTGTACCGGTACTCGCAGGACTGACGGCATTACATGCCCTAGTGCCGCCTCACCCTGGCCCCATTATCGCTATCACAACGTTACATGCGGACATGGGACTAACATTACTTCTCGGATTAATTATTGCCGTGCCAGCAGTGGTCTTCGCAGGGCCCCTTTACGGAAAGTGGTTAAGTCGAAAAGCCAGTTTAGCGACTGTCACCCAACTCGCAACACTGCCTGAACCTGTTGCAGGTATTCGCCCGCCTTCACTTCTTCTCACCATTGCTATTATCTTACTCCCTGCGATATTGATGCTACTACGTAGTATTTCGCTCTATATCCTACAAAGCGACAGTTCACCCGCCCACTTGCTCGATTTTATTGGTGAACCCTTAGTTGCGCTGACGCTTACTGTACTCCTGGCCATTCTTACACTTAGCTGGCGCAGTGGGATGGATAAAAAAACCGTTGGCGAGACACTCACAGCCAGTATTGCGCCGGTTGCGGTACTGCTACTTACTATTGGCGCGGGGGGCGGGTTAAAGGGAGTTTTAGTCGAGGCCGGTATCAGTCAAAGTATAAGCCACTTTACCTCACAGACCCACGCGCCATTACTACTTCTTGCTTGGGGCATTGCGGTGATGATTCGCCAAGCCACTGGCTCTGCAACGGTTGCGACCACAACAACAGCAGGCATTATGGCGGCAAGCTTCCAACTTTTACCCCCTTTAGAAAGTAGCCTAATCGCTTTGGCTATTGGGGCAGGCTCAGTCTTCTTCTGCCATATCAATGATGCGGCCTACTGGATGATAAAATCGTTCTTCGGCTTAACGCTCAAACAAACACTATGGATATGGTCAGTGCTACAAACTATTGTGTCGGTAGTCGGCCTAGTGATGGCGAGCATCTTATGGAAGATCCTTGTCTCTTCTTGATATCCGAATTGAAAACGTTACCCAAATAAGGTCCTTACCTTAGGACCCTCCGTTTTTGAGCATTTACCACTAAAAAGAGCCTTCGACGACGGCTCTTTTTCATCACGCGCGAACGGATTATCGTCTGCCGTAGTCAACCGCCATGGATAAATCTCTTTTACAACTGACCTCCCTATAGCAAAATTAAACAAAAAATAAACATTCAAACACAATTGACCAACAAAAATATAAAACTATTAACAGAATTACTTTATGATTGCGCCCTTTTAAAATTTGGCAACGAAAAATGAATATCAGTAGAAGAAAACTTATCCTAGGTGGTGGGGCGATTTGCGCTGCCGGAATTGGTGCAAGTGTTTTAGGCCCAATGATGGCAAGAGAAGGTCGTTTAGTACCAGGTAAACCGAGATATGGCTTTATTAATGGTACCGAAGGCCCGCTACCTCAAAGTGCCGATGCCGTGATTATTGGTGCGGGAATTTTAGGGATAATGACTGCTATTGATCTGGCTGAGAAAGGATTATCAGTTGTTATCGTTGAAAAAGGGAACATTGCCGGTGAGCAATCCTCGCGATTTTATGGCCAATTAATGACCTATAAGATGGAAGGAGAGACCTTTATGCTCCATCATCTTGGAAAAGAACATTGGCGGGGAATGAATAAAAAAATTGCTATGGATACCAGCTATCGTACTCAAGGCCGGGTTGAGGTGCCGCTGAGTGACGAAGATCTGCAGAATGTCAGAGCCTGGATTGATGATAAAAAAGAGCAAGTAAGTAGTGCTATCCCCTTAAATACGCGAATCATTCAGGGTGAAGAACTCAAAAATCGTTTAAAAGGGGCAACCTCAAACTGGACCATTGCAGGGTTTGAAGAAGACTCTGGAAGTTTAGATCCAGAAATTGCAGCATTCAGAATGGCCGACTATGCAAAGAAAATTGGCGTAAAAATTTATACCCAGTGCGCAGCAAGAGGTATTGAAAAACAAGGGGGTGTGGTATCGGACGTGGTCACGGAAAAAGGGGCGATTAGAACGACCAGAGCGGTGGTATGTGGCGGTGCTTGGTCAAGACTGTTTATGCAGAATCTAGACGTCGACCTTGAAACCCTTCCTGCTTATCAATCTCAGCAACTCATTACCGGCGGACCGGGCTTACCAGGCGCTAACGTCGCATTGCCGGGGAATATCTTTTTCCGGGAACAAGCGAATGGGACTTATGCCACCTCTCCAAGAATAGAAGTAATTCCTATCGTCAAAGATTCTTTCATTTATGGCTATAAGTATTTACCACTGCTTGCCCCAGAAGATGTTTTTGTTCATTTCTCTATCAATGAGCAACTTCTCAACTCTTTTAGGCAAAAAACAAAATGGTCGCTAGATAAACAGTCTCCTTTCGAGTCGAACCGCGATATGGTTGCCGTGGCCGACGTTAAAGACTTAAATGAATCACTAGCTACTTTGAAAAAAGAATTTCCAGCCTTCAATAATTCAAAACTGATCGATCAATGGAGTGGTGCAATGGCTGTCGCACCCGATGAGTCACCCATTATTTCTGTCGTCAATGAATGCCCAGGCCTAGTCGTCAATACCGCGACCAGTTGGGGGATGACTGAAAGTCCCGTTTCCTCTTCTATCGCGGCAGATTTACTCTTAGGAAACACCCCGGTCTTGAACCCTAAAGCCTTTAGCCTGTATAGATTTAGCTAAGCATACTGTCGCACTAACCATAGAGCCTATATCTTCATAGATATAGGCTTTACTACCCCGCCTTGAAATGCGTGTTTTCATTACTCTTTCTCTGTAGCTATCGAACCTCACCCAGCGATATAGAGATAGGTAATTAATTAGCCGCGGATGCTGTTGCAAGCAAGACAAGAAAAGATAATAATTCTCGTTCTTATTATCAATTGATAGAATTCAGCTTCGAATTCTCTGAGTCACTTGCGCCCTGACTGTTGAGGTAAATAAAAATAATGAAGACGTTATTCCCGCTTAAGCGTCATGCTTTTCTGGTGTCATTGGTACTATCCGCTCCCCCTCTGAGTTATGCCGCAGACAACACGGTTGTTGTCACCGCTGCACCAGAAGATACCGCCGTTTCAGAAACGCACGGTTATACCGCCAAAACCAGTTCTGGTGCGAGTAAAACGGATCAACCGCTTATTACCACTCCCCAATCTGTCTCGGTCATCACTCGTCAACAGATGATTGACCAAGGCGCAATGACGGTTAACGATGCCTTAAACTATACCGCAGGGGCGTTTACTAATTTCGGAGGTGCAGCAACCCGCTACGATACCGTATCACTGCGTGGCTTCCACGGTGGCGACGTCGATAATATCTTCCTCGACGGTATGCGTTTAATGAGTGATCCCAGCAGTTATAACGTGTTACAAGTCGATCCATGGTTCTTAGAGCGTATTGATGTAATCAAGGGGCCTTCCTCCGCCCTTTACGGCCAAACCGTCCCCGGTGGCTTAGTGATGGAAACCTCAAAACGCCCGCAATTTGCTGAAGAAGGACACTTCAAAACCTATTACGGTAACCATAGCACCAGCGGCGTTGCCATGGATTATACCAATGCAATCAATGACCAATGGGCTTTTCGTTTAACCGGTATCGGCCATCAAAGTCATACACAATTTGACCATACCCGAGAAGAACATTATGCCATTTCACCGTCCTTATTGTGGCAACCAGACAGTGATACCTCGCTATTATTAAAAGCTTATCTACAGAAAGACCCTTCTGGTGGTTTCCACGGCTCAGAACCTGGCGACGGCAGCTTATATAGTCATAATGGTAAAAGGCTCAGTACAAGTTTCAGTGATGCCGATCCCTCTTTGGACCAATTCAAACGCCATGAACAGATCTATAGTTATGACTTCTCACATAACTTTAATGATACGTGGTCAGTCCACTCGACAGGAAGTTATAGTCATTCCAATGTCGACCTCGATCAGGTCTATCAAATTGGTTGGCAACCGGATAGTGATATCTTAAATCGCTATTATTCAGGATCTCGGTCCTCATTGTCCGCCGTAGCAACAGACAATCAATTAATAGCGAATTTAAAAACTGGAGAAATTCAGCATAAAGTCGTTATCGGCGCGGAATATCACGAATATACCAACCGGCATAAAGATGCGAGCGGTGTGGCTTCGTCAATTAATCCTTTCACCGGCGAAACCTATGGGGAAAATGGTGATTATACTTTCTACGGTACAAAGAATCGCTACTATCAAACCGGTGCATACTTACAGGATGAAATGCAGTGGGACCGTTGGCACTTAGATGTCTCAGGGCGTTATGATCGTATCGTCTCGAAAAGTGTGAGTCATGATCTCGGCACCCAGTCACGTCGGCAAGATGATCATATAAGTGGTAGAGCAGGCCTACTTTATGCCTTTGATAACGGAATTTCGCCCTACCTCAGCTATAGCCAAGCAATTACCCCCCAAGCGCTATCCGATGCTAATGGTAATTTGTTAAAGCCGACCACCGCATCACAATATGAAGCTGGCGTAAAATACCAACCGGTTGGGACCTCTGATCTTTACAGCATCGCGCTCTACGACCTGACCCAAAAAGACGTTGCTAACCGAGTAGTGCCTGATACGTACTACGCTTCCGTCGGAAAAGTGCATTCCCGTGGTATCGAACTTGAGGCCCATAATCAGTTAACGTCACGATTGAGCACTATTGCTACCGCCAGTGTTAACCATGTTCGCTATGAAGATGCTATCGACGGAAATAATGGTAACACGCCGTATGTTACGCCAAACGCGACCGCTTCTGCTTGGGTAAATTATAAATTCGATTATGGCATCACTACCGGTGTTGGGGTTCGCTATATAGGTAAACAGTGGGCAGATAATGAAAATACGACTCGTATTCCTTCGGCTACTCTGGTCGATGCTTCAGTAAGAATGGACCTCGGTGCATGGCGTTCGCAGTGGAAAGGCGCTTATGTACAACTCAATGCGAAAAACTTAGGAGGACGTGATTATGTGGCGTCTTGCTATGGAACAGGTTATTGCTATTGGGGAGCGGAACGTTCGGTAATTGCCACCGTCGGTTACGACTTCTAAGCTTAGGCGCGGCCTCACGGCCGCGCCCCTTTTACTCGAGAGTCAGAGCCTGACGATGTTGCCTCACCCAGCGAACAAACATCACACTCAACAGTAACCATAAGCCACCACTTGCCAGATTTACCCCAGAGAAGCCGATTAAACCCTGCCGGAAGTAGCCTTCGCGCGCGAATTCTAAACCGATGGAATACATCAGAATACTCAGCATCCCCATCATCGCCGCGACCTGCCCCTTAGATTCTGTTACCGAAAATAACGTTAGCCGATAAAGGACTGCCGTACTCAATCCCGCACCAAACGCATAAAGACTTAAGCCGCTGACCAGAATCGCAATCTGGTAGGTATCACTTAAGGTGGCGCAAAGTGCAATCAGTAGCCCCCCCACTAACGGCCAAGCTCCGACAACTAATGGGCGAGTAATCTCCGCGTGGTGGGTGAGCTTACTCAGCACCACATTACCAAGGATCATTGCCACGAAAACCGGGACTTGCAGTAGCGCATAATTGACCTCACTCATCTGATGGTCATGGATTAAGTAGACTGGTGACAGCGCCACCCAACTAAGGATTGGTACAGCAGACAATCCCAGTGCTAAACAGCCCGCAATGAACGCGGGCCGTTTTAGCAGTATCCAATAGCCCCCTAGTAACTGCTTTGGCGTTAAACTCAGCTGCCGATTTCCTGATGTTTCAGGCATGCTGAAATATAGCCCGACCAAAGCGATCAGCGACATAAGCGCGAAAATAACAAACAGCATGCGCCACGTGGTAAATAACAGTAAGGCACTCCCGGCCAGCGGACCAATTAAAGGCGCTAACAGTGCCACATTCGCCATCCACGCCATAAGTCGAATACTCTTGCGCTCTTCGAAAGCCTCCTGCACCGCGGTATAGCCAACAGCACCAATGAAACAGAGACTGATCCCTTGGATAAAACGTAGCAACATAAACTGCTCAATGGAGGTTACCCAGAAGGTGACGCCACTGGCGATGGCAAATAACAAGGCTCCCGACATCAATATTGGCCGACGCCCCCACTTATCGGAAAGCGGCCCTAACAGCCACTGTAAAACAAGGCCACCAATCAAGTAAGCCGTCAGCGAAAAAGGCACCCACTCAGGGCCAACCTGTAAATCTTGGGTCACTTGTAACATGCCCGGTTGCACCATATCGTGAGCAATATAGGTCGTGAACTCAAACAGAACTAAAGAAAAAGGGAACAGCCATGACGTTACGGGTGCGTCAGGACGTGTGGAAGTCGATGTCATAAATAAGACCTAAAAAGGAAAAAAGACCGGCAGAGCAGGTCATTGTAGTGACTTTATTGACTGTCGGTATCACTTTTTAAATTACGCTATCGGGTATACCAGTACCCCAGCCAATTTTAGCCGAATTCGTTGTAACTCTGACTTAGCGTTTCTAAGCCGATACGCTTTTTAGAGGTCTTTGGGAAAGGCCTAAACCATTACTTGCTTAAAAACAGGTCTTCTCCTTTTCGCCACCACTAGCTGTCAAGATATTGAATGTGTATGATAATTATTATCATTATTTTATGGGCGAGTGGTCGGTATGGCATCAGGTTACAGAGTGGTCGATCTTCAATTAAAACGTCGGGAAAGGTTGAGTCCTTCGCTATTGCGTTGCGTCTTTACTGGCCAAGATATCGATAAAATTAAACATGAAGCGCCAGACCAACGCATCAAGATTCTGCTGGCAGAACATCAATCCTGCCAAAAACTTCCTGTAACGGAAGATTGGTACGGGACTTTTCTAGCGATCCCCAAAGCAGAACGTCCGACCATGCGGACCTATACCCTGCGCCACCTTGATGTATCACAACAAGAGATGTGGGTCGATTTTGTGCTACATGGCGATACTGGGCCAGCCTCACGCTGGGCTCAGCGTGCGCAAGTCGATAGTCCACTACAGATAATCGTACCGAATGCCGCCGCAACAACCTCCAGTGGCGGGTTTGAATGGTTTGAAAACCCGACGCTACAAGAGGTTTTAGTGGTTGCCGATGAGACCGCCCTGCCGGCCGCGATGGGGATTTTAGAAAACCTTGCACGCCGTCCGAACCCACCCCGCGTTCAAGCCTACCTGCATGTGCCATTAGCCGCAGATATTCAACCGATTTACTATGACTTTGCTAAGATTCATTGGAGTAGCACTGAGCGTGATGGCGATGCGCAGCAGGCTATTTTACAGGCGGTAAAATCGCGATTAACGCTACCGGACTACGCCTGCAGCGCGGACCAATCGTTAGAAGAGAAAAGCCTTAGTGAGGATATTTTATGGGAACGGGCCGAGCCGTGCGAACGCTTTCGCGCTTGGGTGGCCGCCGAGTCGAGTGTGGTCAGAACCTTACGCCGTTATCTCATTCAGGAATGCATGCTGACCCGTGAAACGGCAACTTTTATGGCCTATTGGTCGCAGGGTAAAGTGACAGGTTAAGCGTTCTCTGACCGAAAAATTAGGATAATGACACTTAGGGCTTAATCTTTTTCTCGTCTACACTGAAATAAAGGAATGATAACAGGAGAGATCATGAGACTACTTATTGCACTACTTTTACCTTGGCTAACCTTCTTCACTATCGGTCGACCTATCGCCGGAATTATCTGCTTAATCTTGCAACTGACGCTGATCGGTTGGCTACCTGCCACCATCTGGGCGGTCTATGCCTTAAGCCAATATAACACCGATAAAAAAATTCAGCGCTCAATGCGTTAAGCGCTGTTGGGGGCAGGCTCTCAGCCTGCCCTGCATCATTTCACTCGTGTAAAACGCCCAATAATAATCGTTATCCCAATAATGGTTGCTACGGCCGCAACATGTAGGGTGAAATCCATCCGATCTTGTTGTACTGGGTGACACAGTGACAACAGGCTGACTGACCATGCCGCTACGCTAATTCCCGCCATTAATAGACTCTTCTGACTGTACAACCCCCCGCTCTGTCGTAACGTCCACAACAAGGTGATCACCATCGGCGCACTGACGACCATTAAAAAAAGATAGCAAAAAGTACCGTGGTCATGGGTCGGTGCCGGGGGATGAGCCGGGATACTCATAATATTTAGCAGTAACCAAAGTCCGCCCGCTAAGACAAACCGTACAGTAGGGATGGTATGGCGTCCGGGGATTAATAAGGTCAGTGCATTCCATACCGCCGCAATCCCTATCGTTACCGCAAGGACTAGTTGCGCTAAGGCCAGTCCAGCACCTGGCTGGGTCCAATCAGTCAGCCCGCGATGCACTACAACGCTAGACACTATCGCTAAAGGAAGTGCCACCGCGATCCACCGTAGAATACGAATACCCGTTGGAGCGAGGGGGTTAACCGGCTGCATCTCGTGAGAAAGTTGCTTAATTAATTGCTGATGATCACTCATTTTTTGCTCCGAACCGTCGTAAATTAACCAACGCTCGATGTAATAAAGACTTCACGGCCGAAAGGGATAATTGATGGTGCGAGGCAGCTTCCGCGAGACTCTTTTCATTAAGATGAACAAATTCCACCATTTCTCGTTGGCGTGCCGGTAACTGCTGCAAGTAATAGCCTAACTGATGTTCATCTGGCATCGGTTGATTCTCAACCGTAGTCGATGCTTCACAGTCGTCGTCCATCACTTCATAGCGGCGGTAACCTTGGCGGCGCAGCGCATCAATACAGCGCGCCCGAATGATCGCCTGTAACCAAGGCATAAAGGGATAATGGCTGTCGTAGGTGTGACGAACACGGTGAAGTGTTAGCAGCACATCTTGGATGACATCCTCAACATTCCCCCGATCATAAATCTGCTTACTGACTTGCACCCGGATCACCGGTAGCAAAGCCCTCAACAATCGTTCGTACGACTGTTGAGAACCACACTGAGCCTGCACCATGAGTGTGGGCCACTGCTGCTTATCGTGATCGTTATGCGCCATTAGCCGCTTTCTGTAAGGCTTGTGTCACAATCTGTGGGGTCAGCACCTGTGGCAGCACCACAGGCTTACCGCCGTCTGCCGGATAAACAAGATACATGGGTAACCCACCCTGCCCAAACTCAGCCAACGCATCCTCAACATCGGGATTAAACTTGGTCGAGTCCGCCACCATAAAGTGTGTTCCGGTCGCTGAGATAGCCTGTTTTACCGCCGCTGTCGACAAGGTTGTGCGCTGATTAACCTGACAAGTGATGCACCAAGAAGCCGTAAAATCGACGAAGATAGGTTTTCCTTTCCCCCGTAACTGCGCCACGTTGTGTGGGGACCAGGTTTCTTCACTCACCGATGCGGTGGCAGAGACTTGACTCTGCTTAGGCGTTATCCCAACCACTGGCGCTATTACCGCAATCAGTAGGAGGAAGGTAACCGCCGCTAAGCCGCGGTATGAACGGGACATCATACGTCGATGCTGCACAATACCGTATAACCACGCGGTAAAACCAAACAGCACCGAGACGGCCAGCAGCATTCCTAAAGCTTGGCTATCCGTTTGTTGGGAAAATACCCAGACTAGCCAAGCGTAAGCTCCAAGCATCGGAAAGGCCAAGCCATGCTTTAATGTCTGCATCCAGGCACCGGGTTTCGGTAACCAGCGCGACAGTGCGGGGAAGAAACAGATCAACGAAAAAGGTGCCGCAAAGCCGAGGGCTAAAAAGAAAAAGACCCACAGGGCAACAAAGGGTGGTTGTACCAACGCATAACCTATCGCACTGGCCATAAAGGGTGCGGCACAGGGGGTTGCCACAATAATGGCCAAGGCCCCAGTCAGGGCAGAGCGAGCAAAGATCCCACGTGACGTCTGAACGGCCCCAACATTTTGTACGGCAAGACCCACTTCAAACAGCCCAAGTAAATTGAGTGCCGCCGCCAGCATCACCAAAGCCAACAGGGCAATCACTAGCGGAGATTGCAGCTGAAACCCCCAGCCTACCGCCGCGCCACCGGCACGCGCCGCCAGCAGTATCCCGGCCAGCAACAACATAGTCACCACCACACCGACCAAGAAGCCCATTCCTTCTCGCTTAGCGTGTCCAGAACTGGATTGATGGTTGATCAGACCCAGCGCTTTCAGAGAGATCACTGGGAAAACGCAAGGCATTAGATTAAGGATAATGCCGCCCACAAAGGCGGCGAATAGCGCGGTTAGCATTTTGTCACCACTTAATGGGCTGCACGGTACTGTTGCACAGCATCCAGCGCTTTCTGAATATGCTGATCAGGATTTCTGTCCGTGTAACTCATTAAAATTTTACCTTCAGGGGAGATGACATAGGAGGTCCGCTCTGACATCGCCTTACCTTTTACTTCGACCGCGGTTTGATACTGCGCCGCGACTTTCGCACCCGGATCAGCCGCCACCGCAAATTTATCGCGGCACTCCAGCTTGGAGAACTGACTAATTTGGTCGGTATTCCCTGCCGTCACACCAATGACCGTCGCGCCCAGTTGGGTGAACTTATCGGTGGCTTCGGCGAACTCATGAGCCTCTAAGGTACAGCCCGCAGTAAACGCTGCAGGAAAGAAATAGAGCACAACCGGGCCTTTCTTAAGGGCTTGCTGCAGCGAGAAGTCGAGGGGTTTACCGCCCAGCGCCGCATGTAATTGGAATTGCGGAGCCGCTGCGCCGACGGGTAGTGCCGCCTGCGCCGTAAAACTTGAGGCCGCGAAAGCCATGCCCATCCCGGCAACCAGCTGGGTAATACGACGTTTCAACATAGTCATCTCCATACTCCTGTAGAATTAAAGTAATAAGTTTAGTTAACCTTACTAAGTAATTCGCTCTACCGACTAAAAAGTTGCGCGGGGAGATAAAAAAATTTTCACTTATTTTCCCCACAGCCGCATGGCCCGCAGAGTATTATCTTTTTTCACCACATGATGATACAGCGCCGCCAAGGTATGTGCCGCGATAAGCCAATAACCGAGCTGGGCGAGGTCTACATGCCATGACATCAGGGTTTTTGCTAAGGCTGGATTCGGCGTATCGGTAATCGGCATCGTAAACCCTAACCATGACCACTCCCGCCCCCTAAAGTAACGCGCGGTAAGACTCAGTAACGGCAAGGTGACAAACAAGAGGTATAAGATCCCATGTCCCCACTGTGCTAACCGAGCTTGTTGACGAGACGGAGCCCCTTGAAGGGCGCGTTTAGCCCGTAAGAAAAGGCGCGTGACCATCATGATAAGCACACTCATCCCCGCATACACATGGGTAAACGCGACCATTTTTCGCTGCTCAGGTGTTAAATCAATCCATGAACGCGACTCGATACTGCCGTAAGCGGCCAGTAAGGCGAGTAACGTTAACCAATGAAGCAGACGGATAGCAAAAGAGTAATGGAGGATCATATTTGTCGACCTAGCCTAAATATTTTTGCTTAACATCGCTTACCCTTAGGCTCAGGTCAAGTTATCCCTACTCAATCTTAAGGCCTGGATTAGGCATGAGAACAGGTGGTAGTCGACGTCAGTTGCGCCAGCGCTTCCTGTAAAAATGGCCAAGCGACTAACTGCTGCTGATACCGCCCCGCTGAGCCCTGTAACCTGACACCGTAATGGTGTAGACGGAAGGCCAACACGGCATAGAAAGCATCAACAGCCGTCGGTTTCTCGCCCTGATAAAAAGGACCTTCGGCATCCGCAAACAATGCGGTGACTCGCGTGATGTCGGCGGTTTGCGCGGGAGAAAAGGCGGTTAATGGACTCACATCCGCTAAGGTGAAGGGCATTGTTTGTCGTAGCGCACTGAAACCCGCGTGCATTTCGGCACAAAGGCTTCGCGAGAGTGCACGTTTACCCTGATCAGTAGGGTAAAGTTTCCCGGCACTCAATTCATTAAGATACTCAAGAATCGCTAAGGAGTCGTGGAGGTGCAATGAGCCGTCTTCTAGAAAGGGCACCAACCCTGTCGGACTGAGAGCGCGCAGTACACTTTTACAACTCGCGCACTGTAACGAAAACACATTAAGGTCTACAGGTAGTTCGGCAATTTTTACGCCGATCATCGCCCTTAAAGACCATGTAGAGTCTGTACCCACCGATAACTGCATTACAACGCTCCTAAGCTGATCATGTTTCAGCCACTTTACACGTAATGTCGTTCAGAGACATCTATGCAGAAACTATTTGGCCTTGCGTGCCTCAGCGATACATTGATGGGGATTGATAAAAGGAATACGTGGATGGTCGGCATCGAGGTCACGCAGTGGCTCGACTTCGCGTAGCGTTTGCTGTGAACGGGTGACCAGTTGATGATACTGCGCCGTACCGGCCCGTTTCCACGCCAACTCCTGACTCGATAGTGTTCGCACCACTTTAGCGGGAGAGCCTAGGATTAATTGATTGGCGGCATAACTTGCCCCCGCTTTCACGAAGGAGGCTGCCCCAACAATACAGTTTTCGCCAATCTCTGCAGCATCCATAATCACAGCATTCATTCCTACCATCGCATTGCGGCGGATGACGCATCCATGTAACACGGCACAGTGACCAATATGGCCGTCTTCCTCAACCACAGTATCCTGCTCGGGAAAACCATGCATGACACAATTATCTTGGATATTAGCGCCACGTTTAACCACAATACGCCCAAAGTCGCCTCTTAAGCTGGCATGAGGGCCGATATAAACCCCCGCCTCGATAATCACATCGCCAATCAGAACGGCGGTAGGGTGAACATAACTTTCGAGAGACACTACCGGGGTTACCCCGTCTATTTGATAAATGGGCATCTAGGCGCTCCTAGTCGGCGAGTAGCCCGCCGAATCGTTGATAGTAACTGCTGGCTGGGAGAGGTAAGTCCCCAACAGAGTTTTCACCCTTTTCGCTGAGAAACTGCAACGCACCGAGTGACGTTCGCTGATAAATATTAATAAAGAGTTGGCGGGCCGTTTGGCCTGACCAATGGCTCGGTAATAATTCTTGCGGCAACATCGGGTCACGTAACGTGATACGACGGTAGCAATCCACCACCAATAATTGCAGGTGGAAACAGCGCTCTGGAGTTAGCTCCTCGTCCTTAGCGTCTTTGAGCAAACGCTGCAGGGGCCGGAAGGTTTCAATAAAGCCTTCCAACCGCTCATTTTTCTCGGTCAGCTGCCAACACTCTTCGACCCGCGCCCGTAACGCAGCCCGCGACAGGGCCAACGGCGAAGTCGCCTCAAAGCAGATGACGTTTTCGGCAACACCCGCTTCAAATAATAAGGCTTGCACTTCGGCGAGATTTTGAGACGGCGATGCCATTAAGCTCGGCGCTAAGACACCAAACCCCTGCCAAATAAGCTGCTTTTTGACATCGAGTAAGGTCTTACGCTCTAAGCCCTCAGAGAGCAACAGTAGCCACTTTCCATCCCACGCCGGTTGTTCGGTACAGTAAATTTTATGCTCTGCTCGGCGAGTAATACGAGCCCCTTTCTCACTGAGGCGATAAAAACTGCGTCGCCCCAAACGAGTCACCTCTAACCACTCTTCTTTATGAAGGCGAAAGAGGGACGTTCGAATAAATCGCTCACCAAATCCCAGCCCTTCAAAAAGAGCCGTCAGACTAGCAATACTGATTTCACTCCCGCGATGAGCGAGTGCATCACCGTAAAATGATGAAATCAGTGAGGTACCGCTCACCGGTAGTGCGGCAACCGCTTGTTGGATAAAGCTATCAATCTTATTCATAACGTCCGATTCGTTGAGCAACTCGCCATCTGGCCATCATAGCATAAGCGCTGATCAGCCTTAGCCATTCGCCACTAATTTTCGTAAATCAAACACACGGCAGGCTTTACCTTCTGACCGTGGAAGGCTACCGCAATTGACAATAACGACCTCAGTGGTAATGCCAATCATCGCCTTGATCTGATGGCAAAGTAATTGTCCAACTTGTAATCGCTGCTCTGGAGTCAGGTGTAAAAATTGCTGTTTGATTTCGACACGAATCGCTAGCGCGTCCAAATGTCCGCGACGATTAATTTCAAGTTGGTAGTGCGGCGATAGCGCCTCTAATTTCAAAATCTCCTCCTCAATTTGAGAAGGGAAAACGTTCACCCCTCGGATAATTAACATATCGTCACTGCGCCCAGTAATTCGGTCCATACGGCGCATCGTTCTAGCAGTACCGGGCAGTAAACGGGTCAGATCTCGGGTACGGTAACGAATAATCGGTAAGGCTTCTTTGGTTAAACTGGTGAACAATAACTCACCTAATTCGCCATCGTCCAACGAGCCACCATCGAGCGGATTAACGATTTCAGGAAAAAAATGGTCTTCCCAAATAGTCGGACCATCGCGCGTTTCCAGACACTCCATGGCCACTCCCGGCCCCATAACTTCGGATAAACCATAAATATCTAAAGCGGTGATGCCAAGCCGCTGTTCAATCTCCTGGCGCATCGCTAGGGTCCAAGGTTCGGCACCGAACACCCCGACACGCAGCGAACACTGCCGAGCATCGCCGCCATACTGCTTCTCTAACTCTTCAATCAGGTTTAAGCAGTAAGAGGGGGTCACCATAATGATATCGGGCTGAAAATCACGGATTAACTGCGCCTGTTTCTCAGTTTGCCCCCCAGACATCGGGATAACCGTTGCGCCTAAGCGCTCAGCACCATAATGCGCACCAAGTCCGCCTGTAAATAATCCATAACCATAGGCGACATGAATTTTGTCTTTTGCCGTTCCCCCTGCTGCACGTAGGGAACGAGCGACAATATCGGCCCAAGTATTGATATCACGCTGGGTATAGCCGACAACGGTTGGTTTACCCGTCGTCCCAGAAGAAGCATGAATTCTAACGACCTGCTCCATAGGTACCGCAAAGGTATCAAAGGGATAGTTGTCCCGAAGGTCCTGTTTGGTGGTGCAGGGGAATTTTTTAATATCCTCAAGCTGGGTAAAATCATCCGGATGCACCCCAGCTGCATCAAATTTCCGACGATACATCGGGACGTTTTGATAAGCATGGTGCAATGTCCATTTCAGTCTTTCGGTTTGTAATGCCCGTAATTCATCGATGGACGCCGTTTCGATCGCTTCTAGTTGTTTTGTTGTTGTCATAATCATTGCTCGCAGGTTGATACGTTTACACACGCTCAAGAATCAAGGCGATACCCTGACCCACGCCGACACACATGGTACATAAAGCAAAACGCCCGCCACGGCGCTGTAACTCATACGCGGCCGCTAAAGCAATGCGGGCACCACTCATTCCTAGAGGATGGCCCAAGGCGATAGCACCGCCATTAGGATTGACATGAGGCGCATCATCGGCGATCCCCCATTGACGGAGCACGCCCAACGCTTGTGCGGCGAAGGCCTCGTTAAGTTCGATAACATCCATATCATTAAGGGTTAAGCCCGCAGTAAGCAGGACTTTCTGCGTCGCCGAGACCGGCCCTAGCCCCATTAATCGAGGTTCTACCCCAGCGGTTGCCATGGCAACGACGCGTGCTAACGGCTGAAGATGCGACGCTACCGCTGCACGTTCACTGGCAATAATCAGGGCTGCTGCGCCATCGTTGATCCCCGACGCATTCCCGGCGGTTACACTCCCCCCCTGACGGAAGGGCGCTTTCAATCCGGCGAGCTGTTCAGCAGTGGTATTACCACGGGGATGCTCATCGACGGCAAACAGATGGGTCGCCCCTTTTTTATCGGTAATATTGACGCCAATAATTTCTTGTGCGAGGTAACCCGCTTGCTGTGCAATGGCGGTACGCTGCTGACTACGCAAAGCGAAAGCATCTTGATCCTCCCGCGAAATAGACAGCAATTCAGCCACGTTCTCTGCCGTTTCCGGCATACTCTCGCATCCATATTGCTTCTCAAGCAGCGGGTTGATAAAACGCCAGCCCATAGTGGTATCAAAAAGGGCTTGTTGTCGCTGAAAAGGGGCACTTGCTTTCCCCATCACGAAGGGGGCCCGCGACATCGACTCGACGCCTCCGGCGATCATCATTTCGCTATCGCCAGCACGGATTGCCCGGGCAGCAAAACCGATAGCATCCAGACCTGAGCCACAGAGACGGTTCAGTGTTGTGCCAGAAATCTGTTGCGGAAGATTGGCCAATAACAACGCCATACGGGCAACGTTGCGGTTATCTTCCCCTGCCTGATTGGCACAGCCGAGAATGACATCATCAATACGATCAAGATCGAGTTGCGGGGCGCGTTGCAGTAAGGCACGTAACGGGATGGCTGCCAAATCATCAGCTCGTACGGAAGAGAGCGAACCGGCATAACGGCCGATTGGCGTACGGACCCCGTCACAAATATAGGCTTCAGACATGGCTCACCTCCACAGACTCGACCAAACGGGGGGTAGCATAGTGGGCCAGCAATGCTTTTTGCCGTAGCAGAGGACAAGGACGATACCGCTCCTCGCCGTAGTAATGTTGCAAGTTTTCGAGTAACGTTAGCACTTGCCCCCACCCCCATTCGGCACCCCATGCCAGAGGGCCTTTCGGGTAGTTCACGCCAGTTTGCATCGCGATATCGATATCCTCTGCGCTAGCAATACCTTTTTGCAGAGCATCTAAGGCTTCATTGATAATCATCGCGACAGTACGGCTGACTAACAGTCCAGGGTAGTCGGCAATGATCAACACCGTTTTACCCTGCTGCTGAAAATAGTGCACAACGCTTTCGGTTTGCTGGCGAGTGTTAGTACTAGCAGCCGCTAACACGATAGTGCTCCCTAAGCTGAGGTCATAGACCACTGTTGGTTGCTGATGGCGAACCGCCAGACAGGTCGCCGTTTCGCCCTCGGTCGGGACCACGCTCACCCCATCTACCTCTAGCTTACCTGTCGGATAGACATGCACTTTTTGCACGCGCAACCCAAGGATTTCCTCGGCAACCACTTGCGGATGAGGTTGTGACCAATCATAGACACCTCGACCCGATTTTTTACCCAGTCGACCAGCACTCACCAATGATTGCTGAGTTAGCGAAGGAAGGAAGCGCCGGTCTTGCCAAAAGCCATGATAGACCGAACAGGTCACTGCGAAATTGACGTCTTGGCCAATCAGGTCGGTCAAGGCGAGCGGCCCCATCGCGAATCCCCCGGCATCACGCAGAGCGCTATCAATCACCTCGGGCGCCGCGACGCGGTCTTCTAACGCGCGCCATGCTTCGGCGTAAAAGGGCCGAGCCACACGATTAACAATAAATCCGGGAGTCGAGTGGCAGGTTACGGGTTGTTTTCCCCAACCGCGTACTTCATCAACTAATTGTTGGATGACCGACTCCGTGGTCTCAATTCCACGCACCACTTCAACCAATTTCATTACCGGCGCCGGATTAAAAAAATGTAGCCCGGCAACACGCTGAGGAAAGGTAAGATGACGCGCAATATCAGTAATAGAAATCGATGAGGTATTGGAGGTAAAAATCGTACTTTCGCTACAAATCGCTTCTAGTTTTTCGAAAAGTTGCTGTTTTATTTCGCAATTCTCCGCCGCAGCTTCGATGACTAAGTCGGCATCCGCCAACGCTTCAAGCTGATAAACGGGGATCAGGCTGGCTAAAATTGCTTCACGTTGAGCAGCCGAGATCTTAGCGCGTTGTACACGCGCGTCGAGCCGTTGAGTGATCCCTTCTATCGCCCCCGCCACTGCGGTAGGATTAATATCGTAGAGTTTAACCCGTTTCCCCTGTTGTGCCGCCACTTCAGCGATGCCCGCACCCATGGTACCGCCACCGATCACTGCCACGTTATGAAGTGTTGTCATCATCCTATTTCCCCGTAAACTGTGGTGGACGTTTAGTCAGAAAAGCACTGACCCCTTCTCGATAGTCGGCACTTCGCCCAGCAAGTCGCTGAAAGTCACGCTCAACCTCGAGCTGCTGCGCGAGGGTATTTGTTTCTGCGGCGCGAAGAGCTTGCTTAATCAGTCCTAATCCGTAGGTGGGCTGTGTCGCCAAATGCTGAGCCAGCTGCGCGACCGTCGCTGAAAAGTCTGCGTCATCAACCACCTGCCAAATCAATCCCCAGGCTTCAGCTTGTTCAGCACTGATTTTGCCACCTAATAAGGCCAAACCCGCCGCCCGCGCACGGCCTGCGAGTCGCGGCAATAACCAAGTTCCACCGCTATCCGGGACCAATCCTAGGCGACTAAATGCCATGACAAAGCTGGCTTGACGACTGGCAATCACGATGTCACAGCCTAATGCCAGCGTGGCTCCAGCTCCGGCGGCCACACCATTCACTGCGGCTATTACGGGTTTACGCAGTGCAGCCAAACGGTTTACTAATGGGTTGTAGAGTTTCTCTACCGACTCGCCCAAATCCGGCGCAGGGCCATTGGGGTCGACATTACGGTCATTCAAATCTTGCCCGGCACAAAAGCCACGCCCGGCGCCGGTAATCACGACACAACGAATGCTGTCATCTTGCTCAGCTTGGGTCAGACACTTCGCTAAGGCTTGATGCATCGCAACATTAAAACTATTGAGTCGATCTGGACGATTCAGTGTTAGGGTCATTACGCCCTGTGCCACTTCACAGAGTAGCGTCTCCATACTTAGCACCCCCGATAACGAGCGGGACGCTTCTCGAGAAAGGCCGCAATGCCCTCTTCTCGGTCAGCCGTGGCCGCTAATAAAGTGAATAACTGGCGTTCTTGAATCAGCCCCGCCTGCAGCGGCACCTCATGCGCCTGCCTTAATGATTGCTTCGCCGCCTGTAAGGCTAAGGGGGCATGGCAAGAGAGGGTTTTGGCGAGTGCTAGGGCATAATCAACACAAAGCTCAACTGGATAAATATTACTAATCAAGCCCGCCTGTAATGCCGACTGTGCCGTAATACTTTCACCCGTCAAGATCATGCGACTTGCTAGGGCTTTCCCTACACTGCGGATCAGACGTTGCGTTCCCCCTGCACCAGGAATAATGCCAAGTTTGATTTCAGGTAAACCAAACTGCGCATTCTCTCCTGCAACGGCCAGGTCGCAGAGTAGTACTAACTCGCATCCCGCCCCCAACGCGTAGCCATTGACAGCAGCAACGAGTGGCTTCGGAAAAGCGTTGAGACGTGCCCATAATTGCGGGCGTAAATCGTTGAAGGTTGCAGGCAAATCCTTCTCTGCCATCTCCCGCAGATCAGCCCCTGCAGCAAAAAAGCGCGCATTGCCAGTGATCACACACGCCGCAATCGAGGTATCGTTTGCTGTCTCCTCTAGTACCTCAGCAAGCTGTTGTAAGGTAGCATTATCTAAGGCGTTACGCGCCTCAGGACGGTTGAGGGTAATGAGCAACACCTTATCGTGTTGAGTAAGAATAAGTTGGCTCATACCATCCCCTTCGCATCAAAATCGATCACCACATCTGGCGTGGTAGGCAGCGCTTGGCAACTGAGCACATAGCCTGCCGCTAGCTCATCCGGCTCCAAGCTATAGTTCACCGCCATCTCCACTTCACCTCGTATCACTTTACATTTACAGGTGGCACATACCCCGCCTTTACAGGCGTAAGGTAAGTCGGCGCCTTGACGCAATGCAGCATCCAGTAGGCTCTCATCTTCTGCCGTAAGCGTCAGCGTACGGTCGCGACCATCTTGACGCAGGGTAAACTGTTGGTCAGTACTTTCGCTTCGAACGGTACGGGGGGTAATCGGACCAGAGTTAAAACGTTCAACATGAATGGTCTCTTTGGCCATTCCCAAGGTTTGTAATACCGCTTCGGCTTCGTCCATCATGCTATTAGGGCCACAGATAAAGGCTTCATCAAATTGATGAAAATCCAGTAACCGGCGGCCAAGCGCCTGAAGTTTTTCCCCGTCGATATGCCCTTGTAATAAGTCGCTGTCGACACTTTCTTGACTAAACACGGATATCCACTGAAACCGCTCAGGGTAACTATCTTTAAGATCGGCTAAGGCTTGGCGGAACATCATGGTTTGGCTGCTACGGTTACCGTAGAGTAGTGTGAATTGGCTACTTGGTTCCTGTAATAAGGTGGCTGATATAATGGCTAACATCGGCGTGATCCCAGAACCGGCGGCGATTGCCAGATAGTGTCCTTGCCGGTCAGCTTGCGGTTGGTAACCGAAGTTGCCTTGCGGCACCATCACTTCTATTTCTGAGCCGACCTGAATGCCTTCGCGGGCGAAGTTAGAAAAGCGCCCGCCCTCAATCGCTTTTACCGCCACGCTGACTTGGGTTGGCGAGACTCCCCGACAGATAGAGTAACAGCGACGTAGCTCTTCACCGGCGACGCGGGCTTTCAGGGTTAGATGCTGCCCAGGGCGAAAACGATAAGCCGCTTGCAGTAACTCAGGAATGGCAAAAGTAATGGTAACGGCCTCCCGCGTTTCAGGTTCGACGCTGGCGACCTTTAAAGAGTGAAATGTCGTCATAGCAGCCTCAGATACATTTAAAATAGTCAAAGGGTTCGCGGCAGTCGTCGCAGCGGTAAAGCGATTTACAGGCGGTGGACCCAAATTCGCTGATCAGCGAGGTCTGGTGGCTGCCACAGCGAGGACAACTCACCTCGACCGGCTCGGCAGCATGGCAACTATGCCCCACCGGCGGGCTAATCCCGTAATGACGTAAGCGTTGACGGGCCTCGTCGCTCATCCAATCGGTGGTCCAAGCCGGATCAAGCTGCAACACGATATGAATCGGGGTAAAACCCTGGTCAGATAAGGTGCTCTGCATCGCCGCAATCAGATGTTCAGTCGCGGGGCAACCAGAGTAAGTGGGTGAGAAGCCGATAACCCAACCCTCTCCTTGCTGATGAACACTCCTTACCATCCCCAAATCAGTAATGCTTAATACCGGTATTTCAGGATCGGGAATCTGACTGAGTAAGTGCCAAATTTCTGGGATTTCTGCGGGAAGAATCTGCTGTAAACGTTGCATCGTCAGCTCCTTTACCATTGCTGGCCCGGATAAGATCGCGGCAAAATTTGCATTTCTGCCAGCATGGGTCCGAGATGTTCAGTGTGCAGCCCCTGTTTACCGCCTCGGCGATAAGCCGCCTCCTGTGGTAACGCTAAACCTGCTTGACGAACACCGGCAGTGACTTCTTCCAACCATGGCGCTTCAAGCTGCCGAGGGTCGATGCCAATCCCCGCCGCCGCCATGGCATCATCGTGCTCATCCGCCTCAAATAACTCAGCGGTAAAACGCCATAATTCATCGATCGACCCTTGCACTTTCTGTGCAGATAACGCCGTCCCTTGCCCTAATCGCTCAAGCCAGCCGCGGCTAAATCGTAAATGGTATTTCACCTCTTTTAAGGCTTTCGCCGCGATTGCCGCAATCTGCGGATCCTGACTCGTGATCAAACGACTGTAGAGCGCGACATGCCAAGCATCGATGAAATATTGCCGAACCAAGGTATCGCCGAAATGACCATTAGGTTGCTCGACCAGTAGCAGATTACAGAACTGACGTTCATCACGCTGAAATGCCAGGCTGTCTTCATCTTGGTCGCCAAGACGCTGCGCCGCATACGTCAGGAAATTTCTGGCTTGGCCTAAAATATCTAGCCCGATATTGGCGAGTGCGAGGTCAATCTCCAGTTCCGGTGCATGACCACACCATGCTCCCAGCCGTTGAGAAAGCACCAAGCCGTTATCGCCAAGTCGTAACACGTAAGTCGTTAAACTATCCATCAGGACCTCACATATGCTCGATGCCATCAGGCAGTTGGTAGAAGGTGGGATGGCGATAAATTTTGCTTTCTGCTGGCTCGAAAAACTCACCACGGTCTTCTGGCTGCGAGGCGATAATTTCAGCCGCTTTGACGACCCAAATTGAACACCCCTCACTACGACGTGTGTAGGCATCGCGAGCATTTTCCAACGCCATCTGATCGTCTGCCGCGTGTAAACTGCCGACATGGCGGTGAGAAAGCCCTTGATGGCTGCGCACAAACACTTCATATAACGGCCAATAATGTTGACTCATAATCCGCTCCTTAAGCGACCTTGCGACGCGCGCGTTTCTCAGCGTGAGCTAAGGCGGCTTCTCTGACCCAAGCTCCCTCTTCCCAAGCTTTACGCTTGGCGGCTAAACGTTCGTGATTACAAAGCCCGCGGCCGTTAATCACCTCATTGAATTCTTGCCAATCAATCTCACCAAATTGGTAGTGACCTGTGTTGGTATCGAGTTTTAAATCCTTATCTGGCACTTGCATGCCCAGTAACTCGACTTGCGGTACGGTGTTATCGACAAACCGCTGACGTAATTCGTCATTACCGAAACGCTTAATTTTCCAGGCTAAGCTTTGTGCACTATTCGGTGACTCATCATCGTTTGGTCCGAACATCATCAATGCCGGCCACCAGAAGCGATTGATCGCGTCCTGTAACATAGCGCGCTGTTGTTCGCTGCCTTGTGAAAGGACCATACAGGCTTCAAAACCTTGACGCTGATGGAAACTTTCCTCTTTACAGATTTTCACCATCGCACGGGCATAAGGTCCATAGGAGGTACGACACAGCGCCACTTGGTTCACTATAGCTGCGCCATCCACTAACCAACCAATGACTCCGATATCTGCCCAGTTAAGAGTGGGGTAATTGAAGATGGAGGAGTACTTCATCTTACCCTCTAGCATCTTCTGGTAGAGGTCTTCACGCGCACAGCCTAAGGTTTCGGCTGCACTATAAAGATATAGCCCGTGACCTGCCTCGTCCTGAACCTTGGCCAGTAAAATAGCTTTGCGTCGTAACGATGGGGCACGAGTGATCCAATTCCCTTCAGGCAACATCCCGACAATTTCCGAATGAGCATGTTGGCCAATTTGGCGGATCAGGGTCTTACGATAAGCTTCCGGCATCCAGTCTTGAGGCTCTATCGCCGTTTCCTGTGCGATAGCGTTTAGAAAGCGTTGTTCATGACTCATATCAGCACCAGTCGATTCATTAAAAATGATTAAATTTAAATAAGTGAATCATTAAATCAATACCGATACGTTACACCTATGTTAATAAAGACCCCAATCTTTGTTTAGTTAATCTGTGATCAATCTCTCATCAGTTATCAGTATGCAATTGATTTATATTAAAATAATAACCACAACAATTTGAGATGTTAATCACAAGTTAATCAATAATTAATAAAGGCACTTTAAAATGATTCACAAAAAAACTAGATTAATTATATTGGTGAAACATTTTGGGGTGTGAGATGCAAAAACTATCTAGCTTTGTCTGTAATCAATGGCAAACCGGTCAAGGAGAAGGTCGCGTTATCCGTCACGCTATCACTGACGAAGCGCTTTGGGAGGTGAGCAGTGAGGGGATCGATTTTGCTGCAGCCTGTCACTATGCCAAAACCGTCGGTGCTCCAGCCCTGCAAGCAATGACGTTTATAGAACGGGCAGCCTTACTAAAAGCCGTGGCGAAACATCTTTTGGCAGAGAAAGCCGCGTTTTATGAGATCTCGAATCAAACCGGTGCGACGCGTGCCGATAGCTGGGTCGATATTGAAGGCGGGATTGGGACACTTTTTACTTACGCCAGCCTTGCCAACCGCGAATTACCCGATGATACCCTCTGGCCTGAGGACCCACTTATCCCACTGTCGAAAGAAGGTGGATTTGCCGCCCGCCATGTCTTGACGTCAAAACAAGGGGTCGCCGTCCATATAAACGCCTTCAATTTTCCTTGCTGGGGGATGTTGGAAAAATTGGCTCCCACTTGGCTGGCCGGTATGCCTGCCATCATTAAGCCAGGCACGGCAACTGCTCAGGTAACACAGGTTATGGTTAAATCGATGGTTGAGAGCGGGCTAGTTCCTGATGGGGCGATCAGCCTGATCTGTGGATCCGCCGGTGATCTCCTTGATCAACTCGATAGCCAGGACGTCGTGACCTTTACCGGATCGGCAACGACGGGCCAACAGCTTCGTGTACATCCTAACCTTGTCAAACAGTCGATTCCTTTTACTATGGAAGCGGACTCGTTAAATTGCTGTGTGCTCGGAGAGTCCGTGACGCCAGAAGATCCTGAGTTTGGTTTATTTATCCGCGAGATTGTTCGAGAAATGAGTGCCAAGGCGGGACAAAAGTGTACCGCTATTCGTCGAATTATGGTGCCAGAAGCACAATTGGATAACGCACGAACAGCATTACTTGAAAAATTGACCGCTATCCCGGTAGGAGACCCAAGCCAGACTGGTATCAAAATGGGTTCCTTAGTGAATCGCGCACAACAGCAAGATGTCCAACATCAAGTCGATACCCTATGCCAAGCAGGATGCGAGCGCTTACTCGGCGGTCACATCGACTCACAGCTGCCTGGCGCCGCTTATCCGTTAACCTTACTTTATTGTGCGCAACCTGATACCACATCTGCTGTCCATGCGATTGAAGCCTTTGGACCTGTCGCAACACTCATGGCTTATCGTGATAATAACCATGCTATGACGCTGGCTCGTGCTGGTGGAGGGAGCCTCGCGGCAACCTTTGTCACCCATGATGATAAGGCTGCGCGTAACTTTATCGCCGGAGCCGCCCGTGCTCATGGACGAATACAAATTTTAAATCGCGAATCCGCTACTGAATCGACGGGTCATGGTTCCCCCCTCCCACAATTGGTACATGGCGGCCCAGGTCGGGCGGGTGGGGGTGAAGAGCTAGGCGGGTTACGCGCGGTGAAACACTACCTTCAACGCACCGCGATTCAAGGAAGCCCTTCTATGCTTGCCACCATCGGCCAGCAATGGGTACGGGGTGCAAAAGTCCAAGAAGATGTCGTGCACCCTTTCCGTAAATACTTTGAAGAGCTTCAACCAGGGGATAGTTTACTGACCCACCGTCGAACTCTCACCGAAGCCGATATTGTCAATTTTGCCTGCCTGAGTGGCGATCATTTTTATGCCCATATGGATAAAATTGGCGCCGAGGCCTCTTTCTTTGGCGAACGGGTCGTCCACGGCTACTTTATCGTTGCCGCCGCCGCAGGGCTTTTTGTGGATGCGGGAGTCGGTCCAGTCATTGCCAATTATGGCTTGGAAGGCCTGCGTTTCCTACAACCGGTGAAACCTGGCGATACCATTCAGGCTCGGTTAACCTGCCAACAAAAAACCATTAAACGTCAGCGTAGCGCGGAAGAACGTGCCACGGGTGTCGTACAGTGGGCGGTTGATATTATGAATCAGCATCAGGAAGTGGTTGCGGTCTACTCTATTCTGACCCTAGTTGCACGCCGAGAAAGTGATTTTTAAGTTACTTAGCGACCCTAGCCCTCTACGCGTTCATAAGACCAAAGAGGGTATTTTTTCATCGTTTTACACTAAACCGTTATTAGGCTCTACCTAGTATCCCCTCAAATACTGTTGTTAGGTATCAGGTTAAGGTATTATGGCTCTTTTAAAAAGTTAAGTGGATTGGATATGAAAATCGTAACTGTTTTGCGTTCGGGTGGAGACTACAATGAAAATCATGTTAGATGGCTTCATCGGCAACTTCCTGACACTTACGAAAAAATATGCCTTACCGATCTGGATATTCCCGATATAAAAACAGTGAAATTAAGGACTGACTTTCCAGGTTGGTGGTCAAAAATAGAATTATTTAATCCCGATCTCATCGATGATGATATTTTCTATGTCGATCTCGATATCGTTGTTTTAGGCGATATTTCTGAATTAACGGATCAGAATGAATTAATGATGCTTGAGGATTTTTTCTCAGATACCATGTACAACTCTGCCATGATGTATATTCCAAAAGCAGAGAAGAATAAAGTTTGGGAAACCTTTAATCGTTTTCCTGAACAGTTCATGAGAAGATACAAAAAAGGGGGGGATCAAGAATTCATTAGTAGAATATTACCCCACGCCAATAATTGGCAAAAAAAGTTTCCAGGCAAGCTCTTCAGCTATAAAAAGCATATTGTGAAAAAATCTAAGAAATATAAACTTTCGAGCGGTAATGGACAACTCCCTGCCGATGCTAGAATTATATTCTTTCATGGCAAACCTAGGCCTTGGAACTGTGGCGAAAAATGGGTTCCTGAATTAGAAAATCAAGTTGGTAAAATTTGATTATGGCTATTTTCAATAGAAAATTATTCAACACTATATCCCTGATATTACTAATGTTGAGTTTCTTTACAGCATTATCAGACAGAATAATGGGAAGAAATGCTTTCTTCCTCTCAGTCATAATGATGTTATTAATTAATATTAAAAATATTGAGATTAGTCTAAAGAAAATACTAGTTCCACTGACAACAGTGATATTTGGTGTAGCACTCTGGGTTTGACACCACCTATATTTCCAACAAGATAATACCATTTTTTAGCTAACCAAAATTATAATATAATTTCTCGCTACATGGTATTTATTGGCATCGCTCTTTTTTTATACAGTGTATCAAGCCAATATACTATGGGCCTAGCTTACGAGTCCTAATACTAACTATTTCTACCTGCGGTTTTATTTATGTCTGTGGAGCAGGTTTTTTTATTTTCTCAGCCACGCAGGCGAGAGAATAAGAATAGATAGCGCTGCAACTATTTCTGCTTATATTATTATATTACAATGTCTATTTACTATATATAATAAATTTATTCAGTGTAAAATTTAAAAAATATCTAATATCGTTCGTAAGTATCCTTGGTTTTATCACGTTAAGTCTCACAGAAACGCGTTCAGCAATTCTACGCTTCCCTATCATAATTTTCATATATTTTTTAATTCTAAATTATTCGTTAGAAAAAATATATAGCTTACTATATCTCTATCTTTATAATATTATCTCTTTGTATCAAAACCTTATTTCCAATAACTATTGAAAGGTTAGCTAGTAGTTATACTGAAATTTCAGAAATGAGTGTTAATAATGATAGTTCTATCGGTGCTAGAGTGAGTATATGGCAATCTGGGATCTATACTTTTACCAAACATCCATTTGGTCAAAGTCCATCATCAATATTCTAAGATATTATTCATTATATGGATAGCAAAGAGCACGGTAACCCTGAAGGGAAATGTAATTCTGTCTATCATTTACACAATGACTTAATTGAAAGATTATTTCTTCAAGGTGTTTTAGGTGGAATTTCTTATATCCTTCTACTAGCCTCAATCATATATTGTTCATACAAAGAAAACCGATTTAGAGAGTATTTCGTTTTGTTTATACTACCTATCATTTCCTTCGGAAGTGTGGATACTTTATTTATAGACAAACGATTCATTATTGTTTTTGGTGCACAGCTTTTACTCTTCAATTTCTTTCAGTGTAAAAACTTCCAAGAAAAATAGTCGATTAAACGTACCTGAATACTCTTCTTCTTCCCCCCACGACTGTGGGGGGATACAGTCATCTCTATTCAACGATTCGAATAGATTTACGGTGAGTAAAAGCTTGAAAACTGAAGAACCCGTGATATTCACCCATACCGGATCCCCCCACCCCACCGAACGGTAGATAAGGGGAGAAGAAGTGGGTTAATGTACCGTTAACTTGAGCATCCCCACTCGGCACCGCACTAATCACCTTTTTACCTGTCGCCGTATCCTTGGTAAAGACATAAAATGCGAGAGGATTAGGATGGCGACGGTTAATCTCCTGTACCACTTGATCAACCCCCTCATAGTTAACGATAGGTAATACTGGTCCAAAAAGTTCTTCCTGCATCAACGCATCATCCCACTGCACATCCGAGACAACGGTTGCCTGTAAATAGCGATTAGCGGGATCGGCTTGGCCACCAATTTCAACGTGACCATGGGTCTGCTTAAGCAGTTCGAGTAGATGTTCAACCTGCCGCTGGCTGACGACTTTACCGGTGGAGTGAACGTCAGGAAGCTGCTCGCGAATAGCTTGAGTTAGCCTATCCACCAAAGCGGCTTTGAGGCTGGAGGGGACCAGCACATAGTCTGGTGCGACACAGGTCTGGCCGCTATTCGTATATTTACCAAACATCAGCTGTTGAGTAACTTGGTCGAGATCTGCATCGGGCAAGATTAAGAAAGGTGTTTTTCCTCCCAGCTCTAATACCACGGGCGTTAGATGCTTGGCAGCAGCTTCCATCACCACGCGGCCGACATTAGGACTTCCGGTAAAGAAAATAAAATCAAAAGGTAAGCTGAGCAGTAACGTATTCTCCTCTCTGGCCCCTTGTACCACCGCCAGATAATGACTATCAAACGCGGTATTGACGATATCCTCAATAACCTTTGCTGTATACGGAACTTGCTCTGAAGGCTTGATAACGGCGGTATTGCCGCCTGCTATAGCCCCGACGACGGGTCCCAGTGCTAATGCGACAGGATAGTTAAAAGGTCCAATAATATAATTCACGCCGTAAGGTTCATGCTGATAGGAACATGAAGAAGGGGCAAGAATAGTCGGGGTTTCTACCTGCTTTTCACCGCACCAGTCGTCGAGATGGGCGAGCGCAAAATCAATTTCAGAGACAACTTCACCGATTTCCCCCATATCAACCAATGCCTTATCACGGCCTAGATCCTCTGCCATGGCAACGTATAACGGTTCTTTATGAGCCAGTAAACTCTCTTTTAACTTTGTTAGCGCCTGTTTACGGAAGGCGACATCACGCGTTTTCCCTTGGGAAAAAAAGGTTTTTTGCTGCTGGAAGATCTGCTCGATTTGCGTTTTCTCAGTGTATTGCATGGGTTATCCTTTCGTTTCTTAGGTGTTGTAAAAGTTACTTCGCGTTATCGTGCGCATCATGGTGGCTTTCGATTTGAAAGGTCCACTGCTTACCGTAAGGTTGTGCCTGCATAAAGGTCCACCCCGCTGTATTACCCGCGCCTGCATTACCGCCATCACGGATAATCTGTTCGACATCCTGTGCCGTGACGCTGGTAGAACTGCTATTCCCCCAAGCTCCCCGTAAGTAGTTAATTAGATCAGCTGTCTGCTGCGAGCTGAATTGATCGGCATAGGCGGGCATACTGACGGTAGAAGGTGCCCAATTCCCCGCTGGCAAGGTGGCCCCCTCACGAATAATTTTGACCAAAGAATCCGGTAGCGGACCAGTAACGATAGAGTTACCGCGAAGCTGCGGGAACATCCGCGCGATACCTTCTCCTTGCCGGCCATGACAGATGGCGCAGTTATCTTGATAAAGCGCCTCTCCCGCTGAGTGTATCGTGTTCGATGCGACCACCTCCTTATCACTAGTTTTACTTACAGGAAGTGTTTTCAGATACTTAGCAATGGCATGGAGATCGGTATCTGTGAGGTATTGTGTACTCCAACTGATCACGTCCGTCATCGGTCCGAAAGAGGCGGTTCGATCGGTACGGCCGGTTTTTAGATAGGCGACGATTTCATCCTCAGACCAACTTCCTAGGCCGTTGTAATGGTCCGCACCTAGATTAGGCACAGACCAGCCATCAATGACGGTACCGCCGGCTAACCACTGTTCGCCTTGCTGTTCAGTTAAGGCTTTTTCTTGCATCGCCATCCCCCGCGGCGTATGACAAGATCCGCAGTGTCCCAAGCCTTGTACTAAGTAACTGCCTCGCGCCACTTGAGGATCAGAGTAAGCCTGAGCATTAAAGGGCTTTGCCTCCGGTGCGAAAAGTCCACGCCAGATCCGTAATGGCCAACGCATCGATAGCGGCCAAGGGATCTCGGTCTCTTTATTGACGGTGGAGTCAGCCTCTACACCATGCATAAAATAGGCATACAGGGCTTTGACATCGTCATCACTAAGGCGCGAATAACTGGGGTAAGGCATGGCAGGATAAAGTGTTCGACCATCTTTACGGATCCCCTGACGCACCGCATTGGCGAACTCTTCGAGGCTATAACCACCAATCCCTTGTATAGGGTCAGGGGTAATATTTGTCGAGTAAATGACCCCGATAGGCGATTTAATCGCTAAGCCACCGGTGAAAGGTTTCCCCCCCACCGCGGTATGACAGGCCACACAGTCTCCCGCTCGGGCCAAATATTCGCCTTGCTGGAGTAAACCTGAATTATCCTGCGCACCATAGCTCGCCACACTCGAGATAAATAACGCTAAACCAGTAAGAAATAGATTTTTTTTCATGGCTATTTCTCCGGCATAAAGTTAGGACCAATGATGACTGCCCCAGGGATCTGCTGAGGATTTTTTCGTGCATCGACTTCTCTTTGGTAAGTAGCGTTCGCACGTTGGATCAGAAATTGACGAACCGACTCAATTTGCGCCGCAGACATATTTTTCTTAAATCCGACCATACCGTAAGCGGTCAAGGCACCGTCGCCGACGACCCTATAGAAGGCATCGGCATTTCGAATTGCGCCAGACCAACGTAAATCCGGTAATACACCGCCCGATTCGCCGTTATCGCCATGACAGGCGGCACAATAGTCCATGTAGTGACCATAGCCATTTTTCGCCTGCTCAGTGTCAAATTTTTCCGGTGGCTTGACCGGTAGAAATCCCTTAGTGTTAACCGGTGGTAGGGTTTTATCCCCATCTAAGGAGAAGACGACAATACGCGACTTATTAACGGTCCAACCTCCCGTTCTTGCCACGCCCCCCATCAGCAGAGGATAAATCCCGCCCCAACCCACTTCGACCGCAACATATTGCTTACCTGCCACGGAATAGGTAATCGGTGCAGCCATCACTGCGCTTTGTAAAGAGGTTTGCCAAAGTTGTTGGCCAGTCGTCGCATCGTAAGCATTAAAAAGACCATTAGTCAGGCCTTGGAAAACTAAATTACCGGCAGTAGCCAATACTCCACCATTCCAGGGACCTTGATGATTCACCGTAAAAGCGGGGGCCTGCTTAACCGGGTCCCATGCAATCAGCCATCCTTTCAGTAACGAACCAAACTGAGTCTTCACTTTAGCGTCATCGGGGGCACCGATTTTCGACATATCCAGACCGAGGTTTAGACCTTGCGGCTTAAGCTTCGCATCGTGGCTCGGTACATAATTAAAGGGGATCTGTTGGGCTGGGAGGTAGACATACCCGGTTTTTGGGCTGTACGCCATGGGCTGCCAGTTATGTCCGCCTAAATCGCCTGGCAAACTAAACCAAGGTTTTCCGGTGACCGAGTAAAGGGCATCGGGGACAGTGTTTGGTCGACCGGTTTTCGGATCGACACCCTTCGCCCAATTGACCTCAACATAGTTTTTCGCCGAGAGAAATTGTCCGGTTTTGGCGTCGAGAATATAGAAAAATCCATTTTTCGGCGCATGCATAATCACATGGCGGGGCTTGCCCTCCACCAGAATATCCGCGGTCATGATCTGCTGTGTCGAAGTAAAGTCCCATTGGTCCTGCGGGGTTTCTTGGAAATGCCAAACATATTCGCCCGTCTCAGGACGCAGCGCGAGAATGCTGCCGAGGAACAGGTTGTCACCTTTACCGCCTGAGCGCTGCTGGTAATTCCAAGGTGAACCATTGCCGACACCGATATACACTAAATCAGTGACCGGATCGTAGGTAATGGCATCCCAGACCGTTCCGCCACCGCCGGATTTAACCCAGTTTCCCGGTCCCCAGGTTTTGTAAGCTAATTCAGCGAGGGGTTTATCAGAAATAGCATGATCAGGCTTATTATCAGGGGCGGGCACCGTGAAGAAGCGCCATTTTAATTTCCCCGTTTCTGCATCGAATCCAGAGATAAAGCCTCGCGCCCCAAATTCAGCGCCTGCATTGCCAATAATCACCACGCCTTTTGCCACACGCGGCGCACCGTCAACAATATAGCTACGCACCTCACCTAACTGTGCATCGTGGGGAATGGTGTCGGTTTCCCAGACAGGCTTACCGGTTTTCGCATCCAGCGCCACTAAACGCCCATCAAAAGTACCGAGAATAATCTTCCCATTCCAATAAGCGGCTCCGCGATTAACCGTATCACAGCAGCCTTTTACTGCCGAATCACCTGGGACTTTTGGATCGTACTGCCAAAGTAGCTGACCGGTATCAGCTTTATACGCTCGAACTTTACTCCAGTTAGTGGTTGCATAAAGTACGCCATCGACAACCAATGGTGTCCCCTCTTGACCTCGATTCGTATCAAAATCTTGGTACCAAGCGATGTGTAACTGCTTAACGTTTTTATCGTTAATTTGCGATAACGGTGAATAACGTTGTTCAGAGTAAGTTCTTCCATAAGTGAGCCAGTCCTGTGGCGTTTTATCTGCATTGATAATCGCCGCTCCCGTATCCTGTGCATAAACCTGATGAGTCATGCTTGAGAGTAAAGAGAATAGAATAGCTCCAAGGCTAAATTTATAATTATTTTTCATTAGGCATTGCTCCAGTATTACGTCCTTTAAAACATCTGCATCAAGCGAAGTTTGATCACGCTTTCCGACTTAAATCCGTTTTCGATACTTGCGTCTCGCCCCCACGTTCCGAGTAATTGAGTATGGGAAGGGAACATGTAAGCCGCACCGAAGGAATATTTATTTTCTGCAGGTTTTCCTTGGCTAATACCGTCTACCGAGGAGTTACCTCCCCACTCTTTGGTGTAGGAAGTACGAATATCTAACGCAGGGGTCAGCAGGTACCGTAAGTGGACCTGACCTTGATATAAGGTGTTTTGTGCGAGGCGGCTCGACTGCACGCCATAGTCGTTATTGTCACCGAACTTAGTCGCATCCATTCCCACATCAAGAATCAACTTATCGTAGAGGGGGGTACTAAAGGCTGCTTGTAAAGCGTATTTCCAGCGATTCTCCCCCATATTTAGGCTCCCTTCATGGCGATAACGCCCTGTCGGTGCGTAAAGAAAAGGCGTCACGCCAAAGTAAGTTTGTGTCGTCGGGTTGTTGTAGAGCCAAACGGTGGAGGCCAGAATCAGATCCCCTACCCCTTGAGTATCGCCCATATCACTCCCCCCCAGACGTCCATTAACATGGCCGAAAGGAAGTAAAAATTGTGGATCGATGGTAAAGCCGCCAAGTGTTGTGAAATGAATTACCCTTAAAACTGAAACATCTTGGTTTAGTTTTGTGTCATGTTTCGTTGAATGTCCTTGTGAGACATAATTGCCACTATGAGCATGCGTGTAGTAAAGCAGCCCAAGGTTAGTCCCAGCAGGCATAGCAGTATAATCACCCGCATCAAAATCGATAGCTGAAGCCGTATTGCCGCCCCACCAAATAACACTAATTACCAGTATTTTCTTATAATTATATCTCTTCATTTCCTCACTCCACGCTAGTACATCCCTCACCGGCTGCTCGAATAACGACCACGGAATTCTTATACTTAGTCTCCATGGTTTCATTCACCTGAAGGATTGATCCAATAATAATTAGTATTGTCAGACCTAGCTCACGAGTTAGAAAAAACAATACATCCGATACAACTTATAAACAATAAGATCAAAATCAGAATCATTTAATTAGCATTTTTAGCCTGTTTTACACATTAAAAAGGATTAATAAACAGAGGCACGTCACAATGCTGAGTGATCGGTTACAAAGAGGCTTAAAAAGTGAGGAAGAAATGAGAAGACTCAGCTCCTCGGATAATCTGGGGGAGAAGACCAATATTGAGGGCTGGAGGGGAGGAGATAATAAAGAAATGATGTAGTAGAATGAAAAAAATTGTTGAATCACAAGTTAGATAACAGCTCACGTACCTTCAACCATTCTAGGCGAACCTGACTTACATAGGCTTAAGCATAATAACCCAATATCAATACGTTACGTTGAGTGTATTCGCTTAGTTGAAGCTGGATTTTTTCTAAAGTGGATGGCGGCCGGATAGGCCGACGGACCAGCTCACCATAACAGTTCGGGCAGACGCCCCGCAGTTTTTCAGTCACGCAGTGATGACAGAAAGTAAACTCGAATGAGCATAGATAAGCTTCTGTTGATTCTGCAGGGAGATCCTTATCACAGGACTCGCAATGAGGTCTAAGAGACAACATTTTTACCTCCCATTAAGTATCATTGAACAACCTAATCATAGCGTTTTCATTCAAGGGGTCTTATCACCTATAAGGTTTATCTCGAACTAAATTTATAGCCGATATGCCAAAATGGATGATATTCCTTTACGACACACTATGCCGCGCGAATGGTGAAGGCAGTCCTTAATAAGGCTTCCGCTTGTTCGATCTGCTCAGTACTAGGCAGGCGATGTAAGGCTTGAAGTAAGCTAGGTAGAGTAATAGGCTTTTGCTTGGCAAGGAGTTGAATTACTGTCTGACCGATGATCTCTTCCAATAACCCTTCACTACTAATGGTATTAGTATCCATATTTATCGCTCCTCCCACTCTCTACATTTTTTATATTATTTACTGTAGAGCATGACCCCCGTTAACTCTAATATTTATGGATTTAATAGGTTAATAATTATTTCACACCCCAGAAAAAAGAACAGTTAAAATTTAGATAAAATCCTTATTAATCATATAATAATATTATTTATATTAATATTAAATTTTAATGTTTGCGAAAAAAAATAGATAAAATTAAAATTCACCTCACGAATTTAATGAGGTGGTCAATATGTTCACTCTTTTAAAATCCCAATTAGCACTTCTTCGCCCGAGTGAGCAACCTGATTATATTTTACGCTTTTTAATTTCCCAAGTTGAACAAGGTCATCTCGCCGCTGGGCATAAACTTCCCTCTGTGCGGGAATTGTCTTCTCAACTGCATATCAATTATGCCACCGTGCAAAAAGCCTATCATCAATGTAAGTTGGCAGGCGTTATCACTTCGCGGCCTGGAAAAGGCAGTTTTATTAGCCACCGAGGTGTCGTTGAAGCACTACAGAGTTACCACGACTTAACGTCAATGAATTCACCGCTGAGCGAGCACTCTGAAGAGTTGTCGTTAGAATTAAAGCAGCATGCAATTTCCTCAATCTATGACTATGATTTTCGGACTATTTTCCGCTATCACTCGACACTCGATAATCCTGATATCCGTCAAACCGGCCTAGAGTGGTTAGGTAAAAAGATCCTTCAGCCATCCGTGAATCGTATTTTACCTTGCGCAGGGGTTCATGAGGGATTACTGGCGCTGTTTATCTTGCATCAGGAAAAAGGGACTATTGCGCTCCCGCAGTATTTCTATTCAGGGTTAAAGTCGATCATCCAGCTGATGGCGACCCCTTATGTCACGATACCTTGCGATGAAGAAGGCCCGCTTCCCGATGCCTTAGCGGTACTATGTGAAGAAAAACCGATCAGCGCGCTTTACATTAACCCTAATATTAATAATCCCACCACTGTCACGCTGTCGATTAATCGTCGGCTTGCGTTAGCGGAAGTCGCCAAGCGCTATCACCTCTCGATCATCGAAGATGATGCCTATGGCGCCCTCGCCAGTCAGGGGATTGCTACCTTTAGTCAGATCTTACCTAGTCATACCTGGTATTTACAGGGGCTTTCGAAAAGTTTTGCGCCAGGGATGAGAATGGCGTGGGTCTATGGCCCATCAGAAAGTGAAACGCACCAACTATGCCAGGTAATGGGAGCGTTAAAAGTGAGTGACAACCCCTTAACGCATCAAATCGTTAATAAGTGGGTGAGGTCTGGCGTTGCGCTGCGCACGGCAGAAGAAACGCTGAAAACAACTCGGAAGCGTGTAAAGTTATTTCGTCGCTTGTTCCCCGATAATTGCTACCAAATCTCTGATGATGGCTTTCATGTCTGGTTTAGTTTGGGTAAGAGAAATGCTTACGAGATTGCTTTCCTACTGCAACAGGCAGGAATTTCTGCAACTCCCTCCAACGAGTTTAGTTTTGAAAAAAACGATGAGAGCTTTTTACGTATTAGTTTAAGCGGTTACAGCTCCCTTTCAGCATTAGAAATCGCGCTAAAGAAATTTCGCGATGTGTTAAATACCCTCTATTTAAAGCAGACCCAGGATATAAGGTGAACGATATGAGCGCAGTACAAGAGATCTTACAACGCGAACTCACACGAATTAATCTTGAGGAGAAACGCGATGATAAGCTAATTTTCGATCCACGTTTTGTGTTCGAAAAAAAAGGCCTCTACGCCATTATGCTCGGGATGTTTATCCTAACGATAGGACTGCTGATCTATTCGGATATTTTTAGTCGTCTCGATGTGTGGATATGTGTAGCAATTTTTGTCTTATTAAACGGCTTTTTCTTTTTCCATATCACCCCGTCCTATCATCTCGATGATATCGATAAAATTGCATGGAAAAATTGTTATACCGGTGAATGGTATCGAGAGGTCCCAGTGCGATCTGCCGTTATCGATCAGATCCTAAATTCTGATCAAGTCTCTGATCAGAGTAAGCATGAGATCCAGCGCCTTCAAGCCTTGGGGGCTGAAATATTCTTTCGTGACCTGGCGAAAATGTAATAAAAACTATCCTAACGTGGCGGTTTTTTTAATGAATAGCTACCTCAGTACTAATGGTCTGAAAGATCCTTTAAATTTCGTTACCCAAATCATCATTAGTTTAATATTGGCAGCCACTGTTTGACGATAATCTCCCGTAATCTGTAGGCCTCGATGAATTGGAGTCTTATTATGAGAAAGCAGTCTTACTCAGCGTTGCTACTGTTATTGATCTCTTTCGCTTCATTAGCGCAACCGAAGGTATATAGAGAGGGTCATCGTAGTCCAGGGTTACACCAATACCAAAATCATTATGCCGATACGGCTGAATCACCCGATGAATTTTTTAGGGATCCGGTGCGAGAGCTCAAACGTTAAAGCTATAAAGAGGCATTCATCACGGAATGCCTCTTTTTACGATTAGTAATGTTCGGGAACGACCATATGGGGGGGCACTGGCGTACGAATATAGTCGGGCTTATGTTCACGATCAGGCAACGTCACAGCTGAAGGTTCTACAGATTCATAGGGTATTTGCGATAATAAATGGCGAATACAATTTAATCGCGCTTTCTTTTTATCGACACCTTGTACGACCCACCAAGGGGCTTCAGGAAAGTGGGTACGTTCTAACATATCTTCTTTTGCCTGAGTGTAGTCCTCCCATAAACGCCGGCTTTCTAAATCCATTGGACTGAGTTTCCACTGTTTAAGAGGATCGTGAATACGGCTCAGAAATCGAATTTCCTGTTCTTGATCTGTAATTGAAAACCAATACTTGATGATTTTAATCCCACTTCGACACAGCATTTTTTCAAACTCTGGGACGCTACGATAAAACTCTTCAAGCTCTTTCGCGGAACAAAAACCCATGACACGCTCAACCCCTGCGCGGTTATACCAACTTCGGTCAAAAAGCACCATTTCACCCGCTGCTGGTAAGTGCGCGATATAGCGCTGAAAATACCATTGTGTTTTTTCTCTATCGTTCGGTGCGGGCAAGGCAGTAACTCGACAAACACGTGGATTTAACCGTTGAGTGATACGTTTAATGACACCACCTTTCCCTGCCGCGTCCCGTCCTTCAAAAAGAATAATGAGTCGATAGCCTGTGCGCTGTATCCACTCTTGTAATTTAACTAATTCTCCTTGCAGCCGTAATAACTCGCGAAAATATTCACGACGCCACTGTTTTTCTTCATCACTTGTAGGGTGGCTGCCTCCTTCTAACCGCAGTTCATCCAGTTCCATTTCCAGCTCTTCGTCATAGCTGTCGTAAAACTCTTGAAGTAATCGAGAATTAAATTTTATCGATGTATCAAAATGATCATGTAATGACATAATGCCACCTAGAAGTGAGAAAAGAGGGTGAAGAGGACTGCCGAAAGTAGTATTGAGGCGGGTAGCGTAAGCACCCATGCCATCACCATGTTACGAAGCGTCGTTTTTTGTAAACCACCACCATTCGCAACCATTGTTCCCGCTACACCTGATGAAAGAACATGTGTAGTCGAGACCGGTAATCCAAACAGATCGGCCGCACCAATCGTGGCCATTGCAACCGTTTCAGCACTGACCCCTTGCGCATAGGTAAGATGTGTTTTTCCGATACGCTCGCCGACAGTCACGACAATACGCTTCCATCCAACCATCGTGCCGAGGCCAAGCGCTAACGCGACCACAATTTTTACCCACATAGGAATAAAGCGTGTTGCGTGGTCAAGTTCCATTTTCATCGCGCTGAGGTTAGGTTGGACTGTCGCCGGCAACGGTATTTTGGCGACTTTAAATGCTCCTATAGCCTCCGCAGCGAGGTACATATCATTCCTTACGTTAGGCACTAAATGCGCAGGTATTTTATCCATCGTGCCATACAGAGTTAGCTCCCGATTAATCTCCATTAATACCGTACCCAACGCAGGAAGCACCTGCTTAGTCTCGCTAACAGTAGGAGATTGAATAAAGTGCTTCAGTTGCCCTCTCGCTACACTAGGTGCTAAATCAAGCGTGCTGTCGGGAATAAGTTGCTGGCCTGTCACCTGAGCCAACGCAGCGACTCTCGGCACTTCGTTGATTGGCATAGAACGATTAAGTGAATATGCAATAGGCATAGTGCCAACAAGAATCAACATAATTAGGCCCATTCCTTTCTGCCCATCATTTGAACCATGAGCAAAAGATACCCCGGAACAAGTGATAATCAGTAGACTGCGGATCCACAAAGGTGGTGCACCTTGAACTGAGGGCGCGCGAAAAAGTTTCTGATTACGCATCGTACGTTTTAATAATACGAGGATAAAAGCTGAAAAGAGAAAGCCGACTAGAGGCGACACAAGTAATGCCGTGAACACACTCGAGACTTGCGTCCAATTTACGCCACTCCAACCATTCTGACCGGCTTGAATCGCATAGGCGACACCAACTCCTATGATTGAACCGATCATAGTGTGTGACGACGAAGATGGAAGACCAAAGTACCACGTACCTAAATTCCAGATAATCGCTGAACATAACAGTGCGAAAATCATCGCAAAACCATGGCCTGAACTGGCTTGTAAGATTAGATCTACCGGCAGCAGAGAAATAATACCAAACGCAACCATACCGCTTGAAAGTAAGACTCCAGCAAAATTACAGAGTCCAGACCAAATTACCGCTATATTTGGTGACATCGATCGCGTATAGATTACCGTCGCCACGGCATTCGCCGTATCGTGGAAACCATTTACAAACTCAAAACCTAACGCGATGACCAGCGCAAGTCCCAGCAAGCTAAAAGAAAGTAAACTTGTAAAGCGATCCCCAGACAAGGTGACATCTTGAAACACGTTAACCCCGGCGAAAATCAACCCTCCGACAGCAAGTAAGCCGACAACCCACAAGGTACGATAGTTTTTAGCACTTTGGGCTATCGAAACACTCATTGACGGTGCGGATAAATTAACAGGACTCTGACTCATGGGCGGTCTCTCAGTAATAACGTTACCCGCATCATAAGAAGTGTTGGTTAAGAGAATATGACAGTGAATACTCCTGTGTCATCGGGTTGTCATGTTGCTCCACTAGCGTCAGTATTAGTCAGAATATTGAGAGTCTAACAACGTGCGGTTAACTTATTTTTCTCCTTTTATTAATTATGCCAATGAAGTTTCTGGATTAATTCATGGCTATCTTTTTCTACCAAAACAACTTCCCTTACGCCTAAGTGCCGAGCAATTAACCACCTATCATCACGAGAAGCAGGGTAAAGGAGGGTTTATTTGGTTACATATCAATTTACATCATGCTGCAGCGGGCCGCTGGTTACGCCAACATTTTTTACCCGATGATGATTTTCTAGAGGAAATCGCGGCGACTTCCCCACGTACACGCTTATCGTTACAAGATAATGCACTGTTTGCTGTACTTAATGACGTCACCCCAACGCAAGCCTCAAGTAGAAATTCGTCATTGTGGGCGTGGTGCTGCGAAAACATGATCATTACAGCCCGCTATACTCCCGTCACGATGATAGAAACATTGGTCGCAGAACTTCACCACCTTCCCTTATCACAACCCGAGCATTTGTTAATGTGGCTACTTTCTTACCAAGAGGATAATGTTGAAAAAATTATTCGAGATGCAAGTCGTCAGGTCCTCAATATTGAAGAGAGACTATTCGACGACTCCTTACGCCATAACCGCTTTGTGCTAAGCAAGATTCGACGAAAATTACTCAGAATCCAAAGTCTGTTAGTACCAGAACCTGCTGCCCTTTTCCGTTTACTCAATCGACCACCTTACTGGTTAGCCGCCGATAGCGTTCGTGAGCTCCGTGAGTTTACGGAGGAATTTAGCTTAGGTATTAATGATATGAGTAATTTATTGGAACGAATTAGGCTATTACAAGAAGAAGCGAGTGCACAAGCTGTAGAGCAAAATAATCGTACTTTGTATTGGTTAACCGTGGTCACCGTCATGGCACTGCCTATAAATATTATTACCGGTCTTTTTGGAATGAACGTCGGCGGCTTACCCTTTGCAAACGATCCACATGGATTTTGGCACTTGTTTACCAGCGCAGCGTGTTTGACCTTACTACTTACCATTCTGATTTATCGCCGCACACGCTAATTATAATTATTCTGATATTACAACTTTAAGCTTGAAACGCTGACTTAGAGTTTTGCTGACTAAAACAATGTCTTTGGCCTTCTAGACCTATAAACACTACTCCGCGATATTTTTATTCAACTTTATCTTTACCGATAAATAAGTGGCTTTAGGATTTTTTTGACGCGAAAATAAAATCTGTCTATTTAAAGAAGAAAGTTCCATGCCTAATCAAAAAACAATCACCCCATTAAAAGCGATCGTTGCTGCTGTCAGTGGTTACGCAATGGATGGGTTTGATCTCTTAATTCTTGGATTTATATTACCCGCAATCAGTATCAGTCTTTCTCTTGATTCTGCACAAAGCGGGGCCTTAGTCACTTGGACCTTAATTGGGGCAGTAATCGGCGGAATAGTCTTCGGATTTCTCAGTGACCGCTATGGTCGCATTAAGATGCTGACCATAACGATCTTAATGTTTGCGATTTTTACCGGTCTCTGTGCATTATCGCAAGGCTATTGGGATTTACTGACCTACCGCACTCTAGCAGGCGTCGGCCTTGGAGGTGAATTTGGTATCGGGATGGCCCTTATTGCCGAGACATGGCCAGCACACAAACGTAATCGTGCTTCGGCTTGGGTTGGTATGGGATGGCAACTTGGTGTATTGCTCGCCGCAATAATTACCCCGCTTCTATTACCCATCATTGGCTGGCGAGGTATATTTTTGATTGGCTTGCTCCCTGCTTTGTTCTCTTTTTTTCTACGCCATGGAATGGATGAACCCGTAGCTTATCGTCAAGTTCAGCAACAGAAACCTCGATTGGGCTTAAAAAAAAGCTTAGCAATGTTGTGTCGTGACCGTACGACAGCCAAAGCCAGTCTGGGGATATTCATCCTCTGCTCCGTACAAAACTTCGGCTATTACGGATTGATGATCTGGATGCCCACCTATCTTTCTCAGCAATTCGGTTTTTCGCTCACCAAATCAGGTCTGTGGACTGCTGTCACCGTACTGGGCATGATGATCGGTATCGGGCTATTTGGCTTATTAGCTGACCGATTTGCCCGTTGGAAAATTTTTATCCTCTATCAACTGGGTGCACTAACGATGGTAATTGTTTATGCGCAACTACAAGACCCTATGACAATGTTGATTGCGGGTGCGGTAATGGGGATGTTTGTCAATGGCATGGTCGGTGGCTATGGCGCGTTGATTTCTGATACTTACCCAACTGAAATCCGTGCAGTGGCTCAAAATGTGCTGTTTAATCTTGGTAGAGGAGTCGGAGGCTTTGGTCCTTTGGTGATGGGAGTCATTGCAAGCCATGGATCCTTTGTTCTCGCCATCAGTTTACTCGCTATCCTCTACTTACTGGATATGATAGCAACATTATTCCTTGTCCCTAAACAACAGCCAACGGCTGAAGATCACTTGGGGGCCATCGGTTAATTTTCTGCCGCCTTCGTTGGTACGCTTTTGGCGAAGGCGGGATTAACAACTCCCCATTAGATATCAACAACGCAGCTGCTTGATAAAAGTGGTACCTGAGAGTTTGGTTGGAGAAATAGTAATGAATTTTATTAATTTTACCTCATCTTAGGTACTTCATTATAAAAATCCTAAAGCAGATAACGGTAGATTAAATATTTAAAAGCGGAAGATAACAGCATATAAACAACACCTGCTGCTAGACAGATGAAAGTGAATTTTAACGGTCGTTTGTTCCACTCTTTTTTTACGCAAAAAAGCATAAAAGCGCCCCATAGCACAGCAAAAACGAGAGCATTTATCACCGCTTCTGTTGCATTAGCTTCCATCTCCCCCCTCCCCATCGATGCTAAATTTTTCTCTAAATAGGTACCGATTAATATCACAAATAATTATCTAACCCAATAAAAAATGACTAAACACAGTAGTGAAATAGTGCGGAAATAGTTTTTTTAACTTTTAAAACTCTATATAAATAAAATTAAAAGTGACTGAATGGATATTTTTAAAGAAAATAAGAGAGCTATTTTTTTATAGAACTAGATAAGCCCAAAAGCGCTTTGTGAATACTGCCTATCGGTAAGCTCACTCTCAGCATAACGCAATGCCTTGGAGTAAAGGTAGAAGCTGGTTAATGAGAACCTCAGTGGTGATATCGAGCACCCGCTATAAGTCGTCGAGCTAAGATAAGGAAGGGTCAAGGCTACTACGCTTGATGATAATACTGCTAGCCTGTTAGGTCATCTAGGGAGTTAAGAGAGTAAAAAAATTTTTCTGAACCCGCATCTCGCTAAGCCCCAGCGTACATGCGGGCTAGGTCAAATTATGTAGAATATCCGCCGTATAAAATTGAATATTTCTTAATACTTACCAGAAATTAAAGGTTTTATATGTTAGGCTGCTAACTGTATAGCATGTACATGGTTGGAGGGTATCAAAATCAAGGAAATAGACCTGGGTATTCCCTTAAGAATTATTGGACGAGCAGTACGGCTGATGGTTGAAAGTGATTTAGCTATGGGGAAGGAAGATATCATCGCCCAAATACATACGATGAGTCTGTCAGTCACTGATGCCGAAGAGCTTATCTATTATCGGTTAGCCATCCAAATCGTAGCGAGAAAAAGTCATTAATTTACTTTCCACTTAGCACACGATCTTTTCTAGCATAGTTTTCATTTAGTTCCGGCGCTTCATCCCCTGAGTTTTTCCTTTCGTGAAGAGATAATATAATTGATTTCAAAGCAGAAATCTCTTCACTACAAGTTGCTTTCGATAACTTATCTTCAAAGACGTTTAACAGAGCGTCGAGCGTAATCGCCTCTTTGTTATCGAACAACTTAACTGATACTTCACCATATAAACGATCTATAGTTTCTTCAGAGTTTAAAGCCATACCGCGCCGATTCCTCTACATTTTTGCTGAAATAATTTTACTGAATTTCCGCGATGACTCAACCCCCTAGAATAGATTTTATTCCTACCCGTTCTCGCCAGGGACTGTAGTTAATAAGCAATGTACGCTAACTCCTTTATTCATAATATTTTTTTGATCCGAAGACTACTCGACTGTTTTACATAAGTTTCTTTCGTAAGTGATACTGATTAGGTCGAGATAAACTATTACTGATACTAGATAAAGGCGATTCAGAGAAAGATTGTCAAAGTAACGTCTGGGGAAAGAGTTTAACCAAACCTATCTGAACGTAAGCTGTTCATACCACTGCGGATAAAGCATTACTACAATAAAACTTGAAAAAATCAACTTATTAATATCGAAACACCTAGAAAGACAGTCATTCGTAAATATTCTTATATCTACCCCTTTATATTACTGCTATATAGTAACCCATAAATATCTCTCTATTTAATAATAATATCTTTAGTTGTTATGAGAATATATTAATAAAAAAGGATGTTTTATGAGTAAACGATCAGATATCGTAGAGGGCAAAGATGCGTTCATCTCTCATTATGGATTAATTTATACCGAGGTGCTTGGATGGGTAGATTTAGGCCATGCACAGGGCCGTGATATAAGAAACCTTTTATCTTCAATGGCACAGGGTGAAGCTTCAAAAACTAAATTTTATAATGTTCAATACTCTCAAGGAATGAGTGGGTTATGGGGACAGGTTAGGACAGGAAAAGTCATCACTTGGCAAATACGACACGGTAGGCCAGTGGAAGAAAGAAAGCAAATTGCTTTAGCAATGATGATGACGGTGGCTAGAAAATTTGAAGCATACCAAGGAGGATTCCCTAATAATATCGTCTCTGATAGTGGTTTTAGTGGTGAGGATTTAGTTTCCGATTTACTAGGATTTTACCGCGTTATCTCGATCATTAATCCATTTCCTTTGCTTAAGCCAGTAAGTAAGGAAAAAGCGCTTAGACGCTGGGATCACTACGGTAAAATAGGACGCTGGAAGAATGACACCTTCCATCCGTTATTATTTCCAGACCCTGCAGAAAAATCTAATGCACAGCCCTATTTAGGTGAGTTACCTTTATTCATGAAAAGCGTTATTCCCTATAACGATTTTTCATCAGGAAACATAATCCGTCCGAACGATAACGATAAAACATTTTTTGTTCTGGGAGCAGGGAATAGTAGGATGGGCATGTGAAGAAATATATCATCGTAACAGCAATATTGTTATTTATATCCGTTGGATTTATCGCCTTAAACTGGCCGTTGCTTAGAGCAGGTTTTACAAGTAGTGCATATTATACTTTGCAAGATAAATGGGAGTATGACTATTACACCCCTGAACTCCTGAAAAGGGCTCCTCGTATCTCCGATCACTATAATTTTTCCTACGGTAGAATTTCTGGAAGCGAAGCCGAGGTATTTACTATTAAATTCTACGGGGTGAGTAGTACTCAGTCCATTCGCGAGTATTTAAAGGCAGAAGGGTATGAACCTCAAACGGAATGTAATGTTCAAGCTGAATGCTGGCAGAGTTCGACCGTTAAGGATGAAGTAAGTGTGGGCAATATTCAGTCTCAAATAGGTGTTTTTATACAGATATATAGACCCTTATAAATATTAAGCTGTTAAAAGATATTAATAATACTTTACCATTCGCTATCCAAAATACGTTAAACCCCATGCTAATCAATCACCACTTTATTCAATGGTGATATTCCTGCATGGGGTTTCGTCAAGACAATTACCGCAAAGGCTTAATCCACTACAACCTAAGGATACTTAATGGAAGCAGTAACTCCTCCATCGATTAATATATCGCTGCCACTGATATAGGTTCCCTTTGGTCCAAAAAGGAACTCGGCAAGATCACCAATCTCATCTGGGGTGCCTCCACGACCTGCTGGCGAATTTGCCAGCATAGTACGGTAATACTCCCCACGTTCAGCGCTAGTCAGTTCGTCATAGGCTAAAGGGGTATAGACGATGCCCGCGCTAATACAGTTGATCCGTGCCCCCCGTTTACCCCACTTAACGGCCTCAGATGCAACGCGTAGCGCATTGCCTCGCTTAGCGATTTGGTATGCATATAAGCTGTCATCAATCTCTTTGATCCACGGCAAATCGATCAGCGCCTCGGGGGATAACAGGGCTAGATCATCCGCGGTTTTTTGCGAAAGCGCATCGACGGCTAACCGATGGCTGGATTGGGAACCGATTACTACCCCTGAACCGCCAGCAGCAATAACTTTACCAAAGGCTTCAAATACCACTGCAGACCCGTAGAGATCGACCCGTAATAGATTTTGTGCTGCCGATTGAGAGGGGGAAAGCCCCGCCGTATGGATAACGCCTTTTACTTCACCTAGCGCCGTCGCGGTAGCGACTAACGCCTCAATAGAATCACGAGAAGAAACATCTACATGCGTGGTACTGACCTTAAAACCAGCTTTCTTTAAGGTCTCTTCTACCGATTTCGCCGTCTCAATATTGATATCAGCAAGGAGAATTTTTTTACCAATGCTGACGCGGCGTGCGATAGCTTGAGCAATAGCACCACTACCGATAACAACAATAATGTCTGACATAAGATACCCTCGTTAGCCCTATAGAGTGAGTAATGTTTTGATTGCTTTACGCTGACCCATGGCGGCATAGCCTTCTGCTACGTCGGCTATTGGCAAGACTAAATCGAATACTTTTCCTGGCTGGATTTTGCGCGCCAAGGTGAGGTCGAGTAGTTCAGGTAGAAAGCGTCTTACTGGCGCAGGGCCGCCTAACATCCCCGATTGAGCGAAAAACATCTTCTGCCCGTCAAAGGTAACGCCATGCGGCACGCCGACATAACCGATCATACCGCCAGGTCGAACAATACTGGTGGCTTGCTGCATCGACTGCTCCATCCCCACACACTCTAAGACCGATTCGGCTCCAATCCCTCGCGTTAGCTCCATCACCCGTGCAATGCCTTCTTCACCCCGTTCGGCCACGATATCCGTCGCACCAAACGCTTTAGCTAAGGCTTGGCGTGAAGGATGGCGACTCATCGCAATAATGCGTTCGGCGCCGTAGTGTTTAGCGGCAATCACCGCCATTAAACCTACTGCCCCATCACCAATGACTACTGCGGTGGACCCCGGCGTCACCCTTGCTGCATCGGCCGCATACCACCCCGTACCCAATACATCAGAAACCGCTTGCAGATCAGGATAGAGCGAGGGATCCGGTAAATGGTCGAGACCGACTAAGGTCCCGTCCGCTAACGGAATGCGGGCATAGGGCGCCTGAGCACCGGTCATAAACTCACGTTGCTGACAGGAGGATTGAAAACCATATTGGCAATGAGGACAGGTATTGTCTGATAGGCAGAATGACCCGACAACGAATTGCCCTTTTTTTACCGTTTTGACTTCACTACCGATTTCTACCACCACACCGCAGTACTCATGGCCCATCGCTTTGGGACCCTCAAAATCGCCGTAGCCGCGATAAGGCCAGAGATCTGATCCACAGATACTGGTTACCGCAAGTTGAATAATGGCGTCTGTTGGCGCGAGTATTTTCGGATCGGCAACCTCTTCGTAACGGACATCGCCCGCACCGTACATCATCGTTGCAAACATTGTTAGCTCCCTTAGAGTAAGTAAGTGATTGCTCAGCGCTTAGCATTGGTTAGATATGAATTTGTATCGTCGTGAGCATGGCTGCAAACGGAAAAATGACGTAGTGAAGTGCGTCTATCATCAACGCAGGGGGCTTTTTGATTGAGTGGCGCTAGCTTAGCCCCCTTGACCATGTATTCTCACAAGCCAAAAATTGCTAGCAGAATCCTAAGCTATCGTTAGGTAATGATGGCAATAAAAAGGGATAACAGACTAGAGGTCGAATAATGCATGACATTATTAGTCTCATTCATTAATCATCACTGAGTGGCGAGAGTCAGCCACTCACAATTAATCGCGGCACTGGCTAGCAGAACGTAAAAAAATCTTATAAATTACTTAAGTGATAAAGAATAGAGTAGATATAACAATAAAGAATAATAAGACGCGCGACAGTGAGATGACACACTCACTCAGTCCGGCAAACACCCCGTTTAGCAAGGAATAAAAATGAAGAAAACGTTGATAAGTCTCTTATTCACCGCATCGCTTACCGCGCTCTCAGCACAAAGTGCTACGCCACCCAATACCTTAGTGGTCGCGCAATCGCTAGATGATGCCATCAGCTTTGACCCCGCTCAGGGCTTTGAAACTTCTACCGTCCAAGCTTTTACTAGCTTATACCAACGCTTACTACAGTCGGATCCCTCGCACCCTGTCGATTTACGCCCAACACTGGCGACGCATTGGCAAGCCGGAAGCGATAATCGGAGTCTGACCTTCACCTTACGTGACGGGGCAACCTTTGCCAGCGGTAATCCTGTGCGTCCTGAAGATGTGATCTTCTCATTATCACGCGTCATCAAGTTAAACTTAGAACCCTCCTTCGTGCTGACACAGCTTGGCTGGAATGCAAAAAATATCGACAGCCAGCTGACCAAGACCAGCGCTAATCAGGTTACGCTACATTGGGATGCGGCAGTCAGCCCAGCCTTTGTACTCAGCCTGCTCTCGGCACCGGTTGCCTCTATCGTTGATGAGAAAGAAGCATTAAGTCACCAAGTTAACAACGACATGGGCCATCAGTGGCTATCTAGCCATTCAGCGGGTAGCGGTCCTTATCAAATTCGTCGCTACGTTCCTCATGAAGTACTATTGATGACCGCTAACCCGCGCTCGCCAGCCGGTGCCCCCAAACTCAGCACCCTATTAATTAAAAATGTTCCCGAAGCGGCAACACGTCGTCTCTTAATTGAGCAAGGGGATGTGGATATTGCGCGTAATCTAGGAAGTGATCAGTTCAGTGCGCTACAACATAAATCTGGTGTCACGCCAGTCTCCGTGCCTATTGCCTCGCTTTACTACCTGCTGTTTAATACGAAATCTTCCGCGGCGCTTAACAACCCCGCTTTCTGGGAAGCCTCGCGTTATCTATTTGATTACGATGGTATTGCCAATGGCTTGTTAAAAGGGCAATTCTCAATTCACCAATCGTTCTTACCCAGCGGCTATTTAGGCGCCCTCAATGATACGCCTTATACCTATAACCCGGAGAAAGCAAAAGCTATCTTAGCGAAAGCTGGCCTCTCTAATATCTCCTTTAAGGTTGTGGTCAATAACCAACCGCCTTACTTAGATATTGCGCAAGCGCTGCAAGCCAGCTTTGCAAAAGGTGGCGTTAAGATTGAGCTGATTCCAAGCCTAAGCAGTGAAGTGACCGCTAAGATGGCGAGCCATCAGTTCGATGCAACCGTGACCTCATGGGGCCCCGACTATTTTGACCCCAATACCAATGCCGCTGCCTTTGCCACTAATCCAGAAGATGGCAGCAGTACCCTTGCTTATCGCGCTGGCTGGCATATCCCTGAGTTAACGTCTGAAACACGCAAAGCCGTGGCGTTAACCGATAACGCCCAACGTGCGGCACTGTATGAGAAATTACAACGCCAAGTACAGAAAAGCTCACCTTATGTCATTGGCTTGCAAGCCCACCAGCTGATCGCCCTACGCAGTAACCTTAAAGGGTATCAGCAAGGGATGAACCCTGACATGGTCTACTACAGTCAGGTAACGAAGTAATGGCAGTGTCTGCGTCCACCTCAGGTCGCAGCATGCCGGTCGGGCGGCTTGTACAGCGCCTGGCGGGTAATCTTTTTTCACTGATGATTACCCTGCTCGGTTTGTTAGCGTTTACCTTTACTCTCTCCCACCTCTCGCCAGTCGATCCAGTTTTACAACTGGTGGGAGATCACGCTACCGCATCCACTTATGCTCAAGTTCGACACCAACTCGGACTCGATCACTCGCTGCCTGTTCAGTTCTGGCACTACCTACAGCAACTGGCCCATGGCCACCTCGGTGTGTCGCAAAGTACAGGCCAACCCGTCGTTGATGACCTGTTACGCACCTTTCCGGCAACCTTTGAGCTAGCAACCTGCGCGCTGATCCTTGGGGCGACCTGTGGTATTGGTTTGGCACTGGTCTCAGTCTGGCATCCTAAAAGCTGGATTGACCATATTGCCCGAGTCATCTCGTTACTCGGCTATTCTGTTCCAGTATTTTGGATCGGTTTGCTTGGATTGTTACTTTTCTATGCCGGATTGCATTGGTCGGCAGGGCCGGGGCAGCTCGACGATCTCTACGTGTATACCTTGGAACCCAAAACCGGTCTGGTCATCATTGATAGTTGGTTATCCGGTGATCGTCAGATGTTTATTAATGCGTTACAGCATCTATGGTTACCGGTAGTCATCCTAGGTTTACTGTCGATGGCCTCGATCACACGACTGCTTCGCGCGGCGTTATTAGAAGAGAACAGCAAAGAGTACGTAACCCTGGCACGGGCCAAGGGGGCCAGTCGCTGGAGAATTGTCTGGCACCATTTACTTCCGAATACACGTGGAACCCTGATTACCGTCGTCATGCTCTCCTACGTTTCTCTGTTAGAAGGCGCAGTATTAACTGAAAGTGTGTTCGCTTGGCCGGGACTCGGCCGCTATCTAACCAATGCGTTATTTGCGTCAGATATTCCTGCCATCTTGGGAGCAACCCTCGTTATAGGAAGTTGCTTTATTATCATCAATGCCCTAACCGATGCGTTAGTGTGGCTTACCGACCCGAGAACACGATGACCGAGACTTCCTTACCACTTCGTACAGTCCGGCCTAATAAGCGCCGATGGTTACTGATCATTGGTTATAGCCTATTAGCGTTACTTATCGCCATGGCGCTATTTGCCCCTTGGCTTTCGCCTTATGACCCCAACGCTCAAGTTATGGCTGATCGGTTACTACCACCCGATAGCCACCACTGGTTTGGTACGGATGGTTTTGGCCGAGATCTATTATCACGCGTGATTTACGGCACACGACCTACGCTCTTATTAGTGGTATTTATTCTGATCCTGACCGTACCGGTCGGTATGACGGTGGGCATTACCGCGGGATATCTAGGCGGTTGGGTTGAACGAATTTTGATGCGTATCACCGATATTTTTCTGGCATTACCCAGCTTAGTTATCGCTCTCGCGATGGTTGCGGTGCTAGGACCTAGTATCTTAAATGGCGCCTTGGCGTTGGCACTCACCAGTTGGCCCCCCTTTGCACGACAAGCCCGCGCGGAAACACAGCAGCTAAGACGAAGCGATTACTTAGCAGCCGCTAAAATGCAGGGAATTAAGGGTTTACCCTTGATGTTTGGTCATCTGCTACCACTTTGCCTACCTAGCGCGGTAGTTCGTGCCGCCTTAAGTCTTGGCGGAATTATTCTCTCTGCTGCGGGCTTAGGCTTTCTCGGTATGGGCGTTCAGCCACCAACCGCTGAGTGGGGATCGATGGTAGCAGAAGGTGGTAAAGTGATTTTTGACCAATGGTGGGTGGCAGCAGCACCAGGCGGAGCAATTCTTTTGGCAAGCTTAACCTTTAATTTCATCGGTGACGGTCTACGGGACCGCTTGGATAGTCGCAATGACAGCTAATACCTCGCCATTTATTATTGCTGACCAGCTCACTATCGGCATTCCTGGCGGTCGCCCCTTAGTCGACGGAATCTCCTTTAACATCGGAAAAGAGCGGGTAGCGTTGGTCGGAGAGTCTGGCTCGGGTAAGTCGCTGACGGCACGCAGTTTAATGGGGCTGCTAGCTCCCTCGCTGAGCCTTACTGCCTCACAACTCTCCCTTGCCGGGAACGATTTATTGCATCTTGAAGCCTCACAATGGCAAGCTCTGCGGGGGGGAAAAGTGGCAATGGTGATGCAAGACCCGAAATATGCCTTAAATCCTTCTAAAACCATTGGTTGGCAGGTTGAAGAGCCGTTAATTTTGCACCGTAAACTCTCTCGCCGCCAGCGCCAAGAGAAGGTGTTGGCGATGCTCGAGGCCGTGGGGCTAACCAATCCGCATCAGCTGATTAAACGCTACCCTAATCAACTCTCTGGGGGAATGGGGCAGCGCATTATGCTAGCCATCGCGTTGATTACCGATCCCGAGTTTCTGATTGCTGATGAGCCGACATCGGCATTAGACCATGCGATGCGTGACCAAGTGCTCTCCTTGATACAAGAGCTCGTGGCGCAGCGCGATATGGGATTATTACTGATCAGTCATGACTTACAGCAAGTCGCAGACCACTGCCAACGGGTCATGGTGATGTATCAAGGACAGATTCTCGACCGCTTAGCGGCAAGAGACCTTGCGCAAGCAACCCATCCTTATACCCAAACGCTCTGGGCTTGTCGGCCTAGTCTAGCAACTAAAGGTAAGCGCTTACCCACGCTCGATCGGGCAGCATTGGAGAGATAATTATGAGCGCTATTACAGTCAACCATCTCAATGTCTTTCACCCTCAGGGATATCACTTACGGCAAGTAGTGGAAGATGTCAGTCTAACAGTGGAACCTGGTGAATGTTTTGGGCTAGTCGGTCCTTCTGGCTGCGGAAAATCGTCGCTACTCTGGGTGATGGCCGGTCTTAATCCGCATTGGAGCGGGGAGATGGTGTTAGCGGGTACTCACGTACAACCCGGTTCGACGTTTACCGGGCAGCTACGCCGCGATGTGCAAATGGTGTTTCAAGATCCCTATGCCTCTTTACATCCTCGTCACCGTTTACGCCGTACGCTCGCAGAACCCTTAAAGCGGCTAGGTTTCGATAATATTGATGACCGGATAAGCCAAGGTTTCCAGCAAGTTGGCTTAGCGAGCGCATTGATTGACCGTTATCCCCATCAACTTTCAGGAGGGCAGCGGCAGCGGGTGGCTATTGTCCGTGCGCTACTCCTTGAGCCAAAAATACTACTCCTCGACGAGCCAACCTCCGCGCTGGATATGTCGGTGCAGGCGGAAATATTGAATTTACTCAATCAATTAAAAACCGAGCAGCAGTTAACGATGGTGTTAGTGAGTCATGACCCAGATGTGATCGACCACATGTGTGACCGCTCAGTCACCATGCAGGCTGGACGAATCACCCAGCTTAGCTAAAAACTCGCTTTAGATATCACTTAAAACGAATATTCAGCACAGTCGATCGTCCCTATACTCCTAATAACGCATCGTTATTAGGAGGCTTTACGAGTGAAACCCTATCTTCCGTTATTCCTTGCTACCCTCTTTTCCTCCGCTAGTTATGCGGCAACACCACCGGATAGCTTGGTGGTGGCGATTCCCTTGGATGGTATTATTAGTTTTGACCCCGCGGAAAGCTTCGAAACGGTGAGTACCAGTAGTCTGGTAAATATCTATCAAGGTTTAGTCAGTGCCGATCGTAATCATCCGCAACAACTAGTGCCAGCGGCAGCGGCAAGTTGGACAACCGGTAGCCAGCCGCATAGTCTGCGTTTCACCTTAAAACCTCACCAAACCTTTGCCAGTGGCAACCCGCTTACTGCTGAGGATGTGATTTACTCGTTAAGTCGCGCCGTAAAATTAAATAAAGCGCCGGTCTTTATTTTAGGAGAATTTGGCTGGACCCCTGAGAATATCGATGCCTCATTACAAAAAATCAGTAATACAGAGGTCGAGATTCGTTGGCAAAGCGATATTGGCCAAGATCTTGCCCTACGATTACTGTCTGCGCCTGTCGCCTCGATTGTGGACCAAAAGTTAGTAAGTGAGCACCAACAAGCGGGGGATTACGGGAATAACTGGCTTAAAAATCATTCTGCTGGCAGTGCCGCTTACCGCATCCAACGCTATGTTCCGCAACAAGCCTTACTGCTAGAAAAAAATCCGCATAGCGCTATCCAACCCAAAATCGCGCATGTTTTATTGAAAGGGGTGCCTGATGCCAGCGCTCGTCGTTTATTACTCACGCAAGGCGATGCCGATATCGCCTATGGATTAGGGGCCGATCAGTTTGCAGCATTGCGCCAGACCTCTGGCGTCAAAGTGGCAAGTTTTCCCTCTAGCCTGATTTATTACCTCGCCTTTAATACCCAAGATAGCCAACAACCGGTATTGAGAAATCCAGCCTTATGGCAAGCGGCGCGCTGGTTAGTGGATTATCGCTCTCTCTCACAACAATTATTGAAGGGGCAGTATCAAGTCCACCAGTCTTTCTTACCGATAGGGTTTGATGGGGCGTTAGAGAAAACACCTTTCACCTTAGATGTGGCGAAAGCAAAACAGATTCTGAACAAGGCAGGCATTAAACCCGGTACGGCCTTTACACTCTCCTTCACTAATCAACCGCCCTACAGCGATATCGCCCAGGCGCTACAAGCCAGCTTCGCTCAAGCCGATATACAGATTAAACTCCAGCCTGTGCCTGAAGCGGAACTCTGGGGAAAAATGCGTAGTCGCCAATTCCAATCGATTTTCACTTACTGGGGAGCTGATTATATAGACCCCAATACCAATGCCAGTACCTTTGCCTACAACGTGCCGAACGGTCCCAAAACCTTAGCGTGGCGAGTCGGCTGGTCGATTCCACAACTCAGTGCATTGACACAGCAGGCCGCAGCGACCAGTGATGCGGCGAAGCGCCGAGCGCTTTATGGCCAAATTCAAACAAGCGTGATGGAAGACTCACCCTTTGTTGTGGCCTTACAAGGCGCACAGCAGGTGGGATTACGGAGTAATATTGAGGGGGCGCAGCAGAGTTTAGGGGTCAGTATGCTCTATTTTGACCAGATCGCTAAATAGCGTGGTGAGGGGGCGGATAACAGAAGTACCCGCCCCCATCCGTTTGAATGGGTGGCGTTAGCCATTGCCTCTGAATTCAGGGTATAAGCTCATGCCGCCATCGATAAAGAGTGTTGAACCGTGCACGTAGTCGGACAGGTCACTAGCCAGCCATACCACCGCATTCGCGACATCCTCTGAAGCACCAATACGACCGTAAGGAATTAATTCCAGCAGTTTCTTCGCTGCGTCGCCTTCGGTGTTCTCGGCATTAATTGCCGTTGCGATAGCGCCCGGAGCAATCGAGTTCACTCGAATCTGCTCTTCGCCAACCTCTTGTGCGATACTACGCATCAATAGATCCACCCCACCTTTTGATGCAGCATAATTCACATGGCCGGCCCAAGGGATAAGTTGATGGACGGAGCTGACGTGAATAATTTTACCATTGGCGCGACTGACTTGGCGCTGTCCCTTCTGTTTACGGAACTGCAGTAGTGCTGCTTGTGCCGTCAAAAATTGACCGGTAAGGTTAACATCAATCACCTTTTGCCACTCTTGTAGCGTCATATCACCAATTGCCGCATCTTTTTGCAGGCCTGAGTTGGCGACCAGAATATCTAGCCCACCGAAGTGTTCAACCGCCTGCGCAATTAAGTGGTTCACATCGTCTTGCGAAGAGACATCACCCTGTACAGCGATAGCTTGACCACCTTGTTGACGTATTTCCTCAGCCAGCTTTTCAGCAGGCTCGGCTTGGCTATTGTAATTAATTACGACACTGGCTCCGGCCTCGGCAAGCCCTTTTGCACAGGCATAGCCTAAACCCGAGCTGGCACCAGTTACGAGGGCGACTTGCTTAGCTAACGATATTTGCATTATGACTCCTGAGCTAGTTTCAATAAGAGTGAAGTATGGTATTGAGTATAGGACAGGACTGGAAATTTGATCGGATTCACAAAAAAGAGGGGTAAGACACTCCCGCTCAATAAAGAGCGGAGAGTGACAGGATGACTATTACTGACTCACGTCGTTAAGCGTGTCCTGCAGCGAAGCGCCGAACATTGCCCCGTGACTTAATCCAGGATAATTAACGACAGAAATCCCCAGACCTTGCTTTTGCCATTGAGCAACCCGTGGTGACAAATCAATAGCGGGAGCGACGCCTGCTCTAGCCGGTTGCGAGGATCCAACCATCAATGTAAGGGTTGCCGGGTTCTTGGTTTGCGCCTGAATATCATCGACTAAAAATTGAAACCCTTGGCCTAACGACGGACTTGCGGAGAAGTAGTGACTAAACCGCGTGGAGTGTAGATAAGTATCTAACACAAATAATCCCCCAAAAGAGTGTCCCCATAAGGAACGTTGCGCCTGGTTTATCGGTAAGGCCGCCTCACTCTGTGGAATGATTTTCTGCTCCAGCAAGGAACGGAAGATGGTGCTGCCACCGCCAATTCGTCCTCGGCCTAACATTGAGCTCCCTTCAGAAGCGTCTCGCTTGATAGGAGTATAATCGAATGACCGAGCTTTCAAGTCAAAAGGGAGTGGCGTGTCGTAGCCAATAAATACTAATACAGCTGGATTTTTCTGGCTTATCCCCTGTAGTTGAGACTCATTAAGACGGCTGAGGCTCGAATTACCGTCTAACAGATATAAAATGGGGTAACCTTGCGCAGGGGCAGGCTTGTTAGGCACCGCGACCCAGATTTTGTAATGTCGCTGGCCATCTACTGAATCGAGTTTATACATCCTAAAACGATAGAACTGCGATCCCTGATCGGCAATTGATGGACCCAGAGGCGCCATATTAGGCCTTGAAAAAACACTCGGCGAATTCACTAAAAGT
>Ga0157363_1000061_pt1 | contig 82269 bp, 69 predicted proteins | sample AttsexASBM1_FD_111477 | JGI IMG/M metagenome (GOLD analysis project Ga0157363, IMG submission 111477) | Fungus gardens microbial communities from leaf cutter ant in Ribeirão Preto, State of São Paulo, Brazil - Atta sexdens ASBM1 | ecosystem: Host-associated > Fungi > Mycelium > Unclassified ... | reverse complement strand
GCCGAAGGTCAGGAGCGCGGTGGATAGCGGGAACCCCAGACGTTCAAACAGCCAGCCATACACGAACAGCATGACGGCCAGCGCCACCAGACGTTTCATCGTCTGCGGTGCGGGCCACTGGATAGCATCGGGCTTTCTCAGCAGCAGCATGACGGCACACAGCGCCATCAGGGTGAGCAACGCCAGCGGAAAAGGCCGCGGGCCGACGGGTTCATAACTGTATTCACTCTGGATTTGCCAGGCGACAACTAACCCTGCCAGACATAACACCAGCCACAGCGTGGCAAAAATACGATCGCTCATGATGCGCTCCGGTTACTTAGCCAGACCAAAGGATTTCGCCTGCTCACGGTAAGCGGCCACTTGATTCTTCACGTATTTATCCAGTTCTGCGCCAAAGAGATTGAACTCAAACAGGCCACGCAGTTCGCGCTGTTGCCTGAATTCGGGCGTTTGCACCATTTTTTCGAACGCGCTCTGCCACCACTGGTAATCCGCGTCGCTGACCTTCGGCCCCAGATAGAAGCCACGAATAATGGGCCATTCCACGTTAAACCCTTGCTCTTTCGCCGTCGGAATCGTGGCCAGCTGATCGGGCAGACGCTTGTCGGCCATCACCGCCAGGACGCGCAGTTTACCGCCTTGCAGGTGCGGCACCATTTCGCTGAGATCGCCCGACATCACCTGAATATGATTGCCCAACAACGCGGTGACGACTTCGCCCCCGCCTTCAAAGGCGACATAGCGCATCTTACGCGGATCGATACCGGCTTCTTTCGCCACCAGCGCGGTTTTCATCCAGTCCTGACTGCCGATGGAGGCACCCGCACCGACCACCACCTTGGTCGGATCTGCCTTCATGGCCGCCATTAATTCGCCCAGATTTTTCCACGGCGCGTCTTCCCGCACGGCGATCATGCCGTAATCTGTGCCGATGGCCGCTAACCACTTCACATCATCGACCGAGTAACGACCAAATTTTCCCTGCGACAGATTCAGCAGTGAGCCGCCCGAAAAGGCGACCACAGTGCCTGCTTCAGCCGGGCGCTGAGCCACAATAGCGTTATAGGCCACAGCACCCACGCCGCCAGGCATGTAGGTAATGCGCATCGGTTTTTCGATCTGTTTGGTTTCCATGAGTGAAACCTGAATCAGCTTACAGGTCAGATCGAAACCGCCACCCGGTTTGGCGGGGGCAATGCATTCGGTCCTGTCGGGGGCAGCGGCATTACCTGGCGACGGCAACATGAGAGCCAACAGGGCAGAGGCGAGGGCGGTGTGGATTATTTTTTTCATCGTGCGCTCCATCTTTCTTTCAGAGTGTGATTACTACCGACAATTCGGCGTTATTGAATTGTTAAATCGGTAACCTTTCATTTACCTTTCAGCCATCAGGTTTAGTGAAAGGATGTGATATGCGTCTCTTACTGGTGGAAGACACGGCCGAGCTGGCGCGATGGTTACAGAAGGCGTTAACGCAAAAAGGGTTTGCTGTGGACTGGGTCGCGGACGGCGTTTCGGCGGATCACAGCCTGCAAAGTGAAGATTATGCGCTGGTTGTACTGGATGTTTCCCTGCCGCGTCTGGACGGCATTGAGGTGTTAACCCGGTTACGTCGGCGTGGACAAAATGTCCCGGTGTTGCTGCTGACCGCACGCACAACGCTGGACGACCGCGTGCGCGGCCTGAATACCGGCGCGGATGACTATCTGACCAAACCCTTCGAACTGGATGAGCTGGATGCGCGCCTGCGTGCGTTGCTGCGTCGTGCGCAGGGACACTCGGCCCGGCACCAGACCCTGGGCCAGTTGGTGCTGAACGGTGAAGGCTACTTTTTGCTGGCAGAGAAACCGCTGGCGCTGACACCGCGTGAATCCAGCGTACTGACCACGCTGATGCAGCGTCGGGGCCGCCCGGTCTCGCGGCAGCATTTGTATGAACAAACCTTCACCCTGGCGGATGACGCCAGCCCGGAAAGCATCGAGCTGTATGTACACCGGGTACGCAAAAAGCTGGCGGGCAGTAACGTGGGCATTGTGACGCTGCGCGGACTGGGCTACAGCCTGGAAACCCTGGCATGCGACTGATCACCTCGCTACGGGGCGAGTTACTGGCCTGGCTGGGGCTGCCGCTTTCCCTGCTGTGGGTGCTTTCTGTTTACACGCACTATCAGAGCGGACTGGCGGCGGCGAATCAGGCCTACGATCGCTCTCTGCTGGCCTCTGCGCGCACAGTCGCTGAACGGCTGGTGGTGCGTAACCAACACCTGGAGGTCGACGTGCCCTGGGTGGTGCTCGACAGCTTTGAGCGCAACATGAATGATCGCCTGTTTTATCAGGTGATTTCGCCGCAGGGGAAAACGCTGTCCGGCTATGACGGGCTTCCCCCGATCCCCGTCACCAGCGCGATGTCAGAGATTTATCCCGCGCTGGTCCATTTCTATGACGGCTATTATCAAAAGCAGCGCATCCGGGTAGCGGCCTTGTGGCAGCCCGTCAGCGAGACGGGCGCGGAAGGTATGGCGCTGGTGCTGGTCGCGGAAACCATCCATTCCCGTGAGGCTTTCGCGAAAGGGCTGATGCGCACGGCTTTGCTCAGCCAGAGCGCGCTGGTGTTAATTGCCGTGTTGCTGGCAAGCCTGATGCTACGCCGGGTGTTGCGGCCTTTACGCCGTCTGTCCCGCATTGTGCTGCGTCGCGATGGTGCTGAACTGACGCCGCTACCGTCCCTGCCGTGGTCGGAGCTACAGCCGCTTATCGTGGCATTTAACCGCTATCTGGAACGGCTGCGGGGATTGCTGGCGCGTCAGGATCGGTTCAGCGCCGACGCCGCTCATCAGCTTCGCACGCCGCTCACTATTCTGAAAACCCAGATCGGCACGGCGCTGGACAGCCATCAGCCCGAACAGTGGCGGGAAAGCCTGCAGAGCATGCGCTACACGCTGGATGACACCATCCTGCTTACCGACCGGCTGCTGCAACTGGCGCGTATCAAAGCCCGACACGGCGAAGATAAACCCATGGTGAAAGTGGATCTGGCGACGGTGGTGCGCGAGGCGTGCCTGAGCCGCTATGCGGCTGCGCGTGCGAAACAGATTGATCTGGGTTACGAAGGTGATGCGCACGGCGACGTCAAAGGCGATGCGCTGCTGCTGGGCGAGCTGTGCGCCAACCTGCTGGATAACGCTATTACCTATACGCCGGTGCAGGGTACGGTGACGGCGCGCCTGGAGAGCGGCAGATTATACATTGAGGATTCAGGGCCGGGCATTCGCCCGGAAGAGCAGCAAAGCGCTTTACGGCCATTTATCCGGCTGGATAACGCCGCGATGCAGACGGGAGCAGGTATCGGGCTGGCGCTGGTGCACGATATTTGCGCCTGGCATGGCGCAACCGTCACGCTGGATAGCAGCCCGTCACTCGGTGGGCTGCGTGTCACTATCCGGTTTAATGCGGATCGGCCTTAAGCGATTCCCGTCGCGTTAACGGCCTGCGCAGACGCTGTGCCAGCAGAACGCCTGCCAGCGTCAGACCGCCGCCAATCCAGTGATAGCTGTGCAGATGTTCATGCAAAAACAGCACCGCAATCAGGGCGGTAAAGAGCGGTGTCAGATTCATAAAAATACTGGTGATGCTGGCCCCCAACTTTTGTACGCCATGAATCCACAGCCACGGGGCCAGAATGGAGGCGAACAGGCCGGCAAAGGCCACCAGGGGAAGATTCCGTGGCGTGAGCGAGACATCCGGTGTCATCAGAAAACCGGGCAGCAACAGCATCACGCCAGCGGCAATTTGCACATACAGACTCTGCCAGACGGGCAGGGGAATCGACCAGCGTTTTGTCATCACGCCGTAAAGCGCATAGCAGGCTGAGGCCGCCAGCATCAGAGCTTCGCCCGTACCGATGCCGTGATGCAGCAGTTGGTCAGGATTGCCTTCACTGACCAGCCAGATTAAGCCACAGAAGGAGATCAGACTGCCGGCCAGAATCCCCACGGTCGGGGCAATCCGCAGAATAAGGACACTGAGCAGCACGGTGAGTAGCGGGATCAGCGCGGCGATAATACCCATAAACAGGGCGCTCACGCTATGGGCGGCGTAATAGGCCAGACTCTGATACAGCGCCATGCCCAGCAGGCCCAGAATCATCAGTCGTCCCAGATGCGGCCGGATCGTCTGCCATTGCCGCAGCACGCCCGGCAGGACAAAAGGCGTCAGCACCAGCAACGCCAGCAGCCAGCGATAGAACGAAATTGCGGCAGGCTCAATGGCACCTGCCGATAATTTATTCACGATAGCGTTAACCGACCAAATCAACACCGCAAACAGCGGAAATAAAAAGACCATAACAAGGCTCCCGTCTCAGACCCGCGGCAGTGTACGCCTGTGATGCCCCTTTCTGCCAGCCTTACCCGCCCCTGCACTGCGTGGTTAGGCGAATGTCAGGCTTTTGTGCCAGAATAGCGGCCTTCAATACACAGACAGGAAAGCCGTGGTGAAAATTCTCGTCGATGAAAATATGCCGTATGCCCGTGAACTCTTTAGTCGTACGGGCGATGTGGTCGCCGTACCTGGCCGACCGCTTCCTGAAGCCGAACTGGCAGATGCCGATGGTCTGATGGTGCGTTCCGTCACCCAGGTCAACGCCGCGTTGTTGCAGGACAAACCCGTTAAGTTTGTCGGCACCGCCACGGCGGGCACGGATCATATTGACGAAGCGTGGCTGCGGCAGGCGGGCATCGCCTTCTCTGCGGCCCCCGGCTGTAACGCGATTGCGGTGGTTGAATACGTGTTTTCTGCCTTGCTGCTGCTGGCAGAGCGGGACGGTTTCCAGTTGCGCGATCGTACTGTTGGCATCGTGGGCGTGGGAAATGTGGGCGGACGCCTGCAGAAGCGGCTGGAAGCCTGGGGCGTAAAAACCCTGTTATGCGATCCCCCGCGCGCCGATCGGGGTGACGACGGCGAGTTTCTCTCGCTTGATGCGCTGGTGCAGCAGGCCGATATTCTGACCTTTCACACGCCGCTGTTTAAATCGGGCCCCTATAAAAGCTGGCATCTGGCCGATGCCGCGCTGCTGATGGCCCTGAAACCGAAGACGATTTTGATTAACGCCTGCCGTGGCCCGGTGGTCGACAATGCCGCACTGCTTGAGGTGCTGAACCTGCGTCACGATCTGAGCGTGGTGCTGGACGTCTGGGAACCGGAGCCGGATCTCTCCCTCGCGTTGCTGGATCGGGTTGATATCGCCACGGCGCACATTGCCGGTTACACCCTTGAGGGCAAGGCGCGCGGCACCACCCAGGTGTTCGAAGCCTGGTGCGACTTTATTGGTCAGCCGCAGCAGGTGCCCCTGAGCAGTCTGTTGCCTACGCCAGAGTTCAGCCAGATCAGCCTGAATGGGCCGCTCGATCAGCCAACGCTGAAACGTCTTGTGCATCTGGTGTATGATGTGCGCCGCGATGATGCGCCCCTGCGAAAAGTGGCGGCAAAACCGGGTGAATTTGACCGCCTGCGCAAGCAGTATGAAGAGCGTCGCGAGTGGTCATCATTGCAGGTGAACTGCGATGAGGCCGCGACCGCAGAAATGCTCACTCAGTTGGGCTTTAACGCCGTATTATCCTCCACCTGATTGTCAGCCTGCGTAAAACGCGGGCACAGGTGTAGGGATAAATCTGAATCCCTGGGCGGTGACATCACCGCCTTCTGTTTTTATGTCATTGTCTGAGGTAAACCAACATGTCTGACGGCTGGAATATTGCGCTTCTTGGCGCAACAGGCGCAGTAGGGAACGCTGTACTGGAACTGCTGGCTCAACGCCAGTTCCCGGTTGGTGAATTGTATTTGCTGGCAAGCGATAACAGCGCCGGTGAAAGTAAACGTTTTGAAGGGCGCTCTCTGCGGGTTGAAAACGCCGCGGAGTTTGACTGGTCACAGGCGCAGCTGGCCTTCTTTGTTGCCGGTCGTGACGCCTCGGCCCGTTATGCGGAAGAGGCGGCGAGTGCGGGTTGCCTGGTTATCGACAGCAGTGAGCTGTTTGCCCTGTCGCCGGACGTACCGCTGGTGGTGCCGGATGTGAATCCGCAGGTGCTGGCCGATTACCGTAATCGCAATATCATCAGCGTGGCCGATAATCTGGTGAGCCAGCTGCTGACGGCTATCAAACCGCTGGTCGATGCCGCCGGTTTAGGCCGTTTGCAGGTCACCAATCTGATCTCCGTCTCCACGCACGGCAAAGTGGCTGTGGATGCGCTGGCCGGGGAGAGCGCCCGCCTGCTGAACGGCGTACCGGCGGATGACCACCATTTTGGTCGTCAGCTGGCTTTTAACCTGCTGCCACAACAGGCCGATGCAGAGGGCAGCGTGGAGAGCGAGCGTCGCCTGGTTGATCAGGTGCGTAAAGTGTTGCAGGACGACGGTTTGCCCGTGGCGGTCAGCAGCGTTCAGGCACCGGTGTTTTATGGCAATGCCCAGATCGTCCACATTGAAAATCTGCGCCCGCTGTCAGCAGACGAAGCCAGAGCAGAGCTGGCCCTGGCCGCCGATATTCGCCTGAGCGACGAAGAGGACGTTCCCACGCCGGTAACGGATGCCTCAGGTAGCGATGCGCTGAGTATCGGCAGTGTACGTAATGACTACGGTATTCCGGAGCTGTTGCAGTTCTGGTCCGTGGCGGACAACGTTCGTTTCGGTGGCGCGCTGATGGCGGTGAAAACCGCAGAGAAGCTGGTGCAGGAGTATATGTACTGATGTCGGAAGGTCAGACAAGAAAGCTGGCACTGGGCATTGAGTACGACGGCAGCCGATACTACGGCTGGCAACGGCAGCAGGAAGTGCGCAGCGTGCAGGAAAAGCTGGAGCGGGCGCTGTCGAAGGTCGCGGACCATCCGGTGAGCGTATTTTGCGCCGGGCGTACCGATGCTGGCGTGCACGGCACCGGACAGGTGGTGCATTTTGAGACCGTGGCGCAGCGAGCGGATGCCGCCTGGACATTGGGTGTCAATGCCAATCTGCCGGACGATATCGCTGTACGTTGGGTGAAAGCCGTGCCGGACGAGTTTCATGCACGTTTCAGCGCCACAGCCCGGCGTTACCGTTACCTGATTTACAACCAGCGCTTACGTCCGGCTATCCTGGGCAAGGGCGTGACGCACTTTTACTATCCGCTGGATGTGGTAAAGATGCAGCGCGCCGGGCAGAGCCTGCTGGGCGAGAACGATTTCACCTCGTTTCGCGCCGTACAGTGCCAGTCGCGTACGCCATGGCGCAACGTGATGCACCTGAACGTCAGTCGTCACGGGCCCTATGTCATTGTGGACATTAAAGCCAACGCTTTTGTGCACCATATGGTGCGCAACATTGTCGGTAGTCTGATGGAAATTGGCTGTGGTAATCAGCCAGAATCCTGGATGGCAGAACTGCTGGCCGCCAAAGATCGCACGCTGGCGGCGGCCACGGCAAAAGCCGAAGGGCTTTACCTGGTGGCGGTGGATTATCCCGCGCACTTTGCTTTACCTCAGCCGCCGATGGGGCCGTTGTTCCTCGCGGATTAATCAACCTTAGCTAAAGGGATCGTTATGGAGTTCATCCATTTTGTGGTCGATTTTATTTTGCACATTGATGTGCATCTGGCCGAATTAGTCGCGCAGTATGGCATCTGGATTTACGCCATTTTGTTCCTGATTTTATTCTGCGAAACCGGCTTAGTGGTCACGCCGTTTTTGCCAGGCGACTCGCTGCTGTTTGTCGCGGGGGCACTGGCGGCATTGCCCGGTAACGATCTGAACGTCCACCTGGTGGTCGCGCTGCTGGTTATCGCGGCGATCCTGGGTGATGCGGTGAACTACACCATCGGTAAACTGTTCGGTGAACGCCTGTTCAGCAACCCGAACTCGAAAATTTTCCGCCGCAGCTATCTGGATAAAACCCATGCGTTTTATGCCCGTCATGGTGGAAAAACCATTATTCTTGCCCGTTTCGTGCCGATTGTGCGTACCTTTGCCCCTTTTGTCGCCGGCATGGGCCACATGTCCTATCGGCATTTTGCCCTGTTTAACGTTACCGGTGCGCTGGCATGGGTGCTGCTGTTTTCGTATGCAGGCTATCTGTTTGGCGATTTGCCAGTGGTGCAGGAAAATCTTAAGCTGCTCATCCTGGGCATTATCGTGGTATCGGTTCTGCCGGGCATTATCGAAATCTGGCGTCATCGCCGCCAGGCTAAGCAGCAAAATTAACCCTGAGCAGGCTTACCGCTCAGGGGTAAGACCAGATTTTTATCCACAGTCTTAACTGGTTGTGGTTTAATGAGCGACATTTACCGTCTGCTGAAGCGGTTTTCAGCAGCATCAAGACGACTGGACCAGGTCAGTTTTTAACAGAAAGGTCATCAATGAGCTGGATTGAACGCATTCTTAATAAAAGCAATATTACGCCTGCACGTCGTGCCAACATTCCGGAAGGAGTGTGGACGAAATGCGACAGCTGTGGCCAGGTACTTTACCGTGCCGAGCTGGAGCGTAATCTTGAGGTCTGCCCGAAGTGCGACCACCACATGCGCATGCACGCCCGTGAGCGTCTGGCGAGCCTGCTCGATCAGGGCACGCTGGTTGAACTGGGCAGCGAGCTGGAACCCAAAGATCTGCTGAAGTTCAGGGATTCCAAAAAGTACAAAGATCGTCTGGTTGCGGCACAAAAAGCGACAGATGAAAAAGATGCGCTGATCGTCATGAAAGGCCAACTGCACGGTATGCCGGTTGTCGCGGCGGCCTTTGAGTTCGCGTTTATGGGCGGTTCAATGGGCTCTGTTGTCGGGGCGCGTTTTGTTCGCGCGGTCGAGCAGGCGCTGGAAGACAACTGTCCGCTTATCTGCTTCTCCGCCAGCGGCGGTGCCCGTATGCAGGAAGCGTTAATGTCACTGATGCAGATGGCGAAAACTTCTGCGGCGCTGGCGAAAATGCAGGAACGCGGTCTGCCCTATATTTCGGTGCTGACTGACCCAACCATGGGCGGTGTTTCCGCCAGCTTCGCGATGCTGGGCGATCTGAACGTGGCCGAACCGAAAGCGCTGATTGGCTTTGCGGGTCCACGCGTTATTGAGCAGACCGTGCGTGAAAAACTGCCACCGGGCTTCCAGCGAAGTGAATTTCTGATTGAAAAAGGCGCGATTGACATGATCATTCGTCGTCCGGAAATGCGCTTTAAACTGGCAAGTCTGCTGGCAAAAATGATGAACCTGCCGGCACCGTTGCACGATGGTGAAGAGTTCGCACCTGCGACGTCCCACCCGGAGAGTAACGAGGCCTGACAGGAGACAGAAGGCGCGCCGGTCGCGCCTTCCACCCATGCACCCTATACCTTGTTGCTTTCACCAGGTATAAATTTGCAAAACGGGACATATGGACAATCTTCACCTCCCTCAAGCCACGTCGCCTTTGGCCACGTGGCTTTATTATCTTGAGCACCTCCACACTCAGGCAATTGAACTGGGCCTGGACCGTATTCGCCAGGTGGCGCAACGTCTGGACCTGCTGAAGCCTGCCCCTTTTGTTTTCACCGTTGCCGGTACCAATGGTAAAGGCACTACCTGTCGGACGCTTGAAACCCTGTTGATGGCCGCGGGCTATCGCGTGGGCGTTTACAGCTCGCCGCATCTGGTGCGTTACACGGAGCGTGTCCGGGTGCAGGGACAGGAGCTGAGTGAAGCGCAACACAGCGCCAGTTTCGCTGATATTGAAGCGGGACGCGGTACTATCTCCCTGACCTATTTTGAATTCGGCACGCTGTCGGCGCTTAACCTGTTCCAGCAGGCGAAGCTTGACGTGGTCATTCTGGAAGTCGGGCTGGGTGGGCGGCTGGACGCAACGAATATTGTGGATGCCGATGTCGCGGTGGTGACCAGTATTGCGCTGGACCATACCGACTGGCTTGGCCCGGATCGCGACAGCATTGGTCGGGAAAAAGCGGGCGTATTCCGTCAGGGTAAACCTGCGGTGGTGGGTGAGCCTGCTATGCCGGTGACGATTGCCGATGTCGCCAGGGAAAAGGGCGCTCAGCTCATTCAGCTTGGCCGTGACTGGCACTATCATGCGCAGGCAGAAAGCTGGTCTCTGCGCGATGCGCACGGTGAACTGAGCGATCTACCGCTGCCGCAGGTGCCCCTGCCGAATGCGGCAACGGCGCTAGTGGCGCTGCGTGCCTCGGGGCTCAACGTCAGCGACGCACATATCCGTGCCAGCCTGCCGCTGGCGGTGTTACCCGGGCGCTTTCAGACCGTCAGTGAGTCGCCTCGCGTGATTCTGGATGTGGCGCATAACCCGCATGCAGCAGGCTACCTGGCATCGCGCCTGGCTGCCTTGCCGACGCGGGGGCACGTTCACGCCGTGGTCGGGATGCTGCATGATAAAGATATCGCCGGGACGCTGTCCGCGCTGGCTCCGCAGGTCGACTTCTGGTACTGCGCGCCGCTGCCCGGCCCGCGCGGTGCCAGTGCAGAACAACTCATGGCACACGTAACGTCTGCCCGGGCATTCGCAGATGTCGAACAGGCCTGGCAACAGGCGCGGCAGCAGGCTGAACCGCAGGACATCATCCTGGTATGCGGCTCTTTCCTGACCGTCGCGCAGGTGATGGAATCGATTGAAACGGAGAGAGGACGTGGCGAGTAAGTTTCAAAACCGTTTAGTCGGTACCGTTATTCTGGTGGCCATCGGCGTGATTGTGTTGCCGGGGCTGCTGGATGGTAAGAAAAAACACTATAAAGAAGAGTTTGCGGCGATTCCACTGGTCCCGAAACCGGACGACCAGCAGGACAGCGAAATGGTGCCGCCGGTCACCCAGTCGCTGCCAGCCCATCCGCCTGCCGGCGCGGGCAGTGCGGTAAGTCATCCTGACGGGGGTAACTCACAGGCGCAAGAGGGCAGCACGCAGCCCGAGCAAAACAGTGCGCCGAGTGTCGTATCACCGCCGCCTGTACATTCGACGACAGCGAAAGAAAAACCAGCTGAGACGACAAAACCGAAACATACTGAGCAGGCTAAACCGAAGCCGGTAGAACAGACGCAGAGCAAACCGGTCGAGAAAACCAAACCGGTTGAGCAAGCGAAGCCCGTTGAAAAAACCAGGCCGGCCGAGCAGGCAGCGCGCACCGAGGAAGCGGCCCCGGCAGAGCAACCGAAAGAGACGCAACCCTCGGGACAGGCGTATGTTGTCCAGTTGGGCGCATTGAAGAACGCCAGCAAGGTCAACGAGATTGTCGCGAAGCTGCGCCTGTCGGGTTACCGGGCCTATACGGTGCCGTCAACGCCGGTGCAGGGACAAATCACCCGCATTTATGTGGGACCGGATGCGTCTAAAGCGAAAATGCAGGCGGCAGTGGGCGAGCTGAAAAACGTCTCGGGTCTAAGCGGCGTGGTTAAGCCCTACAGCGCGCGTTAAATCCGTGATTGGCGCTGCCGATAAGAATAACAGGCAGCGGCAATCAGCTCTGGCTAAGCGGGGCGGGCAACGGTTAGCCAGGTTTTTCAACGGGTTAACCGGATAACAATCTCACAGGCGAAGTTCGTTTTTTTCTTCGCCTTTTTTATGGATGCAGAACCTGAAAACCCCTACGCAAACGTTTTCTTTTTCTGTTAGAATGCGCCCCGAACTGGATGCAGGGGTGCAATGGCACTGGCGCTGGAAGAGTTCATGATCTGGATTGATTACGTCATTATTGCGGTAGTTGGTTTTTCGGCTTTGGTCAGCCTGGTTCGAGGGTTTGTCCGCGAAGCCTTATCTCTTGTTACCTGGGGATGCGCGTTTTTTGTCGCCAGTCATTACTATGCCTACCTTGCTGTCTGGTTTACAGGTTTTGACGACGAACTGGTTCGGAACGGAATCGCCATTGCGGTGCTGTTCATTGCGACCCTGATTGTGGGGGCGATAGTGAACTACGTTATCGGCTCGCTGGTAGAAAAAACCGGCCTGTCGGGAACCGATCGGGTATTAGGCGTTTGTTTCGGGGCCTTGCGTGGTGTGCTTATTGTAGCCGCTTTGCTGTTCTTCCTGGATACATTCACGGGTTTTTCAAAAAGCCCGGACTGGCAGCAGTCTCAACTTATTCCCGAGTTCAGTTCTATAATCAGGTGGTTTTTTGACTACCTGAAAAGCACGTCGAGTTTTTTGCCCCGGTGAGACCATCGGGCGTACGGCTTAATGAGGAAATGACAACATGTGCGGTATTGTCGGTATCACCGGTTTCATGCCGGTAAACCAGTCGATCTATGACGCGTTAACGGTGCTCCAGCATCGTGGGCAGGATGCCGCAGGCATTTGTACGATTGATGCGCTCAACTGCTTTCGCCTGCGTAAGGCCAACGGCCTGGTCAGCGATGTTTTCGAAGCCCGTCATATGCAGCGTTTACAAGGCAACATGGGGATTGGTCATGCACGCTATCCTACAGCGGGCAGCTCCAGCGCTTCTGAAGCGCAACCGTTCTACGTCAACTCGCCGTACGGGATTTCTCTTGCACACAACGGTAACCTGACCAACGCACATGAGCTGCGTAAGCAGCTGTTCGAAAAAGGCCGCCGTCATGTGAACACCACGTCAGACTCAGAGATCCTGCTGAATATCTTCGCGCAGGAACTGGATCGTTTTCAGCACTATCCGCTGGAAGCCGACAACATTTTTGCCGCTATCGCCGCCGTGCATCAGCAGGTTCGCGGCGCGTATGCGGTGGTCTCGATGATTATCGGCCACGGCATGGTCGCCTTCCGCGATCCTAACGGGATTCGTCCGCTGGTGCTGGGCAAACGCGTCATTGCGGATGGCCGTACCGAGTATATGGTGGCCTCAGAAAGCGTCGCGCTGGATACACTGGGTTTTGAATTCATCCGTGACGTCGCGCCGGGTGAAGCAGTTTACATCACGGAGCAGGGCCAGCTTTCAACCCGTCAGTGTGCCGAGAACCCCAAGAACAATCCGTGCCTGTTCGAATACGTCTATTTTGCCCGACCAGACTCCTTCCTGGACAAAATTTCGGTCTACAGCGCGCGCGTCCGCATGGGCACCAAGCTGGGCCAGAAAATTGCCCGTGAATGGGAAGATCTGGATATCGATGTGGTGATTCCGATTCCGGAAACCTCCATGGATACGGCACTGGAAATCGCCCGCATCCTTGATAAGCCTTACCGCCAGGGATTTGTGAAAAACCGCTATGTCGGTCGTACCTTTATCATGCCGGGTCAGCAGCTGCGCCGCAGCGCCGTGCGCCGCAAACTCAATGCTAACCGCGCCGAATTCCGCGATAAAAACGTCTTGCTGATCGATGACTCTATCGTGCGTGGCACCACGTCTGAGCAGATTATTGAAATGGCACGCGAAGCAGGGGCAAAAAAGGTTTATCTCGCCTCTGCGGCTCCGGAAGTGCGCTTCCCTAACGTCTACGGCATTGATATGCCGAGCGCCACTGAGCTGATTGCCCATGGCCGCGAAGTCGAAGAGATTCGTCAGATTATCAAAGCAGATGCGCTGATTTTCCAGGATCTCAATGACCTCATCGAAGCCGTACGCGAAGAGAATCCCGATATCGTTCAGTTCGAGTGCTCCGTTTTTAACGGGGTTTACGTTACTAAAGATGTGGATCAGGGCTACCTTGAATATCTGGAATCCCTGCGTAACGACGACGCGAAAGCCATTGCGCGGCAGAACGAAGTCGAAAATCTTGAACTGCATAACGAAGGCTAATCAGGCCTAATGCAAAAAAAGAGGGCGGGACTTATCCCGCCCTCTGTGTTTTTTGTCGCGCTGCGCTATTATGGTGCACTTTGCCACTGCAAGGTTGAACGATGAAACGACTCATTATTGGTATTTCCGGCGCAAGCGGTGTGATTTACGGCGTGCGGTTACTGCAGGTCTTGCAGCAGGTCAGCGACGTGGAAACCCATCTGGTCATCAGTCACGCGGCGCGTCAGACGCTGAGCCTGGAAAGTGACTACAGTCTGCGCGATGTTCAGGCGCTGGCCGATGTGGTTCATGATGTGCGCGACATTGCCGCCAGCATTTCCTCCGGGTCGTTTAAAACCCTGGGCATGGTGATTTTACCGTGTTCAATGAAAACCCTGTCGGGCATTGTGCACAGCTACAGCGATTCCCTGCTGACGCGCGCGGCGGACGTGGTGCTTAAAGAGCAGCGCAAGCTGGTACTCTGCGTGCGTGAAACGCCGCTGCATATTGGCCACCTGCGGATGATGACGACTGCCGCTGAATTAGGGGCGATTATCATGCCGCCGGTACCGGCGTTTTATCATCGTCCGACAACCATTGACGAACTGGTCGATCAAACAATTAACCGGGTTATCGATCAGTTCGACATTGAACTGCCTCAGGATTTGTTTGTGCGCTGGCAAGGTGCATAAGGTTCAGCTTGTGCACTTATTTAGTGCAAAAGCGCGGGAGCGATCACTGTTCCTGCATTTGATGAACTAAAAGTTCACAACATCGCTTTTTCTCTGTGACTTCACTGATATATTCCTTTCACAAACCCAGCCTTTATGTGGCAAAAACGGCGGGCTGGGCGCGCGGCAGACCTGCATAACTGGCACGAAACGTGCACAGGTTACTGGCAGTGTTCGTTGCAAACACACATCATGCATCACATAACAATAATTTGCTGAGGGTAATCTATGAAGAAGCGTGTTCTGGCTCTTTCTTTAATGTTGGGCCTGTCCAGTGTGGCCAGCGTATTTGCAGCCGTACCGGCCTCGATTCGTGTCGGCACTGACCCAACATACCCGCCGTTTGAGTCAAAAAACGCGCAAGGACAGTTAGTCGGTTTTGATATCGATCTGGCTAACGAAATCTGTAAACGTATTCAGACCAAATGTACCTATGTGGAAAGCGACTTTGACGCGCTGATTCCGTCGCTTAAAGCTAAAAAAATCGACGCTATTATCTCCTCGCTCTCTATCACCGCGAAACGTCAGGAAGAGATTGCTTTCTCTGACAAACTCTATGCGGCCAATGCCCGTTTAGTCGCGCCTAAAGGTTCGAAAATTCTGCCGACGGTTGAATCGCTGAAAGGCAAAAACGTCGGTGTGCTGCAAGGCACCACGCAGGAAACCTATGCTAACCAGTACTGGCGTCCAAAAGGTGTGACCGTCACGCCTTATGCGAACCAGGATCTGGTGTACCAGGATCTGACTGCGGGCCGTATTGATGCCGCATTCCAGGATGAAGTGCAGGCGGCTGAAGGCTTCCTGAAGCAGCCTGTCGGTAAAGACTACGCTTTTGCCGGTCCGGCCGTGAAAGATGACAAGATTTTTGGCGTCGGTACCGGTATAGGATTACGTAAAGATGACACCGAGCTGAAAGCGGCCATTGATAAAGCGTTTGAATCCATGCGCAAAGACGGTACGTACGACAAAATTGCGAAGAAATACTTTAATTTCAACGTGTACGGTGACTAACCTGTCGACTTTGCCTCTGGTAATCGCCTGACCGGATAACGCCTGGTTGCCCTGGCCGCACTGGCCCCGGCAACCTCTGCGTTGTGGTTGATGCCTTACCAGAAGCAACGCTGCCCGCCCACGTGGCGGGTTCAGCGCCGTTTCCACCCCACGACAGGATCTTTTCCATGTTGTATGGCTATTCTGATGTCATTTTAAAAGGCACGTTGGTCACGCTGGAGCTGGCACTGAGTTCCGTGCTGCTGGCGGTGATTCTCGGGCTGATTGGCGCAGGCGCGAAGCTGTCACGTCATCGCCTGCTGTCGCTTATTTTTGAGGGCTACACGACGCTGATTCGTGGCGTGCCCGATCTCGTCCTGATGCTCCTGATCTTCTACGGTCTGCAGATAGTGCTGAACCACATCACCGATGCGCTAAGTCTGGCGCAGTTCGATATCGATCCTATGGTCGCGGGCATTATCACCCTGGGCTTCATCTACGGGGCCTATTTTACCGAGACGTTTCGCGGGGCCTTCATGGCCGTGCCCAAAGGGCAAATCGAAGCCGCGACCGCGTTTGGTTTTACCGGTTCCCAGGTTTTCCGTCGCATCCTCTTTCCGGCGATGATGCGTTATGCGCTGCCCGGGATTGGTAATAACTGGCAGGTGATCCTGAAAGCGACCGCGCTGGTCTCGCTGCTGGGGCTGGAAGATGTGGTTAAAGCCACGCAGCTGGCGGGCAAGAGCACTTGGCAGCCGTTTTATTTCGCCATCGTCGCGGGTGTGATCTATCTGGTGTTTACCACGCTGTCTAACGGCGTGCTGTGGTGGCTCAATCGCCGCTACACGGTTGGCGTGAAGAGGGCAGAGCTATGATTGAGATTATCCACGAGTACTGGAAATCACTGCTCTGGACTGACGGTTACCGCTTCACCGGCGTGGCGATTACGCTATGGCTGCTGATTGTTTCGGTGGTGCTGGGCGGCTGTATGGCGGTACTGCTGGCGATTGCACGCGTGTCGCCGAATCGCTTTATCAGCCTGCCGGTCTGGCTCTTTACCTATGTTTTTCGCGGTACGCCGCTGTATGTTCAACTGCTGGTATTCTATTCCGGCATGTATACGCTGGAGATCGTGAAAGGCACCGAGTTGCTGAATGCGTTTTTCCGCAGCGGACTGAACTGTACCTTACTGGCGTTTACCCTGAATACCTGCGCCTATACGACGGAGATTTTCGCCGGTGCGATTCGTGCTGTGCCTCACGGGGAAATTGAAGCCGCGCGCGCGTATGGTTTTTCAACGTTTAAACTGTATCGCTGCATTATTTTGCCTTCTGCGCTGCGCACCGCCTTGCCGGTTTACAGCAATGAGGTGATATTGATGCTGCACTCGACCGCGCTGGCCTTTACGGCAACCGTGCCTGATTTGCTCAAAATCGCCCGGGACATCAACGCGGCAACGTATCAGCCCTTTACCGCGTTTGGCATTGCGGCCGTCCTGTACCTGATTATTTCCTACACACTGATTAGCCTGTTCCGCCTGGCGGAGCGTCGCTGGCTGGCCCATGTGAAACCTTCTTCATCGCATTGAGTAAGACTATGGCTGATAACAAATTAAGCGTCACCGAACTGCATAAACGTTACGGTGAACATGAAGTATTAAAAGGCGTGTCTTTACATGCTAATGCGGGCGATGTCATCAGTATTATTGGATCGTCCGGCTCAGGGAAAAGTACCTTTTTGCGCTGTATTAACTTCCTCGAAAAACCGAGCGAAGGCACCATTACGGTCAATAACACCGCCATTTCGCTGGTCCGTGATACCGACGGTCAGCTAAAGGTGGCCGACAAAGAGCAGTTGCGCCTGCTGCGCACTCGCCTGTCGATGGTGTTTCAGCACTTTAATTTGTGGAGCCACATGACGGTGCTGGAAAATGTCATGGAAGCGCCGATTCAGGTGCTGGGCCTGAGCAAAGCCCAGGCGCGCGAACGCGCTGTCACCTATCTGAATAAAGTCGGCATTGATGAGCGGGCGCAGTCAAAGTATCCGGTGCACCTGTCAGGCGGCCAGCAGCAACGTGTGTCGATTGCCCGCGCGCTGGCGATGGAGCCCGAGGTGCTGTTGTTTGATGAGCCAACTTCTGCCCTTGACCCGGAACTGGTCGGGGAAGTGCTGCGCATCATGCAGAAGCTGGCCGAAGAGGGCAAAACCATGGTGGTGGTGACGCATGAAATGGAGTTTGCCCGTCACGTTTCCAGCCATGTAATTTTCCTGCATCAGGGTAAGATTGAAGAGCAGGGGCCGCCGACAGAGTTGTTCGGCAATCCCAAAAGCCCGCGCCTTCAGCAGTTCCTGAAAGGTTCTCTTAAGTAAGCCGATCCGCGCCTGTTGAGCCATCGCTTAACAGGCGCGTGGCGGTAGATTCGTCCGTGACCAGACCCGAGATCCAGCCGCCTGTTAATGCCGCCCGAATGGCGGCAAATTTGCGCTCGCCGCCTGCAAAACCGATGATCGGACGCGTTGTCCGGCTTTCCAGCGTGACGCTGGTGAGCAGCGCATCGGTCTCGCCCATCACACGTTCACCCTGTTGATTGAAAAAGTGGCCAAGCATTTCGCCAACGACGCCGCGCGCGTTGAGTGCCTGAACCTGGCTGTCGGTGATAAACCCTTCAGCATGGAGCGGACAGCCGGGTGTGACTTCGCCGATGCCGAGAAAGGTCATACTGGCCTGTAAGGCCCGACTGACCACGCGTTGATAGACCTGATGCTGGCACCACATCTGTTTATCTTCCGGACTGTCGGCATACAGCGGCGCAGGAATAAAGAAATACTTGCCCTGCATTTTTTCAGACAGCTTGAGCGGCACGTCATAGCGGGTGCCGGAGTCGTCTCGCGCAATAGCACCAATCATGGAAACGCACTGGTGCTGGGGCCGCTCCACCCAGGGCAGGGCATCAATAATCGCCCGCAGAGTTTTACCCGAACCGATACCAAACACCTGCGGCTGGTCATCGTTGATAAACTGCGACATAACCTCTGCGCCTTCGACCGCCAGCATTTGCTGAATAGCGTGGTCATCCAGCCCGGCAGAAGGGACGACACGACAGTGCTGCAGGCCAAAGGCTTCCTGCACCGCGTGTGCCAGGCGCAGGCAGTGCGTGACAGGATGGTCAATCTTGACGCTGACCATACCCATTTCGCGTGCGCCTGAAATCAGGCGCTGGGCAACCTGCCTGGAGAGTCCCAGCGCCCGGGCAATCTCTTGCTGTGTTAACCCGGCCACGTAATACATCCAGGCGGCGCGTGCAGCCAGTTCCTGCTTTTTCTCTTCTTTGTTCATCACGGCATTCCCTTCTCAGCGAATCGCTAGTTTATCGCGTATAGCCGGCAAAAACCTATCAGGGCAAAAGCTCAGATATTGGGCAATTGCTTTTATCGTGAGATCTGTCACAGATAATACTCGTAACCTCTGATTAACATACAGCGTTCGGGCAATTGCCCTCTGTTATGACAAATGCTTATTGAGGTGACTATGACAACATCCGTGTGGATGCATATTGGGGCAGGCTCTTTTCATCGCGCTCATCAGGCATGGTATCTGCACCGGCTGATGCAGCAAGGAGACAGTCGGTGGCACATTGCGCTGGGGAACATCCGTGAGGATGCGTCACCGCTGTTGACCCAGTTGGCTGCGCAGCACGGCGAGTATGTGCTGGAAACGGTCACGCCGCAGGGCGAACGCGACTATGAAACGATTACCTCGATTCGCAAGATTCTGCCCTGGGATAAGGCGCTTCGCGCCCTGGTGCATCAGGGCGCCGATCCTGCCACCCGGATCCTTTCTTTTACCGTGACGGAAGCCGGTTACTACCTGACGACGGAACATGCGCTGGATCTACAGCAGCCCGATATTCGCGCGGATCTGCAGGGCGAGGCGCGCACCCTTTATGGTGCGCTGGCGCGGATCCTGGCGGCGCGCGTCGCGAACGGCGGCGGCCCCGTTACCTTGCTGAACTGCGATAATCTGCGCCATAACGGTGAGCGTTTCCGCCAGGGCTTTTTGGCGTTTCTTAACGCACAAGGGAACGAGGCGCTGGCTGACTGGGTGCGGACTCACACCACCTCGCCGAATACCATGGTGGACAGGATCACACCGCGTCCTACGGCGGATATTGCCGGACGTGTGCTGGCGGCCACGGGTAAAGATGACGCGGTGCCGGTGATGGCGGAATCCTTTATCCAGTGGGTGATTGAGGATGACTTTATTGCCGGGCGTCCGGCGCTGGAGCAGGTCGGCGTTGAGCTGGTGGAGTCGGTGTTGCCCTGGGAAGAAGCCAAGATCCGCATCCTCAACGCCACCCATAGCGCGATTGCCTGGGCGGGCACGCTGATCGGCTTGCGCTACATCGACGAAAGTACCCGGCAGAAAGCGATTCATCAGATGGCCCGGGAGTATGTTTCGCAGGATGTCATCCCGTCGTTGTCTCCCAGCCCTTTAAATCTGGCTGAATACCGCGATGTCGTACTGTCGCGCTTCAGTAACCCCTGGATCAAAGACACCAACCAGCGTGTGGCGGCGGATGGCCTGTCGAAAATCCCGGCGATGGTCACGCCCACTTTGCAGGCGTGCTATCAGCGCGGAACGCCACCTGCGGCCAGCGTGGTGTTACCGGCCCTGTTTTATCTGTTTTTGCAGCGCTGGGCGCAGGGCGAACTGCCTTACGACTATCAGGATGGTGTTCTGCAACCCGACGTGATTCAGCAGTGGTTCACCCAGCCCGATCCGTTGCGGACCTATATGACGCAGCCTTCCCTGTTTGGGGCGCTGGCGACTTCCGCCGATTTTCATGCACGCCTCACCGCTACCGTGGCCGGGCTCACGACATGGCTGGCCCAGCCGGAACAGAAACTGGCTGTGGCATAGGGGAACGACATGTACCTGGGTATCGATATTGGCACATCCGAGCTGAAAGCGCTGATTCTGAATGCGCAGGGCGACATTGTGGCATCTGAACACGCCACCTTGCAGGTGCAGCGGCCGCATCCGCACTGGGCAGAGCAGCATCCGCATGACTGGTGGCACGCCTGCCAACAGGTGATGGCGCGTCTGCGTCAGCAGGCGCCTCAGGCCTGGTCGGCTGTCACGGCGATAGGCCTGTCCGGCCAGATGCACGGTGCGGTGCTGCTGGATGAACAGGGCGACATTTTGCGGCCCTGTATTTTGTGGAACGACACGCGCAGCGCGGCGGAATGTAACTGGCTACATCAGCATCATCCCGAGATGATGCAAATCAGCGGCAACATGATCATGCCGGGCTTTACGGCACCCAAACTGCGCTGGGTTGCGCAGCACGAGCCCGCCTGCTTTAGCCGCATCAGCAAAGTGTTGTTGCCGAAAGATTACCTGCGCTGGCGGTTAACCGGACGGTGGGTGACGGATCCCTCCGATGCCGCCGGAACATTATGGCTGGACGTGGCGACGCGCGACTGGTCAGACGCGCTACTGGCCGCGACAGGGCTGCGTCGCGAGCAGCTGCCTGAAATCGTGGAGGGCAATGCGGTCAGCGGCACGTTGCGACCTGACCTTGCCCGCGAATGGGGCCTGTCGACAGCGGTGATCGTTGCTGGCGGCGGTGGCGATAACGCTACGTCAGCGGTCGGCGTCGGTGCCATCCACCCTGGCGATGCGTTTATTTCCCTTGGGACCTCCGGCGTGATTTTTGTGGTCAACGATCGGCTACGGGCCGATCCGCAGTCCGGTGTGCATGCGTTCTGCCATGCGCTGCCTGGTCGCTGGCACCAGATGAGCGTCATGCTCAGTGCTGCAAGCTGCCTGCGCTGGGTATGTCAGCTGCTGTCGGTCAGTGAAAATCAACTGCTTGAGGACGTGGCTGAGCTGAGCCCAACACAGAAACAGCGGGCCCCACTTTTCCTGCCCTATCTCTCTGGCGAGCGCACGCCGCATAACGACCCTGATGCCACGGGCGCGTTTTATGACCTGCGCCATGAAACCCAGCGCGCCCTCCTGGGGTACGCGGTGCTGGAAGGTGTCGCGTTTGGCCTGGCCGACGGTCTGGCCGTTCTGGGCGACGGACGGCAGGACATCACGCAGTTCAGCCTGACTGGTGGCGGCGCACGCAGCGGCCTGTGGGCGCAGCTGATTGCCGATGTGCTGGACTCTCCGGTGGTGACGCATCCGGCCAGCGCGTCCGGCGCGCTGGGCGCGGCGCGACTGGCCTGGCTGGCGACGGGCGGGGATGAAGCGATCGTGTGCCGCAAACCCTCCGTGCAGGCGCGCTATCTGCCGGACCCCGAAGTTCGCGCGGTGCTGCAACAACGTCTGGCACGATTCCGCGCGCTATATCACCAACAAGTTCAGAACCGTTCACTGGCCTGATTAACCTGTAACCGAACAGAGAAGGACCATCGTTATGCATGCAACTGCGTACTGGTTTGGCTTGCCCAAACAGCTGATCTGGGGATTCGTCGCCATTGCGATTTTTATGGCAGGAGACGGTTTCGAAATGGCATTTCTGTCACGCCATATCACCGATATGGGCTTCACGCCGGGCCAGTCGGCGCTGGTGTTTACCTGTTACGGTTTAGCGGTCGCGCTGGCCGCCTGGGCCTCCGGCGTGGTGGCGGAACTGATTACGCCTCAGCGCGCCATGTTAATCGGTTTTGTCTTGTGGATTGTCATGCATGCCCTGTTCATGAGCCTGGGGCTGGGACTGCGTAATTATCCCCTTATGCTGCTGTTCTACGGCATTCGCGGCCTGGCTTATCCGCTGTTTATCTATTCTTTTATGATGCTGCTGGTCCAGGTGTTACCGCGTGAACGCCTCGCGGCGGCGACGGGCTGGTTCTGGGCAATGTATTCGGTAGGGATTGGTGTGGTCGGAAGCTATCTGCCCAGCCTGATTATTCCCTCTCTTGGTGAAACCGGGACATTATGGCTGGCGATTGCCTGGGTGGCCTGCGGTGGCGTACTGGCGTTTTTTAGCCTGCGCCATGTGCCGGTCGACCGCTCACGCGTGAACTTACCGATGCGCGAGAAAATGACGGAAATGTCCCGGGCGGTGACCATCCTGTTTACTAATCAGCATGTGTTTTACGCCTGCCTGATCCGCATTATTAATACGCTGTCGCTGTTTGGTTTTGCCATCATCATGCCGCTGCTGTTTGTGGATCGGCTGGGTTTCACCTTGTCGGAATGGTTACAAATCTGGGCGGTGTTTTTCTTTGTCACCATCTTCACCAATATCTTCTGGGGCATCATGGGCGAGCGGATTGGCTGGATCCGTCAGGTGCGCTGGTTTGGCTGTCTGGGCATGGCGCTCTCCAGTCTGGCATTCTACTATCTGCCCGTTTATGCCGGTCATAACTTCATGGTCGCCCTTATTCCGGCCGTCATGTTGGGGATTTTCGTCGCGGCGTTTGTGCCGATGACGGCCGTTTTTCCCACGCTGGAGCCGCATCACCAGGGGGCGGCGGTCTCGGTTTATAACCTGTCAGCGGGGATGAGCAATTTTGTCGCGCCGGCCATCGCCTCTATGCTGTTGCCGTTTTTTGATATCGTCGGGGTGGTGTGGGCTTATACCGGCTTGTATCTGTTTGCCGGGGTGCTGACGTTTATTATCCGTGTGCCGCAGCCTCATCATGGCGCGCAACGTACAGCGCGCAAGTCAGGGTCCGCAGTAACATCGCAATAGAAGAAGGGGAGCCACAGGCTCCCCCGGCATTACCCCTTAACCACGTCCTTTAAGGCATCATGCAGGTCATACCAGCGGAAGCGAAACCCTGCGGCCTCCAGCCGTTTAGGCAGCACATGTTGTCCACCGAGCACCAGCACCGAGGATTCGCCCATCATCAGCTTAATGGCGCTGGCGGGCGTGCGCATGAAAGCCGGGCGGTGCATGACCTCGCCCAGCGTGGCGGCAAACTGCTCGTTGCGCACCGCATAGGGCGCGACCATGTTATACGGGCCCTGGCAGTCGTCATGATCCAGAAGCCACAGGATGCCGTTGACCATGTCATCGATGTGGATCCACGGCATATACTGTTTACCGCTGCCGAGCGGGCCACCGACGCCGAGCCTGAACGGCAGTTTCATTTTGCTCAGGGCGCCGCCCTCACGCGCCAGCACCACGCCGGTGCGCAGCAGGCAGACGCGCGTCCGGTCACTTTGTGCCGTCAGTGCCAGCTGTTCCCAACGGGCACAGAGCGTATGCGTAAATTCATTCTGGCCGGGATCCTCTTCGGTCAGGACCACTTCACCACTGTTGCCGTAAAAGCCGGTCGCCGACCCCGAAATCAACACGCGCGGCGGCGTGGTGCTGGCATTGATGAGTGAGGCAATACGTTCTGTGATTTGCCAGCGGCTCTCGCACAGTTGCTGCTTATGCGGCTCGGTCCAGCGTTTATCGGCAATCGGTTCACCGGCCAGGTTGATCACGGCATCCACCCCATCCAGCGAATGCTGCTGTGCGAGGCCAGACCAGAAGGCGATATTTTCGCCCAGCGTTTCCCGTGCGGCTACGACATCGCGGGTCACCACGCTGATCGTGTGACCACGCGCCTGTAACTGCGGAATAAGATGGCGGCCAATAAGCCCGGTTCCACCGGTCATTAAGATATGCATAGTGCGGCTCCGTCTGATTTTTTCTTTTTTGCTTACTTCATCATAGAAGAGTCGTTCCCGGCTGGCGTGAGCCGCTTCGTAATTTCGTGCGGTGGCGGCAAACATCGGACCAGCACCGGGTTGTTTTCAGAAATAAAAATCGGTAAACATGATGCACCCCTGTCAGCGATATCGAGGTAGCAGATGAATTACCCCTCCATTACCCTGTGGTCAGATTCATCGTTTTTCAGTCCTTATGTGATGTCGGTTTACGTTGCGCTGACGGAAAAGGGGATCCCTTTTAGCGTCAGGCGCATTGATTTATCCCAAAACCAGCAGCTTGACGACACCTACCGTAGCCTGTCACTGACCTGCCGTGTGCCAACGTTACAGGTTGATGAGTTTATGCTGAGTGAGTCCTCAGCCATTTGTGAATACCTTGAAGAGCGCTTTGCCGCGCCAGAATTTGAACGGCTCTATCCTAAAGATCGCGAGAAACGCGCGCGCGCCCGGGAGATTCAGGCCTGGCTACGCAGTGATTTGCTGCCGATCAGACAGGAGCGTCCCACAGAAGTGCTGTTCGCCGCAGAGCGCTTTGCGCCGCTTTCGCCCGCTGCGCTTCAGGCGGCCGATAAGCTGATAAGTGCCGTACAGCGGCTGTTACCGGAAGGGCAGCAAAACCTTTTTGGTGAGTGGTCGATTGCAGATACCGATTTGGCTGTCATGCTTAATCGACTGGCGCTTCACGGTGATCCCCTGCCAACCCGTTTACAGCATTATGCTGAGTTTCAGTGGCAGCGTGCATCGGTGCAGTTGTGGTTGACGGAGAGCGGTAAACATCGCTAGCGATCGGCGCTTGCTCAAGTTGTCATAAGTGATTACCTTACGACACACTATGATATAGATGTGGCAAACAGCGCGTGCATGAAGACACGCTAAACAGGAAAGGGTTACGGATGGTGGATCAAACTGCTGGTGGCGAGATCGAGTGGGTCGATATCGTAAGCGAAGAGAATGAAGTCGTTGCGCAGGCTACGCGCGCGCAGATGCGTGCACAATGCTTACGTCACCGCGCGACCTATATCGTGGTTCACGATGGTATGGGGAAAATACTGGTTCAGCGCCGTACTGAAATCAAAGATTTTATGCCGGGTAAACTGGATGCGACGGCAGGCGGCGTGGTGCAGAGCGGTGAGGATATGCTGGAATCTGCCCGACGTGAAGCGGAAGAAGAGCTGGGTATTGCCGACGTGCCCTTTGCGGAGCATGGCAAGTTCTATTTCGAAGATGAGCACTGCCGCGTCTGGGGCGGATTGTTCAGTTGCGTCTCTCACGGCCCGTTTGCGATGCAGGAAGAAGAGGTTGATGAAATCTTCTGGATGACGCCGGATGAAATCACCGCCCGTTGCGACGAGTTTACCGATGATTCACTCAAAGCGCTGTCGTTGTGGCTGAGCCGCAATAACGAAAACAGCAACTGAGTTTTCTGCTTTGCGAACGCCTTGCCGTTCGCAAAGCATCCTTCCTTCTTTTGCGGCAACGCGCTCCACAAGATGATTGACGGCAGCCTTTTCCTGGCGGGCAGCGTCATTCTTCCTCGGGCGTCGGCTTTCGCTTTTCCGCCACCGCGCCAGTCTGTCTTGACGATGTCTCAGTCAGGTATTGCATTAAGACGTTTGATCGTTAACCCATTGTGAGGATCGTGGCTGACATCACGCGCCTGTGCCCGGGATCAATAAAAAATCGCCCTCTCAGTGGAAAGGGCGGTGTGGTGCGTGCGCAAAGCAAGTAACGAGCGTCAGACCGGCTGCGGCTGACGCATTTTTTCGCCACGGCGGCGCAGCACTTCCATCACGATCAGGAGCAACAGAGAGGCCGCAATCATAATGGTGGCCGCCGCTGCAATGGTGGGATCGAGGTTCTCGCGGATACCGGCAAACATCTGAATCGGTAGCGTCCGCTGCGTAGGGCTGGCAAGAAACAGCGTGACGACCACTTCATCAAAGGAGGTCGCGAAGGCAAATAACGCCCCGGAAAACACGCCCGGTGCAATCAGCGGCAGGGTGACTTTACAAAACGCCAGCAGTGGTGAGGCGCCGAGACTGACGGCGGCGCGCGTCAGGTTAGTGTCGTAACTTTTCAGGACGGCCACGACCGTGATCACCACAAACGGGACGCCCAGCAGCGCATGAGCCAGAACCAGCCCGAGATAGCTGTTTAGCAGGGACAGTTTGGCAAAGAAGAAAAACATGCCCACCGCGATGATCACCACCGGTGCAACCATCGGTGAAATGATGACTGCCATCACCAGCGCTTTACCGCGAAAGTCGCCCCGTACCAGGCCCATCGCGGCCAGTACGCCCAGCACGGTGGCCAGCAGGGTGGCCAGCGGAGCCACCAGCAGGCTGTTCATCAGCGCGCCCAGCCATTCGTTAGAATGGAAAAACGCGTCGTACCAGCGCAATGAAAAGCCACTGAGGGGATAGCTTAAAAACGAACTGGCGTTAAACGACAACGGCACGATCACCAGCACCGGCACTATTAAAAACAGCAGGGCGGCGGCACCGTAAAAATTAAACAGGTAACGCCAGACCCGCAGCAGCGTGGAACCTTGTTGTCTCATCATTTGCTCCTTAACGCACCGCGGCTTCAGAAGAAGTGCGGGTAACGCGCGAATAGACCACATACAGTAACGTGACAATGATCAGTAACTGGCTGCCCAGGGCGGCGGCCATGCCCCAGTTCATCGTGCTGTTAGTAAAGAAGGCGACAAAGTAGCTGACCATCTGGTCGTCCGGGCCGCCCAGCAGGGCTGGCGTCACGTAGTAGCCAATCGCCATCATAAACACCAGCAACGCACCTGCGGTGATCCCGGCAAAGGTCTGCGGCACATAGACGCGCCAGAAGGCGACAAACGGATGCGCGCCCAGCGACACCGCTGCGCGGACGTAGCTGGGGGATATGCCTTTCATTACGGCATACAGCGGCAGCACGATAAAAGGCAGCAATATATGTGTCATGGAGATGTAAACCCCCACCCGGTTAAACACCAGGGTGAGCGGGCTGTCGATAAGCCCGGTGCCCATCAGCGTGCGGTTGATTAATCCGCCGGACTGTAACAGCACAATCCAGCTGGCCGTCCGCACAATCAGTGAGGTCCAGAAGGGCAGCAGCACCATAATCATCAACAGATTGGCCCGGTTAGAAGGCTGTTTCGCCAGCCAGTAGGCCAGCGGATAACCCAGCCCCACGCACAATAACGTCACGACGGTGGCCATCCATAAGGTGCGCAGCAGGACGTTGACATACAGCGCCTGATCCGGCGACTGCGCGGTGATTTCACCCGTTCTGGCATCGACTTTATGGTCAAACACCGACAGCAGGTAATAGCTGGTATAAGGCTTTGCTACGCGCTTCAGGGTTTGCCAGGTGGATAACTCGCCCCACAGGGGCTGTTTGTCGATAAGGGTGGCTTTGACGTTAAGGCCATCCTCGGGCGCCTGGCGCGGTACGGCCAGGATCAGGCGGCGAAACGCGTTATCTTCATAACTTAACCGCTTCGCAATCCCCGAAATCTGCCCCTGTTCGCGTGCCGCGCTGACTTCTTTTGCAAGCAGTGCATACAGGCTCTCATCCGGTAGTGCTTTACCGTCCCATTTCGCCAGGGCCTGGCTGGTTTGGGGTAAGGCGTCATTAAGCTCAGGATTGCTCACGCTCATGCTGAGGATAGAGCCGATAGGGAATAAAAAGCACACCACGACGAAAATCAGTAACGGGGCCACTAAAAACAGAGAGCGTTGTGTTTTTAACCAACCTGCCCGGTTGAACGAGTGGCGCAGGCTGAACGCGCGTTCCGTTCGGCTGACGGGCGCTGAATCCATCACGGGGTTTTGACTCATGCCGACCTCCTGAAAAGGGGCTACCGGATCGCGTCCGGCAGCAGGTTATTTCGCGGCCCAGGCGTTAAAACGCTGTTCCAGTTCTTCACCATGCTCCAGCCAGAACGTGGCGTTAACCTGTACGGCTTTGGCCATGTTTTCGGGCGCTGTTGGCAGTTGAGCCAGACGATCCGCCGCCAGCAGTTTGCCTGCTTTGATATTGGCGGGGCCATAAGGAATATTTTCGGCATAGACCTTTTGGTTCTCAGGCTGCAGCGAGAAGGCGATGAATTTCTCTGCCAGCGCTTTATGTTTTGAGCCTTTCACAATCGCCCAGTTATCGAAGTCATACAGGTTGCCATCCCAGACGATTTTAAAGTTATGGCCTTCTGCCTGGGCGGTGCCGATACGGCCGTTATAGGCCGAGGCCAGCGTCACGTCGCCTGATACCAGCCACTGCAGCGGCTGTGCCCCGGATTCCCACCACTGAATATGGGGCTTGAGTACATCAAGCTTCTTAAAGGCGCGATCCACGCCCGCAGGTGTGGCCAGCACCTTATAAACATCTTCACGCTTCACGCCATCCGCCATCAGCGCGATTTCCAGGGTATATTTTGCGCTCTTACGCAGCGCACGTTTGCCCGGGAATTTTTCTACATCCCAAAAATCGGCCCAACTCGTGGGGGCGGTTTTCAGTTTGTTGCCATCGTAGGTCAGTACCGTTGACCAGACGAAGAAACCGGCGCCACATTCGCTGACGCTGCCTTTGGCAAAGTCCGCTTTATTGCCAATTTTGCTCCAGTCCAGGGTTTCAAACAGACCTTCTTCACAACCGCGCTCCAGTTCCGGAGTTTCCAGTTCGACGACGTCCCAGCCGATCTGTTTGGTTTCGACCATGGCGCGGATGCGGGCCATCTCACCGTTATATTCGCCTGCTTCGATGCTGTCTTTTCCCGCGGCCATGAACGGCTTATAGAACGCTTTATCCTGTGCGTCTTTATTCGTCCCGCCGAAGGACACTACCGTGAGGGTTTCCGCCTGTGCCTGCAGCGCCACGGCTGCCAGCACCATTGCCGCTATTTTTTTCATCATCCCCGAACTCCTGAATTATTCTTGTCAGGCAGAATTCACTGCCTGGTGTTTGCGTTGCAATCCTGATGCCATCAGCTCAGCTGACTGCGGAACGGGCAGCCAGCCAGCTCAACTTAGTGTTGACCGAGAATGCGGTTCAGCAGATTTAATGCCGTGCGGAACTGCGCATCCGGGATGGTCAGCGGATAAAGGAAGCGAATCACGTTACCGTGGACACCGCAGGTGAGCAGAAGTAAGCCTTCGTCCAGTGCCGCCTGCTGGATGGCTTTGGCGATGTCCGCGCGCGGTTTTCCTGTGCTGTCGCAGAACTCAGCCGCTATCATCGAACCCCGCCCACGCACGTCCGCCAGCGCGTTACAACCCGCGCCTTTCAGCGTTTCGGCCAGCTGCCCGCCCAGTTGCAGGGCGCGCTCGCACAGGTTCTCCTCACGAATCACCTCCAGTACGGCCAGTGCGGCTGCAATGGCAGGAGGACTTCCCGCATAGGTGCCACCCAGCCCGCCGGGTAACGGGGCATCCATAATCTCAGCCCGTCCGGACACGGCCGACAACGGCATCCCGCCGGCCAGGCTTTTCGCCATGGTAATCAGGTCAGGCTGCACATCGGAATAGTACTCACTGGCAAACAGTTTCCCGGTGCGGGCAAAACCACTTTGAATCTCATCGGCAATCAGCAGGATGCCGTGTTCATCGCACAGCTTACGCAGCGCGGTGACGAAGGCCGCCGGTGCGACATTGAAACCGCCTTCACCCTGGATCGGCTCATAAATGATCGCTGCGACCTGCTGCGGGCTGATATCGCAGCGAAAAATCGTTTGTACACTCTCCAGCGCGTCCTCGACGCTACAGCCATGCAGTGCATTCGGGTAGCGGGCATGAAATACTGAGCCAGCAAAAGGACCGAAACCGGTTTTGTACGGGGTCACTTTGCCGGTCAGCGACATCGTCATGTTGGTGCGCCCGTGAAACGCGCCGCTAAACGCGATGAGGCCGGGACGGCCGGTCGCCGCGCGGGCAATTTTTACCGCGTTCTCAACCGCTTCCGCGCCGGTGGAGAAAAAGGTGGTTTTAGCAGGGCCGTTGACGGGCACCCGCGCATTCAGTTTTTCCGCAAGGGCGATGTAATTTTCATAGGGCACGATCTGAAATGCAGTATGGGTAAAACAGTCGAGCTGTTCTTTGATGGCGGCGATGACCTTAGGATGACGGTGTCCGGTGTTCAGTACGGCAATGCCGGCACTGAAATCGATGATTTCGCGGCCCTTGTGATCCCACAGCGTGGCGTTTTCAGCTTTCACCGCATAGAAATCGCACATGACGCCCACGCCGCGTGGCGTGGCATTGAGACGACGGACCTGCACTTCACTGTTACTCATAACGCGACCTCGTGGTGTTTGTTTCCATATTGTTACAGTGGAATTTGCCTTCTTGGTTTTAGCGTTTTCAGGGTTTTATAATCCAGAGCCAGTTTTTTTTATTTTGAGGTACCAATTTTGCGAAGCTTACTCGGTGACCTGCTTGCACAACGGCTGGCCGCGCTGTCCGGCGGTACGCTGAATAAGCGACTGTATGACGCGCTGCAGGCGGCGATTCAGGATGGATCCATTGCCACCGCAACACGGCTGCCCGCCAGCCGCGACCTTGCTCGCGAACTCGCGGTCTCACGCAATACCGTACTGGCCGTGTATGAACAGTTGCAGTCAGAGGGGTACTTACAAACCCGCACAGGCAGCGGCACGTTTGTCAGTGCGGTGCTGCCTGAAGAGGTGCCAGGCGGGCCGCTGGTCAGGCCGGTTTCGCCGCCAATGAAGCCCGTCAGGCTCTCCCGTCGGGGATCGCGATTACTGGCAAACAGCGGTGCCGGAAGCCATCAGTGGGGGGCGTTTATGCCCGGCGTACCGGATGTCAGTCACATGCCGCACGACATCTGGCGCAAAATCCAGCTTCGTCTGAGCCGACGCCTGCCCGTTGAGAACCTGAGCTATGCCAGCCACGGCGGCTGCACCGAGCTGCAACAGGCGCTGGCCGATTACCTGCGGGTGATTCGTTCCGTCAACTGCAGCCCCGAGCAGGTACTGGTGACCGCAGGCACGCATCAGTCGCTGGATCTGCTGGCAAAGATGCTGTGCGATCCGGGTGACCGGGCGCTGGTAGAGGAACCTGGCTACTGGGGCATTCGTAACGTGCTGGCGGTGAACGGCGTTACGCTGATCCCTACGCCGGTTGACGAGCAGGGGCTGGTGCTGCCCCCGGAGCAGCCTGACAGCCCTGCGCCGCGTTTAATCTGCGTGACGCCTTCCCATCAGTATCCACTGGGTGCGGTGATGAGCCTGCAACGGCGGCATGAGTTACTGGAGCGTGCGAAGCGCAGCGGCAGTTGGGTAGTGGAAGATGACTACGATGGCGAGTTCCGTTTTTCCGGCAGCCCGATGCCCGCGCTGCAAGGGCTGGCGGCGGATGCGCCTGTCATATACCTGGGGACGTTCAGCAAAACGTTGTATCCCGGCATTCGACTCAGTTACATGGTGGTGCCTAAATCCATGGCTACGCGTATGAAAATGGCGCACTCCGAGCTCTATCGCGGCGGTTATGGGCTGGTGCAGCTCACGCTGGCCGCGTTTATCCGCGAAGGGCACTATGCGGCTCATGTAAGGCGGATGCGGCAGATCTACAGTCGTCGCCGCGCGGCGCTGGTCGCCGTGATCAGCCAGTCGCTGGGGGCCGACTGGATTGTGCATCACAGCAATGCGGGGCTGCATCTGGTGCTCAGACTGCCCGACAGCATCGACGATGTGGCGTTCAGCGCTGAGCTTGAACAGTGCGGTGTGCTGACGCGCCCGCTGTCTTCCTACTACCTGCAAGGCACGCCGCAGCGTGGGTTACTTTTGGGCTATGCCTGCGTTGACGAAGCGGATATCCCCAGTGCGTTCGCGCCTGTCCTAGCCCGTCTGGAACACCACCTGCAAATCGCCTCAGTTTCCCCCTGAGGCACCACAAGTGTGCACCCTCTTACCTTGCCTGATTCTGTGATCTCATTCACGTTAATGTAATGTTAAATTTAAAAAGGCAATAAAATACAATGGCCTGCAAGAAGGTTTTGCAAGCCTGTTCGTTTTATTTTGTCAAATTCTGCTTGTGCGAATCAGCGGCGTTATGGTAGTGCTAAAAAAAGGCCCGCCAGGATTCGCATGTCAAACGGATGATGCATGAATCGTGCCGAAACCCTTTCCATCCTGTTTTCGAGAGTACGCCATGAGAAATTTTGTCAGTTTCAGGAATATCAAAAAGAGCTACGACGGCGACAAGTTGGTGGTGCGCAACCTTAATCTGGACGTGGCAGAAGGGGAGTTTTTGACGCTGTTAGGGCCCTCAGGATCGGGGAAAACCACCAGCCTGATGATGCTGGCGGGCTTTGAAACGCCCACCGATGGCGAGATTCTGCTGCGTGATAAACCCCTGCACACGCTGCCGCCCCATCAGCGTGATATCGGCATGGTGTTTCAGAATTATGCGCTGTTTCCCCATATGACCGTGGCGGAGAATCTGGCATTTCCCCTATCCATACGTCGCCTGAGCAAAGCGGATATCAAAGTGCGGGTTAAGCGCGTGCTGGATATGATTAAACTGACCTCGCTGGCCGATCGCTATCCTGCCCAGATGTCGGGTGGCCAGCAGCAACGTGTAGCGCTGGCGCGGGCACTGGTTTTTGAACCCAGGCTGATCCTGATGGATGAACCGTTAGGGGCACTGGATAAACAGCTGCGTGAGCATATGCAGATGGAAATCAAGCAACTGCACAACCTGCTTGGGCTGACCATCGTTTACGTCACGCATGACCAGAGCGAAGCAATGACCATGTCAGACCGGGTCGCGGTGTTTAATGATGGCATGATTCAGCAGATGGACAGCCCGAGTAAGCTTTATGAGCAGCCAGATAATGCCTTTGTTGCACAGTTTATCGGCGAAAATAACTGCCTGTTAGCCACACAATCGGGCCAAAAGGGCGAGTATTATCAGGTGGCACTGGATAATGGCGTTCATCTGGACGCGCTGAAAGTCCGACCCAGTTCGCCTGGCAAACGTATCCAGCTCAGCATCCGGCCCGAACGCATCAACGTGAACGCACCAAAACCGGGCGACCAGTCTGTGCAGGCTACCATTCAACAGTTTATCTATCTGGGTGATCATGTCCGCATGCTGACCGACGTGGCCGGGCAGGGGAATTTTATGGTGAAACTGGCCTCATCCGATGTCGCGCCTGAGTGGAAACCGGGGAGCGAGGTTATGCTTTCCTGGCAGCCACAGCATTTACGTGCACTGGATGTGACATTGCAATAAAAAAAGAGCATGCGGGCGGCATGCTCTTTGTTCTCACTACCGGTCAGGCGGTTTGTTACTGGCCTTCCGCCTGGAGTGACTGAATCGCTGTCAGGGCAATGGTATAGACGATGTCGTCCACCAGCGCACCGCGCGACAGGTCGTTAACGGGTTTACGCATCCCTTGCAGCATCGGCCCGATAGAAATCAGATCGGCTGAGCGCTGCACCGCTTTATAGGTGGTGTTACCGGTATTCAGATCCGGGAAGATAAATACCGTTGCGCGACCCGCGACCTGCGAGTTTGGCGCTTTCGATTTCGCGACGTCTTCCATAATCGCCGCGTCATACTGCAGCGGACCGTCAATGACCAGATCCGGGCGTTTTTCCTGTGCCAGACGGGTAGCTTCGCGCACTTTTTCGACGTCGCTTCCTGCCCCGGAGTTACCGGTCGAGTAGGAGATCATCGCCACGCGCGGATCAATACCGAAGGCTTTGGCGGAATCGGCAGACTGGATAGCAATTTCAGCCAGCTGTTCAGCGGTAGGATCCGGGTTAATCGCGCAGTCGCCATAGACCAGCACCTGCTCCGGCAGCAGCATAAAGAATACCGACGAGACCAGAGAGCTGTTCGGGGCGGTTTTAATCAGCTGTAACGGCGGACGAATGGTATTGGCCGTGGTATGCACCGCACCTGAAACCAGGCCATCTACCTCGCCACGCTCCAGCATCATGGTACCGAGCACCACGCTGTCTTCCAGCTGTTCCTGCGCCACCACTTCGGTCATGCCTTTGTTTTTACGCAGTTCAACCAGACGCGGAACGTAGTTCTGGCGAACCACTTCAGGGTCAACAATCTCAATGCCTTTACCCAGCTCAACGCCCTGTACTGCGGCCACGCGCTGAATTTCATCCGGGTTACCTAACAGCACGCAGGTCGCAATGCCGCGATCGGCACAGATCGCGGCCGCTTTCACGGTGCGAGGCTCATCGCCTTCTGGCAGGACGATGCGTTTACCGGCTTTACGTGCCAGCTCGGTCAACTGATAACGGAATGCCGGCGGGGACAGACGACGGCTGCGTTCAGAGGTGGCGGTCAGCGACTCAATCCAGTCTGCATTGATGTAGCCTGCGACATATTCCTGCACTTTCTCAATGCGCTGTGTGTCGTCTACCGGCACTTCCAGATTGAAGCTTTGCAGACTCAGTGATGTCTGCCAGGTATTGGTTTTGACCATAAAGACCGGCAGACCGGTCTGGAACGCGCGTTCGCACAGTTTGGCGATCCGCTCGTCGATCTCGTAGTTACCGGTTAACAGAATAGCCCCAATCTCTACGCCGTTCATGGCGGCCAGACAGGCGGCAACCAGTACATCCGGACGGTCTGCGGAGGTGACCAGCAGCGAGCCTGGACGGAAGTGCTCAAGCATATGAGGAATGCTGCGGGCACAGAAAGTTACCGACTTCACGCGGCGCGTCTGAATTTCACCTTCATTAATGATGCGCGCGTTCAGGTGGCGGCACATATCAATCGCGCGGGTCGCGATCAGATCAAAGCTCCACGGCACGCAACCCAGGATGGGCAACGGGCTGTTGGCAAACAATTGGTCGGGATTGATATTGGCAATGCTGGCCTTCGTGGAATCATCGAAGATTTCAGACAGGTCGGGACGCGTCCGGCCCTGTTCGTCGACCGGCGCGTTCAGCTTGTTAATAATGACGCCGGTGATGTTTTTATTCTTCGCACCGCCAAAGCTGCTTTGCGTCAGTTCGATACGTTCTTTAAGCTGGGCCGGCGAGTCATTACCCAGCGCGGTCACAAACACAATTTCAGCGTTCAGCGTTTTGGCAATTTCGTAGTTAAGGGCGCTGGCAAACTGATGTTTGCGCGTGGGCACCAGGCCCTCCACCAGCACCACTTCTGCATCCTGCGTATTCGCATGATAGCGGGCAATGATTTCTTCCATCAGCACGTCCTGCTGATTGGATCCCAGCAAGGATTCAACGCGTGACATGGGCAGCGGTTCTGCCGCAGGAATACCGGAATTTTTGCGTACGATGCTGGTGGTTTGGTCGGGCGCATTGCCACCGGCGCGTGGTTGAGCAATGGGTTTGAAAACGCTCAGTCGAACGCCTTTACGTTCCATGGCGCGAATAACGCCAAGGCTAACGCTGGTCAAGCCGACGCTGGTGCCGGTCGGAATGAGCATAATTGTACGTGACACGATTGCACCTCTCAGAGTTCACTGGGTGTCAAAATAACACCGTCAGCCTGAGCTGACGGAGAAAGGATATCAGGCGGTAAGACGCGCGGCGTCCCTGGCGATGACTAACTCTTCATTCGTTGGGATAACCAGTGCCGGACGCGTGCCCTCTTTGTTGATGAAGCCCGCTTTACCAAAACGCGCGGCCAGGTTGCGGTCATGATCGAGTTCAAAGCCCAGCAGAGCCAGTTTCTTCAGCGTTAACTCGCGGACCATCGCCGCATTTTCACCGATACCACCGGTGAAGATCACGCCATCAAGACGGCCGTCCATCAGCGCAGTATAGCTGCCGATGTATTTGGCGAGGCGATGGCAGAATACGTCCATTGCGCGTTTGGCATCGTCTTTCGTGGCGTAATTATCTTCAACGTAGCGGCAGTCGCTGGTGACTTCGGTCAGCCCTAACAGACCGGACTCTTTGGTCAGCATCTTGTTGATAGCATCCACGTTCATGCCCAATGTATCGTGCAGGAAGAAGATGATGGCCGGATCAATATCCCCGCTGCGGGTGCCCATCACCAGGCCTTCCAGCGGCGTCAGCCCCATGGAGGTATCCACACATTCGCCGTTACGGATGGCAGAAACCGATCCACCGTTACCGAGGTGACAGGTGATGATATTCAGGGTTTCCAGCGGCTTATTCAGCATTTTTGCCGCTTCGTGGGTCACATAGTAGTGGCTGGTACCGTGCGCACCGTAGCGACGCACGCCGTGATCTTTGTAAAGCGCATAGGGCAGCGCATAGAGATAGGATTCTTCCGGCATTGTCTGATGGAAAGCGGTGTCAAAAACCGCCACATTCTTGTCAGACAAATGGGGGAAGTTTTTCATCGCTTCATCAATGCCGATCAGGCCCGCAGGATTATGCAGCGGTGCAAAAGAAGCGGCATCTTTGATACCCTGAACGACAGCGTCAGAGATCACGACCGATTGCGTCAGTTTTTCACCGCCGTGGACGATGCGATGACCTATTGCAGCGATTTGTGCCGAAAGCTCTGGTTTTTGTGCCAGAATTGTTTTAACAATGAAATTCAGTGCTTCGCTGTGGGCAGCGCCAGCACCTAAAGGTGCTTCCTGTTTTTGGCCGTCAAGCTTCCACTTGATCCGCGCTTCGGGCAGGTGAAAACATTCAGCCAGACCTGACAGAAATTCGTCTCCGGTGGTGGGATTCAGAATGGCAAACTTAAGGGATGAGCTGCCGCAGTTCAGGACCAGTACTAACTTACTCGACATGGAAGTACCTATTTGTTAAAAGTGGCTAAAAAAAACGCAATCAGACATACAGCGTAGCCTATTGAAGCTGCCAGATTAATGACAAAAGTCATACCCGGGTCAAAATAATGCGTTATACGCAAAAAAAAGTTGAGTTTTTACGCATAAATTTTAAATCACGCTTAAAACGGGTCTTATCGCCTCTGTGACAAAGAAGGTTGCGACACTGACGCGACTAAAACGGCGTCAGAATAGCCGGAGTCACCTTTAAAGACAAAAAGATTTGAAGGATGTTACGTAAAGTTGTGTCGTTATAGTTATTTTTCAAAAAATACAGCATTAGTTGAGGCGAGCCATGGCGAATCAATCTAACACGGGCTGGTTCCGGATGTTTCAGCGCGGACAGCATTATATGAAGACGTGGCCCAATGATAAACGTCTGGCACCAGTCTTTCCCGAAAACAGGGTATCAACGGCCACGCGCTTTGCCATTCGCTTTATGCCCCCGCTGGCGGTGTTTACACTGACCTGGCAGATCGCGATGGGTGGGCAACTGGGCCCTGCCGTCGCGACAGCGCTTTTCGCCTGCAGTTTACCGATGCAGGGATTGTGGTGGCTGGGCAAACGTTCGGTCACGCCACTGCCGCCGACGCTTCTGCGCTGGTTTCATGACGTGCGCACCAAACTGGAAGCCGCAGGGCAGGCGATTGCGCCGGTTGAAGGCACGCCAACCTATCAGGCGCTTGCCGATCTGCTGAAGCGCGCCTTTAAGCAACTGGACCGGACTTTTCTGGACGATCTCTAACCTGCAGCGTGCCGAAATATTGCATGTGAATCTGTGGTTAAATCAATGAAAAGCGATGTGGCAACCTCCGCATCGCTCCCCCTGTGTCATCATCCTTCCATCGTATAAAACCTGAACAGCCTCTGGGCTGAGGGAGAGAAAGATGGAAATGACCCACGCACAACGCTTAATTCTGGCGAACCAGTACAAAATGATGGCGATGCTGGAGCCTGAGAATGCGGAGCGCTTTCGGCGTTATCAGACCATTATTGAGCGCGGCTACAGCCTGCAGATGCGTGAACTGGATAAAGAGTTCGGCGAACTCTCTGAAGCCACCTGCCGTACGCTCATCGACATCATGGAAATGCACCATGCGCTACAGATTTCCTGGTCTAATCTGAAAACCGAAGGAGAGATCGATACCCGGCGCCTGGCGTTTCTGGGATTTGATGCGGCTACGGAATCCCGCTACCTTGGCTATGTACGCTTTATGGTGAATACGGAAGGGCGCTACACGCATTTTGATTCCGGCACGCACGGCTTCAATGCACAAACACCGATGTGGGAGAAGTATCAACGCATGCTGGCTTTATGGCAGACTTGTCCCCGCCAGTACCATTTAAGCGTAAACGAGATTGCGCAAATCATTAACGCCTGATGAGGAGTGACGTGTGGAGTACAGTGGTTTTTTGTTTGATTTAGACGGCACCTTAGTGGATTCATTACCGGCGGTTGAACGTGCCTGGTCTAACTGGGGCGCACGTCATGGCATTGCGGCTGATGAGATTCTGGACTTCATTCACGGTAAACAGGCAATCACCTCCCTGCGTCATTTTATGGCCGGTCAGTCAGAGGCCGCGATTCAGGCCGAGTTCCTGGCACTGGAAAAAACGGAAGCGGAAGATACGGACGGTGTGAAGGCGTTACCAGGTGCCCTGGCGCTGCTCACTCAGCTTAATGAACTGCAGATCCCCTGGGCGATTGTTACTTCAGGTTCTGTGCCAGTGGCTCATGCCCGCCATAAAGCGGCGGGCCTGCCTCTGCCTGCGGTCTTCATTACGGCTGAGCAGGTAGCAAAGGGTAAGCCTGAACCCGATCCCTACCTGCTGGGTGCCGAAAGGCTGAAACTGTCTCCAGCCGACTGTGTTGTGGTTGAAGATGCGCCTGCTGGCGTGATCGCCGGGCTGTCGGCGGGCTGTGCCGTCATTGCTGTCAATGCGCCAGACGAGACACCGCGACTGGATGACGTGGCGCTGCGCCTGACTTCACTGGCGTCACTAATCATTACCAGACAGCCAGCGGGTAAGTTTGCCTTTCACAGCCAGCCTTAAGTGCAGAGTGGCGGCATCGGGCCGCCCGAATCAGAGCGGTGTATCTTGCGAGATTTCGTCCAGAGACAGGCTAAAGCTTGGGATAAACACCTCAACAAAATAGCTCATCTCAGGCGAGCGACGCTGAGTCAGGGTTTTTTCAAGCCGCGCCTTGGCGAGTAAGAATTCATTGTTGCCTGCCGACAACTCTTCCAGGCATTTAACGTAGGCGCAGAGTGCGTCGGCCTGCTTCACTACCGCTTTCTCATCTTCACTGTGCAGATGTTCATCAATCAGCGGGCGATAAACGTCCTGCAACTCGTCGGGCAGCATCTCAATCAACTTCTGCTGCGCGATTTTCTCAATCTTTTTGTATTCATGGGCAATTTGCGCGTTGTAATACTTCACCGGGGTAGGCAAATCGCCCGTGAGCACTTCACTGGCATCATGGTACAGCGCCATCATCGCGATGCGCTCGGCATTCAGGTTACCGTTAAACTTTTTGTTCTTGATGATGGCCAGCGCATGGGCGACCATCGCCACCTGTAAACTGTGTTCAGAGACGTTTTCGGTCCGCACGTTACGCATCAGTGGCCAGCGGTTAATCAGTTTGAGGCGTGAGAGGTGGGCGAAGAAATGGCTTTGAGTCATGGTCATTCCTGTTTACGACAGGGGAGAGGTTAACTCTCCCCAAAATGACATCAGTATAGATGCAACAGGACTACTGGCGGTAGCCTTGCAGGAAACGGCCAAACTTATTGATGGCCATTTCCAGGTCATCGACGCGCGGCAGGGTTACGATACGCAGATGATCGGGCCACGGCCAGTTAAACGCGGTGCCCTGCACCAGCAGCACTTTTTCCTGTAACAGGAAGTCCAGCACCATCTTCTGGTCGTCCTGAATATTGAATTTTTTGGCATCAATTTTCGGGAACATGTACAGCGCTCCCTCCGGCTTCACACAGCTGACGCCGGGAATATCGTTGATCAGTTCCCAGGCACGCTGACGCTGTTCGTAGAGACGACCACCCGGTGCGATGAACTCACTGATGCTCTGATATCCCCCCAGGGCGGTCTGAATTGCGTGCTGCGCCGGAACGTTGGCGCACAGGCGCATGGAAGCCAGCATTTCCAGCCCTTCTATATAGCCTTTTGCGTGCTTTTTCGGGCCATTCAGCACCATCCAGCCCTGACGGAAGCCCGCCACGCGGTAGGTTTTTGACAGGCCGTTAAACGTGACCGTTAACAAGTCCGGTGCCAGTGCGGCAATAGAGTGGTGCTGTGCGGCATCGTAGAGAATCTTATCGTAGATCTCGTCAGCAAATATAATCAGGTTATGCTGACGGGCTATCTCAACCACGTCCATCAGCAGCTCTTTGCTGTATACCGCGCCGGTAGGGTTGTTGGGGTTGATGATAACAATGCCGCGAGTGCGTGGCGTAATTTTGCTACGAATATCATCCAGGTCCGGGAACCAGCCGGCGGACTCATCACACAAATAGTGCACGGCTTTTCCGCTCGACAGCGACACGGCTGCCGTCCAGAGCGGATAGTCCGGTGCCGGAACCAGCATTTCATCCCCGCTGTTCAGCAGCGCCTGCATCGCCTGAACGATCAGTTCTGAGACACCGTTTCCAATGTAGATATCTTCTACTGTGACATCGCGCATATCCCGCGCCTGATAATGCTGCATGATGGCCTTTCGGGCGGAATAGAGCCCTTTGGAATCGCAATAACCTTGTGCACTGGGCAGGTTACGGATCACATCCACCAGAATTTCATCGGGCGCTTCAAAGCCAAACGGCGCGGGGTTACCGATGTTCAACTTGAGAACTTTATTACCTTCTTCTTCCAGGCGCTTGGCCTCTTTTAAAACCGGCCCACGAATGTCATAACACACATTGTCCAGTTTGCCGGATTTATCAATTTGAAAAGTCATTTTTGGCCGCCTTAATATGCAGAATCCTTTTGCCTGCCGCTGAAAACAAACCTGCACAATGTACTCTCCTCACGAACACAAAAGAAGGGCGCGAGGTGGTTTTGGCGTCTTCAGCATCTTTGTCTCCGTCCAGACGACGTAATGCATATTGCTTATGACCCTGTATGGTTTAAAAGTCTACTTTAGTCATCATTAATGGTTTTTTATGCTGCATAATAAAAAGGCTTTGTTTGGCGCGTTGCTGTTTTTTTTATGCCGACAGGGAACGTAATCGACATAGTGAAATCAGAACAGGCCTAATGCGTCATAAATGAAATAGTTTAATTATGCTTTATTGATGCATAAATTTTGCACGATAGTGCATAGCGTAAGTAGGGTGTGACAGCCGTGCATTAATCGTTAATACGGTTAACTATTTTATCTCTAAGGACTTTTTTTCGTTTTTTGAAGCCAGGCTAAAAAACAGAGAGCATCTTTAGTACAGGTTTACCTGTCTAAAAGTCTTATTCACTGTTTTTGGGCGGGTTGAATGCGCACAGGACGTGCGGGATGTGTTGGAAAATGCGATCCGATCAAAATTTGCAATGCTTTTCATAAAAACATTTCCATTTTGCGGTCAAAAATGATTAAGTATAATTTACTATTTGATGTGATTAAACGCGATACAGCGTGTGTGTATGACAGACCCATTTACCCCGGCGTAATGACTTTTTTGGGGTTGAAAAAGACAACTACACAGCTTCCCGCAATTTTGCATCCAGTGCCTTCGGTACAGAAGTTGTCTCTGTCTTCAGGTCACGGCTTCCGTGTTTTACAGGAACGTGCCGTGCGCCTTCGTAAGTAAATTTTATGTCGGCCCTGTGATGGGACGGCATGAAGCATCATTACCGCTTATCGCTTTGATAAGCTTGTAATAACACCAGGATAGTAGTTCTTAAAACTCTAATAAGTGAAGAAAAACATGACTAATGCAAATCGTCCGATACTTAATCTCGATCTCGATCTGCTTCGAACTTTTGTTGCTGTTGCGGATTTAAACACCTTTGCAGCCGCGGCTGCTGCGGTATGCAGAACGCAATCGGCAGTAAGTCAGCAGATGCAGCGTCTGGAACAACTGGTCGGTAAAGAGTTGTTTGCCAGGCATGGCCGCAACAAATTATTAACAGAACATGGCATTCAGCTTCTGGGTTATGCCAGAAAAATTCTGCGTTTTAACGATGAAGCCTGCACATCGCTGATGTACAGCAATATTCAGGGCGTTCTGACAATCGGGGCGTCAGACGATACGTCCGATACCATTCTGCCGTTCCTGTTAAACCGCGTTACCTCTGTTTATCCCAAACTGGCCATTGACGTTCGTGTGAAACGCAATCCATTTATGATGGAAATGCTGAATCAGGGCGAAGTCGATCTGGTTGTTACCACCTCCAGTCCGGGTAACTTTACACATCAGGTACTGCGGACATCGCCAACCCTGTGGTATTGCGCAGCGGACTATGTGTTCCAGCGTGGGGAAGCGATCCCTCTGGTATTGCTGGATGAACCCAGCCCTTACCGTGATATGGCGATTGACCATCTGAACGAAGCAGGCATTCCCTGGCGCATCTCTTACGTCGCTTCAACGCTGGCAGCGGTGCGTGCTGCCGTTAAAGCTGGTTTAGGCGTGACCGCGCGTCCGGTGGAGATGATGAGCCCTGAACTGCGCGTAATGGGTGCAGCAGAAGGATTACCGGTGCTGCCAGATACTCAGTATCTGCTGTGCCGCAACGCGGACAACGACAACGAACTGGCGCTGGCCATTTTCAACGCCATGCAGTCTACCCACGATCCCTACAACATGATCGGCAATGCCGATGGTGCCTTACTGCTGGACGACGAAGAGTAAATCCCGTCTTCTTTCGCAAAAAATGCGAAATCTGCCGGCACGTTAATCTGAGTAAATGCGCCTTTTGTTCTGTAACCGGAACAAGAGGCTTTTTTTTGCTGCTTTTCTGACCCGTGGTTTTCTTTTTCAGTCTTGTTCTGTCAATTACCTGTTCATACTCTGGTCAACAGGGCGAGTGGGGAAGGGAAAGCACGAAGTGGAGATTTGTTGATGCGAATCAGGCTGATAACTGATTAAATTTAACACAAAAATGATAATTCTGTGTTCTGGATCAACAAAATAGCCCTTCTAAAAGCAAGGCAATCCCGCCGAATCCTGTCAAACTATGCGCGTTGATAACGCGATCCACACGTTGAAATACCCGCTACACTGAAATTACCCCTACAGACTGAAGCGATTTAGCTGGAAACACGCGCGTCATATGTTAATAATATGATGCAGGTGTAAAATAATGTTTGGATACTTTTGTCAAAGTTGACAAAAGGTTATAGAAAGGAGTAAAAAACCACATAAAATTGCTGCTTATTGCACAGTAACAGCAAAATTTGTAAGGTTTTTATCCTTCCCTTTGAATCGATGTGGTGAGTTTGCTGCCAGAACCAGAGCAGGATGCCAGCGCCACTTTTGATGAGTAAGCAATGAGTATGTCAACTACCACCGAAATCATCGCTCAGCATTGGGCATTCATCGTTTTTATCGTCATCGCATTTGGCCTCTGTGCGTTTATGTTGACCGGAGGATGGCTGTTAGGCGGCAGAGCTCGTGCCCGTCATAAAGACACGCCTTTCGAATCCGGTATTGAATCCGTGGGTGATACTCACATCCGCTTATCCGCCAAATTCTACCTGGTGGCGATGTTCTTCGTTATTTTCGACGTCGAAGCTCTCTTTTTATACGCATGGGCGACCTCAATCCGTGAAAGTGGATGGGTCGGCTTTGTGGAAGCCGCAATTTTCATTTTGGTGCTCCTGGCGGGCCTGGTTTATCTGGTGCGCATTGGCGCGTTGGACTGGACTCCTGCACGCCGCCGAATCGTGGTTAAAACTCCCACGGTAAGTCACACCAATCCTCACAAGCAGTAAAAGAGAGGCAATAAGATGGACTATACGCTCACCCGCATAGACCCGAACGGTGGTGAGAACGACCGTTACCCTCTGCAAAAGCAGGAAATCGTCAGCGATCCGCTGGAGCAGCACGTTCATCGCAGCGTTTACATGGGCAAGCTCGAACATGCCCTGCACGACATGGTGAACTGGGGACGTAAGAATTCCCTGTGGCCCTACAACTTTGGTCTTTCCTGCTGCTACGTTGAGATGACCACCTCCTTCACCGCCGTGCACGATGTGGCGCGTTTTGGTGCTGAGGTTATGCGTGCCTCACCGCGTCAGGCCGACTTTATGGTTATTGCCGGTACGCCGTTCACTAAAATGGCCCCGGTGATTCAGCGTTTGTACGATCAGATGCTGGAGCCGAAATGGGTCATTTCCATGGGGGCCTGTGCTAACTCAGGCGGCATGTACGATATCTATTCTGTCGTGCAGGGCGTGGATAAATTCCTGCCGGTTGACGTTTACATTCCAGGTTGCCCACCGCGTCCTGAAGCCTACATGCAGGCTCTGCTGTTACTGCAGGAGTCGATTGGTAAAGAGCGTCGTCCTCTGTCCTGGGTGGTCGGCGATCAGGGCGTTTACCGTGCCAATATGCAGTCTGAGCGTGAACGTAAGCGTGGCGAGCGTATTGCAGTAACCAACCTGCGTACACCAGACGAAGTTTAAGTTAACCGTATGGATGGAATCAGTGCCTGCAGCGACAATACACAAATTAATGCATGGCACCATCCTGACGCCTTCATTTGAGCGCCTGTTAGCAGGCCGGAATGGTGAGTAACGTATGACAGATTTGACCACGCAAGATCTCGCTCAGCCGCTATGGCAAACCCGGGATCATCTGGATGACCCGGTAATTGGCGAATTGCGTAATCGTTTTGGGCCGGATGCCTTTACTGTTCAGGCAACACGTACCGGGATTCCGGTGGTATGGGTTAAGCGTGAACAGCTACTGGAAATCATCACTTTCCTGCGTAAATTACCCAAGCCTTACGTCATGCTCTATGACCTGCATGGTATGGACGAACGTTTACGCACCCACCGCGCCGGGTTACCTGCCGCGGATTTTTCCGTTTTCTACCACCTGCTTTCGATTGAACGCAATCGCGACATCATGCTCAAGGTGGCATTGTCTGAAAACGATATGCACGTGCCGACCATCACGAAAATTTTCGCCAATGCGAACTGGTATGAGCGCGAAACCTGGGAGATGTTCGGCATCACTTTTGACGGTCACCCGCACCTGACCCGCATCATGATGCCGCAGACGTGGGAAGGGCACCCGCTGCGTAAGGATTACCCTGCGCGCGCCACCGAATTCGATCCTTTCACGCTGACCAAACAGAAAGAAGATCTGGAAATGGAAGCGCTGACGTTCAAGCCAGAAGACTGGGGCATGAAACGCAGTACTGCCAGTGAAGACTTCATGTTCCTCAACCTGGGTCCTAACCATCCCTCCGCGCACGGTGCGTTCCGCATCATTTTGCAACTGGATGGTGAAGAGATTGTCGACTGCGTTCCGGATATTGGTTATCACCACCGTGGTGCCGAGAAGATGGGTGAGCGTCAGTCCTGGCACAGCTATATTCCCTACACTGACCGCATCGAATACCTCGGTGGCTGCGTCAACGAAATGCCTTATGTGCTGGCGGTAGAGAAACTGGCCGGCATCGTGGTGCCCGATCGCGTTAACGTAATCCGCGTGATGCTTTCAGAGCTGTTCCGCATCAACAGTCACCTGCTGTACATCTCCACCTTTATTCAGGACGTCGGGGCCATGACGCCGGTGTTCTTTGCCTTTACCGACCGTCAGAAAATTTATGACGTGGTGGAGGCGATTACTGGTTTCCGTATGCATCCGGCCTGGTTCCGTATTGGCGGCGTCGCACATGACCTGCCGAAAGGCTGGGAACGCCTGCTGCGTGACTTCCTGGACTGGATGCCAAAACGTCTGAAAGAGTATGACAAAGCGGCGCTGCGCAACACCGTACTGATGGGCCGTTCGCAGGGCGTAGCCGCCTATAACATGGAAGAAGCGCTGGCCTGGGGCACAACCGGTGCCGCACTACGTGCAACGGGTCTCGATTTTGACGTGCGTAAATGGCGCCCCTACTCAGGCTATGAAAACTTCGATTTTGAGGTTCCTGTGGGCGCCGGCATCAGTGATGCCTATACGCGCGTACAACTGAAAATGGAAGAGATGTGGCAGTCGCTGCGTATCCTGGAGCAGTGCCTGAACAACATGCCGGAAGGGCCGTTTAAGGCGGATCATCCGTTAACCACGCCGCCACCGAAAGAGCGTACGCTGCAGCACATTGAAACCCTGATCACCCACTTCCTGCAGGTTTCCTGGGGCCCGGTCATGCCGGCCAACGAATCTTTCCAGATGATTGAGGCGACCAAAGGGATCAACAGTTACTACCTGACCAGCGACGGCAGCACGATGAGTTACCGCACGCGTGTGCGTACACCGAGCTTCCCGCACCTGCAGCAGATTCCATCGGTAATCCGTGGCAGCCTGGTATCCGACCTGATCGTATACCTCGGTAGTATCGACTTTGTTATGTCAGACGTGGACCGCTAATTATGCACGATCAACACATTGCTATTAAAACGATCGACCCTAACGAGGTCTTCGTGCTGAGTGCGGAAGAGCACCATGCGATTGAGCACGAAAAACACCATTACGAAGATGCGCGCGCTGCCTCCATTGAAGCACTGAAAATTGTGCAGAAGCAGCGCGGCTGGGTGCCTGACGGTGCGATCCATGCGATTGCAGAAGTGTTAGGAATTCCTGCCAGCGACGTAGAAGGCGTGGCAACGTTCTATAGTCAGATTTTCCGTCAGCCTGTTGGCCGTCACGTGATTCGCTACTGCGACAGCGTGGTGTGCCACATCACCGGTTTTCAGGGGATTCAGGCGGCACTGGAAGAAAACCTGAATATTAAGCCTGGCCAGACGACAACCGACGGTCGCTTTACCTTACTGCCGACCTGTTGCCTGGGTAACTGTGATAAAGGTCCAACCATGATGGTGGATGAAGATACCCACGTTCATCTGACGCCGGAAGGCATCGCCTCTTTGCTGGAGCAGTATCAATGACAATCAAACAGATCATTCGTACTGCTGAAACCCATCCCCTGACCTGGCGCATGCGCGAGGATCAGCAGCCGGTATGGCTTGATGAGTATCGCAGCAAAAACGGCTATGCCGGTGCGGAAAAAGCCCTGAAAGGGATGGCACCTGACGAAATCGTCTCACTGGTAAAAGATTCCGGTCTGAAAGGGCGCGGCGGTGCCGGGTTCTCGACGGGCCTGAAGTGGAGCCTGATGCCGAAAGATGAATCCATGAACATCCGTTACCTGCTGTGTAACGCCGATGAAATGGAGCCTGGCACGTATAAAGACCGCCTGTTGATGGAACAGATGCCGCATCAGTTGGTGGAAGGCATGCTAATCAGTGCGTTTGCCCTGAAAGCTTACCGGGGCTACATCTTTCTGCGCGGCGAATACATTGAAGCCGCAGTGCATCTGCGTCGTGCGATTGCGGAAGCCACTGAAGCAGGCCTGTTGGGCAAAAACATTCTGGGTACCGGTTTTGATTTTGAACTGTTCGTCCACACCGGTGCGGGACGTTATATCTGCGGTGAAGAAACGGCACTGATTAACTCCCTGGAAGGTCGCCGTGCCAACCCACGTTCCAAGCCGCCTTTCCCGGCAAGCGCGGGCGTGTGGGGCAAGCCGACCTGCGTGAACAACGTTGAAACGCTGTCGAACGTGCCGGCTATTCTGGCCAACGGCGTCGAGTGGTACAAAGGTCTGTCAAAAAGCGACGACGCCGGTACGAAACTGATGGGCTTCTCCGGCCGGGTGAAAAACCCTGGCGTGTGGGAACTGCCATTTGGCATCACCGCACGCGAAATCCTTGAGGATTATGCCGGCGGTATGCGCGACGGCCTGCGTTTTAAAGCTTGGCAGCCGGGTGGCGCGGGGACCGACTTTTTAACGGAGCAGCACCTCGATCTGCCCATGGAATTTGCCAGCATTGGTAAAGCCGGCAGCCGTCTGGGTACCGCTCTGGCAATGGCCGTGGACCATGAAATCAACATGGTTTCACTGGTGCGTAACCTGGAAGAGTTCTTTGCCCGCGAATCCTGCGGTTGGTGTACGCCATGCCGTGATGGCCTGCCGTGGAGCGTGAAGATTCTGCGCGCGCTGGAGCAGAAAAAAGGCCAGCCGGGGGACATTGAGACCCTGGAGCAGCTTTGCCGCCAGCTTGGCCCGGGCAAAACCTTCTGTGCCCACGCGCCGGGTGCGGTCGAGCCGCTGCAGAGCGCCATTAAATATTTCCGTGAAGAGTTTGAAGCCGGCATTGCGCCGCAGGTGTTTGGCAATACCCGATCTATCGGCGGTATTCAGCCAAACCTGCTGAAAGCGCGCTGGTAATTCGCCGTTATCCACGGGAGCTGGCCCTGTGCCGCCGTCCCTGTTGCAGTGTGCAGGGGCAAGAATTTGATTAACGCTCGTTTCTGACGAGCCTGACGGAAGCATGTCACTATGGCTACTATCCATGTAGACGGTAAAGAATATGATGTGAACGGAGCGGACAACCTGCTACAGGCATGTCTGTCTCTGGGCCTTGATATTCCTTATTTTTGCTGGCATCCGGCGCTGGGAAGCGTGGGTGCCTGCCGCCAGTGTGCGGTGAAGCAATTCCAGAACGCTGAAGACACCCGCGGCCGCCTTGTCATGTCCTGTATGACACCGGCGTCCGATGGCACCTTCATCTCAATTGATGATGGCGAAGCGAAAGAGTTCCGTGAAAGCGTGGTGGAGTGGTTAATGACTAACCACCCACATGACTGTCCGGTATGTGAAGAGGGCGGTAACTGTCATCTTCAGGATATGACGGTCATGACAGGCCACAGCTTCCGCCGCTATCGCTTCACCAAACGTACTCACCGCAATCAGGATCTCGGTCCGTTCATCTCGCACGAAATGAACCGCTGTATCGCCTGCTACCGCTGCGTGCGTTACTACAAAGATTATGCCGACGGTAAAGATCTGGGCGTGTATGGTGCGCACGACAACGTGTATTTTGGTCGTCCGGAAGACGGCACGCTGGAAAGCGAGTTCTCCGGTAACCTGGTCGAAATCTGCCCGACCGGCGTGTTCACCGATAAAACCCACTCCGAACGCTATAACCGTAAATGGGATATGCAGTTCGCGCCAAGCATCTGTCAGCAGTGCAGCGTAGGCTGTAACACCAGCCCCGGTGAGCGCTACGGCGAACTGCGTCGTATCGAAAACCGCTACAACGGCAGCGTTAACCACTACTTCCTGTGCGATCGTGGTCGCTTTGGCTACGGTTATGTCAATCTGAAAGATCGTCCTCGCCATCCGGTCCAGTTGCGTGGCAACGACAGCGTGAAGCTGAATGCCGAGCAGGCCGTTAACGCCGGAGCCGATGTCCTGCGTCAGGCGAAGCGCGTCATTGGTATTGGTTCGCCGCGTGCCAGCATCGAAAGTAACTTTGCTCTGCGCGAACTGGTCGGTGCGGAAAACTTCTCTACCGGTATGCCCGCGGGTGAACAGGCGCGTCTTGAACTGCTGCTGAAAGTGCTGCGTGAAGGCGGCATTTATACGCCTTCACTGCGCGAGATCGAGAGCTACGACGCGGTGCTGGTGTTAGGCGAAGACCTGACACAGGTTGGCGCACGCGTGGCCCTGTCAGTGCGTCAGGCAGTAAAAGGCAAAGCCCGCGAAATGGCCGCTGCGCAGAAAGTCGCAGACTGGCAGATCGCCGCGATCCTCAATATCGGTCAGCACGCTAAGCATCCGTTATTTGTCACCAACGTCGATGAAACCCGTCTGGACGACATCGCGGCGTGGAGCTACCGTGCCCCGGTTGAAGAACAGGCGCGTCTTGGCTTTGCGATTGCCCACGCGCTGGACGACAGTGCGCCAGCCGTCAGCGATTTCGACAGTGCGCTGAACGGTAAGCTGGATGTGGTGGTACAGGCGCTGGCCGGTGCCAAAAAACCGCTAATCATTTCCGGCGTGCATTCAGGCAGCAGTGCCATGATCGAAGCGGCCGCGAACGTGGCCAAAGCCCTGAAAGCGCGCGGTGCAGACGTCGGTATCACCCTGCTGGCTGGTCATGCTAACAGCATGGGCCTGGGCCTGATGGGGGGTAATACGCTGGATCAGGCACTGGAACAACTGCAGAACGGCGAAGCCGATGCGGTCGTGGTGCTGGAAAACGATTTGTATCGCCATGCGCCAAAAGCGCAGGTCGATGCGGCGCTGAACCATGCGGCTAACGTGATTGTGGTCGATCATCAGCGCACCGCCACGGTGGAAAAAGCCGGACTGGTGCTTTCCGCTGCCAGTTTTGCCGAAAGCGACGGTACGTCAATTAACCATGAGGGCCGCGCACAGCGCTTCTTCCAGGTGTACGATCCTGCCTACTACGATAACAGCATTGTGATGCTGGAAAGCTGGCGCTGGTTGCACTCGCTGCACAGCGCGCTGGAAAGCCGTCACGTTGACTGGACGCAACTGGACCATGTCATTGATGCCGTTGTGGCAAGTCTGCCACAACTGAAAGGGATCAAGGATGCGGCGCCGGATGCCAGCTTCCGTATTCGTGGTCAGAAGCTGGCGCGTTCTCCGCATCGTGCCAGTGGGCGTACTGCTGCGCGCGCGAATATCAGCGTGCATGAGCCGCGTCAGCCGCAGGATCAGGACACCATGTTTGCCTTCTCGATGGAAGGAAACAACCAGCCGAGCGCCCCGCGTTCGCAAATTCCGTTTGCGTGGGCACCAGGCTGGAACTCACCGCAGGCGTGGAACAAATTCCAGGATGAAGTGGGCGGGAAACTGCGTCATGGCGATCCCGGTGTGCGTTTGTTCGAAGCCAGCGATGCGCAGCTTGCCTGGTTCAGTAGCGTACCAGAAGCCTATGCCACGCAAGGTCAGTTCCGCGTCGCGCCTTACTACCAGTTATTCGGAAGTGAAGAAATGACGCAGCGTGCGCCGGTTATCCAGCAGCGCATGTCGGCACCAACCCTGGTTCTGAACCCGGAAGATGCCGCGAAGCTGGGCGTGAATAACGGTGCAGCAGTGGAATTAACCTGTGCAGGTGAAACCGTACGTTTGCCAGTGCGTTTCTCGGCTTCTTTGCAGGCAGGGCAGGTTGGGCTTCCACTCGGTATGCCGGGTGTCCCGCCCTTCCTGGCGAATGCAAAAATTGATTCTCTGCAGGAGGCGGCGCAATGAGCTGGTTAACACCGGATGTTATCGACATTCTGATCGCCATTGGTAAAGCGCTGGTGATTTTGCTGGTCGTGGTGGCCTGCGGTGCGTTTATGAGCTTCGCCGAGCGTCGTTTGCTCGGCCTGTTTCAGAACCGCTATGGGCCAAACCGTGTGGGCTGGGGCGGATCGTTGCAGCTGGTTGCTGACATGATCAAGATGTTCTTTAAAGAGGACTGGGTTCCCCCGTTCACCGATCGCTTTATCTTTACGCTGGCGCCGGTCATCGCGTTTGTTTCCCTGCTGCTGGCCTTTGCTATCGTCCCGGTTTCACCGACCTGGGTGGTGACCGATCTCAATATCGGGTTGCTGTTCTTCCTGATGATGGCGGGCCTGGCTGTATATGCCGTGCTGTTTGCGGGCTGGTCGAGTAATAACAAATACTCGCTGTTAGGTGCGATGCGTGCCTCTGCGCAGACCTTGAGTTACGAAGTGTTCCTGGGTCTGTCACTGATGGGCGTGGTAGCGCAGGCGGGCTCGTTCAACATGACCGATATCGTCAACAGTCAGACGCATCTGTGGAACATCATCCCGCAGTTCTTTGGGTTTGTGACCTTCTGTATCGCGGGTGTGGCCGTTTGTCACCGCCATCCGTTTGACCAGCCCGAAGCCGAGCAGGAACTGGCTGACGGTTACCACATTGAATATGCCGGTATGAAATTTGGTCTGTTCTTTGTCGGCGAATATGTCGCGATTACCACCGTTTCAGCGCTGATTGTGACGCTGTTCTTTGGTGGCTGGCACGGGCCTTTCCTGCCGCCGTTCATCTGGTTCGCCCTGAAAACGGCGTTCTTTATGATGATGTTCATCCTGATTCGTGCTGCGCTTCCGCGTCCACGCTATGACCAGGTGCTGTCGTTCGGCTGGAAAGTGTGTCTGCCGTTGACGCTGTTGAACCTGCTGGCGACCGCCGCAGTGATTCTTTATACAGCGCAGTAAGGGGTAACAAATGACGTTAAAAGATATTGTCGTAGGCTTCGGCACGACAGTGCGCAGTATCTGGATGATTGGCATGCACGCCTTCGCGAAACGCGAAACCCAGATGTATCCAGAAGAGCCGGTCTACCTGCCACCGCGTTACCGTGGCCGTATTGTGTTGACCCGCGATCCTGATGGTGCAGAGCGTTGTGTTGCCTGTAACCTGTGTGCGGTAGCCTGTCCGGTAGGCTGTATTTCGCTGCAAAAAGCGGAAACCAAAGACGGCCGCTGGTATCCAGAGTTCTTCCGTATCAACTTCTCACGCTGCATTTTCTGCGGCCTGTGCGAAGAGGCCTGCCCAACCACCGCTATCCAGCTGACGCCGGATTTCGAACTGGGCGAGTTCAAGCGTCAGGATCTGGTATACGAAAAAGAAGACCTGTTGATCTCGGGGCCGGGTAAATATCCGGAGTACAACTTCTACCGTATGGCAGGTATGGCAATTGACGGTAAAGATAAGGGTGACGCAGAGAACGAAGCGAAACCTATCGACGTCAAAGGCTTACTACCTTAAGGAGCAGGGCATGGAATTTGCGTTTTATCTTTGCGGACTGGTGGCGGTGGTGACGACGTTGCGCGTGATCACCCACACTAATCCGGTACATGCGTTGCTGTACCTGATCGTTTCGCTGTTATCGGTGGCTGGCGTCTTCTTCTCTCTGGGTGCCTACTTTGCAGGTGCGCTGGAAATTATTGTGTATGCCGGCGCCATCATGGTGCTGTTCGTGTTCGTTGTGATGATGCTTAACCTGGGCAAAGCCACACAGAAACAGGAGCGTGAATGGTTAAGTCCGTCGTTGTGGATTGGTCCGGGCCTGGTTTCGTTGCTGCTGCTGGCAGTGATGATCTACGCCATCATGACGGCACATGACCAGGGCATTGACGGCAAAATTATCGATGCGAAAGCGGTGGGCATCAGTCTGTTTGGCCCGTATGTGCTGGCGGTTGAACTGGCATCAATGCTGCTGCTGGCCGGCCTGGTTGTGGCTTTCCACCTGGGCCGCGAAGAGCGCCAGGGCGAAGTCCTGAGCAACCGTTCAAACGATGCCGCGCAGGCGAATAAGGAGCAAGCATGATTCCCTTACAACATGGATTGATTCTGGCGGCGGTGCTGTTTGTGCTGGGACTGACCTCGCTGGTGTTGCGCCGTAATCTGCTGTTTATGCTGATAAGCCTGGAAATCATGATCAATGCCGCGGCGCTGGCGCTGGTTGTTGCAGGCAGCTACTGGGGACAGGCTGACGGTCAGGTGATGTATATTCTGGCTATCAGTCTCGCCGCAGCGGAAGCCAGTATTGGGCTGGCCCTGCTGCTTCAGCTCTATCGTCGTCGTCAGACGCTGAACATTGATACTGTGAGCGAGATGCGCGGATGAACCTTCTCTATTTAACTGTCTTATTTCCGCTAATCGGCTTTCTGCTGTTAGCGTTCTCCCGTGGCCGCTGGTCAGAAAACCTGTCCGCGACCGTGGGCATGGGATCGGTCGGGCTGGCTGCGCTCACCACGGTGTTTGTGGGTTTCGACTTCTTTGCCCACGGGCAGCAGGTCTTCACTCAGGCGCTGTGGACCTGGATTCATGTCGGCAATTTTAATATTCAGGTCAATCTGACGCTGGATGGCCTGTCGCTCACCATGCTGTCGGTGGTGACCGGTGTCGGCTTCCTGATCCATATGTTCGCCTCGTGGTATATGCGTGGAGAAGAGGGATATTCACGCTTCTTCGCTTATACCAACCTGTTTATCGCCAGCATGGTTGTTCTGGTTCTGGCGGATAACCTGATGCTGATGTATCTGGGTTGGGAAGGGGTAGGGCTGTGCTCCTATCTTCTGATCGGCTTCTATTACAGCAATCCGGAAAACGGCAAGGCGGCGATGAAGGCATTCATCATCACGCGCGTCGGTGATGTCTTCCTGGCATTTGCGTTGTTCATCCTTTACAACGAACTGGGTACGCTCAACTTCCGCGAAATGGCGGAACTGGCTCCGGCACACTTTGCGGCGGACAACCATATGCTGCAATGGGCCACGCTGATGCTGTTGGGTGGCGCAGTAGGTAAGTCTGCGCAGCTGCCGCTTCAGACCTGGCTGGCCGATGCGATGGCAGGTCCAACGCCGGTTTCCGCGCTGATTCACGCCGCCACCATGGTGACGGCAGGGGTTTACCTGATTGCCCGCACCCACGGCCTGTTCCTGTTGACGCCTGAAGTGCTGCATCTGGTCGGCATTATCGGTGCGATTACGCTGGTACTGGCGGGTTTTGCTGCTCTGGTCCAGACGGATATCAAACGTGTACTGGCTTACTCCACCATGAGTCAGATCGGCTACATGTTCCTGGCGCTGGGTGTGCAGGCGTGGGATGCCGCCATTTTCCACCTGATGACCCATGCCTTCTTTAAAGCCTTGCTGTTCCTGTCCTCAGGTTCGGTTATCCTGGCCTGCCACCACGAGCAGAACATCTTTAAGATGGGCGGACTGCGTAAAAGCATCCCACTGGTGTACACCTGCTTCCTGGTCGGCGGTGCTGCCCTGGCCGCATTGCCGCTGATTACCGCCGGTTTCTACAGTAAAGATGAAATCCTGTTTGGTGCACTGGCGAACGGCCATTTGAACCTGATGGTCGCGGGTCTGGTAGGGGCGTTCCTGACCTCAATCTACACCTTCCGCATGATCTTTATCGTCTTCCACGGCGAAGAGAAAATCCATGCACACGCGGGCAAAGGCATTACCCATCATCTGCCACTGATTGTGTTGCTGGTGCTCTCAACGTTTGTGGGTGCATTAATTACCCCACCGCTGGCGGGCGTTTTACCGGCCAATGAGTTTGGTGAGAACGGTAAAGTCACGCTGGAGATCGCGTCCGGCCTGGTCGCGGTTGCGGGCATCGTTATCGCCGCTGCCCTCTGGCTGGGCAAGCGTCAGCTGGTCAGCAGCGTGGCCAACAGTGCGCCGGGCCGTTTCTTCGGCACCTGGTGGTTCGCCGCCTGGGGCTTTGACTGGCTCTACGACAAAGTCTTTGTCAAACCGTATCTGGGCATTGCGTGGTTGTTAAAACGCGATCCTCTTAACGGCCTGATGAACCTGCCTGCGTTGCTTTCACGTATCGCCAATAAAGGTCTGGTGGTCAGTGAAAACGGGTATTTGCGCTGGTATGTCGCGTCGATGAGCGTTGGTGCCGTCGTTGTGCTGGCGCTGCTGCTGGTAATTTAAAGATTGATGAGCGGGTAGGTGTGAAAACTTACCCATTAAGAATGTCAAAGATTGTCTGATGTAAGGGCGTAATCGGCGCAGTCCGTTTTGCCACCGCCAGCGCACAGCAACCGGAGCGTACTGAAGTACGTGAGGATTGCGAGCACTGCCGGGGGCGAAACGGGTAAGTGAGATAGCCCGAGCCAGGACAAAAAAAAGGGAAGTATGCCGTGTTATTACCTTGGCTAATTTTCATACCCTTCTTCGGTGGTTTCGTCTGCTGGCTCACCGAGCGCTTCGGCGCGAAGGTGCCTCGCTGGATCGCACTGATCACCATGGGGCTGACGTTGGCGCTCTCGCTGCAACTCTGGTTGCAGGGGGGCTATTCACTGACGCAGGCAGCGGGTATTCCGCAGTGGCAATCGAGCTTCTCAGTACCCTGGATTCCCCGTTTCGGCATTAATTTCCATTTAGCGCTTGATGGCCTTTCGCTGTTAATGGTGGTGCTGACCGGACTGCTCGGCCTGATGGCAGTGCTGTGTTCCTGGAACGAAATTGAAAAGTATCAGGGCTTCTTTCATCTGAACCTGATGTGGATCCTGGGCGGCGTTATCGGCGTGTTCCTCGCCATTGACATGTTCCTGTTCTTCTTCTTCTGGGAAATGATGCTGGTGCCGATGTACTTCCTCATCGCGCTGTGGGGACATAAAGCATCGGACGGTAAAACCCGTATTACCGCCGCGACCAAATTCTTTATTTATACTCAGGCATCCGGTCTGGTGATGTTGATTGCGATTCTGGCGCTGGTGTTTGTTCACTACAACGCCACGGGCGTCTGGACGTTCAACTACGAGCAGTTGCTGAAGACGCCAATGTCGCACACCGTGGAGTACCTGCTGATGCTGGGCTTCTTCATCGCGTTTGCGGTGAAAATGCCGGTTGTCCCGCTTCATGGCTGGCTGCCTGATGCGCACAGTCAGGCTCCGACCGCAGGTTCAGTTGACCTGGCGGGTATCCTGCTGAAAACCGCCGCCTACGGCTTACTGCGCTTCAGCCTGCCGCTGTTTCCAAACGCCTCGGCAGAGTTTGCACCGATCGCGATGTGGTTAGGGATCATCGGGATTTTCTACGGTGCCTGGATGGCGTTCTCGCAGACGGATATCAAACGCCTGATTGCTTACACCTCGATTTCGCACATGGGCTTTGTCCTGATTGCGATTTACACCGGTAGCCAGTTGGCCTTCCAGGGCGCGGTTGTACAGATGATCGCGCACGGCCTGTCAGCAGCGGCGCTGTTTATCCTGTGCGGACAGCTTTACGAACGTCTGCATACCCGTGATATGCGTCAGATGGGCGGTTTGTGGTCGCGCATCAAATGGATTCCAGGGTTATCCCTGTTCTTTGCTGTCGCCAATCTGGGTATGCCAGGTACGGGTAACTTCGTCGGGGAATTCATGATCCTGACCGGCAGTTTCCAGATCGTTCCGGTCATTATCGTGATTGCGACCTTTGGCCTGGTTTTCGCCTCGGTCTATTCGCTGGTGATGATGCAACGTGCCTACTACGGTGAAGCGAAATCGAAAGATCCGCTGCCGGGCATGTCGGCGCGTGAATTCCTGACCATTGGGGTGCTCGTGGTCCTGCTGGTGCTGCTGGGTGTTTATCCTCAGCCGATTCTGGATACCTCACATGCTGCAATGAGCAATATTCAGCAGTGGTTTACCGCTTCAATTTCAACTACAAGGCCGTAATTCGCCATGACAATAACTCCTCAACAATTGATCGCGTTGCTGCCGCTGTTAATCGTCGGATTGACGGTGGTGGTTGTGATGCTGTCCATTGCCTGGCGACGCAACCACTTTGTTAACGCCACGCTAACAGTGGTTGGCCTGAACCTGGCACTGCTGTCACTGTATTTTGTCGGTCAGGTTGGCGCGATGGATGTCACGCCGCTGCTGCGTGTAGACGCGTATTCGATGTTCTATACCGCCCTGGTGATGCTCGCCAGCCTGGCAACCTGTACTTTTGCCTATCCGTGGCTGGCCACGTTCCCGGACAACAAGGACGAGTTTTATCTGCTGGTTCTGATTGCTGCACTGGGCGGTATTGTGTTGTCAGCGTCTAACCACCTTGCATCACTGTTTATCGGGATTGAACTGCTGTCACTGCCGTTGTTTGGTTTGATTGGTTACGCCTTCCGTCAGAAACGTTCGCTGGAAGCGGCCCTGAAATACACCATCCTGTCGGCGGCGGCATCGTCTTTCCTGCTGTTCGGTATCGCGCTGATTTACGCTGACTCGGGCAACCTGGGCTTCGTCAGCCTGGGTAAAAGTCTGACGAACAGCATGATTCAGGAGCCGCTGCTGCTGGTCGGTCTGGGCATGTTGATTATCGGTCTGGGCTTTAAACTGTCACTGGTGCCATTCCATCTGTGGACGCCGGACGTTTATCAGGGCGCACCCGCACCGGTTTCTACTTTCCTTGCCACCGCCAGCAAAATTGCGATCTTCGGCGTTATCATGCGCCTGTTTATGTACGCGCCGGTGACCGACAGCGAAGCCGTACGGACGGTACTGGCCGTGATTGCCTTTGTCTCCATCCTGTTCGGTAACCTGATGGCGATTTCGCAAAGCAATATCAAGCGCCTGCTGGGTTACTCTTCCATTGCGCATCTGGGGTATCTGCTGGTCGCGCTGATTGCGGTGAAAGATCATCAGCTGTCGCTGGAAACCGCAGGGGTTTACCTGGCCGGTTACCTGTTCAGCAGCCTCGGCGCGTTTGGTGTGGTAAGCCTGATGTCCAGTCCTTATCGTGGCCCGGATGCCGATTCGCTTTACTCCTATCGCGGGCTGTTCTGGCACCGTCCGATTCTGTCGGCCGTGATGACCGTGATGATGCTGTCGCTGGCGGGTATCCCCATGACGCTGGGCTTTATCGGTAAATTCTACGTGATTGCCTCTGGCGTGAGCGCCAACCTGTGGTGGTTGACCGGTGCGGTGGTGGTCGGCAGTGCGATTGGTCTTTACTACTATCTGCGCGTTACCGTCAGTCTTTATCTCAGCCCGCCTGAATTGCTGAGCCGCGATACGCCAGCCAACTGGGCCTTCACCGCCGGTGGCGTGGTTGTCTTGATCTCCGCGATTCTGGTGTTGGTGCTGGGCGTTTATCCGCAGCCGTTAATCAGACTGGTGCAGATGGCCCAGCCGCTGATGTAATGTCACGCTGTTGCGATCAATCAGGCCTTCGGGCCTGATTTTTTTGTCTGAAAATCGACACAGGTGTTTTTTGCATAGCCTTCGCAATATCACGTCGCGTCCGCTTTTCTCTTCGTTTTCATTCTGCATCTTCATTCTGTTTCCACAGTTTCGTGCTGAAATGGGGCGAACAGATAAGGGGGAGCATTGCTTATGGATCGCCGACATTTTCTGCTGGGGTGTACCGCAACGCTGCTGACGGCAAAAAGCACACTGTCATTCGCCGCGCGGGCCGCTGTCGCCCAAACCGTTATTCCCCTCTGGCCCGGCTCGCCACCCGGCGGTGGCGGGCCAGAAGGGCCGGTTGAGACATCGCCTTCAGGCGCAGAGCGTCATATCGCCGTACCCACCTTAACCGTCTTACGACCGGGCATGGGGAACGGTCATGTTGTCCTGATCGCCGGCGGTGGCGGCTATAAACGGATAGAAATGGCAAAAGAAGCCTGGCCCGCGGCTCGCTGGTTAACGGCGCGCGGCTACACTGCGGCGATATTGCGTTATCGTCTGCCGTCCGAACACTGGGGCGATGGTAACCGGGTTGCCCTGCAGGATGCGCTGCGTGCCCTGCAACTGGTCAAAGCGCAGGCAACAGGGTTAACGGTGCTGGGGTTTTCGGCCGGTGCGCATTTGCTCGGGATGGCCATCAGCCCGATGGGCGCGCGCATGGGGGCGGTGACAGAGGCACAGGACAGCGCACCTGTTCAGGTTGACGGTGCCGCGCTGATTTATCCCGTCATTACGCTGGAAGCGCCTTATACGCATACATCTACTCACCGCGTTTTGCTGGGGGCGCATCCTACGGCGGCAGAAGACGCCGCCTGGTCGGTGCAGAATACGGTGACAGCAGCATCACCGCCTTTTTTTCTGGTGCAGGCCGAAGATGACCCGATATCCGATCCCCACAACACGCTGATCATGGCGCGAGCCTGTCAGCAACATCACGTAAATGTGGAGATGATCCGCTACCCAACCGGCGGGCACGGTTTTGGTATGGGGAAACCCGGCACACCCACCATGGCCTGGCCTGCGCGTTATCAACACTGGCTGCAAAGCCGCTAGCAGGCTACAGTGAGGGGGCGGTTATTGAATGAGGATGAGACATGCATATCAGTTGGCTGGATCTGCACCAGCAGGCATTAAGCGTCCCGCAGCTTTATGCAGTACTGGCGTTGCGCTGTGAAGTCTTCGTCGTGGAGCAGCAGTGCGCCTATCTGGATGTGGATGGTCAGGATTTGCAGGGCGAGAATCGTCACCTCCTCGGCATGGCGCAGGATGACCTGCTGGCCTATGCGCGCATCCTGTCGCCCCGGCGCGCCGAGACAGAGGTAAAAATTGGGCGCGTCATCATCTCCAGCAAAGCCCGTGGCCTGAATTTAGGTAACCAGTTGATGGTGCAGGCGATAGCCAGCTGTGAACAGCACTGGCCAGGGCATGCACAGTTTCTTTCTGCCCAGGCGCATCTTGCGGGGTTTTATCAGCGTCACGGTTTTGTCGCGGTCAGCGAAAGCTACCTTGAGGACGGTATTCCCCATATTGATATGCGCAGAGCAGGGGGGAAATAAACCGCGCTAACGGCCTGACGGTTTTATTCCTCCCTCAGCCTGTCGCGTGTTCTTTTCACGTACGCAAAAAAAATGCATCCCGGCGCCAGGCCTGAGATGCATTATGCCGTGAGATGACCGTGTTAGCTGACGGTCATCTGGCGATCGTCAACGTATTTACGCTGGTCTGGCGGGGGCGGCACATACTGATAGAGCCACGTTTCGCTCAGCGTTTCGTCTTTGGTTCGCAGGAACAGACGCATCTCAACGGGTTGTACGCTGTCGCTGTCAGGATACCAGTCAAAGAGGATACGGTACCCTTTGATCGGCTCAACATACAGAATCTCAACCTGCTTAAAGGTGCCGGAGGACACGGTAATCACCGGTTCAATGCCCTTTGGTGCGGCGGCCTGCAAATCGCCGCCGATAAAGTCGACAGCAAAACGACGGCACCACACATCCGGGAAGTGCTCGCCTGGCGCCCAGCCTTCGGGGAAGCCGCCGATGCCGGTGCGGGTTGCATCCACGCGCGCCAGTTGGCTCTGTACGGGCGGCAGTGCGCTCCAGTAGAGTTTGTACGAAAAACTGAACGCGTTGCCCGCTTTGATCGGTTCGGCGGGCTGCCAGAAGCAGACGATGTTATCGAGCGTTTCACCGGTCGTGGGGATTTCCATCAGGTTGATGGCGCCTTTACCCCACTTACCAACTGGTTCCACCCACAGGCTTGGCCGTTTGTTATACCAGCCAATCACGTCCTGATAATTCTCAAAGTCATGATCAAGCTGAAGCAGACCAAAACCACGCGGGTTTTCATCTTCGTAGGCGTTGAACTGCAGGCGCTGAGGGTTATTCAGCGGACGGGCAATCCATTCCCCTTTCCCGCTCCACATTGCCAGACGATCAGAGTCGTGAATCTGGGGATGGTAGGTGTTACACATCCGACGCTCGTTGGTGCCGCAGCTGAACATACTGGTCATCGGCGAAATGCCTAACTGACGAATATCCTTGCGGGCAAAGAGATGATTCTCAATGTCCATCACCACGCGTTCGGCTTCGCAGTGAATCACAAACTTGTATGCGCCGGTGATGCTGGCCCCATCCAGTAAGGCATAGCAGGTGAAGGTCGTGTCTTCGGCTTTCGGCGTTTCAAACCAGAACGCCGTAAAGTCCGGAAACTCTTCCTGGCCATTACTGAAAGTGTTAATGGCGACGCCACGCGCGGACAGGCCGTACTGGTAAGTATCATCGACAGCACGGAAGTAGCTGGCACCGAGAAATGAGACGATATCGCGGCGGGCCAGTTCAGGTTTTTTAAAGGCACGGAAGCCCGCAAACCCCAGATCGGTTTTGCCTTCCAGCTGCTTAGTGTCGACTTTCGCATCGTTGTAGTTAAACAGCTCGGTGCGGAAGTGGATTTCGCGTGCCTCACGGCTGGCACTGTCGACGGAAAACATGCGGATGCGGCGTTTAAAGCCCATGCCGACGTGGAAAAACTGCACATCAAGCTCGCGATTCGGAATGTTGTTCCACAGCGAGTGATTAGCATCGTACTGAATATCGTTGTAAGCCTGCGGCGTCAGGTTAGCCAGCGTTTGCGGCAGCGGGCCCGGTGGACCACCCCACGGCTTTTTGGCCAGTGCGGCCGCGTTCTTTTTTAACTCGTCGAAATCGAAGCGCACTGCGATTCCGTCAGCAATGCCATCATCTGCCCAGGCGGATTGCGCGAATAGCGTTGATAAGCCTGTCATACCGCTCACCGCGGAGAAGGCCATTGACGCTTTCATAAACATTCTTCGATTCATGCCGGAGATCATTCCTTAGCTTTTCGAGTTTGTTGTGACTGTCGTGTCGAAGCACAGAGCCTGATTATTACAGGCAACAGCAGGGTACGACAGTCGGCTTAGAGAAAAATTCAGTTCGCTGAAAATTTATCAGATAAATCAAATAAACGAAGCGAAATTGCTTTAAGCAAGTCATCTCTTACACTTCTTTGCGTAATCACAGCCTGCCATAAGTTGACGCGCGTGCGCTTTCCTTGCGCCGATTTTCAGGTGATTCCTGGTAAGGGGCCGCGCAAAGCCCTCATTTATGGCTATAGTTAACCAGGTGCATTGCAATTCACATGGAGGAAATGATGGTAAAACAGACTGAATCTTTCGACACGGGCTATGACGACGATATCGCACTGCTGACTGAAACGCTGGAAGAAGTGCTGAAGTCATCAGGTGATCCGGCCGATCAGAAATATATCGAACTGAAAACCAAAGCTGAACGCGCGCTGGAAGATGTTAAATCACGTGTCAGCCAGGCCTCAGATAGCTATTACTACCGTGCCAAACAGGCCGCGTACCGTGCTGATGATTACGTCCATGAAAAACCGTGGCAGGGCATTGGCATCGGTGCTACTGCAGGGCTGGTATTAGGCCTGCTGCTGGCGCGTCGCTAATCTCAATCGCCTAAAACGGGCAGGCGCTGTCCTGTCCGTTCTCCCTTTCTGGTTCTTCCGCACTTCTGTCACCTGCCTGAAAATGCCGTTACCCGGTTAATTCCTGCCCGCAGATTGTGTTTTGTTCAGGGGCTTTCTAAAGTAAAGCGACAGGCACAAGGAGAATGAATGTGATAAGAGTTGAAATGCTGTCCACGGGCGATGAAGTGTTACATGGACAAATCGTCGATACCAACGCCGCCTGGCTGGCTGATGTGTTATTTCAACACGGGCTGCCGATGACCAGCCGGACTACGGTGGGTGACGCAATGTCGTCGCTGGTGGAAACGCTAAAGGCCCGCAGTCTTGAGGCGGACGTGCTCATCGTGAATGGTGGACTGGGGCCAACCACTGACGACCTTAGCGCCCAGGCCGCGGCCAAAGCGAGCGGGGTAGGGCTGGTGATGCAGGAAGCCTGGCTGGAAACGATGGAAGCCTGGTTCGCCAGCCGCGGACGGGTTATGGCTGAGAGCAACCGTAAACAGGCAGAAATTCCCGCTAACGCCGAAATGCTGGATAACCCGGTCGGTACCGCCTGTGGCTTTGCACTGCAACTCAATCGCTGCTGGATGTTCTTTACGCCAGGCGTTCCCTCTGAATTCAAGGTGATGGTCGAACAACAAATCATTCCGCGTCTGAAAGCGAAGTTCGACCTGCCTGAACCGCCCGTTTGCCTGCGGCTGACCACCTTTGGCCGGGGAGAAAGCGACATTGCGAATGAACTGGAACCCTTACCGCTGCCGGAGAACGTGCTGATGGGCTACCGTTCTTCCATGCCGATTATCGAAATCAAACTTACGGGGCCAGCCGAACAGCGCGTCGCGATGGAGCAGGTCTGGCAGCAGGTACGTTTGTTGCTGGCCGAGTGTACGATATTTGAAGGCACTGAGGGGCTGCCTGCACTGCTGGCGCGGGAACTGCATCAACGTCACTGGCGGCTGGCGATCAGCGAACAGTACACCGCAGGGTTACTTCACTGGCAACTGGCTTCGGCTGACGTGCCCCTGAGCGCCAGCGAAATTCTGCCGCAGCAGGACGAGAGTCTGGATGTTCAGGTCATGCGCACCCAGGCGCTGGCGACGCGCTTGCAGACTCAGCTTGCCCTGTCCGTCGGCAGCCTGAGCGAAGACGCGATCTCTGTGGCGCTCCATACACCGGAAGCGACCTGGGGACAACGTGTTAAATTCAATAGTGGTCGTCACAACCTGGAAACCCGTCAGAAAGTGGTGGCGATGATGGCAATGAACATGCTGCGGCGCTGGTTACACGGCAGCGAGGTCAGCACAGGGCACGGCTGGATTGATGTGCTTGAAACTATCAAGCATTAAAAATACGGAGCGGTGCCAAACGGCACCGACCGCCTTCTTTTTCTGCTCCCCGCGTTTCCTCAACTAACACGCTGTTTAACGCCGTAGCCCCGTCGCCAGCACGGTAAAGGTCGCCGTGACTTTAGCCAGCGTGGCCTGGGGCTCGGCGCTGGCGGCCACCCACAAGGCGGCAGTAAACGCCGCACCATTCAGCAAGCGGGCAGCGGCTTCAACATCCACAGGCTTCAGCACGCCGCTCGTGACCATCTCCTCCAGTGCATGCTGGGTTGCGGTCAGGCAGGCGTTCTGGCTGGGCCACAGGGAGGGATCGCCAAGAAAGGCCGGGCCATCCAGTAATACAATACGCTGCACTTCGGGGTCCAGCGCCATCTCGATATAGGCGATACCTTCCGCCAGCAACTGGTTCCAGCTGTCGCCCGCACTGGCCGCGCGCGCTTTTGCACGCTGGGCGATTTCACTGTCGACTTCCGCGACCACAGCGGCGAGAAGGCCACGTTTATCGCCAAAATTGTGATAAAGCGCACCGCGCGTTAAACCAACGCTCGCCGTCAGCTCATCCATGGACGCGGCAGCAAACCCCTTTTCGGCAAAGGCTTTACGTGCGGCGGCAATCAGTTTAAGGCGATTTTCTTCCATCGTGACCGCACGAGGTCGTCCTGCCATGATTCTCTCCTTTTCGTATACGTCGCGTATCTGAAATTGACATACGGGGCGTATGTGTGTTTTATTTCACATACGGGAAGTATATTAAATCATGTCGTCATGAGGCGCATGATTTCCTGATAACAACTCACCAGAGGGTAAAATAATGAGCAATCGTGAAGCAGTTTTCCCGGCGGGTCGTCATGCGCTGTATGAAAGGCATGGCTATTCCGCTGCGATCCGCTCGGGCGACCTGCTGTTCGTCTCGGGTCAGGTTGGCAGTCGCAAGGACGGATCGCCTGAACCGGATTTTGCTGCTCAGGTGCAACTGGCCTTTGAGAATCTGCGCCAGACGCTGGCGGCGGCAGGCTGTTCGTTCGATGATCTTATTGATGTCACCACGTTTCATACCGACCCTGAAACGCAGTTCGCTACCATTATGGAAGTGAAAAAAGCGATATTTCCGCAGCCACCTTATCCTAACTGGACGGCGGTCGGCGTTAACTGGCTGGCAGGATTCGATTTTGAAATCAAAGTCATTGCCCGTATCCCCTGATTCAGCACCCGGCGAAAAAAAACCGTCATCCGGTTGGGATGACGGTTTTTTTAAACGCTTTGGCTCAACCACTAGAGTTCAAGCTCGATTTCACCTTTCGCCTTACAGCAGCAGGGCAGGATCTCCCCCTGTTCAATAAAGGCCAGCGGGGTTTCCGCGTAGTCGACCTCGCCGCGCAGTAACCGCATACGGCAGGAGCCGCAGTAACCTTCCCGGCACTGAAACTCCACGCACAGGTTGTTGGCTTCCAGCATGGTCAACAGATTAGGATGATCGTCTGCGCACTCCAGTCGGGTGCCGGAACTGCGCAGAATAACAACAGAACGGCTCATCGTTATAACTGGAAGTCGTCGAAGTCGTTTTCGCCCACTTCTGAATCAATCTGACCCACCAGGTAAGAACTGACTTCCACTTCCTGCGGGGCAACCTGAACGTTATCGGACACCAGCCAGGCGTTGATCCAGGGAATCGGGTTCGAGCGCGTTTCGAACGGCAGATCGAGGCCAACCGCCTGCATACGAATGTTGGTGATGTATTCGATATACTGGCACAGGATATCTTTGTTCAGACCGATCATGGAGCCGCCGCTGAACAGGTAATCTGCCCACTCTTTCTCCTGTAAGGCCGCTTTCTTAAACAGCTCGAAGCACTCTTCACGGCATTCGGCGGCAATTTCTTTCATTTCAGGATCGTCTTCACCGGTGCGCAGCAGATTCAGCATGTGCTGGGTGCCGGTCAGATGCAGAGCTTCGTCGCGTGCAATCAGCTTGATGATTTTGGCGTTGCCTTCCATCAGTTCTCGCTCAGCAAACGCAAAAGAGCAGGCAAAGCTGACGTAGAAGCGGATCGCTTCCAGCGCATTGACGCTCATCAGGCAAATATACAGCTGCTTTTTCAGCGCGCGCACGTTAACCGTAATGGACTTACCATTGACCTGATGCGTACCTTCGCCCAGCAAATGCCAGTAGTTAGTCATCTCAATCAGGTCATCGTAGTACTTAGAGATGTCCTGCGCACGCGCCAGAATCTGCTGGTTGGTGACGATATCGTCAAACACTACAGACGGATCGTTCACGATGTTGCGAATGATGTGGGTGTACGAGCGAGAGTGGATCGTTTCGGAGAACGCCCAGGTTTCGATCCAGGTTTCCAGTTCCGGAATCGAGATCAGCGGCAGCAGTGCCACGTTCGGGCTGCGTCCCTGAATCGAGTCCAGTAACGTCTGGTATTTCAGGTTGCTGATGAAGATATGCTTTTCATGATCGGGCAGGGCCTGGTAGTCGATGCGATCGCGCGAGACATCGACTTCTTCAGGACGCCAGAAGAACGAAAGCTGCTTTTCGATCAGTTTTTCAAAGATATCGTATTTCTGCTGGTCAAAGCGCGCCACGTTAACGGACTGACCGAAAAACATAGGCTCTTTCAGCTGGTCATTTTTGTTTTGTGAAAAAGTGGAGTAAGCCATAAAAAACTGTCCATGGTAGACGAGGCTCAGCACCGGCCTCGCGGAAAAATGTGGGCGGGAAAGGCTCCCGCCCGACCGTCAGATCTTACAGGCGCCGCTTTCGCAGCCATCATCCTGAATAGAAGGTGCCAGATCGTCCTGCGCATCTTCCGCACCATCACGGGTGTTTTGGTAGTAGAGCGTTTTCACGCCAAACTTGTAGGCGGTCAGCAGATCTTTCAGCAGTTGCTTCATCGGCACTTTGCCATTAGGGAAGCGCGACGGATCGTAGTTGGTATTTGACGAAATCGCCTGATCGATGAATTTCTGCATTACGCCAACCAGTTGCAGGTAGCCATCGTTGGACGGCATATCCCACAGCAGTTCGTACTGATCTTTAAGACGCTCATACTCCGGCACCACCTGACGCAGGATACCGTCTTTAGACGCTTTAATACTGATATGGCCGCGCGGCGGTTCGATACCGTTGGTGGCGTTTGAAATCTGCGACGAGGTTTCAGACGGCATCAGGGCAGAAAGCGTCGAGTTGCGCAGGCCGTGGGTTTTAATCTGCTCGCGCAGGGTTTCCCAGTCCAGGTGCAGCGGCTCGTTGCAAATCGCATCCAGATCTTTCTTGTAGGTATCAATTGGCAGCACGCCCTGTGCATAGGTGGTTTCATTGAACCACGGGCAGGCACCTTGCTCTTTAGCCAGCTCATTTGAGGCTTTCAGCAGGTAGTACTGAATGGCTTCAAAGGTTTTGTGCGTCAGGCCATTCGCGCTGCCGTCGGAGTAGCGCACGCCGTGCTTCGCCAGGTAGTAAGCAAAGTTAATGACGCCAATGCCCAGCGTACGACGACCCATCGCACCCCGCTGCGCGGCCGGAATCGGGTAATCCTGATAATCCAACAGTGCATCCAGCGCGCGTACAGCCAGCGTGGCCAGCTCTTCCAGATCGTCCAGGCTGTCAATCGCACCAAGGTTAAATGCTGACAGCGTACAGAGCGCAATCTCACCGTTTTCGTCGTTGACGTCATTGAGCGGTTTAGTTGGCAGCGCAATTTCCAGACACAGGTTCGACTGGCGCACTGGCGCAATACTGGCGTCAAACGGGCTGTGTGTGTTGCAGTGGTCAACGTTCTGGATGTAGATACGGCCGGTAGAGGCGCGTTCCTGCATCATCAGCGAGAACAGATCCACCGCTTTCACACGCTGCTTACGAATGCTGCTGTCTTGTTCGTATTTGGTGTAAAGACGTTCAAATTCGTCCTGATCGGCAAAGAACGCATCGTACAGGCCAGGTACGTCTGACGGGCTAAACAGCGTGATGTCCTCGCCCTTCAGCAGGCGCTGGTACATCATTTTGTTGAGCTGCACACCGTAGTCCATGTGACGTACGCGGTTACCTTCCACACCACGGTTGTTTTTCAGGACTAACAGGCTTTCTACTTCCAGATGCCACATCGGATAGAACAGCGTCGCTGCGCCGCCACGGACGCCGCCCTGCGAACAGGATTTCACCGCTGTCTGGAAGTGCTTGTAGAACGGGATACAACCGGTATGGAAAGCTTCACCGCCGCGAATCGGGCTGCCCAGCGCGCGGATACGACCCGCGTTAATACCAATACCTGCGCGTTGTGAAACGTATTTCACAATAGCGCTGGAGGTCGCATTGATGGAATCCAGGCTGTCGCCACATTCAATCAGGACACAGGAGCTGAACTGACGGGTTGGCGTACGCACTCCCGACATGATTGGCGTCGGCAGGGAGATCTTAAACGTGGAAATCGCATCGTAGAAACGCTTGATGTAATCCATCCGGGTCGCACGCGGATAGCCTGAGAACAGGCAGGCCGCCACCAGAATGTACAGGAACTGGGCGCTTTCGTAGATCTCACCGGAGACGCGGTTCTGAACCAGATATTTGCCTTCCAGCTGTTTCACGGCCGCGTAGGAGAAATTCATGTCGCGCCAGTGGTCGATGAAGCCGTCCATCTGCTCGAACTCTTCACGGCTGTAGTCTTCCAGCAGATGGCGATCGTATTTACCCAGGTCAACCATCTTAACGACCTGATCGTACAGCGCGGGCGGCTCAAACTGGCCGTACGCTTTTTTACGCAGGTGGAAGATCGCCAGACGGGCGGCAAGGTACTGATAGTCAGGGGCATCGCGAGAAATAAGGTCTGCAGCGGCCTTGATGATCGTTTCATGGATGTCAGAAGTTTTGATGCCATCATAAAACTGAATGTGGGAACGCAGCTCTACCTGTGAAACCGACACATTGTTCAGCCCTTCAGCTGCCCAGTCGAGGACACGGTGAATTTTGTCGAGATCAATGCGCTCCTGGCGGCCATCGCGTTTAGTAACGAGCAGACTTTGGTTCATGTCGCGTTTTTACCTTTGCGTGAGTATCCAATAATTAAAAGAAATCCCGATTTATACACAGCATATTCATTGTGAATAATGTTGTGGATAAACACTACATCTTGGGGTTGTCGAAGATAAGTATAACAATATGGAGGCTTATTCTAGTATTTTGCTGGCGCTTAACAAGAGGAAAAAATGATGTCTGCGGGGGTTGTATTTTCTGCGGGTTTTCTTAGGCCGCGTCTCGTAAGGCCGCAGGTCTTGTCAACCAGTCTGAGAAAATATTGCGATTTATGATCGACCGCTGATTTTTCAAACATTGCGCGACTTTTTCCAGCATTGGTCTATACGAAAGCCTGTTTTGAGCCATGGCTGTCTTGCCACAGGGCTTAACGCGTAGCGGCAGGGAGGATAGCGTTTTGTGATGACAGTGGGATGACAGCAGCGTGGGCAAAGCCGCACGCTGCACAGGAATTACGCCTCGCCGTAATGCGTGTGGATCATGTAGTTCACGTCCACACCTTTGCCCAGACGGAACCGATCGGTAAGCGGGTTGTAGTGCAGGCCCGTCATGTTGCGTTCACGCAGTGGGGTTTCATCCACCCAACCCAGCAGCTCAGAGGGACGGATAAATTTCTTCACATCATGCGTCCCACGCGGCACCATGCGCAGGACATATTCCGCACCGAAAATCGCCATCAGCCAGGCTTTGGGATTACGGTTAATGGTCGAGAAGAACACCTCGCCACCGGGTTTAACCAGCTGCGCGCAGGCGTGCACCACCGAACGTGGATCCGGCACGTGCTCAAGCATCTCCATACAGGTCACCACATCGTACTGGCCTGCATGCTGGCTGGCATGTTCCTCGACCGTTTGTTGCACATAGTCTAGCGTCACGCCGCTCTCCAGCGCATGCAGTCGTGCCACTTCAAGTGGCTCCGCGCCCATATCCAGCCCGGTGACGATTGCACCTTCCCGGGCCATGCTTTCCGCCAGGATACCGCCACCACAGCCGACATCGAGCACTTTTTTACCGAACAGCCCGTGACTGTGTTGCGCAATGTAGCCCAGCCGCAGGGGATTAATACGGTGCAGCGGTTTAAATTCGCCCTCCAGATCCCACCAGCGCGAGGCAACGGCCTCGAACTTGGCAATTTCCTGTGCATCGACATTGTGCTGAGGGTTCTGTGGTTGTGCATTCATTGAATCGTGACTCCTGACAAAATGTGACATCAGTATAAACGCTTAACTTATCATGGCGCATCTTATCAACATGAGTAAAAGCACCTTAATAAGGTGGTTAACGTTCACCAGTGAATTGCGGTGTGATATACTTTCGCACCTTTAAAATCCGGGATTAGTAGAGGGATAGCGGCTCCATGAGCGACCTTGCGAGAGAAATTACACCGGTTAATATCGAAGAAGAGTTAAAAAATTCTTACCTCGATTACGCCATGTCGGTCATTGTTGGCCGAGCTTTACCCGATGTGCGTGATGGCCTGAAGCCAGTACATCGCCGCGTACTCTACGCGATGAGCGAACTGGGTAATGACTGGAACAAACCCTATAAAAAATCTGCCCGCGTCGTCGGTGACGTTATCGGTAAATATCACCCGCATGGTGATTCTGCCGTTTACGACACCATCGTACGTATGGCCCAGCCTTTCTCCCTGCGTTACATGCTGGTGGACGGTCAAGGCAACTTCGGATCCATCGACGGCGACTCCGCTGCGGCGATGCGTTATACCGAAGTGCGCATGTCTAAAATCGCCCACGACCTGTTAGCTGATCTGGAAAAAGAGACCGTTGACTTCGTACCGAACTACGACGGTACCGAGCAGATCCCTGAAGTTCTGCCCACCAAAATCCCTAACCTGCTGGTCAACGGATCGTCCGGTATTGCCGTCGGTATGGCCACCAACATTCCGCCGCATAACCTGCGCGAAGTGATTAACGGCTGCCTGGCTTATATTGAAGATGAAAACATCAGCGTTGAAGGGCTGATGGAACACATTCCGGGGCCTGATTTCCCGACGGCGGCCATTATCAACGGGCGTCGCGGCATTGAAGAAGCCTATCGCACCGGTCGCGGTAAAGTTTACATCCGTGCCCGTGGTGAAGTGGAAGTGGATGCCAAAACCGGACGTGAAACCATCGTCATTCACGAACTGCCCTATCAGGTGAACAAAGCGCGCCTGATAGAGAAGATTGCCGAGCTGGTGAAAGAAAAGCGCGTCGAAGGAATCAGTGCGCTGCGCGATGAGTCTGATAAAGACGGCATGCGTATCGTCATTGAAATCAAGCGTGACGCCGTTGGTGAAGTGGTTCTCAATAACCTCTATTCCCTGACTCAGTTGCAGACCTCTTTCGGTATCAACATGGTCGCTCTCCATCAGGGCCAGCCGAAGATTATGGCGCTGAAGGAGATTCTCGAAGCCTTCGTTCGCCATCGCCGTGAAGTGGTGACACGCCGTACTATTTTCGAACTGCGCAAGGCGCGCGATCGGGCACATATCCTTGAAGGTCTGGCGATTGCGCTGGCTAACATCGATCCGATTATCGAACTGATTCGCCGCGCACCAACGCCAGCGGAAGCAAAAGCGGGTCTGATCTCGCAATCGTGGGCGCTGGGCAATGTGGCCGCGATGCTGGAACGTGCAGGCGATGACGCGGCCCGTCCAGAGTGGCTGGAAGCGCAGTTCGGTATCCGTGATGGTCAGTATTACCTGACAGAACAACAGGCGCAGGCCATTCTGGACTTACGTCTGCAGAAGCTGACCGGCCTTGAGCATGAGAAGCTGCTGGACGAGTACAAACAGCTGCTGGATCAGATTGCAGAATTACTGCACATCCTGTCCAGCTCAGAACGTCTGATGGAAGTCATTCGCGAAGAGCTTGAGCTGATGCGCGATCAGTTCGGCGACGACCGCCGCACTGAAATTACGGCTAACAGCGCCGACATCAACATCGAAGACCTGATCAATCAGGAAGATGTTGTGGTGACATTGTCGCATCAGGGCTATGTGAAATATCAGCCGCTGAGCGACTATGAAGCCCAGCGCCGTGGCGGTAAAGGCAAGTCTGCCGCCCGAATCAAAGAAGAAGACTTTATCGATCGTCTGCTGGTGGCGAATACCCACGACACGATCCTGTGCTTCTCCAGCCGTGGCCGGCTCTACTGGATGAAAGTCTACCAGTTGCCTGAAGCCAGCCGTGGTGCACGTGGGCGTCCTATCGTTAACCTGTTGCCGCTGGAAGCCAACGAACGTATTACGGCGATTCTGCCGGTACGTGAATACACCGAAGGCTTTAACATCTTCATGGCTACCGCCAGCGGGACCGTGAAGAAAACGGGTCTGCAGGAGTTTAGCCGCCCACGTAGCGCAGGCATTATCGCGATTAACCTGCGTGATGACGATGAGCTGATCGGTGTGGCGCTGACGAACGGCAACGATGAGGCGATGTTGTTCTCTGCGGCCGGTAAGGTGGTGCGCTTTGCAGAATCCGCGGTACGTGCCATGGGCCGAACGGCTTCGGGCGTACGGGGCATTAAGCTGGCGCAAAACGATCGCGTAGTTTCGCTGATCGTGCCGCGTGAAGAGGGCGCTATTCTTACGGTTACGCAGAACGGCTACGGTAAGCGTACCGCGAACAGTGAGTACCCGACCAAATCCCGTGCAACGCAGGGCGTGATTTCCATCAAAGTAACTGAGCGTAATGGCCCGGTCATTGGTGCGGTACAGGTTGTCGACAGCGATCAGATCATGATGATCACCGATGCCGGCACACTGGTAAGAACCCGTGTCTCCGAAGTCAGCATCGTGGGCCGTAATACCCAGGGTGTGATCCTGATTCGTACAGCCGAAGACGAGAATGTTGTCGGTCTGCAGCGCGTAGCGGAACCGGTGGAAGAGGAAGAGCTGGATGCTATCGATGGCAGCGTGGCGGAAGGGGACGATGATATCGTACCTGAAGTCGACAATGACGACGATGATGAACCGGCAGTGGACGACGACGAGTAAGTTACCCGTCGTACGTTAAACCGCAACGGCAGGTCAGGGGTAACCCGGCCTGCCGTTTTTTTTGGCTGTGAAGACAGCGAGAGGAGAGGTGGGCGGCAGGTCAAACATTCTCAAACTGCGCCCTGAGCCCGGAGTCGACTGGCTTTTTCGCTGCGATAAAGCTAGTGTATGAACATCAAAAATCCAACAATGCGACTAACCTTGCCACCTGCGAGTCACCTTTGAAATATCTAGTTTCTTTCCGCACGACGCTGCGCATTTCGCGCTATCTGTTTCGCGCGCTGGCACTGCTCATCTGGTTGCTGGGCGCTGTTCTGACGACGTTCTATATTATCAGCGTCCTGCATGACAAAGAGAACAAGGTACGTCAGGAGTTTGCCAGTAACTACGGCACCATTGACTGGTACGTCCGTCATTCTGCGGGCATGATGCGTGAACTCAAATATATTGCTGAAAACCGGCTCGCCAGACCTGCACCCATCGGTCAGTCCCAGGCGGACAATCTGATTCAGCCACAGTTTATGCCGTTATATTCCGGTGACGACTGTGCCTCCATGAGCACCACCTGGCGCAACTCGCTTGATTCCTTAGGCAACTACATTAACTACTGGAAAAGCAATTTCGCCTCCTCCTACGAGCTGAACCGGGTCTTCCTGATTGGCGGCGATAACAGGTGCCTGGCTGATTTTACCGTCAGCAATAACAATAATAATGTCAGTCGCGATCGCAGTCTGAAGCTTCTGCGGGAAAACCTGCAGCGTTACCGTAACAGCCCGGAAGAGGACCAGCGTAATCCGGCTTACTGGGTGAGCAGCTCCGCTCAGCCTGGTGTAGGCAGCTTCTCTGTGGTGATGCCGGTCTATGTGGCCGATAAACTGCAGGCTTTGCTGGGCGTAGAGCAAAATATCCGCCTTGATGAATTTATCCAGCCCGGCAGCCTGCCGGTGACCGCGACCATAACCGACGAAAATTATACGCCGCTGCTGACGTCACGCCGGGGAGGCGTAGGTTTCTCGCTAAACGAATTACCCGACGATAAAACCTGGTTTGGTTATCTGGACGGTTATCGCCAGCTGGTGCTCAAGAAACCCTTACCGCCATCAGAACTCAATGTGATCTGGTCGGTGTCAACGGATGTCCTGGTCGATCAGCTCAGGCTCATGATGATTAACGCGGTGCTGCTCAATATCATGAGTGCGGTACTGCTGTTTACGCTGGCCTGGTTATTTGAGCGGCGCATGTTTTTGCCTGCGGAAGAGAATGCACACAGGCTGGAAGAGCATGAGCAGTTTAACCGTAAGATCGTGGCGTCAGCACCGGTCGGGATCTGTATTCTGCGCACCAGCGATGGCACCAACATTCTGAGTAATGAGCTGGCGCATAATTATCTTACGTTGCTGACGCAGGAAGACCGCAAGCGGTTAAATGAAATTATCGGCGGCCAACAGGTCAACTTTGTGGATGTCCTGACGGGCAGCAACACCAATCTGCAAATCAGCTTTGTGCATTCCCGATATCGCAATGAAAACGTCGCCATCTGCGTGCTGGTTGACGTGTCCGCGCGCGTTCGTATGGAGCGGTCATTGCAGGAGATGGCGCATGCCGCTGAACAGGCCAGCCAGTCGAAATCGATGTTTCTGGCCACGGTCAGCCATGAACTGCGCACGCCGTTATACGGCATTATTGGTAATCTGGATTTATTACAGACACGACAGTTGCCCAGCGGTATCGACTCGCTGGTCACCGCCATGAACAACTCCTCCAGTCTGCTGTTAAAAATCATCAGCGATATTCTCGATTTCTCGAAAATCGAGTCGGAACAGTTAAAGATTGAACCGCGTCCTTTCTCCCCGCGTGAAGTGATTACCCATATTGTCGGTAACTATCTGTCGCTGGTGGTGAAAAAACGCCTGACACTGTACTGCTATATTGAACACGATGTTCCGCAGTTCCTCGATGGCGATCCCCTGCGTCTGCAACAGGTGATTTCTAACCTGCTCAATAATGCGATCAAATTTACGCATACCGGCTGCATTATCCTGCATGCATACGTCACCCAGGGCTATCTGGCCTTTCGTATGCGTGATACCGGCGTCGGGATTCCCGCAAAAGAGCTCACCCGGTTATTCGATCCGTTCTTCCAGGTCGGAAATGGCGTCCAGCGCAATTTCCAGGGCACCGGGCTGGGCCTGGCGATTTGTGAAAAGCTGATCAACATGATGGACGGTGATATTGAGGTGGAGTCAGAGCCGGGAATGGGAAGCCAGTTTATCGTGCGTATTCCCATCTACAATGGTAAGCAGCCGTCCATTCCACTGCTTGACGGGCTTCAGGATAAGAAAATCTGGCTGGCAATGCGCAATGAGTACCTGGCCCAGTATCTGGACAGGCTGTTGAAGCAACATGGCTTCCAGGTCGCCGATATGCTGGCAAACCCTGGCAGTGATGATGTGGTGTTAACCGACTATGCAATGGAGACATTCCCCCAGGTGCGTGCGGTTATCACGTTTGACGGCGCGCATGTGGATATGCCGCGTGAGCCGCAGGCAGGGCGCTGGATCCACAGCACGGCAACCCTGCATGAACTGCCGACTTTACTGGCGCGTATTTACCGCATTGCCGTGGAAACCGAGAGCACGGACGCGCTTTCTCTGAGCGGGCCGGTCGAAGAGAAAATCCATAATGACGACATTATGGTGCTGATCGTTGACGATCATCCTATCAACCGCATGCTGCTGTCAGAGCAGCTTGGCACGCTGGGTTATCAGGTGAAAACCGCCCAGGACGGTGTTGACGCCTTAAATGTCTTAAGCCGTAATACAATTGATATTGTGCTGACCGACGTGAACATGCCCAATATGGACGGTTACCGTCTGACTCAGCGCCTGCGTCAGTTAGGGCATGTGTTCCCGGTGATAGGCGTCACGGCGAACGCGCTGGCCGAAGAAAAGCAGCGTTGTATGGACGCAGGGATGGACAACTGCTTGTCGAAGCCCGTGACGCTGGATGTGCTGAAATCAACGCTGGGTCTCTATGCGGAGCGGGTACGTAAAGCCCGGCAGGGATAAAAGAGAAGCGGAAGGAGGCGGTGCGAGTGCACCGCCTGAAAACTTACTCTTTGTCGATCTGGGTTGCGCTGACCGATGACAGATAGTTGAGCAGGGCAATATCGTTATCCACACCCAACTTCATCATGGCCGATTTTTTCTGGCTACTGATGGTCTTAATACTGCGGTTCAGCTTCTTCGCAATTTCCGTTACCAGGAAGCCTTCAGCGAAGAGACGTAATACTTCGCTTTCTTTAGGCGACAGACGCTTATCGCCATAACCGCCGGCACTGATTTTCTCCAGCAGTTTCGCCACGCTTTCCGGCGTATATTTCTTGCCTTTCTGCAGCGCAGCCAGCGCTTTAGGCAGATCGGTTGGCGCACCTTGCTTCAGAACGATACCTTCGATATCCAGATCCAGCACGGAGCTGAGGATGGCCGGGTTGTTGTTCATGGTCAGAACAATGATCGACAGATCAGGATAATGGCGTTTGATATATTTGATCAGCGTAATACCGTCACCATACTTTTCACCCGGCATAGAGAGGTCGGTGATCAGCACATTGGCATCAAGCTTGGACAGGTTGTTAATCAGTGCTGTTGAGTCTTCAAACTCACCCACAACGTTAACCCACTCAATTTGTTCCAGAGATTTTCGGATACCGAAAAGAACAATTGGGTGATCATCGGCAATAATTACATTCAGGTTATTCATCTTATTGGTTACCTTGCTGCAGCAGTTGATTGACATAAGCGTCAATATTACTGGTGGTATTTTTAATGTTTGAATCGTCACACACTTTGATGTGGTGTTCTAATTCTTCACAAAGCTGTTTGCCCGGTGTCAAATTAAGCATAGCAAACACGCCTTTAAGGCGATGGGCAGTCTGAGCAAGCGAGGCATAATCGTTTATCGCTGACTCAGTATACAATCTCTTTACATCATCCGGTACTGTCTCAGTAAACAGCTGGAAATAGCCTCCACTTAGCAGTGGCGTGCTGGCGTCATCTTCTTCAGTGTTATCCTCCATTACATCGTGGGACAATTGCTTCTCAATCAGTGCCAGTAATGCATCCAGTAGTGCATTACTGAGATTGAAATTGACGCGATACTGTTGATCGTTCAGCGCATGATGGCCCGGTTCGTCTTCTGCCAGTAACAATGCCCAGCCACTCAGTTTGCCCGGATCGTCGGTGATCTGTACGTCGTGATCCTGACCCGAAATACGTTCATCAGGCGTCAGGCAGCGCGCGCCCCAGTTTTCCAGATGGCGACAAACAATTTTGTGGACATCTTCAACGGCGATCTCCACCAGCGCGGTTACGCCTTCCAGGATTTTCTCTTCCTCCTCATCACGCTGTTCCTCAAGCGTGAGGGGCAGTTGAATGTTATAGCGTGTGCCGATATCGGCTTTCGCCACAATCTCCAGGCTACCGCCCATTTGTTTACACAACTGCTTGCACAGGAAAAACGCCATGCCGGACGCCTGACCATAACGATCCTGACTGGTATCGCCCAGGAACGGGAAGTCCACGTTGGCCAGTTCATCCACGGTCAGTCCGGCACCGGTATCCACCAGTTCAATATAGACCCGGTCAGGCTGGTTCTCTGCCGTCTTCACCGCCAGGGTAATCTTGCCCCAGCGGGTGGTAATCAGCGCATAATGCATCAGCGTGGTGAGGATTTTGCGCAATGCACGTCGATCGCCAAAGCGCATCTCGTCATTTGCCAGATGATTATTCACCACCAGTGACAGGCCTTTGCGGCGCAGCAGCGGCAGGCTCTCCAGCGTAATTTCGTCCAGTAACTCTTGCAGGTTAAATACCGACGCATCAGGTGACCAGTCATGCGCTTCAAGACGATTGAGCAGCACGATATCGTCCACCAGACGAGCCAGTGACTGGCTCTCATCCAGAATATCCAGCACGCTTTCGTCATTATCACGCTGACTCAACTGCACCAACTGCGAGACGATTTTTTCCAGCGGCTGGTTTAACGCATGGCCAAGGTGATGCAGCAACTGCTGACGCATCTGGTGGTTGCGATCCAGCACCTGCTGTGCTTTTTGCAGTTTCTTGTTGACCAGTAATTCCCGATCCTGATCGCGCATCATAAACAGCTGTGTATGCGGCGATAAAACGCTACGCGCATGGCGTATTTCGTACACTTCGTTGTTGATCGTAGCCTGTAATACACCCTGATGCTGATCGGACATATTGATGATCTTTTGCAGGTTCAGGTGAGGCAAAAGATGCTCGGCGATCTTATTACTTAACAAGGTACGGTTACTCGCAAAGTCGTACACCAACAGGCCCACAGGTAAGCTGGCCACAATCTCCTGATTGAGTACGCGAAGGGAGTCCAGTTCAGCACTCTGGTTTTCACTGGGACGAAGCGATTGTTTGCGTAGTAACAATACGCCACTCAGTGAAAGTAAAAACAGCACCAGGTTAATCAGTAGTGGCCACATCAGGTTATGCGCACTGTCGAGCAGCAGGCGAACAAGGGGGACCCGGTAAACCAGCTGCAGCGAGGTGCTGGGCAGGGCTGCGGCTATCTCAATGTCGTGGCTGACCAGCGAAACCTGGGTTGTCTCAAGGCCTTCCTGGTTTGTACTGGTGTTATTGGTAAAGCTGGCATCCTGACGCAACTGGAAGTTCTCTACCGGCATATTAAGCGGGATTAAGTCATTCACAGGCAAATCAAACGCGACGACAGTAGCCAGATGGCCGGGCTGATTAAACGTCGTACGCAGGGTAAAGTAGTGATCGTTCTGGAAAGCAAGGTGACGCAGAGGCGAAAAGCTTTCGCGCTCATCCAGCGCATTCGCCTGCTGCAGCATTTCAGCACGGCGCGCATCCACTAATGAACTTAACGCATTCTCTTTATAGCGAGTGGCCAAATCTTTCAGCGGCAGGGTCGATATCATAATCAGGCTGTTGTCCTGACCATTTAAGAAATACATCGACCAGGTCGGCGATTCGGCACCCCACAGCGTATCAAGATAACTGGACATCCGCATCGTCATATCCAGCGTGCTGCTGTCATGCGAACCAAAGATCAGCGCTTCGGTTTTACGTCGGGTTTTTTCGAGGTAATAGACATCAGGACGCAGACGCGTCTCTTGTAAATTGCTGGCAGGGACGGAACCTGCCGCACTGGCCGAGAGGTTTTCATAAATTTGCCAGGTCACAAAACGATAGGTATCAATACGTTTTTGTACGTCGTGCGCCATATCGGCCATGGCATAGCGTTTATCGGTTAGCCAGGCATTAATTGAATTTTGCACCATACAACCCAGCGCCAGTAACAGTACCAGGTTAAATACGATAAAAAAGCGGGTGACATTGCTGGATGTCAGAGGAAACTTATACAACATAGCGTCTCAGATACCTGATTTATCGCGCAACGTTGCGCGCACTGACAGCCACAGCCAACAAGAGCAGTGCAATCAGTAAAAATGCACCGCTAAGGCTAATCCATTGAGAGATGAACCCGATCAACGCCGGACCAGAAAGAATACCTGCATATCCCAACGTTGTCATGGCTGAAATCGCCAGGTTAGCGGGCATTGCATGCTGATTACCCGCCGCGTTAAATAACATAGGCACGGTATTGGATAAACCAAATCCCACCAGTAAGAAAGCCAGTAATGACGCTTCCGGCCAGGGCAGCAGGACGGCGAGCGCCAGGCCCGACGCCGCGGCCAGCGCGCCCATGACCATCACCGGATAGCGGCCAAAACGTTGAATAATTTTATCGCCAGTAAAGCGTCCTGCCGTCATCGCTACAGAGAATACGGCATAGCCCAGGCCCGCATGTGCCGTCGACATTGACGGATTTTGCAGCAGCAACAGGGCACCCCAGTCCAGTACTGCGCCTTCTGCCAGAAACAGGATAAAGCACAGTACGCCCAGAAAGGCGACACGCCCGCGCGGAATCACCAGCCAGGGCTGATCAGGCTGATGTAAGCGCTGGTTCATATAGCCGGACAGCCGCCACAGCAGCAATGCGACCATCACCGCCATAACGATCAGAACCGATAAGAGAGGGGTCAATGTCAGACCTAACAGCAGACTTACCGCACCGGCACCTAAAATGCCTCCCAGGCTGAAAAACGCGTGAAAGCCTGACATCATGGGGCGTCCTGCGGCTTTTTCTACTTCCACCGCCTGATAATTCATTGCAACGTCCAGCATCCCCAACCCGGCACCAAACAGCATGAGTGCTGCGGCCATCACCAGATGGGAAGGCGCGGTTGCCAGCACGGGTAGCATCAACAGGACCAGCAGCGTCGAACTCATCATCACCCGCCGGCAGCCAAAGCGGGCGACCAGCGTGCCTGTGACGGGCATCGCAAGCAGTGAACCAATCCCCAGGCAGAGCAGCAGGGCACCGAGGGATGCTCCTTCTAACTGCAAGCGATCGCGCGCATAAGGTACCAGTGGTGCCCAGGCTGACATGCCCAGTCCATTAATTAAAAAAATGGTACGCGTACCGGCGCTAAGGCGGCGTTCAGAACAGGTTGATTTTGCGGCATCCAGTGCTGTCATGGCTCTTATTTCATCTGTATCGAAGCAAAAAAGTGTAGCATCAAATTGCTGCAAAACGCTGTGAGAACACAGGCTTAACAGTTCATCATTTTACGTAGATGATTTTCGCGCAGCGCCAGTGTACCGACTTTTAGCGGTGCCAATGATTTTTCCAGAACTTTCCTGGCTTACTTTCCCTCCTGCCGCGACGTTGTATGACCGTGGTCACATTTTCGCTATGTGTATTGCTTAGTTAAATTTGAGTATGCCTTCAGCCTGTCAAGGCCTAAAAAAAACAGGTTAATCCGTAACTTTGCGCATTTTTTAGAAATATTTAGCAACATCTGAAAGCGATGCGCGGCACATTTTTGCCACTTTTTTACTGACAAAACCAAAATTTGGCTAATGTTATCTTGGTTAAATCATAAATAAAACTGCATATTACGATTGATTTTTGCCCTGACTGTGATGAATATTATTTTCATGATGTTGCCAAAAGTAAGTTCGGATTAATTAAAATTTAAACAATTATTACGCTTCGCTTAGATTTTTTGCCATCGATCTTGATTTTTTTTACCTATTATCGCGCCAGGTTGAAACGTTTTCAGATTCGCAGCAAGTAAAACGTGGAAAAGTTACCCATAAATTATTTTTATGGTTTTCATTTCAGTTAATTAGCTTCTCTGGTGGAGTAAGGTCAAGATGGCAGAAATCACTCAAACTCGGGTGGATATCATTTCCCGTGCAAATGGTACGCTCATTTCACAGGTCGATGGCGTCTCAGCACAAACGATTACCCTCAGTGAACCCAGCGTTGTCCGTATTAACGGCACACGTGAAGTGGTGACGCAATTTCAACGGCAGGGTGATGACCTTATCGTTCAGATGCGTGACGGCAGCACGGTTCGCTATAAAAACTTCTTTCTGGATGATGCTGCCGGCGATCACAGTGAACTGGTGTTTGACGATGGTGTGAATCCCCCAGAGCATGCGCTTTTCCCCACGGCGGTTGACGCAACAGATTACGCCGCCACAACCATGACGCCCACCTATGAATCTCTCGACAGTGTCGATCCCCTTCTCCTGGCTGATAACAGCAATATTTCTACCGGACTAATGACCGCCAGCGGTGTGGGCCTGCTTGGTCTGGCGGGCGTTGCACTGGGTACCAGTCGGGGCGGAGGAGGTGGTGGTGGTGGTGACAACCCGGCCGCACCGGGAACGCCCGGTGCGCCAACGCTCACCGTCAACCCTTTCGCCGGGGATAACGTGCTGGACAACACCGAGAAGGCGTCAGATCAAACGCTTTCGGGCACCACAACCAATGTGGAGGCAGGCCAGACCGTCACCGTGACGCTGGGCGGACAGACCTACACCACCACGGTAGGAACAGACGGCAGCTGGAGCGTGACGGTGCCGGCGGCAGCGCTGCAGGCGCTGGCGGCGGGCACGGCGACCATCGCGGTCACGGTGAGCAACGCGGCGGGCACCGCAGCCACGACTACCGAAACCATCACCGTGGAGGCGCCGGTGACCTCGCCGGGCGATCCGACGGTAACCCTTGCGCCCTTTGCCGGGGACAACATTCTGGACAACGCGGAGAAGGCCACGGATCAGACCGTCTCGGGCATCACCGCCAACGTCGAGCCGGGCCAGACCGTGACCGTGACGCTGGGCGGACAGACCTACACCGCCACGGTGGGCCAGGACGGCAGCTGGAGCGTGACGGTGCCGGCGGCGGCGCTG
>Ga0157363_1000059_pt1 | contig 83639 bp, 56 predicted proteins | sample AttsexASBM1_FD_111477 | JGI IMG/M metagenome (GOLD analysis project Ga0157363, IMG submission 111477) | Fungus gardens microbial communities from leaf cutter ant in Ribeirão Preto, State of São Paulo, Brazil - Atta sexdens ASBM1 | ecosystem: Host-associated > Fungi > Mycelium > Unclassified ... | reverse complement strand
GTCGTCTTTTGGGTTGTTTTTTTTTTTTTTTCTTTTTTTTTTTTTTTTTTTTTTTTATCACCACGCTGTTACCCGAGGTTACGACGGTTTTTCGCCTACGGTTTTGCGATTTTTTTGTATGCGTTTTTTTACGGAAATTTTTTACTTTTTTTGGGTTTTTTCTAAGAGAGTTAGTTTCACGGAATGGACGGTTGTGTGGCCTATTTCGGGGAAAAAGGAAACGCACACAACCACACGTGAACACAACTCTACTCTTACTGAGGCAGAAGAGCGTCGCGCGGCTTCCTACGCGCGTTTATATATCCTCGGCCGCGCAACAACCGTCGTCCAACTTCCGACGAAGTAGTCCCTCTCGAACCTACAGCGCCATCTCGAGATATCAAAAGCTATCTGTCTGGCGCCAATTTTGAGCGATCTTTGATGGCGCGATTCCATGGTGCGGAACTAAAGATACCTTTTCAAGGTACTTGATCAAAATTGACGCTTGATATTCGTCAATTTCTATCATTACTTTTGACGCTGAAAATGAGTCAAGCGTCAGCATAAAAAGGCATCATAATACACTATAATAGGCGGTATTTATAGTCCGATTTTATTTCACGATTGTCTTAAGTAATGTCTTAAGGATACATCCACACAAACTTGCATAGCCGCATAAACGTTTGCATAAAGAAAATTATCCAATCACATTTTACGTGCGTCTTGATAAGAGAAATGCAGTTGGATAATTTTCTTTATACATACGTTTATGCGGCTATGCAATATTTGTATGGATATATCGTAAGACGCGCTAATATAGCCCTCCGATTATGGCTGGTATTCATAGTCAGATCTTATATTTAATAAGATCGTTTTAAGTAATGTCTTGAGACGCTAAGTGATGCAGTCTTTTGATTGGTTCGGACTTCTTAAGATCGTACTTAAGACGGTTTTGAAATAAGACTCGACTATGAACTACCGGCCAATATAAATATTCGCATTCACCATTTTTAATCATTTCCTCACTTCCTTCTTGTCTCAATCTGTTAAGGTCGTAGCACAAACTTTAGAATAAAGCATAGTGCATAAACGAATCAACTAATCAGAATCCCTTTCCTCCCATTCCACAGAAAAGAAGAATTTTGATTAGTTGATTTTCTTATCCATTATGCGTTATGCAAAAGTCTGTGTCGCAGTCCTCTCTTCACTACATCACTGAGTTGAAGAAAGAAGAAATTGAAGAGAGAAGAAAGAACAAAAAAAGAAACACCTTTTCCATATCTTTTTCATACCCATTCCGCACCATTTCCGCATTGATTCCGCACGTGTTTTTATAAATGTTAATAAATCTGTATTTTGTAAATGTTAATTTTGTTATCTAGATGCTCGGCAAATGGAATTCCTATTGAAAACTATTGGAAGCTGTACATTGTTTCACATAGAAAACCATTACGGATGGGGATTTACCGATTCAAAACGCTCATTAAAAATTATAGAACTTTTTTCTTTTTAGTAAATCCTAAGCCGGATTCAATTAGAACTCGCGAAAAGAAATAGACAAGCGAAATATGCCGCCTACTATTATTGTGAGTTCCGATTGGCTTCCATCAAGGTGTGAAACTGGCCTTAAGCAAGGGAGATATGGCTTCTGCACACAGAACGCGGCAATACTTATGCGATGGAAGTTGGCGGTAGCCAATCAAGTCTCGCTTGCTCGAAAGTAATAGATATTATATATAATATAATTTCCACCGCGCGACAAAAATTGAATTCAATCGAACTTTTGCCGCATGTCGGAAGTAATATTATATCATTTCTAGAAGTTTTACAGAACATATGGCTTCCGCGGAAATTATCGCACCAATAATTCTAGTTCTTGAATCGGCCTCACCTGCAAAACCTTCACCTTCTAGAAATGTAATATTACTTCCGCCGCGCGGCAAAAATTGGATTGAGTTCTTTTGTCGCGCGGTGGAAATTATATTATATATCTATTAAGCCGATTCTACATTAGTTGCAAGCTGATCGCAAGTTTGTTGCAACAGCTAATCTGAAGCTTGCATTTTGAAATTAATGCTTCATATTAACTGTCGTAACAAAGTTGCGATCAACTTGCAACTAATGTAGAACCGGCTTTACTTCCGAGACATTGATTGGCTATCGCGCCAACTTTCGCGAGCGTTGTGTGTGTGTGTGTGTGTGTGTGTGTGTGTGTGTGTGTGTGTGTGTGTGTGTGTGTGTGTGTGTGTGTGTGCCGAAGTCAATAAAAGGAAAAATTTCTCCTGAAGAATTAATCGCGTTAAAAATTCGCTGCACGTGTTCCGCTATACGAGCTAAAATCAGTCATTTCCGGTCGATTCCATCCGCTCTTTTCCAAATGCAATTTCTTTCTGCATTTTTCATCAGCTTTTTTCGTTTTCATGCTTAAACATTATAAATTTGTTCTCTGAGTTGAAATTTTTGTATTTTTTTGTCTCATTTCCTTTTTCCTTATTTTTCCTTATTAAGTTAAAATATCTGTCTATTTTGATTGCAGAATTACCTGTAGATTTTTTCCAAACGCGCCTTACAACGACGCGCGGATATAAAATGCAATCTTGCATCAAAGTTTCAATTATTTATGTAGCATATGTTCGAATAAATGACCACTTTTTTTTATACTTTAAGAAAAAAATTATATATTCCCTTCTGTTTTAGAATTATCATTCTATTTTTTGTATATTTTGTAAATACTCTTTTCTTCTGATTCATATATGGTAACTCTATTTCTGAAAGATCGAGCTGCATAAATTTTTTCTCGTTGCCATCTAACTGAAATTGTATTCTTGACATGTAATTAAAAGCGCTCGAATTGTTCAATTATTAAGAAACTTCGGAATATAGCGTTATCGAGATTTGAATAAAAACTTTTATCGAATTAACTTAATTATACTTAATCAGCAATTAATTCGACTAATACAATTGCTTACAGTAAAATTTCTAACACAAATACTTCTACAGACTCCATCGTTTCTTATCTTTTCATAAATGAGATGTTAATTTGCGAAATGTAAGATAAATTAAGTAACCATTATCTATAATTACTACTTTAACTTTATTTAAAAAATAGGAAAAATATAGAATAAAAGATGTCCATTTTTACCAATCTCTTCAATCTTGATTTAATTTACTTTTTATTTTTTAGTTCTAAGAATTAGAGAAAGAGTAAATTAAACCGAATTTGAAGTTAATCTATTGGTAGAAATAGAAGAGAATATTGAAAATAGAAACTCTGACTTAAAGGTCAAAGACACTTAATATCTATTCATTTGAAAAAATAAAAATATTATTCATCTTTCGATAAACTGCAACAAATAGATATGATCATAAATCGCAAATGATCAACTTTCATTATGATGGATTCTAATTTCTAAAACAGTTTCCTTTATTCAGAGATGATTTTATTTATTTTGAAAAGGGAAATATGAAAAGAAAAAAATGTTCAGCAGATGTAACAATTATGTATATCGTTAGGCAATCATTGCTTACAGTTATATATTTATAAATCTATCCAAAATTAATGGTTTCTAAACTATTCGATTAATTGTTGCATCCACTGAACATCGATCGCTTTATGTATCCTGACAGAAAAATTTATTATTTTAAATTTTTAAGTTTGGAAATCATTTCATATTCTTTCACATTTTTCTTTCAGTAAGCAAATGCAAGGCGAATCTAATTATTGATTCAGAAAACATACATCCATAACCTCTCATATTTTAATGTACCGAATATGAAGATTTTTTTCTTAAAATGTTACATTGTAAAAAAAGTATGTATTTTTGCATCTTTCCAAGTAATATCTCGGAATTGATTATATCTTGGAAAGTAAATTTTATTATATAAACATGCTGACATGATAAATTTAGAAAAACAAAATTAAATGAAGAAATAATATCCCGCATACAACGAATCAAATTCAAAATATATCGAAATTTATTTTCACTTATATTATAAATAAACATTATCGATGAGACGTTTATTCCTTCTTCGGCGCGACGGCTTGTTTTGCTTGATGGGCCTGTAATACGGCCACGGCTTCATCGACCTTGGCCTTCAAAGATTCCTTATGCTCCAGCATATGAAGCAGTTCGCTGTTATCGATCTCCAGCAACATACCAGTGATTTTGCCGGTCAATTGTGGATTCATGTCATGGATCAGAGGGAATAAACGTTCTCCTAACATTTGTTTTTGTTCTTGCGGTGGTGCCGCAGCTAACATCGATGCAGTGAGCGGTTCTTGACCCTGGATATGAACCGCCTGCTGCATAGAAGGACCACTCGGTGTAGGTAGAGCCATAGCCGCTTGAGGAGGATTGCGCATGTTTGCGGTATACTTGTAATTCGATGGACGGCTCTGACCAGGCGAGACACCAACGGCTGGTCCAGCCATGGAACGGCTCTGCATATTATTACTAACAGCTTGCAGACCTAAAATACATAGGCATTGTCAGATAATGTAAAGTAATAATTATTTTGCTAATTATTAAATATAATTGTAGTTATTGTAATATTATATATTGTAATATTATTATTGTAATAATCACGGTATGGATTTACAAGTTGTTTATAGAATTCTGTTTATATTAAACAATACATTTGTATACATCAACACTTTCTTTTAGCAATACCTGTGATAGGTCTTGCAGACATGTTATTACGTAAGGCTCCAGCTTGTGCGGCAGGAGCTCGCGGCGCCGCTCGGAATGGTGCAGCTTGCATTGACGCGAATCCAGAGTTGCCAGTCTGTGCATTCGGTCTTACTTGATTTGGTTGCGCTGGCCAGCGTGGAGTAGCACGAATCTGCGCCATTTGCGCGGGTCCATAGAATCGCTGCGGCTGCGGCAGTGTAGGTACAAAGTAACTACCGGCGTTACCAGGTTGATGGAATATTTGACCCATCTGCTGCATGCGCATATTCGCCATACGTTGCATATATTGAGAAGCAAGGTGTGCCTTACGATCTTCTTTACGTTGCGCCAGAGCAACGTAGAGGGGTTTGGAACCTACGATGCGTCCGTTCATCTCAGTAACTGCCTTAGTGGCTTCCTCTGGCTGTGAGAAGCACACAAAACCAAAACCCTTGCTACGTCCTTCCTCCATCATCACCTTTGCTGAGGTGATCGTGCCAAACGGCGTAAATTCTTTACGCAGACGCTCATCATCGATCGTATCATCCAGATTTTTTACGTACAAATTCACACCTTGATATCGATTCAGTCGCTCGATTTTCAATTGCTCGAATTTCCGTTTAAGTTCTTGTTGACGCTCGGCTTTCTTCTGAGCCCGCCCAACGTACATACACTTGCCCTCGGCAATCTCCTTACCGTTCAAATCGAGCACCGCCTGCTCGGCAGAGTTTGGGTCCTCAAACGCGACAAATCCGAAGCCACGTGATTTGCCGTCGTCCTTAATCATCACTTTGTGGCTTGTAATGGTCCCATACTTTTCAAACATTTCCTTCAGCTTGTCGTCGGACATATCCTCGCCAAAGTTTTTTACATAGACGTTTGTGAACAATTTGGCCTTCTCGCCTAACTCCTTTTGGCGTTCCTTACGTGGAATGAATTTACCGACATACACCTGTGAGCATAATCCATGTTGAGAAACAGAAAAGAAATATTAAGTTATCGCGCTACTTCCTAGTCAATGGACAGTTTAAATTCTTAAAATTGTGTAAAAGAATTAAAATAAATATAAATAATAATATAAAATATAAAAACATTACAAACAATACTAATGTCTTAATATTATTATACATAAAATCACTTTTAATTTTATGTTATTAAATATTTTAAGTTAATAAAATATAAAAGTTATATGGCATTCATTTGCCCTGATAAAAAAAAATTGTTAGAGAACGATAGAAAAATCCTATTGTTTTGAATATGGAATTTGGTTCATGAATTCCCTAATTTGAATCAGATCTTACAGAAATCTTATAGAAAATCTTATAGAACAGATAAAATACGATATGATTCATATCCAATCAATCATGCTCACGAAGTCAACGGTAGAAAATATTGATGAGATATAAATTTATAGAAAACGGATACAAATTGATAGAAATCTTATCATTTTCAATCGTTTCTCTATCAACTTTTTTTATCAGAGATGATAGGCTTATTCCTAAATTTTAAGCAGAATCGTAAGGCTCGTAATATATTCTCATAACACTTGTAACAACTTATAATTGTTTATAACTAATACAATATCTTTACAGACAGTTTCTTTTGCTAGTTATAAGATTTACGAGAAATCATCATTAGATATTTCGTACACATCTTATAATATCTATATAAAATATATAAAACATCAGTCATAAAATCTTATATGTCTTACCAGAACAAATTACGATTCTGCTTAAAATTATCCATTAGTATGCTTGAGGTTATATATCATGTAGATTATATAAATGTTTCGCTCTCAAATCAAAATAATGCACATGACAAAATATGCAAATAATGGAAGTGATGTAACATCGAAATTATATGACATAAATTTATCAGACGAAACTTTATCAGAATGATTAAGTGTTTACTTTGTAATATATTCTTTATAATATATTCTTGAAATGTGTCTCTTATATACAAATGTTTCAAATTAAGAAAAAATATTTAGAGGATAAAAAGTTTTGTATATACTTGTAATATAAAATTCCATACATTTAGAATTAATTTTTAAAACAGTAAAAATCAATGTAATTTTTTTTTTTAGATATTATTAATATAATCAATTTTTGTATCATGTATGTATTATAGATTTGTCTCATAATTTATTAAACGAGAGAAGCTCTTGACTCGATAAGCCAATCAATTGAGATAATAACTTTCATCCTATAATCAATGGAGAAAGAATACTTTACCTTCTTGCCATTTAGCAACATTCCATTGACTTTTTCAATAGATTTGTTGGCCGCTTCCTCTGTTTCAAAATGAACAAAGCCGTAACCCTTTGACGCGCCTGATTCGTCTTGCGTAACCTTGCAACTCAGTATATTACCGAATGCCGAAAACGTATCATACATCGCTTTATTGTCTATGTTTTTATCTAAGTTCTTGATAAATACATTTCCAACGCCTGATTTGCGTAAGGAGGGATCGCGCTGAGACCACATAATCCTGATAGGCCGCCCTTTTATAATGTCGAAGTTCATAGTATCAAGGGCGCGTTCAGCTGAAACATAAACATCCGCAAATGTATATTTATGCTAATGACTACGTGGAAGTTGAATAACATGTTAAAGATTTTACCGTTAAGTTAATCGCGAAGGCGGATTTTTTTACCATTAAATAAATTCATATGCATATGCATATAAATACATAATTGCTTTTGTAACTGTTAAAATTTATAAGCTAAAAATATCTCCAAAAATTTACATAAAATTAAATTTTAAAATTGAATTACACAGTATATAAGATGTGTTTTGTAGCAGAAAGAAAAATGTTTTTATTCCAGACTAACTTTTGTATATTTGAATATTTCTTGATTGATATGTATAAGAATTAATTTGGTGTGCGCATGATTTTTATGAATTTATTCTCCCAAGCATAAATATATAAAAAGAAATAATCTTGTATTTTTCGATTTTTTGTATTTTATAAAATATTTTTTAAATCAAGTTACAATTGTAAAAATTCGTTTCTTTCAATTAAAATTTATAATTCATAATTTTTTCCTATTCTTTCTTGATTTCAGAATTAATATTATTAATATTACAATAATATTACAAAATGAGATATATTAATGTTTCCCATAATCCAATTCTTGAATAAAAAATTAGATACTTATTTAATCGAAAATTAAGAAAAATATTTGAAGTTCGAGTTAATATTTCTATTTCGTTTGAGTGTGTAGTTATGAAATACAGTTAACACGTGAACTACTCATTGAATTTAGTTTCTTACCGTGTGCGTCACAGTGGAATTTTCATTATCGTAAATGTACAATGATAAGTATTGTGTAGTGTGTCTAAATAAAATTGTATCCTTATAAGTACTATGTTGAAACATTTTTTCTTTAGGTATATCATTATTCATCTATTTATGTCATTTGAAATTCTATTAAATATTAATTTTTTACAAGCATTTAAAAAAAATTATGATATATATATATATATATATATATATATATATATATAGTTTCGGACACCAATCTGATACTCAACAGGTCTGTTCGTTGTTTTAAATTAAACTAATAACTCATAAAGTGAAATAAATATATGATATGTTTGAAATTTGCCGAAAGCGAAGAAGTTCTATGCAATTCAATAAACAGCGATAAAGAACATGAAAAAACAAAGTAACTGAAGGAATACATCTGTTAGTAACAAAATAATTGAAGGAATACATCTGTTAGTCCGGAAAAGAGAATTGTCTTTTGTACATTCTGACCTCAAGTCAGATAGAAAAAATTAAAATTTTAGCCCTCTTTTCTTTTTTCCTTCATTAGAAATGTCAAAAATTTAAATCTTATAACCGTTTTAGAAGATAATGGATATAAGTTTTTCATGAGTTTATAGATAACAAACGTTTCATCGAGAATTTTCTTAAAAGAAATTCCTGTAAGAAGAAAGAATATCGAATAAAATCGATGTCTTTCATTTTCTAAAAAGAAATCGAATTTTCAAGACAAAGAAACATTGAAATAAATTTTATAGAAACAAATTTGCGGATCATTATCTAACAGAAAGAAATTCTCTTTCTTTTTTTTCTCTTTTTTTTTTGCTTCAGATCAGAGAAATCCTCATATTACATCCTCATATTACAAAAGACTTTGATAAAAGATTTGTTCTTTTAACTTTTATCTATCTTGTAACTATATCTTCTGTATAAAAAAAATTAATGTATTGTAAAATTTCAGATATTTTCGATGGATTTATTTTTTTGACTACTTTGACCGCGCGTCTCCAAATAATGCACAAGAAAAAAATTAAAGAAAAATAATATTTTCTCTTACATGGCAAATCCGCTTAAGTGTCAATCATCAATAATCGTTAAGCCCGTGATGGATCGAGAATCGCAAATTGAAGATTAGAATTTAATCAATCAGAACAAAACGGATTAAGATTATTCGATTAAAGTCTAAAGTCTGAAACACAGTTGAATGCACAGGCAATCGTGGAACGGGAAATAACAGATTTCAACCTATTATAAATGTATATATACAGTGCTGATAGGTTGAAGTTAGAGTTGTTACTTTTGACTGATTTCGATAATTCTTAAAATTTTAAAGCTTCGAATTTTTTCAAAGTTTGAAGTCAATTTCGAAACTTCAAAAAATACGAATGAAAATGACGAATTTATTCAAGAAATGCTAGAAATATTATATAAATAAACAAAATTAATATATATATATATATATAGACACACTAAAAAATGTGATATTCTTAAAAAATTTGCAATATTATAATCTAAAATATTAATAATAATTAGATTCGATATGCATGTATTGGGTCGTCCGGAAAGTTCGTGCCGCAAAAGACTTAAATTTAATAAATGAAATTAAAAATTTTAATCTGCGTTTCATTTTTCTTCAAAAACGACACGAACTTTCCGGATGACCCAATAAATAAGAAAAAGGATAATGTTAATAAATAAAAAAAATCCAATTAAGAAAATTAAAAAAAAGTAATTTATTCCCAAAAACAAATTTATTCCCAAATAAATGAATAAAAAATAGTAAATTAATACAAATGTTTTAACTTTACTGAGTAAATCTTCCTCAACATACAACAATAATTTTAAAAATGTAAAATCCAGACAACATCATAAAATCAATGAAAATATTGCATATTTTTTAATTTAATAATGTAATCACAACATTAAAACATTCTATTTCAGATTTTGTCATGCATATATAATTTTATAAATATGTACCTATTAGGGTAATATTATTATCATATTAAATTAATTATTACATTTACACGATTCGATTTACGAAGTTATAACATCGATGTTATGAAACTAGCCAATCAAAGCTATTCCTCTGAAAAATGGAATGACTATAATTGGCCAGTTTCTCAACATCGATGTTAAATCGAGCCGTATAAATGTAATCCATAATTATGTTACTTTAATTGTTCAAATTTAATCATTCGATCTTTGAAGATTTTATTTTATTTGATGCTTTAAGTTTCAAAGTTTGAATGTCCAAGCCTTCGAAGCAAATCATCTATTATTCTATTGCATGCTTTTCAATTGTGTTTCAGTCTTAATTCCCCTCTTCAGCTCATGATCCTCCATAACCTTCATCCTTAAAGGCCATAATACACAAAAGCTTAAACGGTAAAACGTAAGCAAATCCAACAGCAAATCCAACAGGTTGAGATTCTTACTGCTTACATCTTACTATTTAAGTTTTTATGTCGCGTCATGCTCTGCTGAAGCAACGCGGATCCAACAGGGCGCGCGTTGGCGCGACACATGTGAGACATGCAGCAGGTGGCGATTCGCGTGGCGTTACCGACGCTGCGTTATCACTTACCACGTTGACTACCACTGTCGCAACCACCACCACCAGCACCACCACCATCACCACCACCACCACCACCACCACCACCACCACCACCACCACCATCACCACTACCACTACCACCACCACCACCACCACCACCACTCATCACTACTACCATCATTATGAGAATTGTGCAATAATAAAAATAATAACAATGATAACTCACCATCGGCTGGTTGCTGAAAGTTGACATATGCGTAGCCGAGCGAGCGGCGGGTGATCATGTCGCGGCATACGCGGATCGACAGCACAGGTCCAGCCGTTGAGAACTTCTCGAACAGCATCGCCTCGGTGATGTCGGTGTGCAGATTGCCTACATAGAGCGAAGCCATGGGATAATTGGGTGCTCCAGGATTCATGGCGGCGGCTGTGGTGGCGGTGGATTATCTCAGAGAAAAGAGAGAAACGGGACGGCGTACTTTGGCGTCGCGCGCGACGCTTCAATCGTTTGGCTTCTTCCTTGTCTACCCTCCTCGCGTGGTACGGCTTATCCTGCTCCGTTTACAAGGCACCGCACCTGTCCGTGTATCGTCGCTCGCGCGTCCTCGCACACGTTTTCCTCTTCACCTCTCCCGCTTCCACTACGTGCGTGCGTGCGTGGGTACTTTTTTTTGCGTGCCTGTGAGTAGATAAATTCCTCCGTCTGTTTCTCCCCGCGAACGAACGTCGCTCACGAATATTCTGGGTTCTCGACTCGGTATTTACTTCCCTTTCTTTTCCTTTATCATCGAGGACACGACGATTTTCGCTTTGTGGTTTTGCGATTTTTTTTCAATACGTTTTTTTTTCACAATTTTTTTTGCTTTTTTTGGGTTTTTCTAGGAGAGTTAGTTTCACGAAATGGACATTAGGTTATGTGGCCTATTTCAGGGGAAAAGGAAACGCACACAACAAACGCGCAACGCGAACACAACTCTACCTTTACTGAGGCAAAAAAGCGACGTGCGGCATTCTTGCACGCATTTATATATCCGGTGATCCGCGCAACGATCGCCTACTCCTCCATAAAGTAGTTCCCTCTTCCGTCAAAATGAGAAACGTTTGCCCATGTTGCTATTGGTTAATTTGGAATAAAACTTTTTTATTGGTTAGTCCAATGGAAAAACTCCAATAGTGTTTTCCACTGAGAAAATTAGTGCAGCTGAAATTCAATTGAAATTCCATTTAAATATAAATCATTATATTTATTTTCAATGTTAATAAATAATAATTTAATCTTTTTAATTGCATATTCTTTGTTGTCACAATCATAATGTTAAAAGGCTAAAATTGTTTATTAACATGAAAATGCATAAATTGATTTCAAGTACAGTAGTATTACACTCCACTAAATTTCCCAATAGAAACTAATCAGCGCTTAGTGATTTTTTAATATGATTTATTCTTTTAGTTCTTCATTGGATCTAAGTGTAGAAATCAATCATATTAAAGAATCACTAAGAATAAAATCACACGATGCGGAAAAAGGCTGCGAAATAGAGAATGCGTTCATTGGTCTAGTTTCCACCGAGAATTCAAATCGGATCAGAATGTAAGAATCAATCAACAATATTCTCCTGTTATAGTCGAACGACAGGAGAATGCTCGACAATTGGTTAGTTCTTACATTCTGATCCGGTTTAAATCTTCAGTGGAAACTAGACCATTGAAACAACCAATTAGCGCTATTCGGAATAATGCAGTAACGATGATTGGTCGCTTCTATGACACATTCTCTATTTCACAGTCGTTTTCCGCATCGTGTGATTTCACTGTAATGGCTCCTGCACACTGGGCGCGGAAACGCTTGCAAAATAAGACGCGGTAACCAATTATCCATGTTAGGAGCTGTAATCTTATTGGCTACCACATCACATTTTGCCGCGCGGCAAACGTTTCTAATGTGCAGAAACCATAATGGTTCTTGCACACCAGCGCGATGCGTGACACGCAACATCCAGGTTGTCTTCACTCGAATGCATCTATGTATCATTTTGTTATTCACCGAATATTAAACAAGGATAAATAATACATGGGTGCACAGTCCAATAAGCATATATATAGGGTGTATTCTGTGTATTCCGAATCGGATTAGCTTAGTTTATTTTTTCCCTTGATGTTGACAATTCCGTAACCAAACCAAGAAATGTTCTGAACTTACCGTCAAACTCAGATATTGGCTTCTATTGGTTATGAGTTATGACAGCCGACGGATTCGAAACATTTCTGAGTTTAATTATGGAACTGCCAATATCTAGGAGAAAAAATGAGCTAATTCGGTTCGGAATACACTTATAATTCTATCAAGTATCGCGACGTTGCACCAAAAGTTGGACGAAGTTGAATATTTCTTATATGCGACAAGCGAATGAGTCAAACTGCGCATGGCTACACAAAAAGCAGAATTAATTGAAAAATGTGATCTTGATCATCATGAAACTTTATCCCTAGGATGGAAAGTGAAAAGTGAAAAATTCCTGCATTAATCTCAATGGAAAAATTTTCACTTTTCATCCTAGGGATAAAGTTTTATGATATCCTTACATACTATAACCTTGATATATGTAATAAAACATCTTACAACCTCTACTGGAAAAATTATATATATGAACTGTGTTCGGAAATTTATCCGGGTCCGGGTGTACTCACGTATTATTTATCCTCATTTAACATTCAATAAATAATAAGGATAAAATTATACATAAATGCACTCGAATGAAGACAACCTGGATGTCGCGCGTATCGCATGTCGCGCATTGTGTCGATGTGCAAGAGCCATAAACACTAACTGATAGCGTTTTCAGTCCGACTAAGTTTACACTAACCTAGGTTGAAGTAATGATGTTTCGTGCTCTCCTATTGGTAGAGTGTGTAACGTCAATCAATAGCGAAGCATTTTCTAACCCAAATTGGTGGCAAACTCAGTCGGGCTGAAAACGGGAGTGAGTTTTTTTTGCTGAACGCAGCCAATCACAATCACATAACAAAAAATTTGCATAGTATGTTCTAAAGTCGATTCTACATTAGTTGCAAGCTGATTGCAAGTTTATTGCGACAGTCAATATGAAGCGTTGATTTCAAAATGCAAGCTTCAGATTGGCTGTTACAACAAATTTGTGATAGCTTGCAACTAATGTAGAACCGGCTTAACATGCTCTTACCTCTTAGTTCGAATCTACAATAACTATTTTAAATCTTAAGCCATAAAAAATTAACCAATATTCTCTTTAAATTCGACTGTAATTGATCAATTTTTTACGACTAAAAACTTAAAACTGGATAATCCCGGATCTACAATAAATTTTTAAGCCTTAAGCCATAAGGAATGGACGAATCACAATCAATTATTCTCTTCGCATTCGACTGTAGTTGGTCAATTTCTTAAGGCTTAAGGCTTCAAACGCCTATTATAGATCCGAACATACAGTCAAAGGAGAAGAATAATTGATTGTGATTCGTCCATTCCTTATAGCTTTAGGCTTAAAAATCTATTGTAGATCCAGGGTGACAATTGCAAAGCTACTTTCTCTGCTAAATGCAACCTGCAATATTACGAACCAAAACAAAATACTTAGAATAAAATTAAAATTATCTGACTGATTGAATTAATCTTCAATCTATAACACGTAGTTTGAATATGGATTTTACATATGTTTAAAATATATAATTTTAAATATTCACGTACATACTGATAACATACTATAAAATCTTTTCTTATAATTTATATTCGTAATTGTACTTCAATACTTTGTATTGAAAATATTAATGATTCCATACAAAAGCTTTATTTAATTTATTTTTATGTATTAATTGTGTAGTGTAAAAGTAATTAATTCATTTTAAAATAAATTGAATGACTGTCAAATCTTTTTAATTGTATTTCAAAAATTTTATACGATTTTACAAGAAAATTGTCTAATAGGAAATCATTTTATTGATAGCAACCTAAATTTAAAACAAAAAAAAAATTAAACTAAATTTAAAGAAATTAACTATAGTTATAAAATTACTTATTGATAGAAATAAATATTAATCGATGAGTTAATTGTTGATTAAATTAATTGGTCTAAAATTTTGTTTTTTTTTTCCAGTTGCCAGAAAATCGCAATATGACAACTACAACTACGCACAGTACATATGCATGTCGCCATTTAACATTGATCTGTGAACGTGAAGTCCATCAAATTTTCTCGCAGTCCCTATAGAAAGCATCCTCTGAAATGAGCAAGCCAATGAATCAATTGATCAGTAAATAGCCAATTTCATTTTATGTCTAATAAAATATCGATATGTTTCTGTTTCTTTATGTGATCGATTGCCAAGTGAGATGATATAGATGATACGAATTCTTACATAATGTATTTTTCATTTCAGCCATCGGTTTTAGGAAATGGTACTACAATGCCAGCGGATTTAATCAATTAGGTAATAAAAAGTGACGTTTTACATTGTTAATTAGTTAATTAATTGCATGAAAACGAATGAAATTCTTAATCCTAACCTAACATTTCCTTGTATAGAAGCTGATATTTGTAACAACTCGTTTTATTGAACTAATAGAGACATTTAATATATTTGTTACTTGTAGTTACTTACTTAACTATAGTTGCTTCCTTATGTGTTTACTGTATTGGCTAAATTTTTTTTATAACAAATTTGATTAGCATTTTGACACTTGACAGTTGCAGTACATATATATGTGCAATTTTGTGAAGAAATTGACACTAAAGAATATGATAACAAATCTGTTTCTTTTTAGAATTTTTTGTATAGTCAAATCTTCCTCCTTTTTTCTTTGTTTTAAAGAAGAGTTGAATCAAGAAGTTTACCTAAATAGATTAATATATTTTGAATTATTATTATTATTATTATTAATTTATTTTTCTGTTTAGGTTTAATGAAGAATGATTTAATGAATGATCAATTTCATCCGAATGTAGCAGAAGCATTGAGACGTCTTCCTCAAGAAATTTTAGATCAACGCAATTTCCGTATAATAAGAGCCCTACAGTTGAGTGCTTCTCACAGAGTCTTGCCCAAAGAACAGTGGACTAAGTACGAAGAGGTCAGTAAATATCAGTTATCATGACATTGACTGATCAATATCGCAATTGATCCAAAGTCTTTTTAGCCAAAAAAAGAATTTTTTTGCAGGATGTAGAATACCTTAAGCCATATCTCGATGAGATCGAAAAAGAGAACGAGGAGAAAGCGAGATGGGAAGAGTCATAAAACTTAGCTTATGATTACTATAGTAATATAACAAAGATTCTCTGTTCTGTAATACACATTTCGCGGAGAAGAGTTGGTTTGTATATATTAAGATGAATAGAGATTAAATAAATTAAATTCATTTGTTTAAAACAGTTATAAGTATTCAGTGTTATGTTCAGATGTATTCATCATGTTATAAACATCCGTTTAATTTCCCAAATGATCATTTCCAAATAATAAATTGTGTATCAAATAATAATAAGTTCACAACTTATAATTGTGAAAAAATATCTGTCACACTGTACATAAAGGTCGATGATTGTGAATTGAAGATTAGAATTCAACCAATCAGAAACAAAACAAAACGGATTAAAATAAAAGTCTGATTGGTTGAATTCTAATCTCTAATTCTCAATCCTCAGTTTCCAATGCGTTGTGATACGAATTTTAGGAGGAAAAGGCACATGCTACAATTATTGATATATTGATAGAATATTTAATTATTGTAATGCACATACTTTTTTTTTTAATAGCCAATACGTTTAGTATTTGCTATATTTATATTCAGTGCGTACTGATGTACATTGAAGCCGTCATACAATTGCTGATAAAAACGTATGTTTAATAGAAATTGTTGATAAAGATGTGGTTTATATATATATATATAAACTAGGAAAATTATGGAGACTCATCAATAGATTTTACTGTTCTATTTAGTAAATCACGTATTTGTATTTTTATTTAGATTAATGTCGATGTCTTTAATATGCATTAGTGTGTTCAACCAAATTTGTTATAAATAATTCATAACTCAGTACATGATGATATTAAATGAGTTGCAGATGCAAAAATAATTCTCGATCGAAAATACATGATAATTGGAAAGAAATTATATTTCATTGTCAATTGTTTTCGCGTTCACATATATGTCTGCAATATATTTCTTATGTAAGTGTATATTGAATCACTTAGATGATACATGTGATGATAACTGAATGATAATTAAACAATAATAATAATAACGTCGTTAGTATGTTTTATTAAGTTGATTAAGAGAAAACAGAAAATATTAAGCGACATAGTGAATCAAACGAAATCAAATTGAAATAAAACATAAAACAAGTATATTTAAGATTACAATATTTAAAAATATCCTGATTTCATCCATTATTAAAAGTTGATTTTTTTAATTTCCAAGTGGACGTTTCAAAATGCGACTCGAAAAATTAAAAAAATGCAGTTTTATCTATTAATTAGATAATTTGAGCACAAAAAATACTGAAATTTTTTAAAGTATAAAAGTGTTTTTCTGGAAAATTTTATTACGACATTTAAAGGTCGCAATGAGGATTATTTAAGAAAAAAAATCTTTCCTTTTTAGAGAAAAATTCAGTCAAATTCTTCAAAGTTTCTATATTTTACTATATTTTTATTTTTCAGCATCAAATAATACATCAAATTTTGTGTTAAAATCATGTCGAACATTTTGCAATTCTGAAATCGATACCTCGAAATGAGTTAATGCTTTACTCGATTTTTCCCTTAGTATCCATATGGACGAATGTTGCATACCAAAAGTTGAAGAAAATGAAAAAAAGACTAAACGAAAGTGCTCCAATGGAATTCGACCGGCCCGGATGTGTCATTGGAGATCATTCATTGATCGCCATTGAGTTACATCATCCCTCGCAGACGTGCGGCACGCGTTTCGCGGGTAAATTGTCGGATCAATATCTCACCCCCACGCGAACCTGAACTGAGCGGTATCGCCGAGAGGAGCGTGCGGCCGCAAAAAGTTTCAAGGAAGCCGTCGTGATTGCATCTCGTCAAACGACAGAGAGTGTTACTGGTGCTGCTGGTGACTTCGCTGATCGCTGGTTCTCCTGAACATCGAGTGTCTTTCTCGAACGCTCCTACCGGATGAGCCCGCGTGATCAGCAACGTTTCTCCAGCAACGTGCCGAAGAATACGACGCGCGCTGGTCAGCACGAAAAATGATTCGGAGCGTGGTAAATTAAATCACCTCGACATTAAATTGAATCATCTCGATAAGATGAATTGTTGAACGTGGTCGCTCACCTTTTTCCCTGAGAAACGCTTCAACCGGTAGAGGGTTCGATCGACAAATTAATGGTCGCGTTGCACCCGGCAATCAGGTCAACAGTTGCTGACGTTTTTTTCTATTAAAATTGAAGGGGATAATTAATTTGTAACACAGTTGTGGCATCTTTCCCTGGTTCCCTCGAAAATCGACTCCGGATGTGCCCATGAATGTTAGGCTTAATGAAAGCAGTATGGGGGTTGGAATCTGTAGTTCAATGAATCACGGGAGATTTTTACGAGGGCAGCATCCCGAGATTGAGAAGATATTTTACGAATTTAATGTATATTTCGAGAGCTTTAACGACGCGACTATCGGTTTCCACGTGGCTGTATCGAAGATCGAATTGTGGTGGATGACTCAGGGGTTGCGTTGTCGCATGAGGTTGTCAATTAGACAACTTCGATCATTTTCATCTGTAGTCTCGCTGTCGTGAAATGTGCTGTCTCTCGAGGTGATATTTCAGAAATTTTAGAATATATAAATTAATTTTGAATACAGTATAAATTTTAAATATATTAGAAAAAAATATCGGAGAACAGCATAAGAATAGTTTCGTCAGAACCTCGTGGCGGCGGGAGGGAAAGGGAGAAAGAAATTAATAGGAGTATAACGATCGAATACTGCTCACGGGTGCATGCAATACTGCATAAACTGCATTTAGCCGGTACTACCATCCGTTTGTTTTAATTTGAAAGGAAAAATGTCACAATTCATAAAGGCTTATTGTTCCAAAATCTCAGATATTCTCAATACTGAATCGATTAAATTTCTATTAATTAAATAATAATTTTTTTTGTAATTTTTATAAAAATTACAAAAATTGTTCAATTATTGTTCTTTTCCAGTTTTATTCCGAGATGCAAGATAATGATTTATTCCTTTCGTTATAGGTATAATATAATTTTTTTATATCTTAATGATCTGCGTTCCATTTAACGCTCGCAACTATCCTTATTTATCAATGTTAGAACAAATAATCCTCGCGAGCATTGTGAGCGCCAAATGGAACGCACTCCTAGACGTCTATCAGAAGATACGAAACATACTATTCTTCTATTCAAATAACTAACACATTTTTGTTTGAAGTCATTGGGAAATTTTATTTTTTTTTTTGTTCTTTTTTGAAGAGGAAAAGATGATAATGTGTGAGATATTTTAAAGATCCATTTAAAATTCTGTTATAATTAACATTATTTTTTACAAAAAGTTTTTAACTTATGTTTAGGTAAGTTGTGAAACAGTTGCCGTCACGACTGATACAACAACCTTTTTGTTGACAATTGATGTTTATTATGAAGTGTATCAAAGATTTTTATCTGATTTTTCATTGTTAATTTTAACGAGATTTGTAGTTCGTAAGTAACGAGTTTATACTTTATACTTTAAATTAGTAACATTATTTTTTTATTTTGAATAAGTAAGAGAGTTGAAATAATTGTTTTTTTTGCTGAAAAACATAACTAAATCTAAATTTTGTCAGTATTTTTCATATATGACCTTCTAACAACTGAGTAACGTGGGATTTTTAACGATAAACGTCTTTTGTTAATATGCAGGACTATATTACTATCGTTTTCTCTAAAAGAAAAATTGACAATAAAAAATTGAAAACATTTTTTTATTATCAAGTTATTAATTCAAAGTATTAAATTTTACGGTTATCAAATTCTAGATTTGAAGTTTATATTTCAGGTAAACGCAAGAACCTATTATGAGGACTGAACCACCTATAGAAATTTTATATATATATATTTATATATATATATATATATATATATATATATATAAATAATCTATAATATCTTGAAATAGTCAATGAAATCATTTTGTGTGATTTGCAGATGCGGGGAATACAGCGACCGGCGTATTTCCACACGAGGAAAGCGCTGATAGAGGAGTATCAAGAAGACACGAAGATCGCGCGTCACAATCTCGATCTGAGGAAGAACACGACGATCGTTGCTAGAATAGTCAGCCAGTAACCTTTCTCGTTTCTTCGAGTTATATTAGCTCGACACAGTTGTGCATCAGTCACGTATGATCACGTGTGATGAAATCACGATGTTAGATAAATCAGGTGCTGCGCCAAAATACTACCTCTGCTACATGTACAAAACTACTGAAGAATTGATCGTATTAGGGCTACAATGAAAAAATATAGATACATTATTATATTATAAAAGAATTATATATATATATATATACATATATATATACATTCATCCAAGTATATATAGAAAGGATATATTCTGATGGATAAGCGTTTACACACAGTATTGATATAAAGTTCTGTATCAGAAAAGACTCTTCCTTGCTACGAGGTTCTTAGTCGATTGACATTATTTGTTATGAAAGCGTTTAGGGAAAGAAAACGAGAGAGAATGATAATTTATGCCTATCAATTTTTTGATGGATACGCACGTGTAGTAGGTGGATAATTGCATAGAATATACACACGCAACAAACACACGCATTGAAAGCTCAAGCAGAATAGATTTAAGTTAAAAGCGAGAACGATGAGTATACCATACGATGAGAACTTAATCTGGATAGTAGTGGTCGGCTTTATAGTGGCGTTTGTTTTGGCGTTCGGTATCGGCGCCAACGATGTCGCCAACAGCTTCGGGACGAGCGTCGGCGCCGGGGTGCTTACGATATTTCAAGCTTGTGCCCTGGCAACCGTCTTTGAGATCGCTGGTGCCGTTTTGATAGGATACAAGGCAAGTATCGAGGCAATGCCGGTCAAATTTTTATAAATAAATAAAAATGTTATATAATATTGTATAAATCATCCGGCGAAAAAAAAACTTTTCTTAGAATTCTTCATATAATTTTTTTCAGAATTTCTATACAAATTTTAGAATTTTTAAATATTTTTAATTTTATAATTTTTTTATAAAAATTTTTAGACTTTTTTTTATACAAACAGTTCAAGAAGACTGAAAAAGTCTATATCTTTTTTAAAATTTTTTTATATGTGAATTCTAAAATATTCTAAAATTTCTCTTTACAATTTTAAAAGGAAAACTTTATAAAATCTGAAGAGAAATTTAAGATATTTTTTTAAAAGTCTTTACATAAATTTGAAAAATGACAAATTCTTAAAAATATTATGAGATATAAGAATTTTTTCTCCAACACAACAAAGGAATAATATATAGTGTATATTTTTTAAAACTTCAATCTCGTTTGCTTTGCCTCTAAAGGCAAAATTTGCATCCAGAATTTATAGAGCAATGGTAGAAAGTTCGACTTTGGAAAATTGTTCTCATTTGATGATTTATTCCTTCACTACAGGTCTCCGATACAATGCGCAAGGGTATACTGGACGTCTCATTGTACGAAGGCCATGAAAAGGAGTTGATGTTAGGAGCGTTATCTAGTCTAGCCGGGTCCGGTGTCTGGCTACTGCTGGCTACCGCATTACGACTTCCAATTTCCGGTACGCATTCCATTGTTGGTGCTACAGTTGGATTTTCGCTCGTGTGCCGGGGTACCGCCGGGGTTAGTAGCACCACGACGCGTTGCGATTGCGTTACATAACATAGCTCATAAAGTAATTTAATCATATTCATGTTGTAGGTAAAATGGATAGCTCTCGGTAACATAGCAGCGTCCTGGTTTGCCAGCCCCATACTCAGCGGGATTGTGTCCGTCAGTATCTTTTGGATAATAAGAAAAATCGTACTCCAATCTAACAAACCGTTTGAACAAGGTCTTCATATTCTTCCTATAGCATACGGTTTGACCGTTGCTGTCAATATTATGTCAATTGCACTTGACGGACCTAAACGTAAGTATTTTGAAAAAATTAAGTATATTATCTTATCCCAAGATTCTAAATATTTTCAACAAAATAAAAAGGAAAAAAAATAGTATGAAAAAATAATGTTCTTGTGCAACAATTCATTATTTTGAATTTTTCATTTTTTTATTCAAGATGTCTTTTTTAAATTTGTTAGTGCTAATGATGGACAAAATGCCGTGGTGGATCAGCTTGATAATTGCGATACTGGCAGGTATATTTGCCGCGGTAATCGTGTACGTATACGTGGTACCACGGCAGAGAGCGAGAATACTATTAGCATCGAACGGCAGTGACGAGAAGGCAGCAGCAACGACGGCGACGAATTTTGGCCTCTGCCAAGAAAACAACGAGACAACGGCGTTGTCGGTGATCTCGGAGGCTCCCTGTGGCAGCAGCAATGGCAATGCTAAGGCCGACTTGGCTCCGAAGTTACGTGGTAATAGCAGCGAGAGTCCATTACTGATGGTCGCCCAAGCGGACGTAGAGAACGCGCAGATGGACGGGATAGCAGATGACGAGGCGCAACCGGAAGTATCGAGATTGTTCGCCTTTCTGCAAGTTCTCACTGCGATGTTCGGCAGCTTCGCACATGGTGGCAACGATGTTAGTAACGCGATCGGGCCGCTAATCGGGCTTTGGGCGGTATATGCGGAGGGCTCGGCCCGACAGGAGGCCGAAACACCCATACTTATACTGTTGTACGGCGGCCTAGGTATTTCTACGGGATTGTGGGTGTGGGGACGCAGGGTGATACAGACGCTGGGCCAAGATCTAGCACGCATCACTCCTACGACCGGGTTCACTATAGAGGTAAACAAATTTTTATTTGGAGCTGATTATTTTCGGAGAATTCTACAAAAAACAGAGTTAAATCCTTTTAGTTACTGATTTTTATTGTAAGTATTGTATACTTGAGTACAGAAATTTATAACACGAGTTTTATGATAATAAGAATTAATAGATATTATAGACTTGAAGAGATTAATAATATTCCATTTTCCTCTATTTCTTTTCTATATGTATTCATAATTGACAAAGTCGATTTCCTGTTTGATTTTATAGATTAAGCCTTTCTCTTTGTTGACTGAACTATGTTTATTACTCGACATGAAACTCTTGATTGTAGGTGGGTGCCGCAGTAACAGTTCTGTTGGCAAGTAAAATTGGTCTACCTGTGTCAACGACGCACTGTAAAGTGGGGTCAGTAGTGTGTGTAGGATGGGCCTCGCGTGGCGGCGAGGGAGTGTCATGGAAGCTGTTTCGCAATATCGCGTTTGCATGGCTGATCACCGTGCCGATGGCCGGATGTCTGTCTGCCGGTTGCATGGCCATTTTCCGCGAGATAATTAGTTTGTGATCTTTTGCAGTTGCAAACAACTCAAGCGCTTTAGACGCAGAATACCATCCAAATACTGCTGTTGTCAATAAGTTCTGAACAAATAAATAGTCAAACAAAGAAATTTTCACCTGCTTCGTTGCTCACTTTTTTTCAAAGTTTAAGTTTTAAGTTTAAATTTATTCAAATTAAGAATATCAAAAAACAGATCCACGATAAATTTATGATTCTTTTTGCGAAGAAATCGATACTGCCTCAGTGAACATTTTTATTATAATTCTTTTTAATTGTATGTCTCTCAATTTTTTAAACCTTATTTTATTTAAAAATGTACTTCTGTTTCTTTTCTTAGATATTTTATTATCATTTATATCTTACTTTTGTTTTAATTTTATATTTTTTTATGAATCTATTCTGTGCGTGATTGAACTAGTATACTCGTTGTACTTAAAATATAAAAAAATAAATATATTATAAATATGATATAATATAAATATGATAAATATATTATAAATACATCTAGTATTTGAAGTTTGATGAAAGATATTGGATTGTTCGGAAAGTTCGTGCTGCAAAAGATTTAAACTTAATAAATATATAGTAAAATTTAAATCTTCTGCGTTTCAATTTTCCTTCAAAATCGGCACGAACTTTCCGGACAATCCAATAGTTTTAGTACACTTTAGTGCAGTGCGAAGGACAGATTTTATTTTTTCATTTTTAATATTATTACTGTACGCTATTCTTATCTGATTTAGTTTTTCTATTGTTTTTAATTTGCTTGTTTGTTTTATTTAGTTAATTTATACTGAGTGAATTAGTAATCTTCAATTTGGTTTGTATTTTTTTTGCTTTTAATTGTGTGACTTTGTATATTGTGTCAATATAATATACAAAGTCTTGTTTTCTATTGCTGTATAATTTTTTTTATGTAGTTACTATACATTAATAAAATTATAACTTTTTTTTAAAAATTTTAAAAAAATTTTATAAAATTGTATAAAAAAATCTGAGAAATTTTTTAAAAATTATTACTTTTTAAAAAATTTCTCAGATTTTTTTATACAAGTTGAAATATATCTAAAAAGTAGAAAAGATAGATCTTTTCTAGAATTCTTTATATATTTTAATTTAAGATTTCTAGTTCTATATTATCTGAAAAAAATTTATAAAATCTGAAAAAATTTAAGATATTTTTTCGGAAATCTTCATACGTTTAAAATATAAAATATTTTAAAATATGATACAGAGAGAGAGAGAGAGAGAGAGAGAGAGAGAGAGAGAATTCTTTTCTTCAGGATTAATTAAATCGATAAGCAATCGCGTTGTTATAGAGACGCGTTTAAACAGAACCTCTTAAAATCAGCTTGCAACTTGCAAGTAGATCGACATGTCAACGTTCCAGTCAGAGTCGTTCTTAGTTTCGATATTATAATATTTCATCATTGTTATGGCAAGTTTACCCCTTTTACCTCTTTTACCGGGATACACTTTTCAAGACATTACCGTAAGTATCCGAATAATTATATTTAATCTTTCTCTCTATTTTCATGTCATCAAGAGAATTATGTAATTGGAAGAATTGTATCGACTATAATTGATTTCATATTTCCGCACGAGAGATATAGTTTTCTAAATTGGAACTGGCTTTGATAACTAATCAGAATGTATTGAATTCCATTATTTTATAAGGTCAAGGATTACAAATTGCCGCACAAACTCGATGTTTTAAATGGCTTCCCTGTGGTACGCGATACCAATTACGGCATTGGAAGGAGATTAACCGATGCAGCATCCATTCGATATGCCGAAGGTTTAGATCCTGTGGAGTAAGTAACTGCGCGAACTTTTCTATTCAAAAATTACACATCATATTTATATCAATTATATTTGTTCTATAAAACTATACAATATAATATGTATATAAAACTATATTTAATTAAAATGATTATTAAAAGAATATTTAAAAGTTATTAAAGAATTAAGGTAACTGTTTTGTAATTCTGAATTTAATTTGTCGAATTTCATATATAAAATCTCATCTATTATTATAATCATTGGTTTTCCAATTTATTAGGGAATAATTAAAATAATTAATAGTAATGTAATGGTGTAAAGTATTATCATTTTATGGAAAATAGGGTAAAGTGTGTTATGCATTAAATATATCATATGTATATTAATATTATTTAATCGGGATTAAAATAATTATCTGGCTTTAATTTTTATTGTTATTAACAGATATGATATATCGTCGATTTATGGTCCAGTGTCTTGCTACGTGTACCGGCAATTTGTGCCGCATTTCGCGGTGTTCGCACAGAAGTGTCTTTGTTTTAAAGCCTTTTTCCGCCAAGGAGTCTTCAACTCCCCGAACGAACATTACCGCATTCGTCATGTAGACATCATCTATTATTTAGAAGATGACACACTCTGCGTAATAGAGCCCGTGGTGAAGAACGCTGGTTTTCAGCAGGGTAAGCTGGTGAAACGCAGCAAGATTCCGAAGAATATAAAGGGAGATTTGTTCATCTGGAAGGATTTCAACATTGGGATTGATATTTGTACGTTATTGATGATTAATTCTCTTGTCAATATCCAGATTTCCCTTTTCTGTTCAATACCCTGGTACTGAACTATGCAAACTCTCCAATTACAGCAGTGTAGATAGCTTCAAGATTGATTCAAATTTAAAGCTATCCGGATATTCGTTTATCCGAATTACGAATAAATATGATGCTTCAAATTCAGAGATTCGAATTTTTTAAGATATCTGAGATCCGAATAGTAAAAGTCGAATCCAGATCCGGTTCTCAGATTTGGTTCCGGATTCGTAGCAAACTTGTAGCGAATTCGGATGCATTAATGTGGACTGAGTGTATATTAAAGTCATTATATGTATTATACACTTATTTTAATCTGAGTGTAAAAATGAAATACAAATATTTCTCTTATTAGCCTTGTACATCTTTGTTATTACTATTTTAAGATTGTGAGTCTGTTCTATAACATTTATATTTATAAACAATATTAAATCTCATTGGACGTATATATGAGAAACACAACCTATAGAAACAAATGCTTTAAATTCTAATTGGATTTTAAATGCTTATATAATTCTGTGTGAATCTATATTTATATTTTTCAATTTTATTTTTCTTCAATTATATATGTGAAGCAAAATTCAATTTTTATTTAAAAAGTTTTTAACTTACGTTAAAATTCATTAAATACATCGATGTTTTCTTTCTTTTTGAACATGGATTTAAATCCGAAGCCAAATTCAGATCCGAATCTGAATTTAGATTCAAATTCAAATCCGTGGATCTGAATAATTCGGATATCTAGATTATTCAAATAATACGATTTTGAGTTCTCGGATTGGAATCGATTTTGAATATTTGAATATCTATAGATATTCGAACGCTTAGAAGCCCATTTCTATTTCATTTGTGTTTGTTACAAATGTGTGCAGGATAGAAAAGTCCTCGAATCTCTTTATCCTATATTATATATGTATATGTATAGAGTCAATAAACAGGCTTGAAATGTATCGCAAAAACTTATAAATGAAACAGCGGCCTAAGGCCCCAGTTGCACCAACATTACTTTGACTTTAAGCAAAGCTTCTCTCCGTCTCTGTCTCTCTTTCGCTTTTAAACGAGACAGAGAGAGTTTTAAGTGCTTAAAGTCAAAGTAACATTGGTTCAACAATTTTCCCAGTGAGAAATAACAATGGAACTGACGATTCCATTATTATTTCTCACTAGATTAAAGCTCCTGCGCCCTTCCCCCTTCAGGTACTCGACAGCTATAAGTTGATGAATGGTTTTCTCCTCTAGAAGTTTTCTGGAATTTTCTTCGTCTTTTCTTAACAGACGAATCTGTATAGCGTGATTTCAATCTCGAATGAGATCTCCACGTACAACTTTCTTCCACATACGAAATTTATTTTTTTTGAAACTCTTTTTGATTCTTACTTTTTTATTAATTATTTACGAGTGATTATGGAACAAATGGAGTCAGCAAATAAATTTATAAGGTAAGCTATTTCAATGATTTATTTTTTAATGCATTTTGATGCGAGATTCTTGAAGTTTCATCTCGAAATAATATTTTCGAGCTAATTATCTTGGTGAAAATTTTTCTCAAAATTTTTTATATAATTTTTTAGAATTTTTATATATAATTTTTCAGAATTTCTCTATAATTTTATAATTTTCTTACATTTTTTATATGAATTGGAACATTTCTCAGAAAATCTACATCTTTTCTCAGAATTTATCATGTATGTTGAATTATGAAATATCGTAAGATTTTTAAGATTTTTTGTAAGTATAATTTTTGATGAAATGTTATAAAATCTAAAAAATTTTAAATACTTTTTAAAAAATTATGACATGAGAAATTCCTGAATATTTCAGAATTCATTAGTATGAAAAATTCTGAGAGAAGATGTAAACTTTTCGAATATTTCTGAGTATTTCTGAAAAATATTACAATTCGTATGAAAATTATGAAAAAAATTTTCACCAAGATATATATCTCTTTGTAACTATCTATTTTCATCTATTTCAAAGAAATTTGTAGAACGTGAATGATTTTGTACATCTTTAAAAAATTTCAGATTGACGGCCAAAGAAAAATCCAGTTATTTGATGTTGAATGACAAGCCTGATTATGTCATAAACAATCATATCGGAACAGAAGAATTGATTCTAGTGTCACGAGAGCAGTTTGGAATAACCCAATATGAAGTTGATATGGATATATATGAAGAAACAAATTTAAAAAACGAAGAGATACCTCAATTGTAATCTATGATTTTCCGATTATGACTATTTTTTTATATCTTACTATTAATCTTACTATTCTTACTATTTATAACTATTTTTCTACATCCTTTTTTTTCTACATGCTTTTTTATATTTTTTTATATGCCTTTATAATTTTTTCTATCTCTTTATGTATCTTTATACATCTTTATATATCATTTTTTTAGCTTAAAATTGTGTTTTCAGAATTTCTGAAAGCATTATAATTAAAATTATGCATAAAATGAAAGTATTTTGTAAATAAAATAAGAATTAAAAATATATAATTTTGAAATTTTACATAAGCACACACACACACACACGCACACACGCATGCACGCACACACAAATAATGTATAGTTGACTATAAGGATAAGAAGAATTAGCAAATAAGAATGTGTGAAACGTATGGATAAATGAATGAGTTAAACGAGAATTGTAAACCAAGTCTTCTTCTTAGCATGTAAATATGCTGAATAAATATTCTATTCTATTCTACGTACATATATTATATACATATCCGATATCCTGCATTTTTTAATAATAGATCTTTTTTCTTTGAAATATGTTTTTAATCATCAAATGAAGCCTCAGAATTTCTTTCAAGTCCAAAGAAATTCTAAATCACTTTATGCGTATATGTACGCATATACATGTCCAAAATTTAATACTATTAAAATATCAAATGTTAAATCCTTATAACTATTAAAATATAAATACACACATTCATATGCGTATATTTATATTTTATTAGATCGAATATATAAATTAATGATCTTTAATTAAATGAAACATATTTCTTCTAGGTATCTATGGCGTGGTTTATCACATTGTCGATTGTGACTCGTTCACCAGAGAGTTCCTGACGAGTCAAGGTATCGATGTCGGTGAAAAGGAAAATCTTCCTGCGGATCCTTACACTGAATGGCGCGATACCATGTGTAGGATACCAACAGGAATCATACGAGTGGTGGGCGACGATTCCAGGCGACGCTTTCTCGAATACAATGGTATGGTGCTGTCTTTTGATGCAACATGGAATGAAGGTCGTTATAAGGTGATGTATTTCCTGATGGATGACACTGTGGCGATCCGAGAAATTCATGAACCCAATGACGGCAAGGACCCCGTGGCGATGTTGCTGAAGCGAATGCGTGTGCCTAAGAACTGGCAGCATTTGCCGTCTTGGCACCCGAGTATCTACATGGAATATGGAGATCCCGAGATCGTAGAATACTATACACCGCGAGATTTTACAGTAAGACCATTTCGGCTTACTTTAGCCTCATACATTTTGTTGTGGAATATTGTGTGCAATATTGTATTTTAAATAAATAATATGAAATAAATAAGACTGTAATTAGATTATAAAATACAATCTTAAAAATTATCTGACTCAAACAAAAATCTATAGATCAACAAACGAGCTTCTCTTTTACGTTTCAAGATAATATTAAATTTGAAAATTAAATTTGTAAATTGATAAAATTTTAACATCGACGATTTCAAGGCGCAGCATAAATAAATTCAATAAAATATATATTTACATGTTTCTCTAGAATAAATAAAAGCAAATGATGAACCTTGTTATTATTTTGTTTTTAGGTAGGCGAAACGATTCTCTTATTCAATCGATGCTTCCTGCTGTATGACTGTGATGCTTTCACGCGCAAATATTATTCCGACATGCTAGGTACACCGCAACCAGACGCGATTCCGATCCCCACAAAAGTGGAAAGGCCAGCACCGAAGTATGAGATACCACCGCACATAAAGTTCGGCAGTCCTGAGGATACGTACGCTAGCTGTTTGTCGTTTATACCAAAGCCACCCAAGAAGAATGTCATTCGCCAGTTGGCAAACTTCCCGAAGAAGTTGCGCTATTCCGCTCGAATGGATGCGATACACCCAGAGGATGAGGGTCGCGATTTCATGTTGGAGTATAGCCTAAATGACGGTAGCATTAAAATCATTGAGATCGAGAAGCCAAATTCTGGTCGACGTGAGGGCTGCTTTCTATCCTCCAGATTGATTCCGAAGCCGGGCACAGGAAACGATAATCCGGAGTATTACACACCGCAGGATCTTTTCATTGGCGCGCGTATCAATGTGTTTAATCATCACTTTATCATTACTGGCACTGATCTATTCGTGTATCGCTATATTGACGCAAATCGGGACAAATTTTGCCAGAAAGTCCTGGAGAATCTGCGCAATTATTTTCTACGTCAGGGTATGCTACAGGACGACGTGGACGCTGAAGCTAGAAAGATACAAATGAAGGATGAACAAAAACTTGTCGCGACTAATATAGCCGCGAAAAATATCGAGGATGATATTAGTACAGACAAATGCATGAACAAAGAGAGTTTGATATGACTGGTTATAAAGAATTGACAACGGCTTAATTAATTAATTAACGCATAAATGGATTTATCGGTGCTTTCAATACCGATGCTTCAATCTATGAGGTTCGCTAATAAATTTTACAAACAATTCTTTTCGTTCTTTATAAAAATAGCACTGCCTTATATACAGAGTAATACTGAATAATGTTGACAAAAAATTGTTTCCTTAAAACAAATTCAGATTTCTTTTTAATAGAAAGCAAAACATTGAATTATCAATATCAAGTTTTTGAATTAATATGAAATCAAATAAAAAATTTATTTAAAATTGAGCTTTATTTTTAATTAAATATAAATTTTGTAAAATTTAAAAATTGACTTTGAATATAAAAAATCGATTTAAGACAAAAAATTAATTATAAAAAAGAACATCTACTTAGTACCATTATTATACTTAGAGTGTTTCCACATATTGATCAAAGAATATGAATTCATTTACATTATTTAGTACCACTCATAATATAACGTTGCCATCATTGCAAAGAATGTTATTATCTAATGAAAAAACAGAGAACAGAGATGCGTTTAACAATAAGAATCATATCTCATGAAATGTCATCAAATGGTACAATAATAATGATCGTCGTAATCGTGTACATTACAGTAGATTAATTGTAATATTATTTCATTTTTCGTTATATTATTTTCAACTCATTTCTCTGTAGTCCATGAATAATATAATAATAGATGATATATTCGCAATACAGATATAGAATACGCGCTAAAATAAACGCCAATAATTTTCTGTATAATTCATTTTGTGAAGCATGATGGTTATAAATACAACTGAGGACGTTGTAACAAGCCCCTGCACCTTATTAACAATTAAGGGGGAATTTGACCCTTCTGTCGAGCTGCAGGCACCAGATTGAATGTTCATTGGTATTTAAAACGATATATAACCAATCCAAATGACACTTGTTTATAATATAATGTTCTTGTATAGATTTTTTCATTTTCAACAAAAGTTTAAGCATTTTACAAGGATTAGTCCACATATTACAGTTTTTTTATTTTTTTCTTCTATACCGCGTTTTCTTTCTTTCCCTCTCCCCCCCCCCTTTCCTCTTTATTCCTGTCTTCTGTCCTGTTTTATGATTTGTACGTTTAAGAAACACCTTCCGATGAATAGCACGCAACACCACACTATATATACTTTATAATCGTCAGGGAGTTAATCAAATATCCTTCGAAGTAGTGCATTATCCTTCCGCTAAGGAGTTTCTCTTTCTCTTTCTCTTCTCGATCTTAGAAGTTGCGGTTATATATTATTTTACGATGATGCCGACGTGATGCTAGTGTTATCTGATTATCGGATTAATCATTTTAACGAAAGAACAACACGGCCGAGGTCAACAATAAATGTTCGATCACAGGAAATCAGAAGAAGCCCATCGTGGATCCGGGAAAGCAAAGATAAGTTGTAGGACGTGATTATTAGTCGTAGCGTGCTTCCTTTACATCGATTACTCTCGTTAACAGCATTATGTCTCTTCAATATTAAGCGCTACTGGCGCGAACCTCCTCTACCACTACGACCACCACGCTCCTGCAACAAAATAATATATAATAATCATTAAATGATCGTAAGCGAATCCTGTTTGAAGATTTCGTAGTGCAGATCGAAGGAAATCCAATAGAATCTATCTACCTTGCGCTGATGCAGATGAGGCTGATGACCATGCTGATGGTGGTCTCTGGACATATCTGAGGTATGTCCTCTATTTCTATGATTAGAGGAAGAATGATGATGTTGAATAGGATTGTTTGGGGCTTTACGCTGATCCTCCTCGGCTTGTCGACGCTCGTAATGCCCGAAGTCGTCGAAGATGCTCGTAGAATGACGATAAGTATGCAGGATACGCAATACTGTGACACCTTTCGCATGCGGGACCTCTTGTGCGTCTCGCGAGTTGGTCACCGGTTTATTTTCATTGTTCTCAAGCTTAATGTGTCGCAATTGCACATTAGGAACATCCTTCACGTATATCCAACGGACGCGAAACTGACCCTTCCATTTGTCCTGAGACCAGACACTACTGTTGCTCTGATAGTCAACAGGAGAAACCATCTGCGCCATGCCGCAGAAATGACCGGATCCATTTACAGAGAAGAACAAATAAAGGGGCGCACCTTCGCGACTCGCCTCTCGATAAGCCTGGTCCAGCCGTTTGTTGCCATGCTCCGTGCTGCACCAAATTTCATACTTGATGGACCGATGGATGTCGTCTTCCGAGTAAGATTTGATCACGAAAAACCTCGCGCCAGGCGCGGCTTGATCAAACTCCACGGGATTGTAATCGTTCTTTACTTTCAGTTCATCGAGAACTGGATGCGACTGGTTACCCTGAGCAAGTTGTTGTTGTTGCTGTTGCTGCTGTTGTTGTTGCTGCTGTTGTTGTTGATGCTGCTGTTGCTGTACTTGCTGATGTTGTTGCTGATGATGATGTTGATGCGATTGCTGATGCTGCTGCGATTGCGGAGGCATATGGATTTGCGTTTGTGACTGTGGTTGCGGGATCGGTGGGGTTGCCGTTACGGATGGCTGTCTATTCCAACATGGCTGTGGGGGTTGCTGCGGTCGTTGCTGCCTCTGGACAGGCGGCGGCGGCGGTGGAATCGGCGGCTGCACTTGCGGCGGCGGGAGCGCCGTAGGCGGCGGCGGTGCGGAAGACTTGCCCTCGCCCCACGTCCCGATGTCCATATTGTGCTTACCCGGCACGATAGGCGGTGGCGGCATGCCCGCCTTTTTCTTCATTCCTTGCGAAGATGAGAGTGGCGGCACCGGTTTCGCCGGCTGACTCGCCACACTCGCCCACGTTATCTTTCTCGGTTCCTTCGGCTCAGGCTTGATCTGCTGCGCCGTAGTCTGCTGCGGATGTTGCTGATCTTGCCGTGGCAACTCACCACCACTGCCGCCGATCGACAGACCCTGCACACCCTGTTCGATGGTCTTGATTTCGCCGGTACTGCTCGCCGCCGGATTAACATAGCTCTCGTTGCCGCGCGGCGGTTGATAGTAATCCTCATACTTGGTCCTCCTTGGTGTACCCCATGTATTGAAGTCGCCGTTGCCGTGGAAGTAATTAAACGGCGGCTGGCCAAATGCGCTGAAACCACCGCCGGCTGCCGATGCCGAGAACATACCATCCATGCTGTATGCATCGTGGCTTATTTGACCACCATAACCAGACAGAAAGGCGACTGGATCAGTACCGTTCGACCAGGTGCCATCGCCGGCGCCGAAGGTCTGATAAGGGAACGAGGTACCGGCGTAGTACGGGCTGTACGGATCGCCGGTGCCAATCGGATAACTCGAATGATGCTGAGCATTGTTGCCGCCCCGCCACGAGTCGAAACCAGTGTCCTCGCCAGCGGCATGCTCCGTTTGTTGTTGCTGCTGGTGTTCCTTAGGACCATTGCTCACTGTCCGAAACAGAACTGCATTTACTCAGTGTTTCAAATATATATGTAGCAATTAGGCACACATGATAAGACAGCAGCCAAAATATTGCTTGTTCCTCAAATAGATTGTTAATATTATTAATTTCAAGACGTTCCCGAAGTAAATATAAACTCGCATTGTAGATATTAGAACAGTACTATGATTTATAATTCTTTATTATTACCTTACATTGAAGTTACATCATACAGATAAATTAACAAGAGACAAGTACATCCAATACTCAATAGTTAGTTATATAAGTTGAAAGATTTGAAATTAAATGTAATAATAAAAAAAGGATCAACATTGTTGTATTTTAAAGATTCAGAGACTCATATTATATAGTACACGAAAAAATCTTTTAATTTCATTCTGGAGAACATTCTGCCAGGTTCAATTTCTTCTCTACGCAGGCAACAAGATCTATTCTTCAGCTATATCACAAACTTCACACATTCAATTGTATACACAACTATATTTCTCCGAGCATCCGAATGATTAACATAGTATTATCCTCCAATAAAAGAGTTTGCTCTTCGCTGCTCTCAATTCAACTCGCGCGCTTCCTCTACAAGAACTCTAGATAACGAGTGACGAGTAAGTAACAGCGAGGAGGAAGGTCGTCAGGGTGTGAGTTTCTGGTGTGGGTTACTCACCTTGGTTGCCGGTTTGTCCTTTCATCCGCTGCATACCGTTGCATGAAAAAACATACAAAATTTAGAGAAGTGCCAACCCTCGGCAGCGTAACGGTAGCAGGGGGGAGGCAACGAGGAAGGGAGGTATGTGTCAGTTGTCCTGCCGCGATAGAGCGGCAACGGCAACAGCAACGGCGCGACACGACACGGCACGGCACGGCACAGCACAGCGCGGCGCGGTACGGCACAGCGCGCGGTGCGGCGCGGCGCGTATCGCGTCAACACAACACACTGACCTGGTTTGAGACAGCGCCTGCCAATCCGCTTGACATAACCTGCGACTCGCGCGGCTGCCTCGCGTGTCTTCGTCGTCGTCGTCGTCGGCGGCGGGCGTCGAACGACGGCGGCGGCGGTGGCGGTGGCGATCGTATCGGAGGGGGACGAGCTAGGTATCTTAGGATAGACTAGGCGGTCGAATCAAAGGATGCACCGGCTGGGACCGCGAGCGCGATTGCATCCAATGATCTCGCTGCTTCTCTCTCTCTCTCTCTCTCTCTCTCTCTCTCACTTTCTCTCTCTCTCTCTCTCTCTCTCTCTCTCTTTCGCTCGCTTTCGCTTCCTCGCGGTGAACTCGGCTGTTCGCAGTTCGCACACCCGGGTTGTCTCACGCACGGCGTCCGCGATTTCACTCTCTCTCTTTCTCTCTCTCTACCGCGATTCCCGCTGTTCCTCCGCGCGCGCGCGTGCGTTCGCCCGACGTGGCCGTAGTCTCGTCGAGCGCGAACCAAACGTGAGCAGACCGAGCCTGACCGCGCACCAAATGTCCCCGGCCCGCTCGGAAGTCTTTGACGGAGCAATTCGCTGTTGCGTATCCCACTTATGGCACGACGGCCACCATGAATAATCGAAGTCTCCGAACGGATTCCTCGGCTTCGAGCAACAACTACGTGACGTGCACTGACCTCCCGTGTTCACTCGCAGGCGCGCCAACCCGCGTTCTCCAACGAATGTCACCAGGTCTTCCAAAGCAGACTTCGAAAAATCTATCGTGCGTGATAGGAATCGTCTCCCTTAATTATTGTCTTCAGCCATTCCTTTTAAAACTTGATTTATAGCTGTATCTCATTTTAAATGTGAACATAATATTTATTTCAAGAACAAAAACACATCACACACATGGAGCGCTTAATCTACAGCGTGAAGTTAGCTGCAGTGATAAAGAGCCGTCTTCGGATATATCCTTCTTTCCTTTTAAAGCGATATCATATATCATCTCTCTCGTTGTGATATATCGTATTTAAATATTTAATCTTAATAATAATTTCGTATTGCATTAGTATAATAGTCGTACGTCTATTTCTATCAAGGTTAACTTTAATTTTGATTGAACTCACTTTTTATTTTTTTCCAATGGCCGGTATTTATAATTCCGTTCTTATTTTAAGATTGTCTTAAGTAATGTCTTAAAATGCTAATATATAGCACTGTAATTGGATTATAAAAAATATCTTAAGATTGTAGATGGATAAGAACGGATTATGAATTAGAATAACCTAAGAATTAGAATAATATAAGAATTAGAATAACAGTAAACGAAAAAAAGAATTTATAATAAACCTTTAGAAATTGTAAAATTTAAATTTCGATTTGTGCTACTTTTCGTCGATTATATTTTTTCGTTACTACGTACTCTATTTTTAAGAAATAAAATTCTTGCATTTGTAATCTCAGACATAGTTTAAAAAATTTTCAAAATTGCAATTCTTAGAATTTTATTTATAATTAATTAATGTTCTCTTTTATCTAATCACGTTTAACAATTTATTGATTTTTTAAAGTATGCAGATTTTTCACTTTTTTAGAGTTCTAGGAAGTTTTAAAATTTTGGTTGGTACTATTTTTAACCTCTGATTACATTTCTATACTTATTTTTTAATTTAGCAGCTTTAAATTATTGGAAAATTTCTCGTTATCGACAATTATCAATGATTACAGCACAATTGATCACTTGTATTTTAATTAACAAATTTTTTATCAAATGTGTTGTGATCACATATTTCTGTATGTCAAAATGGAAAAAAAAAATATGAATAATTATCAACAGCGAGAAATTTTCCAATAATCTAAACCACCTGAACTTGAAAATAAATATAGGAGTAATTAGAAATTAAAGACAATATCAACAAAAATTTCAAAATTTTTTCAATTTAATTTTTTAAAGGAAAATATAAGAGTCTTTTGTTCTAATAATGTAACAAAAAAAATTTCACAAAATATATTAACACACACTTTTATTAATTTCGAAAGCAATTATCTGTATGTAATCTAAATGACAAAAGATATATGAAGTACAAAAATAAAAGTTAAATATAATTTGTCACAAGAAAGGTTTTCATGCTGACTCACAGTGTTTCATAAGTACAGATTACTCCTAATTACATAATTTTATACAATGTACATTTGTAACGTTATAAAATTTTTGTAATAACAACTTTATTAATCTCATTAGTCACAATATTAGATAAGATTACAATTCTAACTGCTATGGCCACAGAAAATAATTATTTAGGAATAAATTGTACTACTTGATTAATTAATGCAACAACGAATATCATTTTTATTCGATATATCGAAAAAAAAAATCATTTCTAAGACTGTCATCATAATACTGAAAAATAAAAATGAGATATTTGATCAATTTAGTATATGCGACTATTGTCTGGTATATTCATTATATGAAAATTGATCCACTTTATTAATTCCCCGAATATTTTATATACATTAACAATAATATATTGTCAAATCTACACATATATTCTTTAAAGTTATATAAGCGAGATTTATTTTTAATACGATAAGACAATCCGATCATTACACTCTTCATCTGTCTTCCTAAAGAAACACTCACACTCACGCGTATGCTATCGTATTCGCATCATCGTTTATCTCCGATGATTGATCATACGAGACTGTGATAAAAAGTCTTTGGTTATACTTTCTTACAGCAAGAATGACTTAATGCTGGTTTATCATTTTTTTGTTTTAAGGAAATAAATATATCTGGCATTTTTCTTTTTTATTCCTTTCTTCTTTTCAATTTGCTTCAATTTCTGGTTAACCAGGAGAAAGCTTTTAAAATGAAATATGCTACAGTCGCGATATATAGGAGCTTGTCTCTTTGCTGGCGATGTAGCATGTCTAATTCGAGTGCCATCACTCTGCGGTTTAATTTACCTACTTGACGACGTAAGTGCTGAACTTCCTCAGTGGGCGGCAGAGACACGTCGAGAGCATTAAAGGGTGTTTGTTCTCTGTATAAAAGTAAAACAAATATTAAACAAAGTATTCTGCAAAAGATTCTATCCTAATAATGTCAAGAGTTCCGTACCTGACATGTCTTGTTATCTGTGTTTCTGCATTATATGTTTTAGGTACATCCACTGGTTTTACAACTTCATTGTGATTTATAGGATCATCTTCATCTACTGCTGGGAAGTAGTGATTGTCCAGAGTCAAAATTCTTGGAGGTGTCTGTAGATAATGATAAATATTTGATGATAAATTGTCAATTCATAATTTTTTAAATATATTACCTGTACTCTGACTGTAGCAGGCTCAGTGCGCATTACAGCATTTTCTAAAACAATCTCTGGCGGTGGTGCCTTGGTTCCAACATGTTGCTCTTGTCCTGCAATGAATAATTTATATAAGCTTATTACAAAAGAGCAAGCAAAGTAAAATAGTAAAATATTTCTGTCACAAAATATTCTGTAAAAATTTCTGTAAAATATTTCAGTTATTCAAAGTAAAATCTCACCAACAACAAGAATCCTCTCTGGCACATGCATTTCAAGTTTGTCCATACCAGGTATTTGATTCCACATAGCTCTATTTGTGATAGCAATATCTTCGTCTGGATAATCTCCGTTTACACGAATGCTCTTGGGAACTCGCATCCGCGTGTTGATATCAGCAGGAAAGTTTGGATCATAAAAGTTGTCTGTTTCTCCATTAAAATGTGTTGGACTGTGCGTCTTTGACATTATAACTGAAACTGCATTTTTATTATAATGGCGATCGCCATATAAACTCAAGTATAATATTATCTACAAAATATAAAAGCTTTATGATTGGTGCTTAAATATTTATAGTTGATATTTTTATATTTAAGATCATCTTATTTAATACAATCCTAAAATATCATAGACTAATTACAGAACCTACTAGCTTCTTAAGACATTACTGAAGACAATCTCAAAAAAAGCTGAATTCTTTTTGAAGAACAGTATTCTTTTTAAACTGATTAATTAAATGCACAATGCAATATTTCCTTGTCAATAATATATTTCACACAAGCACAATCGAGATACAAAGGTCAGCGTATAATCTTTCTCTTTGTTTTTTTATCACTCACTCATCCATGGCAAACATTAGATATACGGCTAGAAGTCATTGCCAAGACTCGAGTTGCTCCGAAATCATCAGGGATTACATTATCATCCGCGAAGTGATCATAAATAGATGCAGATTGTTAGCAACCAACCAACGTTGTTATGCGAGCATTTCACCGTAAAGAAAAAGATATTTACCCTCTTGCAACTCGTGATTCGTCAGATTAATCAGATATAAAATCTCCTCTCTCTGAAGTTCGTTATAAATTTGACGGGTTAAAATTCGAGCATAGGTTATATAGCCATGTAGGACGACGTACTACATAGAATGATCACGAGTGGTGCACCTAGAGACTCTTAAGGGAAAGTCTGGTAAACGTTCGCCATGACGGTGCAAACTAGTGACTAGATCACATCATCCTTGTTATTTACTGAAGGTTAAATAAGGATGACATGAAAATTTTGGCTGCATCAATCAAAATTCGAACATTGCTTTGCCCATAGAATTTATAGTAATGGAAGAGGAATACGAATGTCGAGCTGTGAGCAAGATCTAAAAAGGATAGAAATATTCTTTCTATCCTCTTTTGGCACATGCGCAGAAAGAGCAAAAGTTAAGGGCACAATAAAGAGAACAGAGAATAATACCCGTATTCATAGTCCTTCTTTATTTTAAGAATGAAGGAAGCCTTCATATAAGGGATTTCTCGATTCTCCAAGGCCTCTTTGTTTCATAAACGGATCTCAAGTTTACCTCCCAAAGGAAGGAATATTTTAGGGATTTTAGTAACCTACTGAGGATAGCATGTCATAATATATAGTATATGCACATCTAATATCGTGAATTACGAATAATAAAAGTTATAAAGGCATTGTTGATTGAATAAGATTGTGATTATGCATTTTGCAACAATAATGGACAAAAATAAAACTAATAGCGAATTTGATTGGACGCATTCATTGTGCATATTAAAACCGCCATACATATATAAAATAACGTAAATATATGTTTATAAAGAAACATAGAATTAAATCGATTAAATTGTGAAATAATATATTTTATTGTACTGTTAGATAAAATATGTATTTTATAATTTGAAATATTTGCATTTTATTTTTATACTCAAATTAAATTAGTGTACAACGGCTTAATATGTATCAGTGCTTTCAATTGAATTCGCCATAATACTTATTATACGAAGGAGAAAATGCTTTTAGAAGAGTTTATTTCCGAAAAAAAACTATCAAAAATAATTATCGATGCGTCAAATTAAAAGTTATCGAAAATAAAAAGACCGGTGACGAATTAAATTTGGAAATTTGCTTGGTTATGAAGGTTATATCTCCTTCTCAAGGAAACTCGTAATCTCCCAGAAAAGGAAGCTAATAAAATTCCTTATTTGATCAAGGAAGGATTATGAAAAATGAAATGAGTAACAAATGAATCCTCATTCCTCAAAGGACTATGAATATGGATATAAGAATTTCAATCTATCAGAAATTGTATATTCCACAATACATGATTTCTGATAGGTTGAAATCTTATTCTCTGTTCCTTTTATTGTGTGGAATTCCTTAGGGTGCGTTCACACCTTGACGGAAAAGCAAGAAGTGGAAAAACAGTGTTCAATCAGAATTCGCACTGATAGTAAATAGTAGAAAAAACCGAAATTGTCGACTACTAACATGAATTCTGATTGGGTGCTGCTTTTCCGCTTTCTGCTTTTCCATCAAGGTGTGAATGCACCCTTAGGCCAGCAGTAGTAGTAGGCGGTACATTCTGCTTCTATCTTTTCGAGAGTTCTGATTAGCTTCCGCTTTTCCATCAAGGTGTGGCCTTACTGAGCAGGATAGACATATATATTTTCTGTTTCCCAGGCTGTGGTCAAGCAAATGCTTTGATGGACCAATTAGAGGAAAGAATTTTACAAACTGACCAATTAAAAACCGCTTCAAAGCGTTTGTAACATCGCGTTGATCATACCCCCAGTCTTGCTCGCACTTTGCACTCATTGGTTGAATAGATTATTCCATTATTATAAATTCGATGGCTTTGCCAGACTCTCTTTTGAAATTTCTAGTGCACCCATCCTATTGGATGATGACGAAATCGAACGTAACGCGCAAAAATTATGCGTCATTTGAATTTCAATACCAATTTTTACCAGACGAATCACATTATAAGACCTAATAATATAAGATAATAATAACTTATATTACATTACAAGACAAATTACTAATATACATTAAAAATATATACATTAATATATACATTAATAATATACATTAAAAAGGTTTACAACATAATTATACCATTTATTACAAAATAATTAAATCATAATTCGCATACAAAAAAAAATCTTATTGTTATAAATCAAGAATCTGTTATTTTTATACGCATAATCTATAATAATATTCCCTAATTTTGAAAAATCAGATATTAATGGACAGTAACAAAATATGATTTTTGACAATGCTTCATTATTATAATTAATAACTTATATTAGTATAAAAATGGAGCATTATATACAAAAATAATTCTAACAATTGTATTTAGTACTTTAAAATTATGTACCATTTGAAAACAGTAGATATAACATTACAATGTAATATTGTTATTTTTTTCTATTTCTTTTGGAAGATTTTTAATATTTCTTTATATGTATAAATATCTTGTAACGAAAAAGATTCACTCAAAATTAATTCAATAAAATTAATCTTGTATAAAAAATACTGATAACATAATAATATATATATAGATAATATATATAAATCAACAACAAATAATAATAATAAATATTAACAGAGTTTATTATTATTATTACTAGATTTTATATTCTCTTAAATTGAGAAATAAATTTGATAACTTTCTCTTGCACTTATAATAATTATTTACATAATCATATAAATATAATTGATATAGATGAAAAAAAATTAAAGTTTCTAATTTGATATTTTCATCATTTTGTAATTATTTTGTAATTAGTTTTCATTTTAAAAGAAAGAATATCAAGCAATTATAATTATTACTCAAAAAATAATAACTATGGCTGACATAAATTAGACAAAATATGATGCAAAAAAAAATTGCTATAAATGTGCAATAAATTTGTTGATTAAACTTTGATTATAATATTCTGCTTCATAATTTTTGACTTGTGTAAACAATCGACTTAAATTATGTTTTTTTTCCATTTGTTTTTTTTGTTATATACAAAAAAATTAGTCCTAGAATTATACCAATGATAACACTTACTATTATTCTAGGCAGAGAAGATATCGATAATAAATTAGAAAACCTTTTTCTAGCTTGGTAAATTTGAGATAACAAACAATTCTTTCTAGATTTTGCCAAAGAGCTTTCTGTTGATGATTCTTTATTTTTAGAAGATTTCTCACATTTAGTTTGTGATACAGATTGCATGTACATCTGTAATGGATAAAAAAATCTAAAAATGATATCTGTTTAAGAGATAAGCTAAAGATACACGAGTTTTTTAATTCATTGATTAAAAATCAGTCATATATTATATGCCAACTTTGCTTCATAAAATCGTTTTAAATCTGTGCACTTGTGTATAACGCATTTTCAATCGATAAATTAAAACAATTATTTTACATCATATTATCCTAATAGTATTTTACAATCGAATGGATCTAATTCTATAAAATATTATCAATTGTCACCTTATGAAAATTTTGCATTTTCCATAGTTCATATTGTACAGAACTCGAACGACGCACATATCCTTCTAATGGTCTACGGGGTCTTGGTTTACATAGAAAACTGATAGAATGTCTGTAATTACATTAAAGTGATTATCACAATGTAAAGCAGTGCAAACACAAAAGAGATGGAAAGAAAACCAATCATACAATTATGCAAAAGTAATCTATTTAAGCCTAACCGTTTCTATCAATAAATTAATTTTAATCTTGTTTAAATGTGTGCCCTTCATATTTTCTAATTCTTAGAATTAGAGATGAAGAGTTAATTGAATCAAAATTAAAATTAAACTATATTGGTAGAAAGGGACATTAATGCAAAAATCTAAGCCCTAGGAGTTTTTTTTTATATCCTGCAACCGTTTAACGTCCAGCGAGGTTATGAATTTCGGGAGATTTGTAGCAATAATATATGTAGCAATAATACCTTGAGAAAAATATTCTGCTGTTCATTTTGCTACTTGTGAATTTTTCTCCGTGTTTTTTATTGTTATGCGAGATCTCCTCAAAGGCATTTACATCCCAAACCATTGCTGCAATGCGCGAATTTTCAAATTGTGCGAGTAGTGCAACCTTGCAACCTTGCAACATTCCTGACTTCGCGATGTGAATTTCTCAAGAATCATGTAAAAACCATAAACAATAATATAAAGGTGCGTTCTATTTAATGCAACGCTCATGGAATCATTTTATCTTTGTTGTTTGTCAAATATTAAACAAGAACAAAACAATGTTTAGCGAGCATTGCGAGTATTACGCGAACGCAGCCTAAATAGAGCGAGACATATAAAAATAATGCTGTAGGGCGACATTCATTCATTTTATATAGAATATTAAAAATTATCTTAATTCTAATTGTAAGATCAATTTCTGATTATTTATCTATAATAATATCTATCTTCCGCTTTTTCAGGAAATGTGCTTTATTAAAATTATTAAAATTTCTCAAATCATTCTGGAGATCGATTGTATCTTGTAAACGAGGTAAAAATTACCAACGTGAATAAATTTACTAGGAATTGACTCAATTGACCAATGAAATAAATATTCTACTTCTCTCGAATTAAATCGAATATCTCGAGATATCGCGATATTTCTTTCGCTGGGAGATTTATTTCCCGCCAAAACTTGTGGAATTATCATGAAGTGTAATGCCGCGGAAGTGCTCGTGTTTTACGAAAAAAATATAATGGACGATTCGCAGGGTAAGTCTCACCGAGTACAATTTTTGAGCATGTCGCGATAAGTGTTATTATTACATGTATTATTACATGTACTCGTGAATGTCTCTAAATCTTCAATCCAGATCTGCCATACCTTTTGTTTACATATATAGGTGTTTGTTTACATATATAGGTTCTGTTTTTATTCCTGTACTAGATTGTACTACAAATCTCTTTTTTGCTTTCACCAAATATTATTTGCCTGAAACATATTTATTTTATTTTAAATTCTAAAAGTATATACTATTTCAGCTCATAGAAAATAGACTTCAAGTGTTTATAATGTGTATTCTTGATAATTCAGTAAATGGTAACTGTATTCTTATAATTGTTGAAAGAATAATTTTTCTATGGATCATATAGTACAGTAGGATGTATTGTATTATATCTCATCGTGTCATATATATTTAAAATAACTACTGCAGTTTTACTTTACTGAATAATATTTTAGCATCTACGTCTGGCAGATCCAGGCGTCAGAAGATTGATAAGACTGGCAGGCTTTCGGCTCTGGAAAGATTGAAGGAAGCTCGAAGTGGTAACAAGCGCAAGTACGAAGTTGAAGAGCTAGAAAATGTTTATGATGAAGTAGATGAGAAAGAATACAGTAATACTGTTTTAAAACGCCAACGAGATGATTGGATAGTTGATGATGGTAAGTAAAAGAGTTTCTATATTTGTTATTTAAAAATATTTTATCATTTAAACATTATTTAAACATATTAAAAAAGTGACTTGAAAAATATTTTAAAATATATCTAAGTTGCTACTTCAAAGAAATATAAAAAGATATAGATATAAAAAATATATTTATTAAACTTGAATTAAAATATTGAAGGAGAAAGTGGGTATGTCGAAGATGGAAGGGAAATTTTTGATGATGATCTGGATGAAGAAAGCATACGGGAAGCGAGAAAACAGAAGAATAGCATGGCTGGCCCTAGAAAAAGAAAGAAAGAAGAGAACAAGAAGAAAGGAGATATTCAAAGTATGATTAGGAATATGCCTTCTAAGAAAGATGTTAATGTAGTTCAGATTAAAGATGATGATATTTTGGGAGAATTACTCAGTGAGATTTCTACCAATAAAAAGACTACAAGTAGTCCTAAACCAGGAAGCAATAGAAATAAATTTTGTCATACAGTTCATTCTAACATTACGTAAGTTAATGAATTCTATTTATACTATGTTATTTTATACTTTGTAAAACTTAATTATAGTTATTTATTATAGAAATACATATCAGACCTTATCTATGAACCAAAAAGAAGCTGATAAAATAATACCTGAAAAACCAGAGTTAATTGTATCAAATTTTAATAATACTGCACAAAGTGAAAGTCAGATAATTGAGGATGATGATGATATGGCATTATTTGATGCGCCACAGAAGAAGAGCATAAGTAAATCAGTAGAATTAAATAATTATTCAAAAGTTGAAGAAAATTCAAAGACAGAAAATCAAAGCACAAAAAAATTAATTGAATCTAATAAACAAAGTGCAAGTCAGATTATTGAGGAAGAAAATACCCCTATAGTGGATCTTAATGAATGTGTTGGAGATGTGAGTTGTTTTATTATCTTATTTTATTATTTATATTAAAGTGAAACTACATATAAAATATATTACAGCTATCCACAATAGATTTTGATGATGGAAGTATGATGGATACTGACTTTTCATCGTCGATAAATAACGTTAAATCTCAAAAAATAGATGTAAAAACTCCTGAAATAGGTGTAAAGACTCCTGCTCATAAAACTTCTGTCAAAAGTATAAAAATCGGTAATGCCATTGATTTAACAGAAGTAGCGCCACAATTAGTCAAGACAAAAGATGAGGAAGAAGTATTTAGATTCTACTATCTGGATGCATATGAAAATCCTTACAAGAATCCTGGAACTGTGTATCTCTTCGGCAAGACTTATGTATCTAGTCATGATACATACTGTTCATGTTGTGTTATGGTGCATTGTATACCAAGGAGAATATATCTCTTGCCCAGAAAATATGTATGTATATTTTCCAATGTTGTATTTTTGTTTCTAGTCTTATTCAATATTTGGATGTATATATTTTATAATTATTATTAAATTATTACTAAAGAATATTTTTTTACGGTTATGAATTGTAGATAAAAAACACTGAATCACAATTAACTACCATGGAAGATGTATATAAAGAGTTCGATGAGTACGCCAATAAAATGCGTATAATGGAGTTCAATTGTAAAGAAGTGAAGAAGCATTATTCTTTTGAAAAGGAGGATACACCGAAAACTTCAGATTACTTGGAAGTCAGATACGCTGCACGCTATCCAGCAATCGATTCGAATTACTCGGGTCTAGCGATAGAACGGGTCTTTGGCACAACAGTGAATGCATTAGAGCTATTGCTTATAGAACGAAAAATTAAGGGACCTTGCTGGTTAGACGTTAAGAATATATCGCCCACTGCAGGGCGATTTGCTTGGTGCCCACAGATTGTATGTAAACATATATATCATGTTACAACAATAAAAAATAAATTCAATATATTTATACTATAATGCAACAGGTTGTTACTTCAGACATGGACAATATATCGCTGTGTTCCCAAGAGAAAGCTAAGCCCCCAATGGTGATAGCGACTATAAATGTGAGGATGTCTTTGAACGCGAAGTTGCAGAATGAAGTAGTGATGGTTGTTGTATTAATTCATCATAAGTACAATGTCGATAAGGAACCACCAAAACCGCCTTATGAACGTCAATTTTGTTGTAAGTTTATTTTTGCATTACATTATTTACTAATTATTTCCTTCATTTTCTTTAATAATTAAATTGATATTTTAGAATGTAATATTGTTTCATAATTTATTTAAATACAGAAAAAAAAATTTTTATTCTTGACAGAAAGTAAGACATTTATTTATCTTTAAATCGTAGATATTTCTTCATTCGTTTTATTAAGACATTAATGAAAACTAAATATTAATTTTAAATATTAACTTTTTACAGTTGTCACACGTCCACGAGATATCCCCTGGCCACGGCAAATTCATGATGCTTTCCTGAAAGTTCCGAATACCGAAGTAATAAAATGTGAAACTGAAAGTGATTTACTCGAAGAGTTGTTAACTTTAATGCAGAAAGTGGATCCTGATTTAATAATAGGCTATGACTGTGCATTTCAATTCGATGTTTTAATGCAGAGAATGTTTACATTAAAAGTGTCTAATTGGAACAGAATGGGAAGATTAAAATCATCAACTCCTCCCTTACTTAGGGTAAAATATATCTTATCTCTTTTCAATAAATAAAAATTGAAATAGTAATTAATATGTTTACATAGTATACTAAAACTATATTTATGTAATTGAAGTATATATGAATATATGAAGATAGTTTTTCTAACACAAGATGACGAGTAATATTTATACAGGGAAAAATAATCCTTAATCAAGCGTTTGTCGGTCGTCCAGTTTGTGATATACAAGTTTCGGCAAAAGAATTGAACTTAAAAGTCAGGAGTTATGATCTGCAATCACTTTGCAGCGCAGTAAGTCATATTCGGCACATTGATACTGTATTGTTTCATATGATCACACAATTTTGACAAATATTTAGGTATTGAAGACGAAGGAACATGAATATAAAGAGATTACGCCAGCGGAAACTCCATTATTTTTCAATACAGTGGATAAAGTGTTAAATTTAATGCATGTAACATTAAAAGAAGCAAGATACATTATAACTATAGTGATGGATCTCAATGTTATACCACTCGCACTTCAAATTACTTGTTTAGCAGGTATATTATAAGATTTTTTGTTCTTAATAAAATATATTAATTACAATTAGTTTTTTTATTAATAATTGAATGAATATAGGCAATATTTTATCGAGAACGCTATTAGGCGGAAGAGCAGAAAGGAATGAGTATCTATTGCTGCATGCTTTTAATTTGAAAGATTACATAACGCCGGATAAAAAAATTGAAAAGAAGCAGAAGGATGGTAAGATCTTTATATATGTTTGTTATATTGTTATTATGAAATTATTATAATATTTATGCTTGGCATACTAATACCAGATATTTACTAGATGGTCCGCGTAGGAAGGCTGCGTACACTGGAGGTCTAGTACTTGATCCGAAGAAAGGTTTTTACGATAAACTGGTACTTCTGATGGATTTCAATTCCCTATATCCGAGTATTATACAGGAATACAATTTATGTTTTACCACCGTGCCCGGTGCGGCATATACTGACGTCGAGGTAATTTTTTTCACATGCAAACATCGAATAGCAAATATTTATATATATATTAAGACTTTCTTTTTTTAATTAAATTAATTATATTAAAATTTTCACGATGCAGCAATTAACTATTCCTGAGTCAAATCTGGAGCCAGGTGTGGTTCCAACAGAGATTCACAAGTTAGTCAAAAGTAGGCAGCAGATCAAACAGCTTATGAAAACGCAAAAGAATTTATCATCAGCACAGAAAATGGATTATCATATCAGGCAAATGGCTTTGAAGCTCACGGCTAATTCTATGTATGGATGTTTAGGAGCGACTCATTGTCGATTTTATGCTAAAGGTCTCGCTGCTCTGATAACAGGTAAAATATGTAATAGAAATTTAAAAATACATGTTGATAATGTAAAGTATTAATGATTCTTCAGCCAAGGGTCGGGAGATTCTGGAAAATACGAAGCACTTAGTTGAGAAACTGCAATACGAAGTAATTTATGGCGACACCGATTCTTTAATGATAAACACCAATATTTTGGAATACGACGACGTTTTCTTGATCGGTAAAAAAGTGAGAAAAATGAGAAATATTCCATCGTGATTTGTATTATAATTCGTAATACATTTTATATTTACATCATGCAGAGATATCATTAGCAATTATAGAATTAAATATTTTTTAGATTATGCGCGAAGTCAACAACCGATATAAGAAAGTCGAATTAGATATCGACGGAGTATTTCGATATCTATTGCTATTACAAAAGAAGAAATACGCCGCTGTTATGATGTCGAAAATAGATGGTAAAATACAATTGACGCAGGAACACAAGGGTTTGGATATCGTCAGAAGAGATTGGTGTCCATTAGCTTGCGACACTGGAAAGTTAGCAAATACATTCGATATTTTCAGCGATTAATTTCATTTAAATTTACTTAAATTATTTATTCTTTTAGAAAAATTTTGGATATACTTCTCTGCGATCAGTCAAGCGAAACGCGTTTGGAACAAGTCGTGCAGATTTTACAAAATGTTGCGAAAAGTGTAAAGGAAGGAACGACGCCACTGTCGTCATTTGTTATCACTAAACAATTGTCAAAAAATCCAGATGCATATCCAGATAAAAAGCAATTATCTCATGTTATGGTGGCACTTAGACTAAACAAAGCGGGTGGTCGGATGTGGAAAGCTGGTGACACCCTGCCATACGTTATATGCGAGGTTTCTTTTTATTTTCATAATTTTAATTAGTAAATTTTCTGAATTATAGAAATGAAAATCGATAAAAAGATAAACATGAAGAAAGATTATTTTAATATTAGGATGGAACCAATGCAAGTGCGACGGAACGGGCATATCACATTGACGAAGTAAAGAATAATGAGAAATTAAAGGTGGATGTCAATTACTATCTGCTAAGTCAAATATTTCCTGTAGTGTTACGAATTTGTGAGCCAATCGAGGGTATTGATGATGTTTTCTTAGCTAACAATTTAGGTATTTCAAAGTTTTTGTAAGTTGTAGAAATGAAATAATGCATTATTATATTTTACATGTCAATTTGTTCATTAGGTTTACAATTTGTTTATAAACCTAAGATGATATCTTGCGAGGCAACCCTAAACTTACCGCTAGCTATTAATGATGACAGGTTCAACAATTGTCTTCCTTTGACATTTAAATGCAAAAATGAACGATGTAATACAGAAATAATTATTAAGGATACTGTTACAGAATTTGTAAGTGTTTTTTTTTCATTGATTCTTTGTGTTTTATATATTTCATTTTATATATAATTTCAAGATTTCTATAATATATATCTTTTAATTAAATTGATATTTTTTATGAGAATTATATTTTACATATTTATGTATATTATTTTTTGCAGCATTCTGGTCGACAGTTATCACTTAGCATGTGCCCTAATCAAGATTGTAAATTACCACCTTGGAAATACGCAAATGTGATACAAAATGTAGTTCAACTTGCCATGAGAAAAGCAATTACCAAATACTACAATAGTTGGTTGGAATGCGAAAATCCACTTTGTTCCAACAGAACAAGACGACTACCGTTGGATTTCGCGAAGAAATTTCCAGATTGTTCAATGTGCAAGGACGTTTCTATGAATCGAGTTGTAAGTTTACTAAATCAATTTCGTATATTTTTATACTTATACACTTTGAGGCTATACAATATTAATATACACTTTTGTATGTTTCTTTTTCAGTATTCTGGAACAGATCTGTACAATCAATTGTATTATTATCATAAAATGTTCGACATTACTCAACCAGCTTACAAACGTAATAAATCTTTTATCGCATTTTACGTTACAATACCTAAAAATTGAATTTTTTAATTTTTTTTACAGATCTATTGTCTCAATGTTCACGGGATATGATAGCTGCATACAACACACTAAAAGAAGCAATTGACAGGCAATTGAAACGAAATAAATTTTCATGTGTAAATATCACAGGAATATTCAACAGTGCTAATTCTTCAGAAATGTTTGTCAATCATGGTACGTGGGAGGATTTTGACGAACTAGGGGATATATCCGACGACACAGATAAAGAAGTTTAAAGGAGAAACGTCAATCAATTAAATCACAGAAATAAAATAAAAATCAAAAAGACTACTACTACTACTATCTAAGAAAATCTTACAAATTAAATTGTCCTTTACGAGATAATTCCGTGCATGTACATCTTATTAACGAATCCTATATGCGATAAATTCAGAGAAAGTTGTATTATATCTTATATGGAGGTAGTCCAAACTTTTCCGGTTCAAACTTTTCCAGACTATCTAAGACTAGAGTTGCTTCGGTCGTATAACGTTTGGGAAGCATCGGATCCGGCACCATAACAACCTGCATTCCGGCCCTAAGTGCCGCTTTCACGCCATTCGGCGCATCTTCGAAAACCAAACACTAAAAAGAAATTTATAATCTTAAACACTGTAAAATAATTAATTGACTCTTAGATTTCAATTATTTTTGGTCTTTAAATATAGTTCAAATGAAGCCTAATAAAAAATATTTTACATATATTTGACAATTACATATATTTGACTGTCTCTTTAACGGATCCAAATTATTACGTTACCTTCAAAGGATTCGGATTGTCAGGGAAACGCTTGGCAGCTATGATAAATATGTCAGGTTCCGGTTTTCCGTGCACGACTTCAGGATCCGAACCGCCGAGTACTTTGTGATGAAAGAATTCGAAGAGATTGTGCCAGTGACTAGTTTTCAATTCATAGTTTTTTCGGTCCGAGCTCGTGGCTAGCGCAATCGGAATATTATTTTCTTTCAGGTGCTTCAATAACCTAACGACGCCTGTTATACAAATTGTTTAATAATTCAATCAGAATTAAATTATGAATACATCTGATATATCTTGGTACAGAACATTACCTGGCATGGGATTGGTATGCGGAAACAATTCCTGATAGAGTCCAACAATCTCTTCCTTGAATTCGTCCCTTGTTAACGGTAATTCTAATGTCTCAATTATGTAGTCAGCAATGTCTTTGGTCTTAAAACCCATTGTTTGCGCCTTGTGCTCCCACGTGAATTCTTTACCATAACGATTAGCGATATGATTGAAGGCCTTGGTGTACAGATGTTCTGTATCTAAAATAAAACGTGATACAAATTAATTTTGAATCGAATGGTCAGAAGTGTATCTGATCTGTCTCGATACTTACCGAGCAACAAACCGTCCATATCGAAAATGCAGTGTGTGACTTTATTGTATGTATCAATGGACATTTTGTAACTTAATATTTAGAATAGAGATATTTAGAAATCTAATGTTTCGATCGCATCAAATGAGATGGAACAATGAAGATGAACGAGAATACGATGTGCTGTAATCATATTATTACGTCAATATTACTGCCTTATCTATTATCTGTTATTACTATGTTATAATACATTTTTTTATTTCGAACAAGTTTCACGAAGGAAATGAAAGCGAAACTATATGTTTGATGTAATATAATTCCTTCGAGAATTATTACTAAGCATTGTAAAAAATATATTCAAAAATAAAATAGCATATTTTTAAAAATCTTTTTTAATATCGCAGAGAATATTAAAATTGTTTTTGATTCATTGTATATATGTATTTATACTTATATTAAATTTAGTAAACAAAAACAGTATATTCTAGCAAAGTGTTTATTATCGATGTATAAACGAGCAATGTTTTGATGAGTATAGAATAGTTTTACGAAAGATTAGAAAGATAATTAATGTAACAGGAGAATAAGATACACAAATATTTTCATAATAAAAAATATTTAAACATCCAAGATAGAATAGAGAAAATATTTATTGATATTAATATATAAAATATGAATAAGAGCAAAATTCACACATGAGTACAAATCTGAGAAAAAATTGTAGAAAGATAAAATAATTTTTTATATAAAATAAAAAAGAAAATTTTTATAATATTTGTGATAATTCGAAGGAAAAATGAGACGCTCATAAACTATTGCTGGATTCTCATCATAAGCAGTTAAGTACCTTGCATACCAAGCCACAAACTCTATGTTTGATTCTCTTAATTTATCTTTAATCGAATATATTTTATGTATGTATGTACATATATGTATATATTTTATGTATATATTATATATATATATATATATATATATATATATATATAACATATGTTACATGTATGTGTTTTTATTTTGTAACTAATTTATTTGAGAGAAAATTCTTGAAACGAGAAATGATAAATAGAAATTGTATGAATATATTCGAGAACATAAAGAGCATAATCGACTTTCTTTTACCGGTAACCTATTTGCGAAAGATCGCAAGAAAACACTTGACAGTTGACAGATCAAACGGTATTGCAAATAATGCTGCGATATGAAATTTTTCATCATGGTTCGGCTTTGCCGGGAATAGTAAGAGGTTAGAGGAATTTTTCTACCTAGCTTCTCGATTTGCATACAATGTTATCTGATGTTATCGAATCCTGAATTGTACTAAACTGATTAAACTGTTTTTGCTGCTAAAAATAAGACATGAATGCTGATAAATGCCGCTTTTGGTCACTAGATGACGATAAAGCGAGCTTGCGCAACGGAATTCTTACTTTTCGCGCGAGAGTCAAGCCAGTCAATCTCGTCAAATCGAAAGATACATTTCCAAATAGAAATATTTTTCGGCTAAACATGAATGAGCACAGAGATGAATTTTTCTGAAAATGACTTTGACCAAATTCTGATTAAATATAAATTCAATCAGTTCTTACATTAAAAATCGTCTTAAGTACAGTCTTAAGATATCATAAGCTAATCACAGAGTCATATTATCTTAATCTCTAAATAGGCGCATAGAGGCAAAATTATTTTTTCTTCTCCTTTTCAATTTTCTGGTTGAATTTTCTAGGACTTACAATCTGCTTAAAAGAAATCAAATATCATGAGTGCAAAACAGATTATATGATTCAGTATTTAGTCTCCTTGAGCAAGAGACAGGAAGAGAAGCTCCAGAGTCTTCAGTCATTATGTAATTTTGTCAATGCGCCTACTTAAAGATTAAGGCCCGGTTGCATCAGCGTTACTTTGACACTTTAAGCGAAACTTAAAACTCTGTCTCATTTTAAAGCGAAAAAGAGACAGAGACAGAGAGAATCTTAAACTTTCTTAAACTTAAAATCAAAGTAATGTTGGTGCAATCGGACCTAAGACATTTACTTAAGACAATCTTGAAATAAGAACGGACCGAATGGATTATGCATACTCAAGAATCACTTAAAAAGACGCATGCGCAAGTTACTCCGTTTTATAGTATACGTGGTAGTTTGGACGAAAAAAAAGTATCTTTTGTGTCATACATATTGAATTTATATCATGACAAGATCCAAGAGTTTGTCAAGTGACAACGTATACTTTGCATGAATGCGCAACGGTGATCATGGATCAGCTGTTTATCTTGGTATCCGTGGTTCATCTGCTATATTGCCCATTTACGAAAGTCGAGGAGAGTTTCAATCTGCAGGCAATGCATGATGTTCTTTATCACGGCTTCAATTTAACGGAGGTAATGACTGAAACATTAAACAGATCATTGAATCGTCCAACCAGAGGATATGGTATCATTCAACAAATTATTATCCACTAATTGATTGTGATTAGACAGCCAGCACACAAAAAGTGCTGTATTATATTTAGTACCAGATATGTGTATTTATAAACTCGCGATCAGCTGATGCTGCTCCGAGTTTATTTAATGCATTAGCGGGCGATTTCGTATTTTTTTATTTACTCGAATGTTATCTTTTCTGCTTTGAGAAAAGTGACACATTTCTCAAAATTAACAACTTTTCACAATGATTTGAATATTTTGAAACAATGTTTCAATTAGGATAAGTGAATATGTAATGTCTACTTTGAAATTTACTACTAATGGAATCTATTGAAATAGATAAGTAGATATTTAAAGCAGATATTTAAAGTAGACATTTTATTTGAAAAAAAATAGAAATATAAGTTTTTATTTGCTTTTTTAACTATGTTAATTTTTCAGCTAACTTTTTGATTTACTAAGTCTATATTTACTAACTAAGGTTATATTTACTAAGTGGATATTATTGTTCTTATTGTTAATATATTTTTGGTATTTTTTTTCCAATAGTATGATCATCATGAATTTCCTGGAGTTGTGCCACGTTCCTTTTTGGGACCTATTATCGTATCTGGTCTTGCTTCACCATTGGTGGCATGTATTAATTACTTAAAGCTCAATAAATTTTTTGCTCAATATATAGGTAAGTTCAATAATTTTAAAATAATTATACATATTTTTTGTAGAATAAAAGGTTTGATATTATTTTTTTTTAGTAAGAGCAACATTGGGACTATTAGTAATATCTACGCTCAAGTTATATAGACAGGCTTTACAAAAAATCTTTGGAGTGCAATTTACAAAATGGTTCGTGGCTATAACTGTGACACAATATCATTTTATATACTATCTTAGTCGTCCACTGCCAAACATTATGGTTATGCCTTTAGGTAATAAAGTAAAACTTTTATATATATGTATACTATCCTTGCTAATTTTTTAATATTTCTTTATTATATTAAACTCTTGATTCATATTGTTCATTTGCAGCAATGACATAACTAAAAAATTGTTTCTACGTTAGGAATGATTACACATATTAATGCGATTTAGAGACGATTTTAAATTTTAAAAATTTATAATGATTATACTTATAATTATTAAATATTGATAATAATCCAATAGGGGTCGAAACGTTTGTTATTTGTATATTTTAGAAGTATATATAATTAATACAAATAATCTGCTCAACTCATAGCTCCTTCCATTTTTTCTATTTAATATTTATTAAAAAAATTGTCATTTTGAGTTGCTTACAGAAGAAGAATGAAAACACAATGGAAAAAAGATCGTATTTTAAAAGAATATATATTTATTCTTCTAAAATTAGTTACTACACCAAAATTATATTTTATACATATTTTTGAAATATGTTGTAGCAAATGATCGATATAATTTCATATATTCGTTTTCTTTTTAATTAATGAATAATATTGCAGTATTACTGGCCTTATTTGGATGGTTGAGGAAAGGTCATGTGTTGTTTATCTGGTCATCGGCTGCAGCTATAATAATATTCAGAGCAGAACTTGCCATACTTTTGGGATTGTTCCTCTTACACAATATAGCGAGCCAAACACTTTCTATACAAAGGTATTTACATATTATCATGGACCATTGATTCCTAATATGGCTGTAAGATTACAAACAGAAATTAAAATCATCATGGGGTCTTCTGCAAAACTGCACAGATTTGTAAGCTTTCAAGTCAAATCTCTAATCATTATGTGAATTGAATATATTACCATGAAAATTCCTTGGATTTTATTGAGATACAAGCCCGATTCGATTTCACACCATTATATTAAAAAGATATCTAATCTTCTATATAATTTTTTTTCCAAATTATTTATTACACAATAATGTTTTATAATAATTTTTAGACTACTTAAAATTGCGGTTCCAGCTGGTGTGTTGTTCTTAGCACTTACTATTGCTATAGATTCAATATTTTGGAGACGCTTAGTATGGCCAGAAGGCGAAGTGTTTTATTTCAATACTATTCTTAACAAAAGCAGCGAATGGGGTGTATCCTTTTCAGATGTAATAATAAGATTTTCCATTAAGGATTTTCAATATCTCGGATGATAATCTTGGATTGTGTGATGTTAGAAAAAATTGTTTTTGATCATTAGGTTAGTGTTTATTCAAATTTCAGATTATAGTATGCGATAAACTCATAAATTCTGAAAAAGATACTTTTGATTATTGAGATATTTCGTTTCGTAGAGATCTTTAAGTATATATTTGTAATTTTTTAATATGTATATCAGTACATAAATGAACTTAACACATAAATAGACATCACCATTTTTATGGTACTTCTATTCAGCCCTGCCAAGAGGTTTAGCATTTTCATATTTTCTAATTCCTCTTGGGATGTTCTGGGATATTAGGGTTCGCGTACTTACTGTTCCAGCTATCCTATTCGTTATGTTATTTTCATTTTTACCACATAAGGAATTGAGATTTATAATTTATGTATTTCCATTGTTAAATGTTGCCGCAGCTGCTGCTTGTCACAGAATGTAAGTATATATATATATATATATATATATATATATATTTTATTCGAATTAATTATTTTTTCATCAGTAATTCCATTCTAATTTATCAACATGATTTTTTCAAACATATTTTAATTATGAGGATTACAAAATTACGATTATTTAATGAAAATTATTAATATGTTCTTTTGCTCTTAGTAAAAATATAAGAGAAAAATATTGATATCTATCTTTTTTTTTTAATAATTATGTATAATTTTAAATAAATATAAATAAATAATTATTAATAAATGTATACATTTTTTATCAATAAAATAGTCTAGAATTAATACAGTTATAGAGATCAGCTTGCCACTGAAGAATTAAGCTTTAGATTATAAATCTTTATAGTTATACATATATAATATAATGTAATAATGAAAAAATTGTTTCTTGTGAAAAATTAGATGGGAAAACAGAGCAAAAACGACGTGGAATAGTTTTCTAGCGATAGTAGTCTTGAGTCATCTTGTATTAAATGCTATGTTCTCCATGTTTCTACTGTGTGTGGCCAGTTTTAATTACCCTGGAGGTTTGGCAATTGTTAGATTACACAGACTTGAGAGAGGCTCTATCGAGCCAATACATGTGCATATTGATGTGTTAACTGCACAAACCGGAGTATCAAGATTTACACAGACTAATGCTTCTTGGATGTAAGTTATTTTGCTTAATTCCTCCAATAATATCCCCATATGATACTTTTTAATAGGAAGATTATTCATTATGTTACAGTTATTCAAAACAAGAAAATCTTACTATTGATGATCCTGAAATGCTACAATTTACTCATCTCTTGATAGGAGGAAGAAACAAATTTTCACCGAGTATAAAGCCTTATCTTAAAACTCATGATATTATTGATTCTATCGATGGATTTTCACATATAACATTAAATTATAATATGTTACCACCTATTAGAATTAAAACAAGGCCTAGCATATTTATTATGAAAAGAAAATCGAATATCAAGTATGATATTAATAAAGCAAGTTCACAAACTTCTATAAAATATTTGACAGAACAGGTAGATGATATAAAAGATGTAAAACTAAACATGTCTTTTAAAGAAGAAATAATTAATAAAGTTGTAGACTCACTGGAAAAACTTGAAGAGGCAAAAGAAACTGTTGAAAATTTTTCAAATGTCGAGTTTGAAGAGACTAAAAAAGGAAATGATGCAATGAAAAAAGAAGTAGAAATATTTGATTTAGTAGATGATAACATATCTATGGAAAATATTACTACATGGGAAAGTATAAATAAATTATCGTCGGATTCAAGAGATAAAGACAAAGAAAATATCGATTCTCAGGAAGATTTCAATGACGTTTTAGATATCAGTGATGTGAAATTTGATAAAAAAATAAAAATTGAGGAAAATATTAAGGGAAAATCTAAAGAAGATACAAATCTACGTCAGGAAACTCAAGGTATTAAAGAAAGTATAAAAAAAATAATTCAAGAAAAAATGCTAGAGGCTAAACAGAGGAGAGAAGTCAATGATGAACGAAAAAATGTAGAACTTCCAATAAAATCAATGAAAAAGAAAGGAGTAACACATATGTTAAAAAGAGTAGAAATATTGAAACAGGAATTAAAAGAACCACCAATTTTTATAGATAAATCAACAATAACGGGAAAAGAATTTAAGAAAGATATGCATGTAAAAGATGAACGTACAATTAGTAAACAGAAATCAATTTTACAAAAAAAAGATAAAATGAAAGTAATAAAATCAGATAATTTAGAACAATCTGAGGATATAACAGAAGAAGAGAACGAAATTGTAGATGTAAAAACAGATGCAAAAAAGATTATAAAATCACGACATAAAGTTAACGCAGAATTCCCTGAAGCAAAAATTGCAGAGGAAGAGAATAAAGAAGAGAGAATTAAAATACCTAAATTAGTGAATGTAAGAGAAAGTATAAGAAACATAATAAATCAGTTTAAAGAATTTGAAAAAAATTTCATACACGATGATACAATAGTATCAAATGATATGAGCAATGCAAATTATATATATGAGAATGATTCACCTATGGAAGTGGATTATTCTGCAGAAAATGGTCAAGTAATGATAAAAGATGCTAGAGAAAGTCTTAAGGAAATAATAGATCAATTTAAATACATTAAACATGAATTAACTTCAGAGGAGGATGATCAATTCGACGAAATTGCAGCTAAATATATGGAACGGCCAATCGCTGAAACATTACTGCAATTTAACGAAGCTCTAAAAGCTCTAATACAACAAAGAAAAAAATTTTTATCAAAAGAACATACAGCCAACTTACACGATAATACAGATACTTATATATCAGAAAGTCAAAGAAAATCTGTTGCAGAGAAATCCAATGTAAATATTATAAATATCGATGGAAAAGAAAGCTTAGAGAAAAATAGAGAATGAGTTACAAGAAACTTTATTTAATAATGTTTCCAAGTAACTTTATTAAGTGTTACTAGTAAAACAAACGTGTAATATTGTAACATAATGTAAATATGTTTTTCTGTGATATCACAACATATTGTATTTTTTAATATATGCTCGCTTGTTATCAATATAGAAAGTACAAAATTGACTTTTCTACATGCGATAGAGAAAACAAATGTTATATAATTTTTCATATATTTATATTACGGATATGATCTAAATGATTATGGAGCACAAAATTATGCAATATGCTAAAATAATATATATATATATATATATATATATATATATATATATATATATAATATATTTTATAATAAGGATATATTTTATAGTTGTTTTATCGCTTTATTTGTAATTATATTTTTATTCATTATATTTGAAATTACAATTATGGACATAAACATGTTCATAAGTTGTAAACATTAAATTATAATATGAGTTACGCTGTTGTCTTTGTACAATTTTTGCATTTAGTATTGCTTAAATATATAGCTGATTATGTTACGCTTGTAGCATATGTTAAATGAATTTAGAGTGAAATTATAAATTTTTATGTTCCGCGAAATTCATTATACAATATTTAACAGACTGATGAATAATTTCCATTCGACATTTATAGAGTATTATAATAATAGAGTGATTAATAAACTTATTAAATCTCTTCCAAAATTAGAAACAATATTAAAAACATAAATGTAAACACATGTAGTCGCGTGTGTATGTTTGAATGCGTGTGTAATATATCAGATGTATTGATGTTTTACATAAAATGAAATTGTTAGATATTCTAATTTACAAATTCGGTTATCAAATGAAATAGCTGAACCTTCTAGAGAAAAAGTTTCGAACTTTAAAGAGGAATTGTTTAAAAGGGGAACTCTTTATGATCTCTTTGGCCTATAATAACGATATTCTGCTTGAATAAATGTATAAAATGATAGTATTAGGTTAATAAAAACCACACCTGCTAGAGCACAAACCACAATTTTATCGCGTGTGCCACATTTTAAAAAGACTGGAAGTCCATCATCACACTAGAAATTTACGATGCCATGCATTAATTTTTAATTGATTTTTTTTAATACAATTCTTAAGTCAAATTTTAAAGATTGTTTCGAATTATGAATTTACCTGCATCTTTGCCTGCCTCCATTTAAATTTCTGGAATTCCTTGCTGGAGTCTACAATAGATTGCTTCGTGCCAAATAATCTTCGTGATAATGGAATATTGTACATACGTATCTAAATTGAAAGTTAAAGATTTCTTAATTTTTTTTTTAAATTCAGTATACTACGTTTACTTATTAAATTAGCACAAAGAATTTGTTCCTTCTGTTTCTATCAAGTTCCACTTTATGTAAGAAAGAGCTTTTGAGAAATTTTATTTATAAAAAAAATTAATAATATTAATTAATAAAAAAATAACTTTGCGAAATTATATGATTAAGGTTTAAGTTTATTTTATTAACAAACATATTTTTGACTTATTTAGACTTAACTTAATAACACAATAATTTAAAACTACGATAACAAGAATTACGGTTCTTTTTATCCAGCAATGGTGCATATTAACAATGAATTATAATATTTAACGTGTTATTAGAAAAATCTATCTATATTGCGTTACCTTGTGCACATTCCATTTAAACATTTTCAAAATTCTTGGTTTAATGACAACTCCATTCAACATGCTTTGCTAACATTTAGATCTGACAAAAATAAATAAATATTAGTGATCTTTTTTTTGTTTATCGGTTACTAAGAAACCAAATGTTTAGAAAAAGAACACATATTTTAAAAAAGATATATATATATATATAAAATTATTGCAAAGAAAGATAATAATATTATAGAAAGATAATATATTATTTAAAGTATAATTTAATCTTCTATCATGAGGGGAGGGTTGCAATAATTACAATTTTCCATTTTTCAAACAAGAAATTAAAATTAATTATTCATTATAATTATCTATTTAATTCAATTAGGCGTAGTCACGTGATACCAAACGCAATGTAAAATTCTTTAATATGATTGCCCCTAGTTCCGCACTGGATTTAAATGTAAGGTCCGGTTGTTTTACTTTTTGATAAATTTTATCTGTGAGATAAATCTGATAATCCGCGCATGTGATTGGGTAATCGCTTCTTATCCAACAGGTAAAATTTATTAAAAGCTGGAACAACCAGCCCTAAACCAATTACAAAATTTTATACAGTTGCAAAACTATTTTTCTTCTGAAGCGCAACTTCGTCAATTTTGATCATAATTCTTTTTTGTTGCTGAAACCAGGTTGCTGGTGTAAAAAGTAAGATGAACCATTCCCACGGATGCGCAGTGGGTTGAAAGTGGGGAGAACTGTCAACCAATCAATTTTTGAATTCATTTGCAGAAATTCACATGGTTCGTTCTGCAAATAAGCACTACAAATTAGTACAATTTTGATTGGTCGAACTTCGCCATTGTGCGCAATAGTTCACCTTATATATTTCCATCATGGTTGAAACGATCAATTTGAGCGACTCATGAAAACATACCCTATTGTCTCCTGCACCTTGGACGGGGAAACGCTTACCGCGCGGCAAAATGTGACGCGGTAGCCAATAAGTTTACATGTCATTGGTTACTGTTTTGCATTTTCCCGCGCATATTGGTACCTGGTGGTAGCGGAGCGAAACTGTGAGAATCGCTAGAGACTCAAGAATCGCTAGTGTCGGTGGAAGGCCACGTTCGAGCAGCTGAGAGAACCTGGTGTCCAGCGCATGCGTATTCGTCGCGCGACGCAACAGTCGTAAACACGACCTTTCCTTTTTTTTTTGGTCGGTGTTCCTCGCGATCCGAGCACGCCTGTGCCGGGGTGAAACGAACGTCTCGTAGGGTGAGAGGCGTCGCGATTCTGCGGCGTTGGCGTTCTCGCGTGAGTTTACGCGAGCCGAAAGATGATGGTTACGGCGGTTACACCGCGACTCGGCACCTCGTGATATCGTAAAATTTACAGCTCGATGGTATGCGGTGACGTCATCCGAATCTGCTCTGGAAGGATCCAGCAAGACAATGGCGGGTTCGTATTCCATGTGGCGTCGAGCGACTCTTTCACGCCCCCCTTGCCATTATAATCGCCGGTCTTTATATGTAATTATGCGTTTTGCGTTTCAGATTTGTACGCGCAATATAGTTGCACTTATTGCCAGGAGGATATCGCGGGCCTACGTGTCAAATGCATCGAGTGTCCCGAATTCGACCTTTGCTTGCAGGTGGGTCGACCGTTCGGACGACCATTTTGAATCACGTGATACCTCGCCTCCCTTTTTTTCATTTTTTTTCTTTGTTCTTTTTTTCTCTCATGCTATGTTTTTCCCCCTCCTTTTTATTAAATATTTATTTTTTTTCTATATTTCTTATATACTTTCGATATATATCGTATTCGCTTTTGCGTTTGTTCTTTTGTGTTTTCATTTTGTATGTGTTTCTCCCCTATTTCTTCCCTATCCCTTCTCTCTTTTTACTCTATTCGAGAACCTATGAATGAAATTGATGACTAAAGATCTAGTTCTTTCTAGTTAAACTTTTGTACATTTATTGTAGTACTTGAAATGAAACAGATAGGAGATTTATTTCTTGCTTAAAAATGTTTGCACAAAATGAGATAAATATATATATATATATATTTAAGTACAGAGAACACATTCTGAGCAAAAGGTGCAATCAACACATGAATTTTATATTTGGAATTTGGCAAAAGCGAGAAAATTTTACACAGTATCTATAAAAAAGTAGTAAACTTTAAGAAGTTAATCAATCGTATTCTATTATTTAATTGTGATTGATCAATTTCTTAAGACTTAACCCAGCAAATGAGAATGGATTCGGATATTAAGAAATATTGATTCACGAATGTTAAAATGAATGCTTTTCAATCCTGGATGCATTTTATTCATAGGAATTACATCGACTATATTTCTATGCTTTTCAAATCTAAAAATAATATTAGCTTTTTCTGTGTACAACACATATTGAATACTGTTCAATTCAAAATTTTGAATAGGAGATACAGTTTTTCAATCCAATTGCATCCAGTTGAATCTAATTGAATCCAATTAAATCCAAAAAAAGTATTCGCTATTTAAAATACGCATTCGGATAGAAAAAAAATTTCTAACCATTTTAATTCATTCTCCTTTGCTGGGAAGTACTTCTTTATTGTAGATACTGTTTTAGTACAATAACAAAGAATAGGGCTTTCAGGGTTATCAGACAGAAAAGGTGCCTTCTATTATAGCATTTTTTACTAGAAAAATGCAATACTAATGCAATTGAATACATCGTTTTATATATTTTCAAGATTAATACATAATTTATTCTTAAAATTATAAAGTTATCAATAAAGAATCTATAATTAAAGATGAAATTTATTAACACTGGAAATATATAAACTAATTTGCATTCAGTTGCACTCACAATCAGTGTGCACCTGTGTTGCACTAATATTTCCAGTGGAAAATGTTATTAGATACTAAGATCATTCTGTCTTTATTATTTATGGAATGCAAAGAAAGATAGATATTTATGTCTTGTGTTATTAAATGGTACCCGAAATGATATAAACTGCATAAGCATGGCATGAGGCCTCTGGATCATTGAACATCTTATGTAAATGAACATGACACCTTTATGTTGAATACTCATTGGTCCAAAGCTTTTAGGTGGGAGCAGTCTTGTATAATGCACAATGCAAAATGCATAGAAAAATTAAAGTTTTTTATTTCCTTTTTTTTCCTATGCAATAAAAGATACTGATTTTCTTAGGGTCTAAAAACATCAAAATTAAATAAAGTGTGCATAAAGAAAATTATCCAATTTATGTACATCTTTATAAGAGAAATGCGATTGGATAATGGATTTTCCTTATGCATACACTGTACTTTATGGGGCTATTGTTTGTGTGGACTCTTATATTTTATGCATTATGCATTATACAAAAATCTGTGTTCCATCCTTTAATGGATATTTTGAATTACGATACCTATAAAGTTTTGATATTGTAATTTCAAAATAATGAGTGGTATAATTAATAAATTATTGAAATGAACAAATATGTGAACAATATGTATCTTTCTTCTATAATAATTTAATCAGCAATATTTAATATGATTTGCTATTTAAATTATATTTATATCTTACATTTTATTTGTGCTTCGCAAAAAATGACACTGTAATGATTTGAAAGTGTATCTTTGGCTGCTTTCCTTTTAGACGTAGTAGATACAAATGTCGTTCTATTTTTAGCATTCAATGATTAAACGATAAAACAACTTTGTGTCAACTATGTGTCCTAAAAGAAAAGTAGTTTTTGTATTAAATGTATCTATATGTGAAATGTATACTCGCACACAAATTTAATATTAATTGAAAAATAATAAATTAATTTAGACCCATTTATGTAATTATATAATACAATAACATAAATAAATAGAAGAACGTTAAACACAATCAAAACTTAATAATATTTCTACGTGAATTATTAAATACATTTTCCAGTTCTTCAAACTCACTGCGTGCCAAATATAGCTGGTCTTAAAACGTAGTTCCAAACTGAAGTTAGACTAATAAGTAGTATCATAAATAAAGTCTATGGTTCATATTGCGTTTTTTTTTTACTGCTTGCATTTCAATAAGTTATTAGAAATTCTGTGTTCTGATATGCAATTCTAGTAATTTACTAAAACGTAAGCAATTTAGCAAGAAAAATTATAGGCTTTTACATCGATCATCAATTAAATAATAATAATGCTAATATATATACATTTTAAAACACTATAAAAAATTTATTATGGAAAATATCATTCTGACTGAGATGATTATTAGCATTATTATTTAATTAACGATTAATTTGTGATATTAATATTCCAACTTTAATTGCATTTCAAGTATGTGTTCTATTTCACGCATAAAGTGCATGATGTATTATTTTATCCTTGTTATTCACCGAATTTAGAAAGGATAAAATGACACATCATGAAACGGAGTGCATCCTAAGATCGACTTTATTCAATGCATCGTTTGCAGAAATGGAACATGTAATAATTCATATAGAAATTATTATGCACGAAAATTCGGTCTTGACTGTATTTGGCGCTTCTCTATTTTTATTTGTGTTAATTAAAAAATACATATGCAAAATTTAAAATATAATTGAAACATATTAATTTTGTAAATTTAGTGTTTTTCCGCCGGTGCTGAGATTGGTCAACATAAAAATAATCATGCCTATCAATTTATGGTACGTATCAGTATATTGTAAACAAAGATAATTTTAAAATTGCGTGCTATAGAACTTAGCATGTTAATATACTTTTGCATTGATTTAGGACTCTGGTACGATCAGCATATTCAATGGTCGTGGCAACTGGACAGCCAGAGAACAGTTGAGGCTTCTGGACGCGATCGAACAGTTTGGATTTGGAAACTGGGAGGACATCAGCAAACATATCGAGACGCGTACGCCAGAAGGTAATTTAATTAACATATTTTATAAATGTTACAAAATCTAGAGTCAATTTTTTTTCAATTCATCCTTTCGTTTTCTATTTTTCACCTTTTGTATTAGTCCAACTAAACGAGATAGAGAAAGCATTTTAGCTTCGGAGCTGAAGTTGGATGCTTATTCTGCATGATTGTTCATAGTATTTTATTATTATTATTTAAAGGTTTTTATGTTTAAAGGCCTTTAAATATATCACGATTGCTAGTCACCTTGGAATTAAATATATGATGTGATGTTATTATTTCAGTTTTCAACTCTGTTTTAAGGTTGTGTTTGAAAAACTGGAAAATGTATTTAATAATTTATATCTGGTGTTGTATATGTGGTATGGAAAATCCGAGATTTGAACCCGGATTTTTTGCTTGACAGATAACTATTCTAGCACTGTGCTATTCTATATCCCGTTACTACAGAATTTATTTATTATTACAGAAGCAAAAGAAGAATATATCGCAAGGTATCTTAATGGTAACATCGGAAAACATACATGGCCACCCACAGATAGCTACGTACCAAATCTTACGGATCAGACGAAGTCTGACCATGGTCCTCTATCGCCTGACCTCACATCTAAATTACCACCATTGGATATCACCCCGGAAGAAGCCGCGCAACTGGGGTACATGCCGCAACGAGATGATTTTGAAAGAGTAAAATCGGCATTCTAAAAATTTGATTTGATTTGATTTTTTAAATGTGATTTATTTGTTGTTGTTTTTTTTTTTTTTTTTAATTTTAGGATTACAATCATGAGGCTGAATCTCTCGTATCTTCATTGTTCCTGAATCCTGCCGAAGATGATGATCTTGATATCGCACTTAAACTAGCACAGGTTGATATGTACACCAATAATCTCAGAGAGCGAGCCAGACGAAAACGCGTCGTGAGAGATTATCAGCTTGTATCGGCTTTCTTCGCGTCATCTAGGAAAGATAAAGGAATAAAGAAAAAACGGACGAAAGAAGAGAAGTACGTTCATATTAATGTACTTTTTTCTTTTATTTATGAAATATTTTAACAGATATTTAATTTTTTTCGGTTCATGTGTATTAAGCTGTTTTTTTTATTCAATACAGAGAATTTAGGGACAGAATGCGTGTATTCGCACAGTTTTACACAGCACAAGAGCACGAACAGTTCCTAACAAATCTCGAGAGGGAAAGAGAATTGCGCTTACGGCTCTCGGAGCTTTATCGATATCGTGAGAACGGCATTACCAAACATGAGGAATGTGCTCATTTCGAGCAAATTCTTGCACAAACTCAGAGACAAAACGATACAGTGGATCATTGGTCTGAAAAAAAATCTGTAAGTATGCATTTCTATTTTCATATTTCCATATTTTGTTATAACATTATATGGATTTAGAATGGAAGTTATTTTGTTATATTTTTATATATGTGCATACGTAAAAGCTAGTTAAAAGCTAGTACTTATAATCTATCAAAAGTGTGAATATATTAGTGTAGTTTTTTATTAAGTGCTGACGCATGCTAAAGCTCTGTACATATGAATGTATGATGGAACTATAAAACAAATATATCACATGAAATCTCTATCTAAAAAAAATGATATATATTAAACAGCAGCAATGTTATTGTGCTTTGTTCTAATTATACTATGTTTTCATGCACATTATATATATTTAATTTGTTAATTATATCATTGTATTAATTTATATACATAGATATTAAAGCTCTTATTCTGTAATTCTTAACAACAGTAATGATATTGTTACATTGTCGTTGCGCAAGTTTTATATATTGTAAAAAAGCTGCATAATGACAACAACATCAATATAACATCTAATACTATCATTAAGAGTTACAGAATAGGGTCTTTAATCTTTTTTTTTATCTGTATGTTCTATGTATGCATAAATATGTGATGTATGTATGTATATGTGATATTTATGATATTTACATGTGTAACAAGATATTATCTCTTACTATTTCTTTTATCTTTCTTTATATTAATTTTAGTTACATATTCCATGACATTATACTTTTGTATGAAATTATGCTTTTATATGTGTGTGTGTGTGTGTGTGTGTGTGCACAAATTATTTAAAATAATTTAATTGTTTTTATATTTAATTTTAACTGTCTTTATATATTTATATGTACAATAAAAATTTCAAAAAAGAAAGAATTTAGACCCTTAACTATATTGTATACACTAGCTTTTGCTTCTTTTTAACTAATTCTACTGTTTGTGATGCGTGTTGCCAGGAATTTGTGAACAGATTGTATCAGTTTGCATTTCACTTAGGGCAGCAGTGGGCAGTCCACACCAATACACCGCAGCACCTCAAAAAGAAGGTAAGAAGTCATGTTTAGAATTAAAATGTTATACTTTGCATTGTAGAATTTATAAATATTATCACTATTTTTATATCATTACGCATATTATTTATTTTATGTTTATATTTAATCCATGAAAATTTTGTCTGCTTTATTGTTTCTGATAATGATTATTGCTATACTTCTGTTCAAGCTGCATAAGTTAGCAGCAATAGTATTGTTATAATGTCTTAGACTGGTATAGTATTGTACTTTAGTACTGTATAATAGTATTGTACTTTTAAAAATCTTAGAATTAAATACTGATCTGTATAGCTAAAGGAATTGTGCGTATTTTCTATTTCTTTTTACAGAGAAGAAGAAAAAAATTACGCTTCCATAGACCGAAAATACACTGTAAAACAAGATTTAGTCAACTCCACAGTCAGTCAAGCCAATCACAATCGGACGACGACTCCAGCCAATCAGTGGGCGGAGTTGGATAGCAATCCAAACACTTCCAATCAGTCGACTTCCAGCCCCAGCTCTTTACACGAAAAAAGTTACAACAGTGGTTCCACTATTCAAGAACGAGATATAGAATTGGAGGCTGCGTCTCACCTTTTAACAAAGCAAGAAAAATCCTTATGTATTCAACTTGATCTAAAGCCGACTCAGTATTTGACGCAAAAGACATTATTATTACAAGTAAGTGATGAATCATTGATTATAACTTTTTTTTATTATAATTATAATATTTATTATAATTATAATTTTGCTAATATATGTTTTTAATGTCACAGGAATATTTAACCGGTAATAGGAGATTGAATATTGTACCTCAATCAGAACCAGAAAGCAAAATTCTTCATTATTTAGTAACTAACGGTTGGATTACAGCCAATTGATCAAACGTGTAAAAATTTATGATTTTTTTGCCACTCTAAGTCATTTCTAATCTTATAAGCTAAGTCTTAGATATAATTAAAATTTTTAAGTCTGATTCAGAGTTAAATGTAAAGCAGATGGATAAAGACAAGAAACGGAAGAAAAGAACGCATACGTGCATAGTAGTTATGTTGTTATTGATCCTTCTTTTACAGGGATATTGCTATAATATAATATGATCTATAGTTCAACGTAGGATCAGATAGATTCACAATCAGACGCAATTTACGTTTGGCGTCTGTGATAAATCTGGCAATGGCTGCGTTCAGCAGAGAAAACTGATCAATCAACACTCAATAATTCTTTAATATGATTGATTCCTACACTTAGATTCATTACAGCGAAGAACTAAAGGCGAATCAATCACATTAAAGAATCACTGCGTTTACTTATCAGTTTTTTCTCTCTTGAATGTGGCCAAAGAGTTCAGGGTCGATTTTATAAAATCTTAGCAAGTGTTCAATTGCTTCTTTATGCTTTTCCTTTTAGACTGATTTTTATTATAGCATGGCTACACATATCGAGAATAACTAAATAATAAACAATTTATTTAATTGCAACAAACATTAACAAATGTTTGATGATTACAAATGAGAATCGACCCTTAAAATATTTTATTTATTTCCAATTGAATTTAAACGAATCTCTTAACACTGCCTACGTAGAGCCATTAAACGTATTGCTCAATTAATTCTTCCATTATGTTATGTCCATATGTAGACATGTCTATTGAGCACTTTTCTTTCTATTTTAATTGTTATCATATTCGGCAATAAGGAAATATCAAGATTATTCACAATGGCTACGTTCAGCAGAGAAAGCAGCTTTGCAACTATTGTAAAATTCTTCAATGTGATTGGTTCTTGCTTTTGATTCCTTATGGATCTAAATGTATAAAGCAATTGAAGAATTTTACAACAGAGCGCAAGTAGTTGACAGCGCACTGGTCTGCTAGAAATCCTGGATTCAATCTTTGGCAGAACCGAAAATTTTCGTATGTTCGTACTTCCTCTCGGAAGACAATGGCAAATCACCGAGTAGTACTCTCTTGTCCAAGAAACCTTTCTATTAAAAATTGCGATTCTTATCAAAAATAAGAATTTGCGTTCAAACTGTATCCATATACCTTGTACGATCAGGATGCACGCAAAGATATACGAGAAAGGGAGATGTCTATGCGCTGATGATAGCGGATGGCACTTGAAGAAGACAACAGTTACAAAACTACTTTTTTCTGCTGAACATAGTCATTATTTTTAAATTCTAAAATTGTGGTATACAAAGCAGCACATGAAAAATATGTCGAAACTTTTAGACCAATATAATTTATTTTAGAAAAGTATTGGAATTGGCTATTTTATTATGATTGTTATTGTTGTTTATTAAGTAACTGTATTGCTAAAATTGATGTATGCATATATGAAGGCTATTGATGTAACGTATAGGAGAAATTGTTTATTTTAACAATTTAAAGTGCTAGATCGATAAATCGATTTAATTACACCAATTCTCAATTAAAATATTATATATACATTATGCATACTATATAAATCATGTTCAAACCATAATGACATAATTATGTGATGCTATATAATCCATTTAATAATTGAGAGAAAGAGAAAGATTTTTTTCATATTTGGGTTAAAACATTCCTTATTGACGAAAAATGATGCAAATATTCATGTATTCAACTAAAATAAGATGTATAGTATTGAATAATTTGTCTTATTTGTATAGTATTTGTATATATGACAAGGGGATATTTTCTTAATGTTAATATGCTTTAAAGCACAAAGAATTACAATTTTACGACATATAAAGTATCTTCTTTATTATGACAAAATTTGTTACGACAAAATTTTAAATCAGATTTTTGGAAACGGAAAAGACATTTAAAAGATATCTGTAGGAGCGTTAATTATTTTCCATTTTTACTGTATGTAAAAATTGATGAAAATGATCTGTTAATTGCCAGTAGGCATGTGTTAAATTTTGTGATATTACGAAAGCTGCCTCAGTAAGAAACATTCATTGAAAAGTTTCTTTCAAAGGGGTATACGTAAAGTATGTAGAAATCATCAAGGGGAATCATACTATTTTTGCTATACTTTGACGTATTTATATTCTCTTCCATTTGAGACTAATAATAATTTATTGAGCAAAATATTATCATACATATAAATAAAAGTTCGAAATTTTTTCAGACGAATTTCGTTGAATATTTTTTGAAATAATTTCAAAGTAATCAAAAAGATTCGTGAATTCCGAATCGACCTTTCGTCGATTAGGTACGAACAATTGCGATTTTTATTTCATGAAACATGAAATAAACGCGTTTTCGGAATATATCATATGTACGTTTTTATGTTAATTATCTTTAAAGTACAATAAAGCAGAAATTTAGTTGTATGATAATATATTATTAAATATCATTTAAATCACTTGTCCCCAAAATTTTCACGCTTATGAAAATTGTATATGTAAGTCTAAATAGAGGGATATGGTGAAGTTGTATATAGATCCTAATTATGTAGATATAAAAGAGAGCCTATCTATTTGTACATAACAACACGAGTAAATGAGATGAGACCTATACTCAGGTTTAAGTAGATAGAAAAATTCTATACTTTCAAAATTCTTGACTTTCTCTGTGTGCGCGTGCGTGCGTATGTATGCGAATAGAAACATTTGTATGAAAGGGCGACACTGAAATACGAACGATTCGCTCATATTTTGTATAGATATTAAACAGATACCTCTTCCGTTTATCCGACTATATTTGGTGGTGCATAGCTACATATATTGAGACTGCTTCTTGTAAGCGTTGTGCGTATGGGCAATCGAAATTAATGGTCGCATTTAGCAGAGTGTTTATTTTGTAATTATTGGAAGTTTCCTTCACTAACAGAATTCTATTCCTAGAGTTCAAAGTATAATTTGACGCAAAGTATTTTCCAAGTGTTCACTTCCGTTGAACGCGATCATTAATTAAAGATCTCGTTTTCGCGTTATGTATATAAAGTTAATTAATAAAGTATTTTAGCTATAACGTATCAACATCGAAATAAAAAAAATCCTTATGAAACAACTGTAGTCGGATAAAGAATGATATAAGAAGTACGGCTTCGGTCATAATAAATTGTCTGTATAATATTTGACACGCGTGTTACATTGTACGCACTATTTTCTCAATTGAACAACAAAAAATTAACTCTTTACAACTTATTTATTATGATGTATTCCGACATGAATATTCGTCGAACAATTGTGCGAAATAAATTATGCGATATTTTCAATTAAAAAAGACTTGTGCAATGATTTCTGCAACTCTATACTTTTTTCCCCTGATCTCTCAGAAAGTAATTTAATTGATATAACAATATCGAGATAAAACTTCGTGTGAAGTATGCATTCGATAATTATATAATGATTACTTAATAACTCTTATTTGCCTCCAAACATCATAGAATCGTTGAAGGATCAGAGTTAATCAAAGCTATTAGATATTAAAAATATAAGACGTTTTTTTGTGATGTTTTCTTGTTTGATTACCCGATATCCTCCAGTTATATTTTTCTTGCAAACTAACTCTGCTGCGTATGTTATTATTATTATGCTTCTATAATATTTGTTTTAATCCAAGTGAATTTATATGGGAGAAAAAAAGAGCTATTTTTAAATATTTTTATCAATAACATGACGAATAGCTATAAATAAACGATCAAGTTTATCTTGAAAAGTTGCTGTAATTTTGAAAAAAATGAAATAAATAATGAGAAAATTTTTTTGGAAGTAATATCGTCTGAACAAATATAGCAAGTCTTGAAAAATTAATATTACGATTAGAAATCAGAAAATAAATTATTATATAAATTATTATAATTATTACATAATTATTGCGAAGAATCTTGAAGTAATATCGACTTTAATAATCCAGTTTTATTATATAATAATTCATTCATATTAATCTTCAATCATCGAGATAACATCGCTTCCACGATGGAATTTTTTAAGGAAAAATGAATATGAATGAATTATTGAAATCAAACATAATTTGCCAATCAAGATAAGCCTTTTAAGTAACTCGATGACTAAAAGTTGATAAATCATAAAATATTGTAAGTGTAATAAATATAAAAGATTCATCTTTCAAAAAGATTTTTCCGTGTTATATTAATCATAGAAAATTTTATGATTTTTGGAAATATGTTATTTAAAAAAGGAAAATTACTTAGCATTTTTAATGCGTATGTAATTTAAATAGATTTTTAAATAGATTTTAAATTATACATATTATACATTATAATTAAATTATACATTATATTAACTGAAATAACGCTCACTAATCATATAGTACTAATCTTAATAAAAAAGTGAGACGAAAAGTCCTCTACCATTTTGCAATTTTCGCAATATTTTTTTTTAGTTACCCAATGAGCAAAATGTATAAAATTGATGTATAAGACAGCTTTAAGTATCTTTAAGAGTGCTTTAAAAAAAATCTTCAAAATCTTTCACAAAGAACACGAAAAGATATTTTAAAATTATACATCGATTTTATTCATTTATTCGACAATATTTAAAAATTAATATCTCGTTAACTGTTGCGAAAATTGCAAAATGATAGAGGACTTTTCAACTTAGTTTTTTATTAGAAATAACACTGTATGATTAGTGGGCATTATTTCAGTTATACCTTTTTCACTTCTTTTTAAGAAGTTATTATTGTAGTAATAAACACTTGGAATATTGTGGTAATCACCCTTGAATTTTTAAGTCTTCTGTCAGCGAGAAAAAAAAATGATAATGCGTCATTAAAGCCAATGATGTGTTTTCCACTGACGGGTGCGAAGGTGAAGGTGTTAGCTAATGATTAAGTAGAAGTCATAAAATAAATCGATACCATTCCCACCACGTCGTTTGTCTCTTCGTAGGTATATAAAGTCAAGTCACACGAGCGATATCCGTACAATTATATACATCAGACTGCGAATAACACGTGTTAGGTGAGCATTTATTCCATATCAATCGGCGGTGATTTCTTTGTTGGGACATCGCTTTGAAAAACAAATGTGATTACACAGTAAATTAATTATTGCGCTTTCCGATCCGAATATTCAGTTTTTTTCGTTCAGTTGAATGTGAACCAGTGTATTCCGATTGAAAAAGAATCGAAAAAGGTCTAAAATATAATTACATCGCGATTATTAATACTGTTGTGGTTAATTTAATTATTATGACGTTTTCCTAAGAGGCTATATTTGAAAAGATTTTTTTGTATCTCTAAGCTTATTCTTCGCTGCACGCATATAATCATTTGATCAAATAATATAATGCAAATCTCTGCATTTATGACATGTCTCATCCGATATTTTTCATTGTCTTTGATGAAAATTTTTCATGTAATTTGCAAAATTTTTTATAATTTTATATATATGAATTCTGAAATATTTTAAGATTTCCGAAATATGTCATTTTTTAATTTCTGATGAAATCTTATAAAATTTGAAAAAGTTTATGATATTTTTTTTTCGAAGTTATAGAATAAAAAATCTTAGAAATATTTTAGAATTTACGTGTATGGAAAATTCTAAGAAGAGATGTTTTCAGTATTTTTGAAACGTGTGTCCCAGTTTGTATAAAAATTCTGAAAAAAATTTTCACTAGATCATGTTTTGCAAATCGATACCATTTTCATATTTAATTAAGAAGCGCCGAATCGAATTCGCAAATCTCGTCCAGCTAGAAATGATTGATCGATCGATGTCGAATCAGCATTCATTCGATGTTGATCATCTATCATTCCGACTGGACTGTGTTATTAGCTGCTTTCCAGTAACACATATAGAAGTAATACATAAAAAAGTTTCATCTACAAGTCGACACATTACTGTATCACACAATATATGTTCCGTTGTTGGAAGAACAAATGCACTTATTGATATTCTTCCGAAAAACACACAGATTTAAATTTTTTATAAATACCGTGATATAAAATTCATGAATTCAACCAGACCGTATATATTTTTTATAACAGTAATTGTAAGACATACCAGAAGAATTAGTCAATGGCAGTCAAGAACTATCAAATGTTTTCATAATTGGTTAATTCTCTAACTTTAATTGGTTAATTTTTACGGTACGTCTTATGATTACAAGTACAGAAAGTGTATGTTAATCTTGATAGATTCGCTTATATTATTATGTATTTTTTTAAATTATTCGCGATACAACTTGCACAGTTTTCCCAAACTCGAACTTCGTTTGCTTGCATTTAATCAGATGTATATATGTTATATTGCAGTCATGAAACTCGCAGTGTTTTGCCTGTTGGTCATTATTTCTGTTGTTTACGCGGAGGAATACACTAATAAATTTGACAACATAAATATAGATGAAATTATTCAGAATGAACGATTGTTGAAGCGATATATCGATTGTTTACTGGACAAGCCCGACGTTAGGTGCCCTCCCGAAGCTATTGAATTGAAGAGTGAGTATTGCATATAATTTCTATATTCGTAATTATAAATGCAGCCTGGATAAAAAAAAACTTTAAACGAGTTGAATTAAATTTGTTCCAGTCTGTGTATGCGTACGTAAAGCACATACATAGGTTCTATATAATTATTAGATAGCATAAAGAGTTTAAAAGTAATTCAATCATATGTCATCAATTCTGAATTCATTTTTAAATGCAAATTCATTTCAGAACTTTCAAAAAAAAGAAAATTCTTTTATAACAGCTACAAAGTTTTAAGATATTCTCTATGGATCGGTTATTCCACTCGTAAATTATCTATTAGATAAGTAGTAAAATTATCCAATCACATTCATGGATTGCTAAATTTATCTAAAGTAAAATTTATGAGGTGGAATGACCGGTCCATAAAGACGAAAATATCCTAGAACTTTTTTAGCTTCTGTAATATGTGCAAAAGAGTTAGTCTTATTACGAAATATGGGATTTTTAACCGAAAGAAAGTTTTTTCTCAGCAAGTATTTATTGCTCGCTAAATTACACTATTCCTTAATATTCAATTAATAAACATTCAATTTATTACAAAGTTACGCCTCTTATTATATGTTAACATCTTTGATAGTTGACAGAACGCGATACGATTAGCTATTAAAGATATTAACATAAAGATTATGATTAAAAATATTTTTTCTCTCTAAGTGTCCTAGTAAAATAAATTCTCATATAATGTATCATATTTTTAAGAATTTGCCATATTTTATATATATATAAATTTACAAAGATTTCTGAAAAAATACCTTAGACGTTTCCAGATTTTATAAACGTTTTTTTTGGAAATTATAGAATGCAAAATCTTAAAAATCTTATATATAAAATATTTGACATATGAAGAATTCTAGAATTCTAGAAAAGATATGTTTTTTTCAATATTTCTAAAAAATATTCAAATTTATATTAAAAAATTTGAAAATTTTTTTAAAAATTATAAAATTGTAGAAATTAAACAGAACTTAAATTTTGAAAAGATCTAAAATTTACATAAAAACTTTGAAAAATTATATGAAGAATTCTAAGAAAAATTTTTATTAGATATCAAGGTCGATTCTGACGTTATTGAGATAATTAGTATCTGATTGTATTTAGCATCGTTAAATAAATAATAATCATGTAATTGCAGAACACATAAACGAAGCGCTAGAAAATGACTGTGCAAAATGTACGAAAAAACAGACAGAGATGATAACGAAGGTGATAAAACATTTAGTGATAAATAAGAGAGATTGGTGGAATCTACTGAAGACGAAATACGATCCGGAAGAGAAATTCACGAAGAAATATGAGGAAATGGCCAAGAATTAACGCCAAGATTTAATCAGAAATGGGCAAGAAGAAATATTAATATACGATATAAAATTATTATGATGCAATACTAATTGTCATTGTCCTTCTAGTTGGAACTTGACACAATTAAAATGTATACGTATGTGTGTAAATAAAACATCATTCGTAATATATATGCATCATAATATATTCCACGTATATTTATCATCATGTTTATCTTCATTATTCATGATGATACATAGAACCATCTGATGTTCTCCTGATTTGAATCCTATTTATGTGACTCTCTTTACATAGAAAAGATCTCAACGCGATATAAGATAGCTATTACTGAGCTGAAGATTTTCGCCTGCGGCAAGAAATTTTTTTCCAATTAGCGCTGAACATAATAAATACTACACTGAGAAAAAATATAGTCAATTTTCATAAATATTTAGTTGAATACTGCCAACTAAATATTTATTAAATATAAAGACATATTTATTTGATACAAGAAACATTAATTTGATTTAACAATCATTCATTTTATTGAACGAATATTTATTTATAATAAGTAAATGTTTAGTTAGCAGTATCGAACTAAATATTTATTAAAATTGACTATATTTTTTTTTCAGTGTAGTAATAAAAGTTTAAGATAATGTTGTAATAAAGAATAATAAGAATATAAACTTTATTTTCCGAATTTGAGAATTATAAAAATATTAGGATATTAGAATCAATCTTTGAATATCAAACTTTTTTGTCGCATCAGTATGTGCACACACACACACACACACACACACACACACACACACACACACACACACACACACACACACACACACACACACACACACAAAACTGATATATGATTTTTATTTTAATTATATTAATTGTATTGATATTTTCTGATTTTATTTAATAATTGAAATATATAAATTGATAGATGTAAATATAACTAAATATATTATATATGTAATACATTATCATTTACAATATACATTTTTAGAGAGATAAATTTTCAATAATACTAACTTTTGATAATACATTATTATTATTATATATTATTAAAAATTGATATTATCAAATAAATCAGGTTCAAATTATATATATTGTTATGTACATTTTATTAAAAAAACATTATCTATACAGAGTACAGGAAATCGAACTAGTAAAATTAGATTTCAATTTTTAGAAATAATTGTAAATAATAGTAAAATTCTAAATATGAATTAGTTATTTCCGTCATGTAACTTCTTTTGTAAATTAAAAAATGCATTATATAAATCTGATATATATATAATATTAGTGGACATAACAGATTGTGAATCGAGCGAAAAACTCGCATATATCGATTCTCCTTTTATTTTATTTCAAGAGTGTCGAACTCATCCGTGTCGTCGTCCGTCTCGCCAATGTCCGCGCAGGCATAGCAAATTCTACCGACATCGTCCCAGCACTCGGGACAATGAACGAAGGGACATCCGGGTGTCGTGCATCTATGGAATTGCGGACCTTTCTTCGGTTCCACTTCGCCGCAGATGAGGCACTTGTGACGTGCCCAGGTGAAGATCACCAACCAACCGCAGAGTTTTGGCCACTGCGTTCTCAGGGCGATCCAGGGATCTATGTCGTACTCTAATCGATGAGTTCTGACTAAAGTCTTGACCCTGGCTCGCATGAATCTTGATATCGAAAATGAGATATGAAAATCGATATGCGAAGAATTGAGCATTTGTCGATTCCAAATTTTGTTTCATGACTAATTCGAGCACTATTGATTGTTCGTAAAATTCGCTATTTTATTCTCATCAAATAAATAGTGTTCGAAGTTATATACATGATTCGATGTAAAAAGAGAATTGAATCTGTTATTCATAGAGAAGATTCCCAGATAATATACATGCACGGAAAATAATGGTTAAAGTACTTTAAAATAGCTAGATCATACAAATTAAAATATTTATGTAATAATTGTACATTGTATTCCAGCAAATGAGAATAGATTAAAATAAATTAAAATTTTTTTCTATCCGAATGCGTATTTTAAATAATGAATATTTTTTTTTTTAATTTAATTGAATTCAATTGGATGCAATTGGATTGAAAAACTGTATTTCCTATTCAAAATTTTGAATTGAACAGTATTCACAATGCACAGAAAAAACTAATATTATTTTTAGATTGAAAGGCATAGAAATATGCTCCATGCAATTTCTATAAATAAATAGAAATGCATTCAGGATTGAAAAGTATTCATTTTAACATTCATGAATTAATAATTTTTCTGAAAATCTAAATTTGTTTCAATTCATTTCAATCCATTCTCGTTTGCTGGGACTATAATCAAACTGATTGCTAGACTACTTTACTTTTTTGTAGCATTGCTCGTCATGCTTGAACCTTACATAATTATTTTAACGGAAAAATTATTTTCAGATGCATTTATCTAAATTTTTACATACTTCAGCAAAATTGTCTTTTCTGTTTCTCGAAATAGTTATAGAGAACTCAAAACAGATACTTGTAGAATCTGCGAATTTAACCGTGAGATATTAATCTCTTTTCTACCTGGCGTGACCAAGTCTGCGTCTCAGGCTCTCATTGTAAAGATACAATACACGCCTCTTCTCGCGTTTCCTGTAGAAGAACGAGCAGATTACGCGTCGCAGCCGTTGCGTATAAGCGGTGGTGAACAACAACATCCAAATAGCCAGATAGAGCGAAAAGATCTTGAAGATTATGTAATTCGGTATTTTACTGGCTTTTGGTAGACACGCGCTGTTGGACACCACAGTCTTTATTCGCCTCTTCACGTTGAATCCGCGGATAACGCTACGTATCAGAGAAGCTATCATTCCAATACCGCGAATCTCCAAGGTCAAGTCGTGGTGACCCGCCTAGAAAAAATTCTAGTTATAGTTGTAAACAGAAAGAATAAATAATTAAGTTACATAAACGCCTTAAGGAAAATCGAGCGAAAATCTTAGATCCAGCCAGTTTCGCATGCTAGTTGTTTATTATTATTACTGAAAACTTTCCTGATTACGTGTTCGTCGTAGATTTGCTCTTTTTTTTGTATTATATTTAAATAAATTAATCTTTTGTTAAAGTTAGCTTTTTTAAAAACTTTTACAAATAAAAGAGGATAAAAACTTGAATTTGGAACATATGTAGAGATGTTTCGAATCTTGAGCTTAAATTCAAATCTAACTAGAAGTAACAAGAATTATTGATCGATCGCTTTCCAAATCTCAAACCTGAGTATATTCCATGTAGGAGTGTCTTCTGACTACATCGAGTGCTTCAAAGAAAAGTCTGTCTATCAATATAAACGTCGTTACGATGATCATCTCGAGGATCAACCTCACCGTTTGCCCTGTCAGATGCACCCGCTCGACTTGGCCCGGCCGCAAGCTGTATGGATCCACGAATTTCAATCTCTCGATTTTCTTTAGGGGCAGCAGGGTCAGACTATCGCGAGCCTTCCGTCTTGCATCGATTTTCCGAAAGTACGAAGTAACATATACATTGTCATATTCGATGTCGTTCAAATATTTCTCGTGATACGTCTGAGCATTTAAGATGATTCTCAAGAAAATGAAGGACAGACATCTGGATAATTATATAAAATATATTTTGTATGTTTTAATGATGAACCTTTAGGCCATTCGGGCAAATTTTATATATATATATGGAAAGGACAGTTTTACTGAAGCTTGAAAAATTTAGTTAGATATAGAAATAACTTTGTTGCATCATCAAAATAATTATGTGAAAAAAGAATAATGCTGCAAAGTTTTGATATTTTTGCAACTAACTTGAATATTCTACTAATTTGAAGATTTGAGCTTTATAAATAATTATATTATACTCTGACATAACTATTTTGATGGTTCAACAAAATTATTGTAAAATAATATTATATTCAATGTAATATTCAATGTAATAATAATATATAATATTATAGTCAAAGTAATTTCTTAAGATCATCCAGCTCACCAACTGGCCATGGGAAAATATATGAGAGAATGTATGTAGCCAACAGAATCCACGCATACATTATCAGTTTCATAGTCATGAAACACCACTCTTGAAAATTCGCTGAAGAAGGCTTGAACAAAACATACGTTATTGATTGTTGAATATATTATTTCGACTATAATAAATTTAATTACTTATGCGCATCTTACAGCGCCGATTTCTAATTGTCCAATTTATTTATTATTAAATTATTATTATTTTTAGATCTATGTCTAACTAAATTTTTATTTACTTAAGCAAAAATGTTATTTCTGTAGACAAATAAGAAGCATTACATTAAAAAAAGGCAATGTTTAAAAATATATTCTATTTTAAAGAATAAACATGTAATTCCATTGAAAGAAAAAACAAAAAGTTAAACTGTGCAAAATTTTTTCACATAATTTTCTTCTATTTTTATTCTAAGAAGAACGACAATTATGTCTGAGTCCTTAGAATCATTTGTATTCCTGTTGTTACCTTTTAATAATTATCATCACTGACTCAAAAACTTTTCTGCGTGCATGGAATTCGTGCATTACAGCCTTTGCAGCATCTGTTGCGTCATGAAGGTCGAGAATCACCGGCATTTTCTTTACTTTATACTGCAGTTTCGCGTCCTTGAGGCTTTTGCTAAAGGTGTCTCTGGCTCCTTTTCATGAAGAGGAGACAATATCTCGCGAAAACGTCGCGGAGGAATTGAATGAGTTCATTTCTAAATTTTTATCGATGCGAATGATATTCACTTTTTAAAGCAACGTAGCCTTCGCCAATACCGGGGTCTACTTTTCCTTCGGGATCGCAGATGGTGGAACCACCGAAGGCTTGCACCAGATTGCATACGAAGTTGAGTTTCATCGGCCAACACAGCAGCCAAGCCGCAAAAGAACTCACTTTATCGTAACACTTGTTGTAAGCATCAGCAAACATATCTCTGAAAATCAATTAAATTTTAATGAAAATTACCCAAAATGAATCCTTTCTAATCCTGAATGCATTTTTATTCATTTATATTCTGTGTGTGTGAATACTGCTTAATTTAAAATTCTGAATAGGAAATGTAGTTTTTCAATCCAATTGAATTAATTTTCTTAACAAATTTTTTTAAAATAGGCCATGAATACTATTCAATTCAAAATTGTGAATAGAAAATCCATTGTTTCATTTAAAAATGCATCATGAATGCTATTTTATTCAGAATTATGAATAAGAAATTTTTCGTTTTAATTCAACTGAATTAAAAAAAAGTATACCGTAAAAATATATCATGAAATCTACTTCATTTAATACTTAAAAGAGACATAAAAAGAACTACGTAAATATGTGCAATAAATATTACATATGTAAATTCCTTATTTTTAATTAATAAATTAATCGCTTTTATGTATATTTTATATTAATATATTTCCTTTATTATATAGCTAACTTTTTGTATAAAAGTTTTAAAATAATAACTATAGAATTTTATATATGTATTGCTATTTTAATTTATTTAAACTTTTATATGTATAAACATTTTTTATATGATATTCAATCTACTTTTATGGACTTAAAATATAGATTCGGATGGATTGAAAATTTCCAATCTATTTCAATCCAATGAATATAAAAATTAATTTTATTTTCAAATAAAATTAATTTTTATATTCAAGATTATTTTTCTTGAAAATTAATGAAAAAATATTCTACATTATTTACTTATCTTCTTACAAAAAATCATATCATTGTATTGGTACTGGTATACCGTTTCACCGAATTTGCATGAGAATGAATTCCTAGAAATCTGTTTACGAGAAATGTATCTAAAAATTATTGCAACTACGAAATTCTCCGATTATGTTATTTAGATGAAGTCAATGTTAAATATCTTACCTGCATCGTTCAGCACCGTGGCTAAGCTGCTCTTCGCAGCGCGCCTCAATCTTCCTCTTGTACTTCGCCTCGTAAACATCCGCCTCGGACTTTGCCTTCGCGATCTCTTTCTCATGTTTCTCTTCGATCTCGTCGCTTCTTCTCGTATCGTCCTGAAGCTCATCCAAATAGTCGTTCTCCTCTTTCAGTCTCCTCATCTCCTCTTCGCCCTCGATTTCCTCGACTATCGGGCTCATCAAATCTCTCACCGAGGATAAAGTATCCTTTAGCTCATTCGTGTCTGTTTTCATGCCGAGCACTGCCTATGTATTATTAGATACTTTAGTTATATCGGTTGACTTTTTCGCGCGAAGTTTTATCGCACAAACAACTAATTTTCTTTTTCAAAATTTGCTTATTGCATTATTATTTCAATTAGCAGATACCTGTTGAAACGGCTTAAACATGAGATCGAAACGTGTCTCGGTGAGATTGTATGTCAACTGCAGCGTGCAAGCGAAAGTTCTCACCACTTCTTTAGCGTTGTACGTTAAATTGAATATAGGTCCCGCTATTATATATCCCAGAATGATAGCCCTCAAAACATTGCGTCCAGATCGGCCAAGAAAAGTCGGTATAGTTAAAAGACAGATGCATCTCACCTCAAATTGACAGAACGACGATTTCGATGCCAAATATTCTTTAACTCATGATACAATTTTGCTGAACTATCTAAGAGTTTAGGTAGTAAATATTGATCTGAAAATAATCTTGTTAGATCATCAAAAAATAATGTAGACAATTTTATAAGACATTCAAACTGAGTAATGTTATAAATGTTCAAAATGAGTAGTTACAAAAAGTTTTGACATTCTAATTTGAGTGATAATTATTATAATTGATATTTTGATGATCCAGCAAAATTATTTGTTGGATTTAGAGCTATCTAAATGTTTAGATACTTCAGGAAAATCGTTCTTTCTATGTAAAAACAATTTATATTTGTTAAATATTCTATATATTTCTCTCTATCATGATATAAGAATACATGTTTAAAAAATATATATTTTCTTTAAATGTCGCAAATTTTTCTAACGCAGCTAAATATCTCCGTTTCAAAGTTCTCATATATAAATTGCATATACAATTATCATAACTACATTTTCTTATTATTATTGGAAAT